>LKMJ01003016.1_pt1 | contig 15615 bp, 13 predicted proteins | sample 643391 | NCBI WGS metagenome assembly LKMJ01 (sample SAMN04112250, study PRJNA286221) | soda lake metagenome | biome: soda lake; feature: Kulunda Steppe; material: water; isolation source: sample PL-Br10 brine of Picturesque Lake | place: Russia: Kulunda steppe | collected 2010-07
CAATCGCTCGGTGTCATCCTCGATTCACTCTCCCGAAGTGCCGACTACGGTGGTAACGTCGCCGAGACGGCACTCCAGAAGGCCGCGCCCAGCCCCTGATACCGATTCACTGTCGGGTACTGTGGCTATCGCCTCATCCTCGAGGCCGACTCCCTCGAGATGACACCGATCGAGGACCCTCGTTAAGACGGATTGCTGTACCGGTGGGCTCGAAGGCTGATACTATCGGACGGACCTGTGTGATCGCCACCCCGGGGCGGCGATTCACGACGTCCGCTGTAGATCCCGGTCGATCCGGTGTTGCTCGAGCGTTATATCAACTCGAGAAGCTCCGTTAACGAGTCGATCTCGAGATACGAGTCGATCGTTGGCTCGAGCGATTCGTTGTGAGGCCGGCGGATGAGCACGGGAACGAGCCCGGCTCTCGAGGCGGCGAGCAGATCGGTTTCGCGGTCGCCGACGTAAAGTCCACCCTCGAGGTCGAGGGCATCGATCGCCTCGTTTAGGTAGTAGGGTTCGGGTTTTCGCCGGCGGAAGCCCTCGACACCGAGGTCACGCCCGCGGACGAACGAGAACGCCTCGAGGCCGAAGTGGTCGACGACGAACGAGACCGTCGGATCGTAGTTGTTGCTGATGAGTGCCGTCGGACAGCGCTTGGCAAGTTCCGTGACGATGTCTGCGTCCGGGTAGAGGCTGCGTTTTCCCGACCGGATGCGGTCGATCGATCGTTCGGCACTGTATGCCTCACGGCAGGCGTACAACTCGGTCGCATCGAGGCCGAGTCGGTCGCAGGCGCTCGCGAACGCCTCGGTGTACTCGTAGTTCTCGAGTGCACCAGTCGACTCGACGGCCGATTCGAGGCGTTCTATGTCGAGTTCGAAATCGGTGGCCGCATCCCGGAGGGCACGCGCATGGACCTCGGGATTGGTGCCATACCCCTCGAGGATGACTCCATCCATATCGAAGAGGACTGCGTTGGTGCGAGCGTGGTCGGTGATCGATTCTATCGTCGGTGTTTCTGTTGGTATCGTCGTCATCGTAGTAGCTTACTGCGTGTATGACCAGTCGTCGGTTTTCTTGAGTGGAGGTCGGTCACAGCGGGTGATCGGTCGAGAGAGCCACAGCCACCCTCGCCGAATCGAGCCGGCGAGACCGAGACCAGCCGCTCAGAGTGCATATTAACGGACCACCGCTCGAGCCCGCGCGGAGAGCATCTCGCTTACGAGGACGATGCCGAGGATGGCGATCAGTATCATCAGGACAGAGGACCACCGGAAGGCGTCGACGGCGTTGAACAGTTGGACACCGATCCCGCCGGCCCCAACTGCGCCGAGAATCGTCGCGCTGCGGACGTTGATGTCCCACCGATAGACGCCGATCCCGACCAGTGCGGGCTTGATCTGGGGGATAACGCTGTAAAGTAGGACCTGGAGCGAGGAGGCCCCGGTCGCACGAATTGCCTCGACTTGATCGAACTCGATTTCCTCGATTTCTTCGCCCAGCAGTTTGGCAACGAAGCCGATCGATCGAACGGCAATCGCGACCATCCCGGCGAACGCGCCGGGGCCGAGCATGACGACGAAAACGAGCGCCCAGATGACGACGTGGACAGAGCGGGTAACGGTAACGATCAGCTTGCCAATCGCGTAGGTCACTCGGTTTGGCGTCGTGTTCTCGGCGGCGAGAAAGGCCACCGGAAGCGAGGCGATGACGGCGAGTATCGTGCCGACGACGGCGATGTGGACCGTCTCGAGTAGTGGCACCACGATCTCAGTCGTATACGCCCAGTTTGGCGGAAACATCCGGACCGCGAGGTCCAGCAACTCCTGTGGAGCCGTCCAGACGTACTGGAGGTCGAGTCCCATATACATCCATGAGCCAACGACTGTCCCCATAGCCAGGAGAAATGCACAAATCCGTTTGAGTCGCTCTCGAGGCTCGAAGCGTTGCCAGTGACGACCGGATTCTGCGGCCATTACTGGACCCTCCGTCGGATGTACGCACTGAAGAGTTCGCCTGCGAGGACAACGGCAATGATCGAAAGCAGGATCAACGCGGCGAAGTCGTACTCGTACCGTTCGAACGACCGCAACAGTAGGGTCCCGATTCCGCCGGCACCGACGATGCCGATGATCGTCGATGCGCGGATGTTGATATCCCACCGGTAGACCGTGAGGCCGACGAACCGCGGCGCAACCTGTGGGACAACCGCATAGACGAGCGTCTGGAAGCGCGAGCCTCCGGCGGCGTCGATGGCCTCTTTCGCCCCCATGTCGATGTCCTCGATGTCTTCGGCAAACAGCTTCGAGAAGAAGCCGATGGTCAGATAGCTGATCGCGATAATACCCGCCAACGGCCCGACGCCGACGGCTTTTACGGCGATGATGGCGATGATGAGTTCGTCGATCGCCCGCGTAACGGAGATGATTCCCCGATTCAGGTAGTAGATCGGCCGAGGAGCGATATTCTCTGCAGCGCCAAAGGCGATCGGGAGCGAGATCAACACGCCGGTGAACGTCGCGACGAACGCCATCGCGATCGTCTCGCCCATGTAGCCGACGACCCGGTCTATGTTCTCGCTTGCGGTGTTCGGCGGCACCATCGCCTCGAAGAGCAGTACGCCATTAGTTACCCCGGTGAGCACCCGCCCGAGGCTGACGCCAGACAGCAGGGAGACGAGCGACCACAGGACGAACAGCGTCGCTCCGACGTAGACCGCCCACTTCACCCGGTGGCTCCCGAACGCGGTCGGCCGCTGCCAGGTTCGATCCGGCGGCAGCTCCGAGTGTCTTTCTCCGGTCGCCATCTCAGTCACCCGTGATCGCAGACTGCTCGGAGCGTTCGGCCTCGTCGGTCACCGTATCTGACTCCGCGATCACGCTGAGCGACGAGTCACCGGCGATCGCTTCGCCGCGGTAGATGACGTCTTTCGCGTTCTCGTCGAGATCCGTCGTCGGACCGTCGAAGACGAGCGCGCCGTCGTGTAAGCCGAGGATGCGATCGGCGTACTCGACAGCCAGGTGGACCTCGTGGATGTTGATCAGGATCGGAATATCCCGTTTGGCCGCGATCTCCGTGAGCAGTTCCATCACGGCGTGTGAGGTTTCCGGGTCGAGGCTGCTCGTGGGTTCGTCGGCGAGCAAGATTGTCGGCTCCTGGACGACGGCACGGGCGATGCCGACACGCTGGCGCTGGCCGCCCGACAGCTCGTCCGCCCGTTTGTTCTCCATCCCGCCCAGGCCGACCGTCTCGAGGACGTCGTAGGCCATTTCGACGTCTTTCTGGGGGAACTTCCGCCGCAAGGCCGCCCAGTTCGAGACGTAGCCGAGTCGGCCAGAGAGGACGTTCTCCATCACGGTGAGCCGTTCGACGAGGTTGTACTCCTGAAACACCATTCCGATGTTCCGACGCGCCGCTTTCATCGCTCCTGCGTCGAGGGCGGTCAGTTCGGTGCCGTCGAGTCTGATCTCGCCCTCGGTCGGTTCGGTCAACCGATTGATACAGCGGATGAACGTCGACTTCCCGGCCCCGCTTGGACCGATCATGGCGACGATTTCGTTTCCGTCGACGGTCGTCGAGACGCCTTGCAGCGCCTCGTCTCCCGTCGGATACACTTTCCGTAGGTCAGTGACTTCGAGCATTGTATGGATAGCTAGACTGGTTTCAGGGTCCGCTACAGGTCCTCTTCGTCGTACTCGACTTCGTTGAACTCCTGGTTGATCATCACGTCCTGCCAGTGGTTGACGTAGTCGACCTCGACGTACTGTGGGTAGCCGGCCTCCTCGCCGTAGGTAGTCCCCGACCAGTCGGTGTTGAGCCAGGTCTCACGGGCTCCCTCGACGATCTCCTCGTGGAGGTTATATCGGTAGCCGATGGGCCCTGGCGGGAACGGGTCCGCTGCCCAGACGATCTTGAAATCGTCCCAGCTAATGTCGTCGACGGCGTCGATGGTCTGTTCGATGCACGTACTGCAGATCGGTCCACAGTCGTAGTCGCCGTAGGCGATCCCGCGAGCAGACTGTTCGTGACCACCCGACATCTCGGGGTCGTAGTTCTCCCCGACGGTCAGGCCGAACTCCGAGTTGAATAGCGCCGCAGGAGCCTGGTGACCCGAGTTCGAGGAGGTCTCGGTGTGGACCGCCCGGTGGTCCGCGAAGTCCTCGACGCTCTGGACCTCGTCCATGTCCGCACGGGTAATCGCTAGCAGTCGGTAGCCGAACTGGCCGTCGCCTTCGACGCCCATTGCCATCGGGATCATCCCAGCCATGTTGACGCCGAAGGGAGTGTTGCCCGTCGCGAAGTTCGCGATGTGAATCCGCTCGGAGCGCATCCCCTCGACGACCGCCGCGTAGCTGTCGATCGTCTGGAACTCGACGTCGCGACCCGTTTCGGCCTCGAGTTTCTCGATCATCGGCTCTAAGATGTCGCGGTACGCCGACTCGCTGTCTTCGCGAGGGAGCTCCGCGTAGACGATCGGATCCGGGTCGATCCACTCCGAAGAGTCATCCGGGCGCTCGTGCGGTTCAGTTCCGTAGACGGCCTCGGTATTGCCGCGGTCGCCCATGTTCTCGAGGTCGAAGTCGCTCCCACGTACGTAGTCGTTCTCGTAGATGAGCCCACCGAGGTAATTGTTGTTCTCCCAGTCTGGGTTCTCCGGGTCGAAATCCGTCGAGAGCATCGGGTCGTCTGGTTCGCCACCGTTGCCATCGTCACCGTCGAGACCGGCCCCGGCCTGGCTCCCATCGTCGTCATCGCCCAGACACCCCGCCAGAGTTGCCGTTCCGATAACGCCGCCTGCCAGTACGAATTCGCGTCTCGACGCTTCTCTACCGAAACCTGGCTGTTGGTTCGCCATCACCAGTTGGTCCGCACGCTTCCCTAAATACTTCTTATATTTCTTATATGTTTGTGAGGTTGTACGGGCGTACGGCTCCCATGAGATACCCGCGTAACTGACGGACAGATAGCAGGGTAGAGGAGTATATAGCCGACAGTATCTCACCGACCCTATTATGCGATATACTGCTACAAGAGCGCCTGAAAACCCAATTTTGAAATCTGTAGGGAGCGAGTGTTAGCTGTGATACGGAACCGATTACTCCGGCGCGACCCGGCCGAACCACCCGGGTTCAACCGGGCAGCGATTCCCGATGAGCCGAGCAACCGGGCCCTCAGTATAGACGGGAACACGTTTTACTGCCGAACGGTCGCCTCCCCCGACGGGGAGTGGATACTCGCGTTCGGGCGACGGGGAGACCGAGCCACGTCACAGGCGTTTCGGATCCAAAACGGAACGGTCGTCGACCGACGGGCAGTGTCGCGGCCAACCCACGGCGCGATTGCAGCCGACGGAACAGCGGCGCTCGTCTCCGGGACCGGACCGTCCGACGTTGGTGGCTCCCTCGAGGTCTTCGACGGAGAAACGACCTATCTTACGCGGCAGTTCGACGCGACCACTGGCCCCCCGGCGATCCGTGCCGACGGGTCGCTCGTCGCCGTCTCGACGCGCCCGCCGGCGTCGACTGTAACCCTGTTTGACGTCCGGGCGGACAGAGCGGTGACCGCACAGACGGTTCCCCGCCGAACACCGCGAGTACTTGGGTTTCACGGCGACGACGAGTACCTCTACGTCGGGATTCGCTCGAACAGCGATCCGTACGTTGCGATCGACGACGACGGAGCGGTCGCCTGGGGAAGCGATCGATTTCGAGCGAGTCAGCCACTCCGGGCACACCTCGAGTCGCTGGCCGGGACGCTCCGTTCCTGACCGATCGAACGAGTGAGTTGCGAGCAGTGCTATCGAAAGGTTCAGTTCCAGACCAAAATCCGATCACCCCCAACACGGTAGTTATCAAATAATACAATATCGATACGCCCCCACCTCAGAAGGAGCCGGTCTACGAGCGGTCGTCGAGATCGAGATAACGATTCTCCAGCCGGTCCACAATCGAACCGAATGCGACCGAATTCCGCTTTTAGGCAGCCCAAACGGTCGTCTTTCCTATCGACCTCTGTCAGAGTGCACCGACCTGTTTCGTGTCTGCTTTGTCATCGACACGCAGTTTCGACCTCCGCTAACGAACCACTACATTGTTTTTAAGTCACAATATTGCAATGGGGGAAAACAGAACAATACGCTTACAGTAGCGCGCACACGTCTCGTCGTCGGACTCGCTCGAGCGATGCCGTTTCCCCGAACAATCAGTCGGGGTTTCGCTGTGGGTCGAAGCCGGGGTAGTCCGTGAGGAGCGTTTCGCCCCGCTCGCCGACGACATCGTGGAGGCGCTCGAGTTCCGTCACCGCGTCGTCGTGCTCGTCGACCCGCAAGTCGTGATGGAGCCGTGGGGAGTCCGGATCGAACACCGCGAGGGCGCTGCTCCGGGCCCTGGGACCGCGATTATCGCCACCGGCGTCCTCACCGGCACGGAGGGCCCGACAAAGACGGTCGTCGAGAGGCCTTCCCGTCGTCGATTCGAACGCCTCGAGCATCGCCTCGAGCACGCCGGGGCCCTCGAGTAAGTTACCGGCGACGGTACACCCTTCGCCGATACGGTGGCCGGCCCACTCGAGGCAGTCGGCACCCGTATGGGCACTTGCAACGGCGTCGGCATCGACGGCGTGGAGCTGCCTGACCGATGCTCGGTCGGCTGCTGCGACCTGTGTCTCGATCGCCTCGTCAGCCGAAACACCCCGCTCGAGGGCCCGTGTCGTGTAGATTCCGAGCGGCGTGCTCGTCGTCGCCTGTGTACAGACCCCGCCGGCCCGGCAGACGTGCGAGGCAGTCGACCCGACCGCGACCGCGTGGGAGGCGATGGCCACGCCGTGGCAGCCATCGACGGTCGCACAGATCGAGAACGTCATGGGTCGGCCCGTGGCTCTCCCGTCTCAGTTCGTGGCTCGCCCATCTCGTCGACGGAGAGGTGACAGGAAATCTGGTGTGTTCCATCGCCGTCAATAGGGTCGAGGCCCGGCTCTTCCCGTTCACAGGTCCCATCGAGCTTCTTCGGACAGCGGGTGTGGAACGAACAGCCGGTTGGCGGATCGATCGGACTCGGAACGGTGCCCTCGAGGAGGATTCGATCTGGCTGGCGGTCAGGTGTCGAGTGGGGCACCGCCGAGAGAAGACTCTCCGTGTAGGGGTGATACGGTGGCGAGAACACCCGTTCGGTGGGGCCGAGTTCAGCGACTTTTCCGAGGTACATCACCGCGACGCGATCACAGATGTGACGGACGACGCTGATGTTGTGTGAAATAAACAGATACGAGAGGTTGAACTCGTCTTGAATGTCCGCGAGCAGGTTGAGGATCTGTGCCTGGACGGAGACGTCGAGTGCACTTACCGGCTCGTCACAGACGATGAGCTTCGGTTCGACCGCGAGCGCGTTCGCGATGGCAATCCGCTGTTGTTGGCCCCCGGAGAACTGGTGGGGATACTTATCGATGTCACCGGCCTGCAGTCCGACGCGCTCGAGCAACTCTTCGATCCGAGAGCGTTTCTCGTCGCCAGTGGCGATGCCGTGTTTTTTCATCCCTCGACCGATAATCTGCCCGACAGTCTTTCGCGGGTTGAGCGAACTCTTCGGGTCCTGGAAAATGATCTGCATCTCCTGGCGGAGACTCCGCATCTCCGAGCTTCCGAGTTCGTGAAGCGGGTGCCCATCGAAGTAGACCTCGCCGTCGGTCGGCTCGAGCAACTGCATGACCGTCCGTGCCACCGTAGATTTCCCACACCCACTCTCGCCGACGAGTCCGAGAGTCTCCCCCCGGTTGATCGTAAAGCTCACGCCGTCGACTGCCTTGACGTACCGTCGCTCGAGACTCAGCCCCCCACCGTCGGTCCGGGTGAGCGAGAGGTTCCCGAAGAAGCCGTCGCCTGCTGAGAAATGTTTCTTGAGCCCGTTTACCTCGAGCAGCGATTCGGTGGTCGTCGTTCGCTGGCGGCGCTCGTCGGTGCCGTTTCTGGCCGGCTCCGAAAGATCGAGGTCGGCCGCTCTGAGACACGCTACCTGTGAGTCTGTAGACCTGTTGGAGACGGCCTCGAGTGCCGGATCAGGGCCGGCCCGACACTCCTCGGTGGCGTGGGCACAGCGGTCGGCGAAGTTACAGCCATCAGGAAGCGCCTTCGGATCCGGCATCGACCCCGGAAGGGAGTAAAGCCGCTCGAGGTCGTCGTCGACCGACGGGATCGAGTCGATAAGCGCGCGTGTGTAGGGGTGTCGTGGCTGTTCGAACACGTCCTCGACGCGACCCGTCTCGATGAGGTTTCCGGCGTACATCACGCCGACGCGGTCACAGGTCTGGGCGACGACGCCTAAGTTGTGCGTAATCATGAGAATTGACACGCCACGGCGTTCCCGAAGGTCGTTCAGTAACTCGAGGATTTTCGCCTGCGTCGTCACATCGAGTGCCGTCGTCGGCTCGTCGGCGATGATGAGATCCGGTTCGCAGGCGAGTCCAATCGCGATCAGGACGCGCTGGCGCATCCCGCCGGAGAACTCGTGAGGATACTCGTCTATCCGCGACTGCGGGTCCGGAATCTCGACTTCCCGCATCGACTCGATGGCGATTTCTCTGGCTTCAGCCTTATCGACGTCTTGGTGGAGTCGAATCGTCTCGATGATCTGTCTGCCGACCGTAAGGACGGGATTCAGCGAGGTCATCGGATCCTGTGGGATAAGCGTAATCCGGTTTCCACGGATACCTTGCATCTCCTTTTCTGTGCGTTCGAGCAAGTCTTCGCCGTCGAACGTAACAGCTCCGGAGACGATCTCACCCGGGTACGGAATCAGCCGGAGGATCGACGTCGCCGTCACGCTCTTTCCAGCACCCGACTCGCCGACGAGCCCCATCACTTCACCCTGCTCGAGGGCAAAAGAGACATCGTTGACGGCGGTGACAGTGCCACCTTCGGTACGGAACTCTGTGCGGAGCGATTCGACCGACAGCAACGGATCGGTAGATGTGGATCTCATTCGATAATCTCCCCCTTTGGATCGAGGACGTCACGAAGGCCATCGCCGAGGAGGTTGAAGCCGATCACGGCGATAGCGATCGCCAGGGCGGGGAAGAAGACGAGCCACGGGGCATCACCCATAAACGCCCACCCCTGGTTGATCATCAGCCCCCACGATGGGGTCGGCGGCTGAACACCGAGGCCGAGAAACGACAGGCTCGCCTCGAGCAACATCGTGAACGCGATGTTGATCGATGCCTGGACGAGCAACGGCCCCACACAGTTTGGGAGGACCTCCCTGAAAATGATGTACCTGTCGCTTTCGCCACGGGCGATGGCTGCTTCGACGTACGATTCGTTACGAACCGAGAGCGCAGCGCTGCGTGCAACCCTGGCGATAAAGGGCGTATAAACGAGCGCCAGTGCGATAATAACGTTGTTTAAGCTTGGCTCTAAGACGGCAACAATCGTCAACGCCAGTAAGATCGGTGGGAACGACATCATCGCGTCCATCGCCCGCATCAACCCTTCGTCGATTTTTCCCTGATAGTAACCCGCGACAACGCCGATTGTCGTCCCCATAATCATGGCGGCGCTGATCGAGGTGAACCCGACGTACAGCGATATCTGCGTGCCGAACATTACCCGACTGAGGATGTCTCTGCCGAGGTCGTCTGTCCCCATCGGATGCTCGAGCGACGGTGCAAGCTCACGATCCGGAATGTTGGTGGCCTCCGGATCGTGTGGGGCGATCACCGGGGCGAACAGGGCCGTGAGGACGAGTCCAAGGATGATCAACAGGCCGATCATCGCCTTCTGGTTGCGACGGAACTGCCGGAGGAATCGACCGTAGTGGGCCTTCTTCTCTTCCGTCATGGAAAAACGGCCGGTCGACACTACTTCTCACCCCCGTACCGAATGCGTGGATCGACGTACGCGTAAAACGCGTCCGCGAGGAAATTCGAGACCATGTAGATGAGTGCGATCACAATGATACACCCCTGCAAAAGCGGGATGTCCCGGTTCTCGATCGCCGTCAGCGTAAGCCGGCCGATCCCCGGCCAGGAGAAGACCTCCTCTAAGACGACGACGCCGCCGAAAGCGTAGCTAAACTGGAACGCAATGACCGTGATCACCGGGATTGCCGCGTTTTTCAGCGCGTGTCGCAGGACAACGGTCTGCTCGCTGAGCCCCTTTGCCCGGGCGAACTCGACGTAATCTTCGCTCAGTTCGTCGATCATACTCGAGCGTGTCATCCGCATGATGTAGGCAGTGAGTGCTACGCCCATCGCACCCGCTGGCAGGATCAGATAGTGGAGTGCAGCGATTGGATCTTCCGCCGGCGAAACGTATCCACGCGTCGGAAACGCACCGAGGTTGAGCGCGAACACGAAAATAAACACGAGCCCCCAGAGAAAGATCGGCAACGAGAGACCAATAAACGCAAGCATCGATGCGGTGAGGTCTGCCGGCGTGTTCTTTCGCACTGCGGCGATAATCCCCAGCGGAATTGAGAGCGTCACCGAGACGATCGTCGCCGAGATGGCGAGCAACAGCGACCGCGGCAGACGGATTGCGATCTGCTCGGCAACTGGCGTGTTGTACCGAAGCGACATTCCCATGTCCCCTCGAGCCAGTCCGACGATCCAATCGACGTACTGGACGTAAAGCGGCTGGTTGAGGCCGAGTTGTGTCTCGAGTTGTGCGAGCGATTCTTCGGTGGCGTTCGGCCCGAGGATCAACAGTGCAACGTTGCCGGGGAGAACGTTCGTAAGCCCGAAGGTAATGAGCGTGACCAGAAACAACGTGACAGCCATAAACCCAAGCCGCTTGACCAGATAGCTAGCGAACGCCATTTATTCGTGATTTGAGATGTCCGTAATCATTTGAATATTGGCAGTTGAATCGGGGTGTGAACTTACTCGAGCCAGGTCTCTTCGAACCGGAACGTCGAACCATCAGGAGACATAACCTCGCCCTGGAAGTTTCTCGTACTGGCCATCAGTGTTGGCGTCCAGTACAGCAAGATGTGTCCGGAGCGGCGTTCCTGGAGCATTTCAGCGGCTTCGTGGTACAACGGCGCACGCTCTTCCATCTCGTAGGACTGACGTGCATCCTCGATAAGCGCGTCGTACTCTTCGTCTTCCCAGCCAGTAAAGAAAAACGCCCCTTCGGAGTGGAACGGACGGTGAAAGCCGGCATCAGGGAACCAAAGCGCCAGATACGAACTCGTCGTTGCCTCGAAATTTTGCTCTTCGAAGACGTCACCGAGCCAGTTACTCCAGGTAATCAGCTGGATGTTGAGGTCGATTCCGACCTCCGAAACCTGCGATTCGATGATTTCTGCAGCCGTGACCTGATCGTTGTACTGTTCGGGAATCTGGAAGCTCACCTCGAACCCGTCCGGGTAGCCAGCGGCTTCTAAGTGCTCCTGGGCTTTCTCGAGGTCCTGTTCACGGGGCTCGAGGGTCGGATGCTCCCACTCGCTGTCGGGTGCGGCGGGACTGGCAGCGACCTGTCCCTGACCGTATAGGGCCCCCTCCATGACTTCTTTTTTGTCGATTGCATAATCGAGGGCGAGTCGAGCGTCGATGTCGTCGAACGGTTCCTCGTTGCAGTTGACGCCGAGGTAGACGAGCGACTGGGGAAACCGGTTGACGAAGTCGATGTCCGGATCGTCCTCGAGTTCGCCGGCGTGGCGTGGTGGGACGTCGTTGATGAAATCGACCTCGCCAGCGTTGAACGTGTTGAGCCGGTTGTCGTTGTCCGGTATTTCGTTTTTTACGACCCGGTCGAGGTACGGAAGTTCGTCGTCCCAGTAGTCCTCAAACCGTGTCATCACGAACTCGGAGTCGACCTCCATGCTCTCGAACTGGAAGGGGCCGGTACCGATCGGTTCGGATATGGAACTCTCTTCTGCGAGCGATGCAGGGAGGATGTGCATGTCCGAGGTTGCCATCCGTGACAGCATCGGCGCGAACGGTTCGCTGAGTTCCATCTCGAACGTGTAATCGTCGACGGGGTCCATCGACTCGACCATCTCCATGTAATCGGCCGCGACGCCACCCAGTTCTTCGATTCGCGTAAACGACGCGTAGACGTCTTCAGCTGTGAACTCGCTTCCGTCGTGAAACGACACCCCCTCTCGAAGATCGAAGGTCAACACCGTATTATCCTCCGAACTCTCCCAGGATTCGGCCAGCAGTGGCTCGAACTCGTAGTCCCAGTTGACTCTGATGAGTCCCTGGGTTACGCTCTCGAGGACACGGGCGGTCGCTGCTGCACTCTCGAGGTGCGGATCGAGACTCTGTACCGGGACGCTCCCGCCCCACTGGAGTTCACCACCGCTGACTGGATCCCCGCTGGATTCGCTCGCTTCGGCCTGGGATTCGCTGCCGCCATCCCCGAAACACCCCGCTAGCACTACTGGCACACCGGCCGCACCGACTCGAAGTAGGTGCCGTCGCGTTGGCTGTCCATCCGCTGGAGGAGCATCTTGTTGACTATCGTTTCCCGACATTCCGAGTGTCTCGATGAACGCATATGTAATAAGCCTTCGTATGATGGGGTTTTTGTGCTTATATTGGCCATATAACTAAACATATGCCAATTGACTGACGAGGTACACTCGTCCGTGTGATCGGTGCTTACGTCGCTGCGAGGTCGCCGAGTGCGCCAGCCAACACCGTCACCGCGGTTGTGCAGTCTTCCCAGTCCGTCCACTCTCTGGGGTTGTGAGACACCCCCGCTACGGACGGGGCAAAAAGCAAGCCCGCATCGGTCACCCTCGAGACGGTCATCGTATCGTGGGCCGCCCCAGAATGCATCGAGACTGCCTCGACCCCGACGGCATCACTCGCCGACCGAAGCGCGTTCTGACAACGCTCGGCCATCGTTTCGGGAGCGACATCGTAGGGACGGACAAGTTCAACCTCGATCGGCCGGTCGCGTTCGACCGTACGAGCGCTATCCTCGAGTGTCGCGACGAGTGTCTCGATCGATTGCTGTGTGACGTCGCGTACGTCGACGCCGAGACGGACCTCACCTGGGATGACGTTGGTTGCGTTCGGTGAGACATCGAGTTGCCCAACGGTTGCGACGGCCGTAGACGATCGCTCCTCGACGTGGCGACGTACGGCCGACTCGAGGTCGAGGACGATGTCGCTGGCCGCAGCGAGCGCGTCGGCCCGGGTGTTCATCGGGGTCGACCCCGCGTGGTTCGCCTCGCCCGAGAGTTCGAGATAGCAGTGAGTGATTCCAGAGATCGTCGAGACGACACCGACGGCGGCCTCGCGGCGTTCGAGCGTCCGCCCCTGTTCGACGTGCAACTCGAGCCACGCATCCCACTCGCTCGCGTCGACGCGTCCCTCGCCTCGAAAGCCGATTCGCTCGAGTGACGTTTCGAGGTCCGTCCCGGCGTCGTCTTCGAGCGAAAGTGCCTCCTCGACGTCGATCCGGTCGGTCGCAACCGATGAACCGAGGAGTCCGTTCCCGAACCGTCCACCCTCTTCCTCGGTGAAACAGACGACGTCGACCGGCCGTCGGAGATTGCAGTCTGCGTCCTGGAGCGTCCGGACCGCCTCGAGTCCGCCGTAGACGCCGAGTGGCCCATCGAAGATCCCGCCACGTGGGACCGAGTCGAGGTGACTTCCGGTCGCGATCGGTTGGGCAGATGGATCGGCGCTATCGGGTGTCCACCGGCCGACGACCGTTCCGACTGCGTCGACGGTAACGTCCAGCCCTGCGTCTTCGAACCGGCCGACCAGTCGCTTGCGTGCATCCCGGTTGGCATCGGTACCAGTGAGTGCGGTTCGACCGTGGCCATCTACGGCCTCGAGCGCGCCGAATTGGGCGTTTGCCTCGAGGTCACGACGGAGCCGTCTCTGTGTGGCTTGCATACTCTCACCGAGAGAGTCGATTCAGGCCTTATAAACGTATGGGTGATGGATCGTGGTATCGTCGGCGAACAGTGTTCGTGATATGCGAACGGTTAAGCAATCGCCTCTCGTCTCACATCCATGAACGACGACCACTCACCCCGGACTCTCGAGACGGTGACCCGGGCGTGTCGCGTGATCGAGGCCCTAGAAGAACTGGGCGGGGCCGGCGTGACCGAACTCGCTGACCACCTGGGACTGTCGAAAAGCTCGACCCACTCGTATCTCGCAACGCTCAGAGAACAGCAGTTCGTGGTCAAATCCGGCGATACCTACGAACTCGGCCTCGAGTTTCTCTATCTCGGAACCGCAGTTCGGCACAACCACGACCTCTACCGACACGGAAGCGAAGAAATCGAGAGGTTGGCCGACGAGACCGGCGAGTACGTACACCTGATGGCTGAACAACACGGACTCGAACGGAACGTATACAAGGTTGCCGGGGAGAACGCGGTCGGAGCGGAGTACCACGCGCGCAAACAACAGCGGGCAGATTACCTCCACTTCAGTTCCACAGGAAAAGCCGTTCTCGCACAGCTCGAGACGGGCCGACTCGAGCGGATTCTCGATCAGTACGGCCTCGTCGAACGGACCGAGCACACGATCACTGATCGGGAACGTCTCTACGACGAACTTCAGCGTGTTCGAGAACGGGGGTATGCGGTGAACGACGAAGAGGAGATTCAGGGAATTCGTGCGGTCGGTGCTCCGGTCGTCGATTCAGACGGAACGGTGCTTGGTGCGGTGAGCGTCTCGGGTCCGAAAAGTCGGTTCGACGGGGAATTGTTCAACGAGGAGTTGCCCGAAGCAGTCATCGGGAGTGCGAACGTCATCGAGGCGAACGTCAATATGTCGTCGGCTACCCGATCGCTGTAAAAAACACTGACCACCCAGGCCGGTGTATTCGACAAACCTGTATGGCACGTCTCACCACCGTAAGACGGCGGGTTCGGAGATGCTGTTCGCATTTCGATAACCCTCAGACGAGTAATACCCAGCACGGACCAATACCGATAGGCGACGTCTCGCCTCAGTGCCCGTGGAGGGACAGTGATCACCGATACACCGGTCATACTGCCGGTAGAATCACTCATCAGTATCAGAGGTAGTTGGCTACTCAGAATCCAGCGACAGTACCGGACAAAAATCAAGAAGTTACAGTAGTACTATTGTAATAATGGTCACACACCAGGCAGTGCGAAGATGCGACGACGGCCGAATGAGTAGCCCCAGCACGGTTCATGCCGGCTTATAAGTCTCCTTACTAGTATCGGACTTGGATAGTAACTATATTACTTCTGACTATAGTAGTAGAATGATGAGTTGAGGATATGAAATCCAATATTTTTGTGACAGTATTACCATTTTAGCGAGATAAACAGCCTATATTGTATAAATCATGTTTTAATTCGCAAGATCACATAACTGTTGATAGCGTAGCTAAGAACTCCAGAGCCCGAATTTATTTCAAAAGTTCGAAATTAAAGTGATACAATCATTTATATTATATATTCACCCTACTCGAGGCGACTGCGAGTTCGTTCGACTCGAGGATCAGTCCACGGCGGCTCTTCGGGACCCTGTCACTCGAACTCGTAACCGGATCGCTTTTTTTGCCGCCACCGCTCCTTCTAGCCGTGTCTGAGTTCGCGTTCGAACTCGAGGTATGTGCCCACCTCGAGGGGACCCGCGAGGGCATTTTGGCCCGCCAACTCGGCGCGAGCG
>LKMJ01003017.1_pt1 | contig 15614 bp, 14 predicted proteins | sample 643391 | NCBI WGS metagenome assembly LKMJ01 (sample SAMN04112250, study PRJNA286221) | soda lake metagenome | biome: soda lake; feature: Kulunda Steppe; material: water; isolation source: sample PL-Br10 brine of Picturesque Lake | place: Russia: Kulunda steppe | collected 2010-07
ACACCGGCTGCGTCCGGTCAGACGGACGCGGGCCCTGCAAGCTAACGGAGAAGCCTCGTCCTGCGGGGACGGAGGTCCGAACGAATCCATCTGCAGGGATGGCCTCGTTCGGTTAACCGGGGGCAGTTCGTCAGGCGCGGAAGCGAGCAGCGAACCCCTGGACACCCGTCGCTCGGAGGGTCGCGGGGTGGAGGAGGCAAGCGGGATTACCCGTATCCGAACGCCGGGCAATGCTGGCCTGTCCATTCCTTACCTCATTACTTCGGGAGTTCCAACGCCACCGAAGAGACGTCAGCAAAGAACGAGAGTTGTCACCGAAAAACGACTCATAGACCTACTCGATGCGCTATCCAGACGAATGGCCTGAACGGCAAGAAGACGTACTCTTTGTGTGGGTCATAGGAGATGAATGCGAGACTGTTTGACATGACGGAGACGCTGGATGCCGCCATTGCAACCCCGGCAAGCATCGGGTTGAGCAACCCGATAGAGGCAATTGGAATCAGCGTCACGTTGTAAATGAACGCCCAGAACAGGTTCTGTCGAACTTTTGAGATTGTCGCATCTGCAACTCGCATCGCCTTGAGCACATCGGCCGGGTCATCCCGGACGAGGGTGATATCCCCGCTCTCGATTGCGACATCGGTTCCGGACCCGATTGCAACGCCGATATGGGCGGTCGTCAGAGCGGGCGCGTCGTTGACGCCATCACCGACCATCATCGCGCGGTCCCCGTTGGCCTGAATGGCGTCGATGGTATCGGCTTTGTCTTCCGGAAGGACCCCAGCACGGACGTTCTCGGGTGAGATGCCGACTTCCTTCGCGACAGCACGACCAGTGCGTTCGTTGTCGCCGGTGAGCATCATCACTCGAAGGCCACGCGCCTGGAGGGATGCAACTGTCTCACGTGCGCTCTCACGAACTTCATCAGCAGTCGCGATAACACCGATGAGTTCGCCGTCTAGTGCGACCAACATCGCGGTTTTGCCATCGCGTTCAAGCTGTTCCATTTGCTCTTCGACTATCGCGGTATCCACATTGTATTCAGCCATCAGGGTCCGGTTGCCAACCAGTACCTCACCATCCGAAATGTTTGCACTGATACCATGACCGGGAACGTTCTCGAAATCAGTCGGGTCAGAAAGGGTGAGGTCACGCTCAGTTGCTTCGTCGACGATCGCCCGTGCGAGGGGGTGTTCGGACCCTCGCTCCGCGCTCGCTGCAACGGAGAGGACATCGTTTTCGTCGTACTCCGTCTGTTCCGTTTGGGTGAGCGCCCCACCATCAGGACGGGCTTCATCGCTGGACACCGGAATCACGTCGGTCACGACCATGTTGCCATGGGTGAGTGTCCCCGTTTTGTCGAAGACGACTGTATCAATTCCCCGGGTCTTTTCGAGAATATCCGCACCTTTGTAGAGGACGCCATTTGTAGCAGAGATAGTCGAGCCGACCATGGTTGCAGCGGGGGTTGCAAGGCCGAGCGCGCAGGGGCAGGCAACGAGGAGAGAACTGGCAAGCACGATAATTGCAAACTCGAAGACTGGGACGCCACCGGCGGCCGTACCGATGGGGCCGCCACCGACAGGGTCGACTGGCAACACCGACCCAACCGCGGTCGCAACCTGGAGGAGTTGTGGGGAGAACAGATACCAGAGAATCGCCCAGATAACTGCATTGACTATCACTGCGGGCACAAAGTAGGCCGAAAAGGAATCAACGAGTCGCTGGATATCAGGCTGGCGAGACTGTGCCTCTTTGACTCGCTGGACAATCTGTTGAATCGCAGTTTCCTCCCCGACGTTTGTCGCTCGGACGGTGAGAACGCCGTTTTCGTTGATAGTTCCGCCGATAACCTCGTCGCCAACCCCTTTTTCGACCGGGACGGATTCGCCGGTGACCATTGCCTCATCGACCGCGCTCTGTCCCTCAATAACCTCGCCATCAGTCGGAATTCGTTCGCCGGGGCGGACTTTCAACAGGTCGCCGACCTCAAGTTCGGAGACGGGAACGACCACCTCCTCCCCGTCGCGAATCACGGTTGCCTCATCGGCCTGCAGTTCGAGGAGTTTTCTGAGGGCAGCACTGGCTTTGGCTTTCGAGCGGGTTTCGAGCCAGACACCGACGAAAATGAACCACAGAATGAACGCAACAGCTTCGTAATAGAGGCTCCCCTCGACCATGTTAAACAGGACGGCAGTACTGTAGAGATACCCGGCACTCGTCCCGACCGCAACGAGCGTATCCATATTTGCGCGTCTGTTTTTACGAAGTGCTTTGTACGCACCGCGGATGAAATGCCGACCGAGCGTTGCCATCAGAGCGGTCGCAAGAACGAACTCGTACCAGTCCGGGTCGATACCCAAAATCGCATCGGGCCGGTCGAACGCCGGGAGCATCCACAGCATGACGACCATGAAGGGGGCAGTCAACAGGCCACCGATAATGACCCAGCGGCGTTTGTGCCGCAGGTCACGCTGGACAGCCGTCTCGCGCTCCTCGCTTAGCTCAGTGAGCTCTGCATCCCGCTGTGGCTCGTAACCAGCTTCCTCGACGGCATCATAAATTGCTGTCAGGTCGGTTGCTTCCGGGTTGAACGCGACAGTTGCCTCGTCAGTGGCGAAGTTCACGTTCGCCTCAAGCACTCCGGGCACGCCCTCAATGGCCTCTTTTGTACTGGACGCACAGGTTGCACAGGACATGCCAGCGACCTCGATTGTCTCGGTCTGGCGCTCCGGGGAGTAGCCAGCGTCCTCGATAACCTGGTAAATCTCCGCGAGCGAAACTACCTCCGGGTCGAATCTGAGTGTCGCTTCGTCAGTGGCAAAGTTGACGTCGACCTGCTCAACACCGTCGAGTTCGCTGACCGCATCCTCGACAGTCCCCGAACAGGTCGCACACGACATTCCCGTTATTGGAATCGTTATGTTCATCGCAGGTCCTCCTTGGGTATCCTACGGGCCCCATACTCAAGCGGTTTTGGCCTTAGAATCGAAAGTATATGCAGGCACTAAATTTTGAAAATAAAGTGAAGTGGCTAAGAGCTGACATTCTTTGGACCTCTATTGGCAAGAGTACCCCTAATAAATAGCGTCATTCACCGCTGAAACGAACGATTCTGCGAGTTCATCCGCACGGGCAGCGTCACGTGCTTCGGCGTAGACACGAATTACTGGTTCAGTCCCACTCGGTCGAGCGAGGACCCACCCATCGCCGTAATCGAGACGATAGCCATCAGTAGTCTCCACCGGTACAGCAGCCCCAGCAGCGGTCTCCTCGATAGCTTCTATCATCGCTGCTCGCTCGGATTCGTCCGTATAGGCGAGGTCATGACGAACTTTCTCGTAGCCGTTGTACGGGGCAACAAGTTCGCTTGCAGTCCGGTCAGACAGAAGTTCACAGAACCGAGCTGCTGTATACGCACCGTCTCTGGCGATGCGGAATTCGGGGAGGATAATGCCGCCGTTCCCCTCACCGGCAACCGGAATCGACTCTCCTCTGGCGAGTAACTGCCGGATTGCGGTGATAATATAGGTGCTGCCAATTGGCGTCAACTCCAGTGACGCATCAGCCCCCTCGACAACATCGACGAGGACCTGTGAGGCATTGACCGCTGACACGACGGTATCCCCTGCAGAGAGTTCGGCGTCGGCCATCGCAGCGAGGGCTGCGTCGCCATCTATCAGCGTACCGGTTTCGTCGACGAACATCGCTCGGTCCCCATCGCCATCGTGAGCGATGCCGAGGTCAGCATCACTCGTTCGGACGACTCGACAGAGTTCGGTAAGATTCTCGGCAACTGGTTCGGGATTCCGACCGGGGAATCGACCGTCCGCGTGTCCGTTGAGCGTCTTTACGGTACAGCCAAGGTCGCGAAAGAGCTCGGGGCTTGTGAGACAGCCAGCACCGTGTCCTGGGTCAAGGACGATAGTCAGATTCGCATCGGCAATCCGGTCTGCATCGACAGCCGACATAATCTCTTCACGATACTGTCGTCGAGCGGTCTCGACTCGCGTCACTGTCCCGGTCGATTGCCACGTGTTCAGTGATGGTTCAGCATCGAGTCGTGATTCGACAGCATCGATAGTATCACGGGTGAGTTCAACGCCGTCAGGACCACACAGCTTGATACCGTTGTACTCAGGAGGATTATGCGAGGCGGTAACAATGATGCCCGGAATCGACCTGTGGTCACAGTACGCCTGCACGGTTGGTGTGGGACAGATACCGATGTCGTCCACCGCACAGCCGGTGCTCATGAGACCGCTCGATACGGCATGTGCGAACATCTGCCCACTCACTCGGGTATCTCGTCCGACAGCAACGCGAGTAGCATCGAAGCGGTCACGGTACACTGCGCCAGCAGCCTGTGCTACAGCCAGTGTTTCCGCTGGCGTCAGCTCCTCCAGTGCGATTCCGCGAACGCCACTTGACCCAAAGACTTCCATTCGGTCAGGCATGGGGGCCCTGCTGGCATAGTGGTTGCGCTCTCGGCTCTTGCGTGTTTTCGAGATGACAACAAGTGAGCTTATACGCGAGAGGGGTAAACGAACGACATGACCGATATTGTGGAAAAAACGGAGCGATACGAACAGTTACTCGCCGATGCAATTGATGAGGCAGAAATTGCTTCCCCTCCTGAGTCACCGCTTGGCGAAGCTGCTGCAGATTGCCTCGAAATGGCAACCTCGTATCTCGAAGATGGCCGACATTTCAGGGAAGAAGAAGACCTCGTCAATGCACTTGCCTCGTTTTCCTACGGGCATGCGTGGCTCGATGCCGGCGCCAGAATCGGTGTGCTGGCCGTTCCGCGTGAGGGACACCTTTTTACTGTGTGAACTATTTGCAGAGATACTATCCGAATAGTTTTTAAACACGTACATAACTAATCATTCTGATATTAAGTAAAGAGATAATTGTATATTGGGTGTACAGAATCTATACCCTCGCTATCTGCGCCTTTTTGTGTGCGGTTCGATAGCACGCCTGTACGAAAGGTTTTTATAGTTGTCGCACTAACTATTAGCTAACTCCTCATGCCCTGAGGGTAATATACGTTACTTCTTAGGAAGCTATTGAGGTGATAGCTATGACAGAAACACGAACACAGCGACGGATGAACACGACAGCGGAACAGCAAACGGAAACGGAACAGACGGATCTCTGTCCGGAGTGTGACGGCCGACTCGTAAACGATGCCGAACACGGAGAAACAGTCTGCCAGGAGTGTGGACTTGTCGTCGAGGAAGACGAGATCGACCTCGGCCCGGAATGGCGTTCGTTCGACGACGAACAGAACAAATCCCGCGTGGGTGCACCCACAACCAACATGATGCACGACAAAGGCCTCTCGACGAACATCGGCTGGCAAAACAAAGATGCCTACGGCAACGCTCTTTCGAGTCGCCAGCGGGAGAAGATGCAGCGGCTCCGCACCTGGAATGAGCGCTTTCGTACCCGCGATTCCAAAGAACGGAATCTCAAACAGGCACTCGGCGAAATCGACCGCATGGCCAGCGCACTCGGTCTGCCGGAGACCGTCCGAGAGACGGCAAGCGTTATTTACCGCCGTGCGCTCGAAGACGACCTCCTCCCCGGCCGCTCCATCGAGGGAGTTGCCACAGCATCGCTCTATGCCGCCGCACGACAGGTCGGTAACCCACGGTCGCTCGACGAAGTCGAACGCGTTTCACGTGTCGACCGAATGGAGCTCACCCGAACTTACCGGTATCTGATTCGGGAGCTCGAACTGGAGATTCAGCCAGCGGACCCGGAGAGCTACATTCCCCGGTTCGTTTCGGAACTCGGACTCACCGACGAGGTCGAACGAGAGGCTCGCCGACTCATCGAAGATGCACGCGACCAGGGAATCCTCAGCGGTAAATCACCCGTCGGTCTGGCTGCAGCAGCAATCTATGCTGGCTCGCTGTTGACCAACAAGAAGGTGACTCAAAGCGCTGTCGGGAACGTCGCTGATATCTCAGAGGTAACGATTCGAAACCGATATCACGAACTCCTCGACGCTCAGGCAGAAGCCTGAAATCGGCTGAAACAGCCCGTCGCTGCGTTCCGTGTTTTTTGTTCTTCCATATTTCTTTCATACATGTTTTTCACCACTCAGTGCGTGACAATAACACGCATGGACAAGACTCAGGTTCGGCTTCTCTGCCCTGAATGTGGTAAAGCGTGGCAAACGAAACCCGGAGAGCTGCCGGAATCACAGCGGATGTTCCACTGTCCGAACTGTTACAATTCGAGTCGGCTTATGGAGTTTTTGCGAACGGAACACGACCTCAACACCCTCCAGCAACTCAGATAGGAAGCCGAGCCACGGAAGTGGCTACTGGCTATCCGTTATGAAGAAGTCGGAGAACGAGCACCGCATGCAGTACATTTGAGGAGTTCTGCACCCTGTTCACGAACAATTTCCGTATCAGGCAATCCACACTCACTGCAGAGGACGTACTGTTCGGCATACGCTTCGATTGCTTCGCGGACTCGCCGTTCGTTGAAATCGCCGGTAAGCCTGGCTCGCCCACTTTCGTCGATATGTGCGCTGGTCCCGACTTCGTCCTGCAGAAACTTCATGACGTGGTCCGGTTCGCGGCTAAAATCGTCACAGACCGTCTGGAAATTTTCGAATACCGTCACGTGCCCTTCCTGACGGACGTTCGGGTCTGGAATGCTGAACCGTCCTGAGCTCGTCTCGATATCCGGTGTTTGCTCGATTCCTCTGTCGAGCATCTCATCGTAGTCCATATGGGAACCGGAGTTCTCCAGCCTAAAGTGTCTCGCGTTTTCGAACTCACTCCTCATCAACGACTGTCGCGGGAACGCCTGCAACGGTTGCCCCCGGCGGTACGTCCCTGTCGACCAGCGAATTTGCAGCGACCTGCGCTCCTTCCCCTATTTCTACCCCCGGTAAGACTGTCGCTCCCGCCCCAATCATCGCATCTTCTCTGATGAATACCTCACCTGTCCGGTACTCATCCTGTAAAAACTCGTGGCACAGAATCGTTGCATCGTAGCCGATGATGGCGTTCGCTTCGACCGTAATTAGCTCCGGCCAGAACACGTCGGGTGTCGATTCTAGCCCCCACGCGACTCCCGGCCCAACTGTCATCCCTAACTTCCGATAGAGTAGCCGCTTGAGCCGAAGGCTCGGTGAAATTCGACAGAGCAGTATTACCACATAATTCAGTGCAACGCGCAGGGGGTGACGTGCTGTATACCACCGGTGCAACGAGTTACGATTCCCTCGTCGAGGGTGAGTCGTTGTTCGGTTCAACCGGGATGGCGAATCATTCCCTGAGGAAGCTCTCTCATCGTCGCCTCCCGTGGTCTGGTCGTCTTCCATATCGACAGTCACGTTACTCGCCGCGGAGTTCGTTCATGTGGTCGATACGTCGCTGGACGAGGTCCGGCTTCCCGATATCCGAGCGCATCCGCAACCCCTCACCTGCGGCTAAGTCGAGCGCTTCCTGTGCAATTGCTTCAGCTTCGGTGATTGTCTCCGCCAGTCCAACCACAGCAAACGACCGCGAGGTTGTCGTATAGATGCCATCGTCCCGTTCATCGACGCTGGCATAGAACAGCAGTGCGTCTCCAGCGCTCTCTTCGTCGATACCAACCTTCGCACCGGATGTGGGGTCGGTCGGATAGCCGGCGGGAACCGCATACTTACACACAGTGGCTTGCTGTGCGAAGGTAAGCTGGGGAAGCGACTGTTCTTCACGGGCAGCCACAAGTACGTCGAGGAAATCTGTCTGTAACACCGGGAGCGTGTTCATCGCTTCCGGGTCGCCAAAGCGGGCGTTGTATTCGATGACTTTGAGTCCGTCAGCAGTCAACATAAACTGACCGTAGAGAACTCCTTTGTAGCCTTCCAGAGCGTCGACAGTCGCCTGGAGGATATCAACCGCTTCCAGATACTCCTCTTCGCTCATGAACGGTAACGCGAGCCCAGCATCGCTGTAGGAGCCCATTCCACCGGTATTCGGTCCCTCGTCGCCTTCGAAGGCCCGTTTGTGGTCCTGAACAGCGGGGGTGACACGAAGCTGACCGTTTGCGACCAACGCCTGTACAGTGAACTCCTCGCCAACGAGTCGCTCTTCGAGCACGATTCGCTCGTAATCGGACTCCCGGATATACTCCTTTGCCTCCGCTGCGTTCACCTGGTCACCCATGACCTTCACACCTTTTCCACCGGTTAACCCGGCGGGTTTGACGACAAGGTCGCCATCGTACTCGTCGATGTAGTTACAGGCACTGTCGGCATCCTCGAACGTCTCGAAGTCAGGGCAGCCGGGAATGTCGTTAGCTTTCATAAAGCGCCGCTGAAACGCTTTGTCGGTCTCGATGCGTGCCTCGTTCTCCTGTGGACCGAACGCGTAGATGCCAGCATCATCGAGTGCATCTGCAACACCCGCTGCAAGCGGTGCTTCCGGGCCGATAACCGCAAGCGTCGCATCGACCTCTTCTGCATAGCTACGAACCGCCGTCGGGTTCGTTGTATCCAGCGTCTCAAATCCCGCTGCAAGACGGGCTATACCGGGATTTTTGTTGCCGGCACAGGCATAGAGTGTTGCGTCTGAATCTGAAAGCGAGCGGGCGATGGCGTGCTCACGGCCGCCGCCGCCAACCAGCAGCACTATCTCTTCCATACCTGTAGGCCCGACCGAATCATGTGTAAAGCTTCCGCTCTGTGACGCTCTTCGAGCGAAAATATCCGCAGTGAAACGATGAGATGACCGCTCAGAGGTCGCTCCGTCTGAATGCGAGATACCCCAGTCCGAGCGTAACGCCAACCCATGCTAGCAGTATGAGAGTTGCTGACCAGGAACCGACGAACCACGGTGCACCGTCGACCAGGTTGACGCTAGCGACGGTTGGCATATCGAACAGTGATGCACCAACTCGTAAGTACGCTTCTTGCGGCGACATAAGCTGGAGCAACAGCGACCAGTCTGGCGGGCTGACAACCACCGAACCTTCAAAACGCCAGAGGATGAGCAACAGGACGTTAACGATTTCACTCCAGAGCATGACCAACAGCACGTACGCGCCGAACGCCCCAGCAGTAGCACGGCGGCCAGAAGTCGTACTCATCGAGAGAGCCATCGCGAGACCAAGAAAGGCCAGCCCATAGAGGAGATTCAGTCCGATAAAGAGCAGATATTCGATGAGTGGAACGTTATCGTAAAGTGACAGTATGATAGCCAGAACGCCACCCATCGCAACGACCACTGCAGCGCTGAACACCAGCGCTCGCCCGACGAATTTCCCGATTACTGTATCTCCTCGCGTGTGCGGAAGCGAAAGCGTGAGCGCAATCGTGCCCGATTGCCGTTCGAACACGACTGACTTGTAGCCAAGAACGATAGCTACCAGTGGGACAATCAACGCAAAACCCTCCATTGTGAGCCGGATGAATCCATCGACATCTGCACTGTCATCAATCCAGCCGATGTAGGCAAAGAGCAACACGAGAAAGGCAAAGAAACCTAGCAGTATCCACAGCCCTCGTGACCGAATTGAATCGCGGATATCCTTTCGTGCGATTGCTTGCCAGCCCATCAGAGGTCACCTCGGTTGAACCGTCGGTAGCCAATCGCCAGCGGGATAACCACCCATAGCAGGAACAACACGACCGCAACCCACTCGCTCAGGTACCACGAGGGGTCCGTTCCGAGATACTCCGCTGTTGACTGTTCCTCGAAAAACACCGCAATAATTCGTTCGTACAACGTCACTGGCTGTGCTTCGTAAACGAATATCGCCCAGTCTGGCAACTCCCCTCTCGCGAGTCCAACCCGTTCGAGTGCAAAAAGCATCGCAGGTTCAACGACGTCCCAGATGACAACAAAAACAAAAAAGACCGCAAACGCGAAAAGCGTTGCAACCTGTCTGGATGCTGTCACCGTCGAGAGCGTAAGGCCAATTCCGAAGAAAATCCCGCCAAAAAGGAGCGTGAGTCCGATATAGACGATATAGTCGACCGCAGGGCCGATTCCAAACGACCCGAACGGATAGATGACCAGGGCAGCAGCACCGACGAGACCGACGATTACCGCCGCCGCGAGAAAGAGCCCTCGTCCGAGTAACTTGCCAATGACGACATCACGTCGCGTATGTGGCAGTGACAGCAACAGATTGAGCCGGCCTGACGACCGTTCCCCAACGATTGCATTGTATCCGAGAAGGAGGCCGACCAGCGGTAACAAGAGTCCAATTGCACCGGTCATAAATCCAGCAAACTGGTTGGTCGTCACCGGCCCGGCCGTCATTACAGGAAAAATATACCCACCAATCAGACAGGCAATGACGAACAGATATGTCAGATACCGGATGACCCGTGAGTCGACTGCTTCCAGATAATCTTTCCGTGCGACGGGTTGCCAGTTCATCCGTGCTCACCTCGGGTAGCGAACTCGGTCATTCGCGGCCGCCTCCAGTGTATTCGGCGAACATATCTTCGAGCGATGCCTCGTCCGTCCGGAAGTTCTGGACGTCCACTCCCGCGTCGTGAAGGGCAACCAGCACATCCATTTTTGCATCATCGATACAGGTCACTTCGATGCGGTTTTCATCTTCCGCTAACCACGCGGTTTCCACGCCGACAAGTTGACGGATGGAATGAAGCGCGGTATCGGGGACTACATCAACCTGAATGGAGAGTTTTGTGCCACCACCAATCGAGTCTCGGAGGCCAGCGATTGTGTCTATTGCAACGAGTTCACCTTCGTTAAGAATCCCAACTCTATCACAGACTGCCTCTACCTGTTCGAGAATATGGCTCGAAAAGAACACCGTTGCGCCACGCTCATTCTCCTCGCGAATGATATTGCGCATCTCTCGTGCACCGTTCGGGTCAAGCCCCGTCGTCGGTTCGTCGAGAATAAGCAGGTCAGGTTCGCCGACGAGAGCCATCGCCAGGACGAGTCGCTGTGCCATCCCCTTCGAATAGCCACCGGCTTTTCGGTCTGCGGCATCGGCGATACCGACTCGATGGAGTAATTCCATCGGGTCCTCATCACCATCTTTCGAGTCAACGGCGAATTCGATATGTTGTCGGCCAGTGAGTCGCTCGTAGACAGCATACCCCTCCGGAAGAACCCCCATCCGCTCGCGTGCGAGTTTTCCATCATGTTGACAGTCGTACCCGAAAATACGAACGTCCCCCTCCGTGGGCCGAACGAAATCCAGAAAGATGTTAATCATCGTCGATTTTCCGGCCCCGTTTGGCCCAAGAAACCCGAATATTTCCCCTTCCTCGACCGAAAGCGAGACTCTGTCGAGTGCGGTGAGGTCCCCATAGCGTTTTGAGACGTCCTGCACGTCAATTGCAACCATAATCTGTCCGGGTTTTCTCTCCCTAGTGGTTTATTACTGCCGTCCAGTTTCTGACGCCGAGACGGAACTGCACGTGCGGAGCGTGAGTTTTATTCGACCTAGCGAGAAAGCCGTGGTATGGATACGGCCGAACGGCTCAACCTCGTAACCAGACACACCGAGGAAGTCGTAACAAACGAAGAGCTCGAAGAACTGTTCGACGATGGGACGCCGTCGGCCTATATTGGCTACGCGCCGACCGGCGAAATGCATATCGGCCATTTTACGACGATGCGGAAACTGGCCGATTTTCTGGATGCTGGCGTTGACGTCACGGTGCTTATCGCCGACCTGCACGCTCACCTTGACGACGAGAAAAGCCCCTTCGAGTTGCTCGATTATCGGAGCGAGTATTACCAGGTCGCTATCGAGGGGATGATTGCGGCAGCGGGCGGTGACCCCGACGACGTGACCTTCATCCGTGGAATGGACTACCAACTCGATGAGGAATATACCCTCGAACTCTATCGGATGGCAGCCGAAACGACACTCTCGCGTGCACAGCGTGCCGCAAGCGAGGTGGTCCGAGAAAGTGGAAGTCCCAACCTCGGTGGGGTGATGTACCCGCTGATGCAGGCACTCGATGTGAAAGCACTTGGTGCAGATATCGCATACGGCGGCATCGACCAGCGCGGTATCTACATGCTCGGACGCGAAATCCTTCCCGACCACGAGTGGAACGCACCAGTCTGCGTCTTTGCACCGTTGTTATCGGGACTTTCCGGTGGTAAAATGAGTGCCTCTGATTCAGGTTCGAAAGTCAACCTGACGGACTCCCCCGAAGAAATTGAAGAGAAACTCAACGGCGCATACTGTCCGATGGGCGAACGCGAGGACAACGGTGTCCTCGAATATCTCGAATATCTTGTCTTCCCGGTGCTCGATGAACAGGGTGAACCATTTGTCGTGGAACGGCCGGAAGAGTATGGTGGCAACCTGGTCTATGACACCTACGACGAACTGGAGGCCGATTTCTGCAGCGAAGAACTCCATCCGGCGGACCTGAAACCTGCTGCAGCGAGCGCGATATCAACGGTTATCAACCCTGTTCGTGAGCGCCTCTCGGACCGAGAGGAACTGCTTGCCGCCGCATACCCTGAGCGCTACGGCGAGAAATAACAGTGTATTAGGGTCGTTGCGTTCACTCCCTCGATATGAACCCACAGCGAGATGAGTTAGACGATGATGTGCTCCCCTCCTCACAGAGCACAGCGGCCGTCCGTGATGTCTACGACGAAATTGCAGCTCATTTCTCGAAAACCCGTGCGTATCCCTGGCCGGAGGTCGAATCCTTTCTCGCGGCTCAATCGGGACAGCGCGGACTCGATATCGGCTGTGGAAACGGTCGACATACCACACTACTTGCTGACCGGTGTGAACAGGCAGTCGGCGTCGATGTAAGCAGGTCATTGCTCGACGAAGCAACCGAGGCCCACCCTGAGCGGGTTGCGGCTGGAAGCGTACAGTATCTACAGGCCGATGCAGAATCGCTGCCCATCTCGAATGACTGCATCGATGTTGCTATTTACATCGCCACGGTTCATCACCTTCCCAGCAGGGACCAGCGGGTTGCAAGCTTGCGGGAACTGAATCGAGTCCTGGGGAACGATGGCGTTGCGTTAGTCAGTACCTGGAGTACCGTTCACGACCGGTTTGAGGGAGATGCCGAATCCGAAGAAGGGTTCGATACGATGGTCGACTGGACACTTCCTGGCGGGGAGACTGTTCCACGTTTCTATCATATCTATGCGCCAATGGAATTTCAACGGGATATCGAGGATGCGGGGCTGCGTATCGAGTCGTTCGAGCTCTCCAGCGGCAACTGTTACGTAACTGTTAGACCGAACTCCCTTTCAGAATGAAGAACGCATGAGTGCGGCCGGTTCGTCTACAAGAGTCTACAGATGTCGAATGAGTACCAGTGCGTCCTCACCATCACCATAATACCCTGATATTCGCTGTGCGAACCGAAATCCGTGGTCTTCATACAACGAACGGGCCACATCGTTGCTTTCTCTCACTTCCAGTTTGACGGATCCGACGCTTCCTTCGAGAAGTGCAACTCCGCGTTGCAAAAGTGTCGTTCCAATTCCGTTTCCGCGGTGTGATTCGTGAACAGCGATATCTTTGATATGGCCAACCTGTCCCGCGGGAGTTGGCGTCGTATCGGCGACTATATAGCCCAGTATATGTCCATCTTCAGCGACCATGAATCCGGGACTCGATAGAAACTGTTCGAAAATCTCGAACGACCACGGCTGTTCGAACGATGACCGTTCAATTCGGCAGACAGCAAGCAAATCCGCTCGCTTGGCCTGTCGAATTCGTATCCTGTCATCGGTTCGTGGTACGACAGTGGTCACAGGAAAGTATACGAATGTGGGGGATATATGCGTACTGTCCGCTGGGAAGAGATAGCTCGTGAGGCGTACAGTTGGGAGTGGCTTGCTACAGGCTATTCGAGTACCGCACCACAAAGTTCATAAGAGTTTATTTCGTAACTGTAAATGCACCCAATACTGGGTGCCACCCCCCACCCCCCACCCCCATCAACTCTCTACGTGAATCCCCTTTCGTTTTCACGTTTTTTTGACTCCTCTCAAGTGCCCACAGTGGCTATATCAGTCACGTTCGAACGGTATTACTAAACCGCTGGGACCCCTTCGCCGGTGTATGCAGCCGGTACAGCTCGCTGAACCCCAGGACTTTGACCGTGTGCTCACCTCGATGTGTACGGAGCCACATCCGGACGCACGGGACGCTGCCGAGCGCTTTCTGGCCACAAACCCTGGTGACCCTGGAACGTACGAAACCATTGCACAGCTGGAACGGGATGCCGTGGAATTACTCGGTACAGTAACACGGCTCGATGACCCTGCCGGATACGTTACGAGTGGCGGGACTGAAGCAAATATCCAGGCTGTGCGAATTGCACGCAACCGGTCCGACAGCTCACAGCCGAACGTCGTCGCACCGGACAGCGTCCATTTCAGTTTCAGAAAGGCAGCGGAGCTGTTAGGAGTAGAGCTCCGGACCGCACCGGTTACCAATCACCGCGCGAATGTCGACGCGATGAACGAACTCATCGACGAGGATACAGCCGGTCTCATCGCTGTTGCCGGTTCGACCGAGTACGGGGTTGTCGACCCGATTCCGGAGATTGCAGAACTGGCTAACGACGAGGATATTCTCTGTCATGTCGACGCGGCGTGGGGTGGATTCTTCTTGCCGTTTACCGACTACGACTGGGACTTTTCCGATGCACCCATCGATACGATGACAATCGACCCACACAAGGCAGGACAGGCCGCGGTTCCTGCAGGTGGGTTACTCGCTCGGTCCGAACGCCTGTTCGATTCGCTGGCAATCAACACACCGTATCTCGAAACGACCGCACAGATTACGCTGACTGGAACGCGAAGCGGGGCTGGCGTTGCGAGTGCCGTTGCCGCGATGGAATCTCTCTGGAGGGAGGGGTACCGCGAACAGTACGAGCGTTCGATGGCGAACGCAGAGTGGCTCGCCAAACAGCTTAGTGACCGGGGACATGATGTGTTTGGGCCTGAACTCCCGCTTGTCACCGCTGACCTGTCGGTTCCGATGACTGACGAACTCCGCGAACGGGACTGGCGGGTTTCGAAAACCGGTGCAGGCGAGATGCGCATTGTCTGTCAACCCCACGTCACGCGGTCGATGCTCCGGTCATTCGTCGCTGACTTGGACTGGTATTGACCTGTTGCGACCGACTCACTCTTTCCCGTCATTCAAATCCGCGAGGGCTGACAATGCTGCTGTTCGTCCAACAAGGGTTCGGTGTTGTGTACTAAATAGCTCTCTCGACCGAGAGAGGGCCTCATCATCAACGGTCCATTCGAGATGTGGGTACGCAACATCGGTGAGCAACAGCGGCTCTGGCGATGCTGGTTCTACACCATCAGGGCCGGAAACAGGTTCTTCCGATAACAACCTGTCGACCCAACACATCCGACGGTCACCGACTGCGACAGCTTTCGTGACTGAGATAATTCGGCGAACAAGTTGCCGCGCAAACCCATCAGATGAGAGCGTTATCCGAAAGAGCTTCCCATCCCGCCTGTAGTTCGTTTGAAGCGTCCGAACAGTTCCGTCATCGTCCGGCGTGAAATTGTGAAAGTCGTGGGTCCCGGCTAGTCTTGATAGCACTGTCTGGAGTCGGTTCTTGTCGGCACCGGGTGCGTACAACA
>LKMJ01003005.1_pt1 | contig 15610 bp, 15 predicted proteins | sample 643391 | NCBI WGS metagenome assembly LKMJ01 (sample SAMN04112250, study PRJNA286221) | soda lake metagenome | biome: soda lake; feature: Kulunda Steppe; material: water; isolation source: sample PL-Br10 brine of Picturesque Lake | place: Russia: Kulunda steppe | collected 2010-07
CGGGTGGGCGTTCGGTCCGGACGTGCCGGCGGAGGCGACGTACGAACTCTGTGAGATCGCCCACAACCACAGCGAGACGCTGCAGGAATCCGACGAGACCTCCTTCGACTACCAGGACTTCGACGTTCACTTCACCGGCGGGTTCTACGAGGGGGCGCCGGTCCACGAGGGGGTCGCCCAGTTCCTCGAGGACAACGACGAGTGGAACGACGACTGGGCCCGCCCCGGCGACGAAGAGTGGGACGTCTGACCTGAGTGAACGGAAAACGATCCGCTTCGTGCGGTCGAAAAGCTTCAGGACGCTTTTTTGTGGATGACACCGGTTTCGAGTTCCTCCGCAGCTGTAACCGGTCTGTCTGCCGGTATTCGGCCACCCCGTACGGTTTTAATACAATCCCCCGACAGTTTCGGCTATGAACGCTGTTATCGATCGACGTAACTGCTGGCTCGGAACACGGAGTCAAACTGACGGAAAGAAGGCGATACCGGTATGGGGGTCGTCCGAGCGATGACTGACCGATCCGTGGCGGCGGACGATCGATTCGATGACGGCCCGACCGTCGGCGTCGTCGGCGTCGGGACGATCGGCGATCCGATCGCCAGACAGATCGCCGGAGCGTTCGAGACGATCGCGTTCGATATCGACACCGATCAGCTGACGTCGATCGCCGACGCCGGCGTCGAGGCCGCCGCTGATCCCACCGAACTCGGTCGGCGGTCGGACGTCGTCTTGCTCTCACTGCCTTCGAGTGACGCTGTCGAGGCCGCTACCCTCGGCGATGACGGTGTTCTCGGCGGTCTCTCCGAACACGACGTCCTCGTTGATACGAGTACGATCGATCCGGAGACGACCGAATCCGTCGCGGCCGCCTGCGAGGATCGGGATGTCGAGTTCCTCGATATCCCGGTCAGCGGGGGCCCACGAAACGCCGAGAAGGGTGCGCTCACCGCGATGGCCGGCGGGGACGCCGACGTTCTCGAGTTGATCGCTCCCGTCCTCGAGTCCTTCTGTGAGACGATCTACCACGTCGGCGGGCAGGGCACCGGCATCGCGATGAAACTCGCGAACAACTACCTGCTGGCGGTGAACGCCGCCGCGGTCTGTGAGGCGCTTTTGATGGCACGGCGAGCCGGTATCGACGACGAGACGTTCTTCGACGTCGCCTCGAGTGCCTCCGGTGACAGCTACGCGTTGCGGCGGAATCTCGAGGGGTTCGTCCTCCCCGGCGAATACGACCCGGAGGCCGACCTCTCGATCGTCCAGAAGGACGCACGGCTCGCAGAGGGACTCGGACGGGAACTCGGTGTACCCTTGCTCGTCGGCGGTTCGACGAGTTCGATCTACCGGCTGGCCGAAGAGCACGGGCTCGCCGACCGGGATTTCGCGGCACTTTTGGCGCTGTACGATCCCGAGGAGGACGTCGGGTCGCCCTAGCCAGCGACGTTCGCCACGTACTCCTTTTCGAACCAAACAGTTTTGAGAGCGTCCCGTGAGGTGAGTAGTATGTCGTCCCTTGGATTTATCGGGCTCGGAGCGATGGGCGGTCCGATGGCACAGAACCTGGTATCGGCTGGACACGACGTGAGGGCGTTCGATCTCGACGAGGACGCTCTCGAAGCCGTCTCGAATGCGGGCGCGACGGCAGTCGACTCGACCGAGCGGGCAGTCGAAGGCGCCGAAGTCGTCTTCCTCTCGCTTCCGGGCCCGGACAACGTCGAAGCGGTCGTCGACGCGGTCGAGACGGACCTCCCGGAGGGGTCGATCCTCGTCGATCTCACGACGTCGACGCCGGGCACGACGAACGGGATCGCCGAGCGACTCGCAGACCGGGATATCGACGTTCTGGGAGCGCCCGTAAGCGGCGGCCACTCCGGCGCACGAGACGGGACGCTTTCGATTATCGTCGGCGGCGATGAGGCGGTCTTCGAGGCGTGTGAACCGCTCTTCGAGGCGATCGGAACGGACATCTTCCACGTCGGCGATCAGCCGGGCCACGGCCACGCGGTCAAACTGCTCAACAACTACCTGTCGAATATCGCGCTGATCGCGACCTCGGAGGCGGTCATCCTCGGCGATGCGGCCGGACTCGATCGGGAAACGCTCGTCGACGTCTTCAGCGTCTCCAGCGGTCGAAACAGCGCAAACCAGGACAAGATCCCGAACTACGTGTTGACCGGCGACTACGATATGGGATTCAAACTCGGTCTCATGGAAAAGGACATGCGACTGCTCGCGGAGTTCGCGAACGACCAGCAGATCCCGATGCTCGTCGGCCACCTCACCCGTGATATCACCGGCTACGCGAAAACGAAGAAAGGCTACGACGGCGATATGACCCGGGTGTACGACTTCCTCGAAGAGCTGATGATCGAGTAGCGATCGGCCGACTCGTTACTGATCGACGACCGAACCGTCCTCGTGAAGCCGCGTCGCGAGTTCGGGCTGCTCGTAGGCGGCGTCTTCGAGGACGTCGTCGTCGAGTTCGATGCCGAGGCCCGGACCGCCCGGAACCTGAAGGTAGCCGTTGGTCCACTCGAACGGCTCCGTAAGTAGCGATTCGCCGGGAGCCTGCTCGTATTCGGCGCGATACGGATACTCCTGCAGGGCGAAGTTCGGGATCGACGCGGCGAGTTGGATACACGCGGCCGTGCTCACGGGCCCGAGCGGATCGTGTGGCACCACGTCGACGTAGTTCGCCTCCGCTGTCGCCGCGATCTTCTTACATCCCGTGATCCCGCCGGCCAGACAGAGGTCGGGACGGACGTAATCGACGGCGTCTCGGCGCAAGAGCGTCGTGAACTCCTCGATCGTCTGGAACCGCTCGCCCGTTGCGATCGGGATCGTCGTGTTCTCGGCGACCTTTTTCATCGCATCGGGGTTATCCGGCCGGACCGGGTCCTCGTAAAACAGCGGCCGATACTGCTCGATCTCGTTCGCGAGCGTGATCGCCTCCGGCGGATCTAGCCGACGGTGGATCTCGATACAGAGATCGACCTCGTCGCCGACGGCCTCCCTGAACCGCCGGACGCGGTCTGTGGCGTCCGAAATCATCCCGGCGTGTGTCTCGGCGTATCGCTCGTTTCGGGATTCGTCCAGAAGCGGCGAGAGGTGTCCGACCGCGGTGAACCCCTCGTCTTTGCACGCTCGACACTTCTCGACCAGCTCGTCCGTCGTCTCGCCGATGACGTGGGCATACGTCCGGAGTTTGTCTCGACAGCGGCCGCCCAGAAGTTCGTATATCGGCGCACCGTAGTGCTTGCCGGCGATATCCCACAGGGCGATGTCGATCGCGCTCAGCGCGCTCGAGATTCCCGCCCCGCGGAAGTGAGCGCTCCGGGACAGATACTGGAAGTGGTGATCGCGCCTGAGGGGATCTTTGCCGAGCAGTGACGGCTCGAACCGTTCGACCGCCTTTTCGGCCGTCTCGAGGTACGCCCAGGCGCCGGCCTCGCCGATTCCGCGGATTCCCGCGTCGGTTTCGACCGTGACGATCAGCCAGCCGTTGACGCCGTATTCGGAGATCGGCGCGTCAGACTCGACGAGGTGGGTGTCGACTGCTGTGATTTCCATCGGTTTGGAGTCCGCCGGTATGCTAATAAATATCCGGGTCGAACCCGGTTCGAGCAGATCGGATCACTCGGAGCAGATCACGTCAAATCACGTCCTCCTCACGGAGCCGTTCGATCTCCGTCTCGTCGTAGCCGACGGATTCGAGTACCGATTCGGTGTCTCCGCCCAGCGGCGCGATGTAGTCGTCTTTGTTCCACTCCCACTCGTCGTGTTTCACGGGATAGGAGATCGTCGGGAACGTTTCGCCGCTTTCGGTTTTCACCTCGAACTGCATCTCTCTCGCCTTGGTGTGTTCGTCCTCCCAGATCGTCTTCGTGTCGTTGACGGCCGACACCGGGACGCCGTGTTCTCTCAGGATCGGGACCCACTCGTCGGTCGGTCGCTCTCGGAGCGTCTCCTCCAGCGTCTCGTTGAGCTCCTCGACGTGCTGACAGCGGTCGTCGACGGTCTCGAACTCCGGTCGTTCGAGCAACTCTTCGCGGCCGATCGCTTCACAGAGTTGCTTCCAGTGTTTCTCGTTCACCGTCGAGATCTGAATGTAGTCGTCGGCCGTCTCGAAGATCCCCTCCGGCGCGAAGTACACGTGCGATCGGGCGACCGACGGGAACGGCTCACCCGTCGCGAACGTGTGGCCGGCCCGCGTGCTCAAAAACGAGGTCACACTGTCGCTCAGGGAGACGTCGATGTAATCGCCGCCACCCTCGCGGTCTCTGCGTCTGAGGCTTGCGAGGATCGCCTGGAGTGCGTACATCGCGCCGGCGAGATCCGAAACCGTCACGCCCATTCGGAGCGGTCGGCCGTCGGTGTCGCGGGTAACCGACGCGATTCCCGTATGTGCCTGAATGACGAAATCGACGCCCGATTCGTCGCTTTTCGGGCCAGTCTGTCCGAAGCCGCTGACCGAACAGTAGATGACGTCGGGGTTTCGTTCACGGACGGTCTCATAATCGATCCCCAGTTCCGAGACCGTCCCCGGCGTGTAATTTTCGAGGACGACGTCGGCCTCCTCGGCGATGTCGAGAAACAGCTCGCGACCGCGATCGGATTTCAGATCCAGCGTGACACTCCGTTTCCCCCGATTGACCGTCATATAATAGAAGCTCTCGCCGCCGACTTTCGGCTCGACGTTTCTGGCGATCTCTCCGTATCCGGGACGTTCGATCTTGATCACGTCGGCCCCGAGATCTGACAGATGCATCCCGGCGTGTGGGCCCGCCACCATCTGCGTGAGTTCGACGACGGTAATATCACTTAAGGGCGCGGTCATCCTGTCGTATTTTGGGTATCGACGACTTGTATCTATCGTCTTGTTGACCCGTTTGACGCTTCTAGAACAGTGGCGTCTCGACGCCGCGTTCCTCGGCTAACTGCGTGAGTGCGTCGACCGCGCCGTCTGTGAGCGGGATGCCGTCGCTTTCGTACTCGAGACGCGTTCGATGCTCGGGCTCACCGGGCAAGAGCGCCCGATCGCCCTCCGTGGCGTACCCGGTCTCGACGGCCGAGGGGTAGTCGGCGTTCCGTATCTGCTCGTGGACGGTTCGGATCACCGCCTCGACTTCCTCCTGTGAGGAAAAGCGGAGGGGGTCTACGAAGACGAACATCCCGGCGTTGTTCACGTACTCGTTTTCGTCCTCCCCGATGACTTCGCCCCGACCGATGATCCCGGCGAAAATCTCCGTACAGAGCGCGAGCCCGTACCCTTTACGACCCGACGCCTGACCGCCGAGGGGTAACAGTGCGCCTTCGCCCTCCTCGAACGCCACCGCGTCTTCGACGTGTTCGCCCGTTTCGGTCACGGTCCAGGCCTCCGGTAGGGTCCCCTCGTCGACGGCGAGTTTGGTGATCTTTCCGTGTGCGACCTGACTCGTCGCGATATCCAACACGATCGGGAACTCGAGCTCCTCGAACGTCGGGATACCGATCGTGATCGGGTTCGTCGCGAAGAGCCGATCCGCGCTTCCCGGCGCCGTTACGGTCCTCGAGGTCCCGCCGCTGTTGATGAATCCGAGCGTAACGAACCCTTCGTCTGCGGCCCGTTCGGCCCACTCGCCGATGCGACCCAGATGACAGCCGCCACGGACGCCGACGACCGAGATCCCGAGCTCCTCGGCCCCTGCGACGCCGGCGTCGACGATGTACTCGCCGGTGAGCTGTCCGAACGCGCGATTTCCGTCGACGGAGACGACTCCCGGCGACTGCCGTTCGACGGTCGGCGTCGCCTTCGGGTCGATCTCCCCGGTGTCGATCATCGCCTGATACAGCGTCGATAACCGGATGACGCCGTGGGAGTTGTGACCCCGGATCTCCGCGGAGACGAGCGAGGCCGCGACCGATTCCGCCTCCGGGGTCGCCATCCCGAACGCTTCGAGCAGTTCCGTCGTTACGTCCAACAGTTTCTCCGGCTGGATGCGTTGCATACGGCCGGGTAGTAGAGAGGGTGATAAATAACTATGCGGTCGATCCGCCGAACGCGACGCGATCCGATCGGGGGATCGATCTCTCGTTGTTCCGGAACCGAGAGTACGCCTACGCGGTCACCATCTTGATTCAGACGTTCGGAACGACCTCGTCACCGATCAGCTCGATGCACTCGATCGCGACGTCGTGATCCATTCCCGGCCAGTGCAGCCGCGGCAGCATGTAATCCGCGTCGAGTTCCGCCTCGTAGCGCTCGATCTGCTCGCAGACCTCCGCGGGCGTGCCGAGCAGGAAGCGATCCTCGGCGAGCTGTTCGAACGGTTTGTGCAGATCCTCTTCGTCCTCCATCGCCTCGTCTTGCCCCCATTCGATGTACTGCTGGTATTTCGAGAACAGGTACTCGCGGGCCGTCTCGACGGCCTCGTCGTGAGACTCGGCGACGAACGTCTCTCTGATGATCGGCACGTTCGTGTCCTCGCCGCGTTCGCGTCGCACCTCGTCGTAATCGGCTTTCAGCTCTCGGATCTCCGTGACCGTCGAGTGGGGATTGACGAACCACGCATCGCCCAGCGCCGCGGCGCGGCGGACGGCCGAGCGGGCGTTGGCCGCGATCCAGACCGGCGGTTGCTCGGCCGGCTGGGGGTTGATCGTGACGCCGTCGACCGAGAAGTACTCCCCGTCGTAGACGACGTCCTCTTCGGTCCAGAGCCGTTTCATCAGCTCGATCCCCTCCTCGAAGCGCCCGACGCGTTCGGATTTCGGAACACCGAAGCTCTCGAATTCGACGTCCCGATAGCCGATCCCGACGCCGGCGATCGTGCCGCCGGGGGCGATCGTATCGAGCGTCGTTAGCTGCTCGGCGATGTCGACGGGCTGGTGCAGCGGCAACAGGACGACGCCCGTTCCGACCTTCATCGAGCCGGCCTCGGCGGCGAGTCGCGAAAGCAGCGGCATCTGCTGGAGCTGGATGTAATCCGCGAGATAGTGTTGGCCGGTCGTGATCATATCGAAACCGGCCTCACGAGCTGCGATCGTCTGGTCGATCATCCCCTCCAGTAGTTCGTCGGCGGATCGGTCGGTCGTCGTCTGACAGTTGAGAAACAGTCCGAATTTCATACGTTACCGGAGAGTCACGAGCATCGATAAAAAGCCTTTGTAAGAAGGTAGGACGCGGTTCGGACGATCCCCGCTCGCCTATCTTCTGACGGCGAGAGATTCGTCCCGATATGTCACCCTCGGAAAACCGGCCGTCGAATATATCGGTTCACTGGTGGCTGTCGTATCTATCGATCAGCGCGTCGAAGTCCTCACCGAGAAACTCGTCGACGTATATCTCCCAGCAGTCACGACAGAGCCGTTCGATGCGCGAGGGTCGGGGGACCGCGACGAAATCGCGTCGTACGATCTCCGTATGCATCGTGTTCAGCGGGAAGTCCGTCTCACATCGGGTGCATCCGTAATTCGTACCTCGTGTCATATGCGACCATTCGTGACCGGGATCTCATGAGTGTTTGGTCGGTCCCCGTCGGTTCCAGAGCTGTCCACGGCTCCCCGCTGTAACGTCGAACCGACGAACAATCCGGGACCGTAATGATGCTTCGCCAATCAGGTATCCTATGGAAGTCGGTATCACGGTCGGTGACTCGATCGATCGGCTCGAAGCGACCGCTGCCGGGTTCGATTTCGTCGAACTCGGGCTCTCGGAAACGGCGAGCGTTCGAACCGAATTCGACGACGAGCGACTGCGGGCGGTCCTCGAAGAACGCGACGTCGCGTTCGACGTCCATCTGCCCTTCGAGCAGGTCATCTCGACACCCGTCCCCGAGATCAATCAGGCTATCGTCGCGTATCAACGCCGGCTGCTCGAGTGGGCCGGATCGCTCGGCGCCCGGAAGGCGGTACTCCACGGGACGGTTCGAGATCCCTACGACACCGACCAGCGCCCGACGGTCACAGAACAGCTGCGGAAGATCGATGCGGCGGGATCGGAGGCGGGTGTCGAGGTCGTCGTCGAGAACGTCGGCCACCAGCGCCACGGGCTCCAGCTGTCGGTACTCGGTGATATCGCCAGAGAGACCGACACGTCGGTCTGCTTCGATGTCGGCCACGCGTACATGGAGGACGGAAACGACGGCGTCAAGCGGTTCGCCAAACGGTACGGCGATCTCATCTCGCATCTCCACGTCCACGACGCCCGCCGACGCGGTGATACTCACATCCCGGTCGGGGCCGGCGAAATCGACTACGATATCGTCTCGACGTATCTGGAGGGGTTCGACGGGACCGTCGCGATCGAGGTGTTCACCGACGACGTCTCGCTTTTGGAGGATACGGCAAACCGGGCGCGAACGATCCTCGGGGGCGGGTAGACTCGGAAAGCGGCTGCTTTCCCCTTCCCGAATAGCGCACAGCGTTATCGGTCGCTCCCTGCTGGGTTGAACGCGCGTTCGAATACACTTATACGGCCGTCCGGTCATTACCCGATTACATGAAGATCACCGACATCGAGGCGACGCCGATCGCCGTCCCCATGGAAGCCGAGATAAAGGGCAGCAGCTACCAAAAGGAGTATCGGGGGACCCTCGTCGTCCGGGTCGAGACGGACACCGACGTCGTCGGCGAGGTATACTCCGGCGACATCCTCGATACGGAGATCGACAAGGCCGACCAGCTCGTCTCGTTCGTCGAAAACGACATCGCTGACGCCCTGATCGGTGAGGACCTCTTCCGAATGGAGGCCAACTGGGAGGAACTGCTGTCTCGATCGCGTCGGCTCTTTACGTATCAGGCCGGTGCCAGACAGCTTTTCGTCCACGCGATCGGCACCGTCGACATCGCGCTGTGGGACGCGATCGGGAAGGCGACCGGACAGCCGCTGTATCGGCTCTGGGGCGGCTACCGCGAGGAGCTTCCGATCATCGCGATCGGCGGCTACTACGGCGACGGCCGAACGATCGACGACCTCGTAGACGAGATGAACGAATACGAGGAACTCGGGCTCGCGGGCGTGAAACTGAAAGTCGGCGGGAAAAGTCCCGAGCGGGATCTCGAACGGCTGGCGGCCATCAGAGAGGCGATGGGTGAAGACTTCTTCATCGCCTGTGATGCGAATCAGGGATACGAGACCGACGAGGCGATCGAGTTCGCGAGAGGTGCCGAGCAATACGACATCGAGTGGTTCGAAGAGCCGGTCGTCTGGCACGACCAATACGCCGGCATGCGGACGGTCAGAAACCGCTCGACGATCCCGGTCACCGCCGGCCAGAGCGAATCCACCGTCGAGGCCTGCCGCCGGTTGATCGAGGGCGACGTCGTCGACATCATCAACCTGGATGCCAGCATCGCCGGCGGGCCGACCGCCTGGCGAAAGGTCGCGAACATGGCCGACGCGTTCGGGTTCGCGATGGCCCACCACGAGGAGCCGCACATCGCGATGCATCTGCTCGCGTCGATCCCGAACGGTCGCGCGGTCGAGTGTTTCCACCCCGACTTCGACCCGATCTGGTACGAGCTGGTTCGCGATCGCCCCGCCGTCTCCGATGGCACGCTGAAACTGCCCGACGATCCCGGAATCGGCCTCGAGATCGACCGGGATTTCGTCGAGGAACATACGATCGAACTGTAACGTCTCGGTCGGGGCCTCCCGTCCTCCCGGCGCGAACTATTATTACCCGTGCGAGAGACGGACGTGTATGAACGGCGTCCACGACATGGGCGGTATGCACGGGTTCGGCTCCGTCGACGTCGACGACGATGCCGCCTTCCACGACGAGTGGGAGAAGGCGGTGTACGGCGTCGAAAAGCTCCTCAGATACCAGTCGGTGTACGGCGTCGACCGGAAGCGACACGCGGTCGAACGGATCGACCCGGCGACGTACCTCGGCGTCTCGTACTTCGAGCGCTGGGCGCTGGCCGCCGAGAAACTGCTCTTGGAGACGGGAACGATCACCGAAGACGAACTCGAGACGGCGATGGAGCGACACGGCGGAACGGGGACTCTGGACGTCAGCCCCGCCGATGTCGACGTCGATGCTGACACTGACGACGAACTCGTCGACCTCGTCCACGAGACGTTCCGGGCGGACGCCTCCTACGATCGCGATCCGGTCGAGCCGGCCTTCGAAGCGGGAGACGACGTCGTCGTCCGAAACGACCACCCCGAGGGTCACACCCGGTGTCCGCGGTACGTCCGGCGAGCGCGCGGGACGATCGACACCGTTCAGGGGACCTACGTGGTTCCCGACGAGGCCGCTCACGGGTCGGAGGCCGCCGAACCGCTGTACGCTGTCCGGTTCGAGGCCGAAGAGCTGTGGGGCGACGACACCGACGGCGACGCCGTCTACATCGACCTCTGGGAGCGATACCTCCGGCCGGCCGACGAAACGGGAACAGAAGCGGAAACGACCCGATCCGAAACCGAACGCGAGTGAGACATATGGCGCACGATCACAATCACGACCACGATGGAAACGACCACGACCACGATCACGACGGAGCCCATCACGACCACGATCACGCAGGGGACCCCGACGAGCTAAAATCCCGAACGAGGGCATTACAATCGCTTCTCCTCGAGAAGGGACTCATCAGCATCGAGTCGGTCAACGAGGTCCTGGAGCTGTTCGAAACCGAGGTCGGGCCGATGAACGGCGCCCGCGTCGTCGCCAGAGCCTGGTCGGATCCGGAGTTCAAACGGCTGTTGCTCGAGGACGCCAACGCGGCGATCGACGAGCTCGACTTCGAGATCGGTCTCCAGCACCTTTCGGTGGTCGAGAACACCCCGGAGACGCACAACGCGGTCGTCTGTACGCTCTGTTCGTGTTATCCGTGGTCGATCCTCGGACTTCCGCCGACGTGGTATAAATCGCCGCAGTATCGTTCCCGCATCGTCCGCGAGCCGCGGACGGTGCTCGCCGAATTCGGCGTCGAACTCGACGACTCCGTCGACGTGCAGGTCTGGGATTCGAGTTCGGAGATCCGGTATATGGTCCTCCCGCAGCGACCGCCGGGTACCGAGGGACTCGACGAGGACGGACTGGCCGAGCGGGTGACCCGGGACGCGATGATCGGCGTCGAACGGCTGGGTGCCGATTCGTGAGGAGTCGACGATGCCCGAAGAACTGACCGAAGCGGACGCCCGGACGCGGCTGGCCGAACTGATCGAACAGTCGGAGGGTTCGATCGGGGAAAGCGACGAGGACGGTGAACCGACGTTCGACTCGCCGGCCCAGGCGCGGGCGTTCGGGCTGATCGTCACCCTCTCGCGGGAGGGCGTCTTCGAGTGGAGCGAGTTCCAGACGCAGCTGATCGAACAGATCGAAACCGACGACGGCGAGCTCGAGACGGACACCGAAACGGCGTACTACGACCACTGGATCGACGCGGCCGAGCGGCTGCTCGAATCGAAAGGACTCGTTTCTTCGGTGTCGCTGAAAGAGCGCGCCGAGGAGTTCGCCGACGGCGAACGGGACGCCTCCGAGTTCGTCGTCGGCGACCGCGAGCATTGAAAAACGCCGCCGGCTCTTTTTCGTCTACTCTTCTCCCGTCACGATCGCTCCGACGTCCTCGACCGACCGGAGCGAGTCGAGTTGCTCGTGTGTCCGATCGACGGCCTCGGCTTCGAGGACGCGGTTCGCACATCGTCGGAACTTCGCCTCGAGTTCCTCATCGGAGAGGGGGTTCGAGGGATCGCCTGGCGGGACGTCCTGAACGCGCGTGTAGGTGCCGTCTTCGGTCTCCATCCGCATCTCGACGGTGGTGTCGTTGTACTCTCGCGTCTCGTCGACCTCCCACTCGACCCGCTCGCGAACGTACTGGACGTCCGGATCGTCGATCGCCCCGTCCTCGAAGGCCTCGACGCCGACGTGATCGCGGGCGACCGCGCTCGCGACCGTGTACTCCATCGAGAACTTCCCCTCGAGACCGGTGTCGGGATCGGGGTAATGGAGCGCGTCGGCCGGCCCCGGCGAGGTGACGACGTGGATCGACTCGACGGACCCGGGCTCGACGCCGTTCTCCGCCGCCAGCCGCTCGGCGGCGTGGATGCTGGTGTGAGTGTAATAACAGCACGGGTACTTCTTGACGTTGAGCCCGTACTCCGCGAGGGCGGTCGGCTCATTCAGCTCGGGGAGTTCCGAAAGCGAGATCGGGTCGTCGCCGGCGTACAGCTCCAGAAAGCCCTTTTCGCCGTCGATCGCATCCGCCGAGGCGGTGAACCCGCCCGATGCCAGCCGGGCGGCGGTCACGCCTTCGCGGGCGGCCGCGCCGACGTGAAGCGGCTTCGTCATCGTCCCGAAGTTGCTCTTCAGCCCCGCGGCCCGGGAGGCGGCTATCCCCAGCGCGTTTCGGGTCGCCTCGACCCCGAGATCGAGCGCTTTCGCGGCCGCCGCCGCCGCTCCGAACGTCCCGAGCGTCGCCGTCGAGTGCCACCCCTCCCGGTAGTGAGAGGGATTGATCGCCGCCGAGATGAAACACTGTGCCTCGAGTCCGGTCACGTAGGCCTCGATCGCCCGTTGCCCGTCGATATCTCCGTCAGTCGCGAGCGCGAAGATCGCCGGGATCATGGTCACGCTCGGATGGCCCGACATCCCCCAGGAGACGTCGTCGTAGTCCTGAGAGTGTCCCGCCACGCCGTGGACGAGCGCCGCTTCCGTGCTCGTGGTCTCGCGCTCGAGTCCCCAGAGCGGGGTCGCCCCCGGTTCGGCGAGCGTCTCGATCGCCGTCCCCGTCGACGCCTCGTTCATCCCGGAGATGACGACCCCGCAGGTGTCGACGAACGCGCGCTCCGTCAGCCGAACGTCCTCCTCCGAGAGGTCATCGTACGACAGCGACGAGACGAACGTCGCCAGCCGATCGGTCGGACGGGAACCGTCGCCACTCGCGTCGATCTGTGTTTCGCTATCAGCACCCATACGTCGACAGTCCATCCGCATCTATATATGCGTTCGGCTCCCCGCCGTCTGTCGCTCTAGCGATCGACGCCCCCGAAGCCGTTCGAAGCTCTCGAACCCCTTCGCTTTGCTCTGTTTCGCTTCGGTTTCGCGATCGAATACGCCCTTTTCCGGTCGAGTCAAGCGAACGTATCTGTCGAGAGATACGTATAGGCCGCTATTACTTTCGGACGATCCCTGCCCCGAACGAAGTCACGTCCGATCGGTTTCGCCGCTCGTGACCCCGTGCGAAACTGACCTCCTCGAGCCGCCGGTGTAACTCGTACAACATTTATTACGTACCGTGTGAAACGGCAACTACGTGATTCGAGACGGTAGGAAAAACGAGATGTCGCCTCCCAGTCGGTGTCCGTCCCGCGGACCGGGCTCGGAACGGCGAGCGGACACGCGGTCCGCTGTAACGAACCGTACCGCGACGACCGATCGGCGCCTCCGGGATCGCCGGTGTCACCGTGGACGGTCCGGCTAACCGATGGCCTCGATCGACGCCAGTCGGCTCTTTCGGCTCGTACCGGAACCGTTCCGTGCACTCTGGAGTGAGGGGCGGGGTGTCATCCTGCTCGCCGTCTCTGTCGGATGGTTGATAAGTATCGGCGTCCGGCTCGTCTACCCCGCGATCTTACCGTCCATTCGGGCGGATCTGGAGTTCGGACTGACCGGCGCCGGGATGATCGTAACCGTCCTGTGGGCGTGTTATGCGCTCATGCAGTTCCCCGGCGGGTTGCTCGCCGACCGGATCGGCGAGCGCGCGGTTCTCACCTCGAGTACCACCCTGACCGGCGTCGGGATCGGGATCGTCGTCATCTCGAGCGGACCGATCTCGTTTTTCCTCGGGACGATCGCCACCGGCTTCGGCTCCGGCCTCTACGCCACGACGCGGGCGACCGTCCTCTCGGATATCTACCCCGAGCGATCGGGGACGGCGATCGGGTTCAACCAGGCGTTCGGCAACGTCGGAACGACGGTCCTCCCGCCGATCGCCGGCTTCCTGACGGTCGTCGTCAGCTGGCGACTCGGGATCGGCTTTCTGTTACCGATCGCACTCGCCGTCGCGGCGACGCTCTGGTTCGTCGTTCCCGCCCGGACATCCGGGGACGACAGCGCCGTCGAAACGCTCTCGCGGGAGACGATCGGCCGACTCAAAGACGGCCTCGGCGATCTGAACGTCGTGTTGGCGACCGCGAGCATGTTTCTGGCTTCCGTCGTCTATCAGTCTTTCACCGGCTTTTATCCGACGTATCTGGTGCTCGAAAAGGGGTTCAGCGAGGGGCTGGCTGCGCTTTTATACGGCGGCTTCTTCGCCGTCGGCATCCTCCTGCAGCTCCTTTCGGGACCGAGCGGCGATCTGCTCGGCATGCGATTGACGATCACCGTCGCTCTCGGCTCCGCGACCGTCGGCCTCTTTGCGCTTCCGTTCGCCGACGGCCTGGCCGTGATCCTCGTCCTCTCCGGGCTTTTGAGTTCCCAGCTCGCTTTCTGGCCGGTCATCAACGCCTACACCATCGACGTGATGCCCGACGAGATGCAGGGCACCGGATTCGGGCTCGTCCGGACAGTGTATCTGTTCTTGGCCGCCGGCGGTCCGGTCATGATCGGCTGGTTCGGCGACGCGGGCATGTTCGATACGGCCTTCTTCGTTCTCGCCGGCGTCGCGGCGACCGCGCTCGTGCTCTGTCAGTTCCTCACCGAGCCGTGACCGCGCTCTCTCTCTCCCCGGGGGTACGTTGATTAGGCGGCTCGCCGAAGGGCGAACGATGTTCCCCGAATTCGACGAAACGCGAATCGAGCTCGAGGACGCAGAGATCTACCTTAAGACGGCCGGTGACGGCCCGCCGGTGTTGTTACTGCACGGATTTCCCCAGACGCACCTCGCCTGGCACGAGATCGCACCACAGCTAGCCGAGGAGTACACCGTCGTCGTCCCCGACCTCCGAGGGTACGGGAACAGCGTCGGTCCGCCGGACCCGGACGCGTCCGATTACACCCACCGCCGGATGGCCGAGGACATGGTCGCCGTGATGGCCGAACTGGGCTTTGAGACCTACGACGTCGTCGGACACGACCGCGGTGCCCGGGTCGGCTACCGGTACGCGCTGGATCACCCGGATCGAGTCCGGAGCCTCGCCGTGCTCGATATCGTGCCGACGCTCGAGACGGCCGAACGGATGGATTACGAGAGCGCCAAGGGCCGATACCACTGGCTGTTTCTCGCCCAGCCGCATCCGATCCCGGAGACGCTCATCGGTAACGCCCCGGAGTTCTACGTGAAACACCTGATCGAGAGCTGGTCGGACGACGCCGAGGCTCTCGATACCGAGGCGGTCGAGGCGTACTGTCGACAGTACCGGTCTGACCGCGTGCTCCGGGCGAGCTGTGAGGATTACCGGGCGGGTCTGAGTCTGGATCTGGACCACGACCGGGCGAGCCGGGAGGCGGGCGAGAAAATCGAGTGTCCGCTTTTGGTGCTGTGGGGCGGCGTCCGCGATCGGGACTCTCTGGATATCCTCGATATCTGGGAGCCGTGGGCGCGCGACGTCCGGGGCGGCTCGCTCCCCTGTGGACACTTCCTGATGGAAGAGAAACCGGAGGATACGCTTCGGAAACTCCGGTCGTTCCTGAAGCGATAGCAGTCACGTCGTACGCACTGTCGCTTATCTCCCGGCGCGACGGA
>LKMJ01003020.1_pt1 | contig 15610 bp, 17 predicted proteins | sample 643391 | NCBI WGS metagenome assembly LKMJ01 (sample SAMN04112250, study PRJNA286221) | soda lake metagenome | biome: soda lake; feature: Kulunda Steppe; material: water; isolation source: sample PL-Br10 brine of Picturesque Lake | place: Russia: Kulunda steppe | collected 2010-07
CCCCCCCCCCTCCCCCCTGCGTGAGGAAGCTGCACTGCACATTTACAGAAGGCTGCCTCTCACGCTGAGCAGTGCCTGCTGCTTGCCATGCTGCTCATAGCTGCTTTGCCTTGACAGGCATTCCAATAACCTCCATAAAGAACAAGAAAGAGACCTCTCTCTCTCTCCCTACTCCCAACAGATCTGTTTCACCTTGTGTTTTTTTGTACGTTGCAATTGAGTTAAAGCTCAAGCGTTTCTTGACCAAGCCGAGCGTGTACTTGACAATTTGCATTGTCTAGGCATGCAAGCAGACAGGTGGCTGTCCATGCCAGTGAAGCATATTGCTGAAAACTCCACATTAAAGCGCACCTTGTGGTCTCCAGCATTTTCCGGCGTCAAGCCTGTATAAGCCAATGGTGGAGGGCACTGAGTCAGTTGCCTGGAGCGCAAGTGCCTCTTTTTGCAAGTGGTGACAGCTTTATCAGCGTGCTCTGTTGTTCTGCCAAGCGTTCTGAGAAGCCTGGCTAAGCCGCAGACAACGTGGACAAAGCACCAAATGCCAGTTTGCAACTCGGAGCACTTGAAGTGCTTGAGGCACCATCACAAAACAGACCCTACAAGCAGGCCTCACAAGCAGGCACACAGAAGCTGGCACGGTGATCTCCTAGCAACACTCGCAGGAACCCATCGAACCCATCGTCTGGAACTCCATCACGCATGGAGCAGATGCTTACCTCCCCAGTGGCTCAAGCCCACGTGAGACTTTGCCTGCGCATGGATAGAAGTCACGCAAGGAGTTGCTTCAGACGACGCTAGCGATGATGTATGAACAAGCCAGACAGGAATGGGCGTGCATAGCAGCTGCGCAGCACCCCCAGACGCTCGCTCTCCATGCTTGGGCTTGGGAGCCAGAGCAAGCTCTCTGCTCTTTCCAGCAGGTGAGATGAAGTGGCCATGCCTGCTGGCCAGGCCATGCCAGGAGAGGCGCTTACCAGGGCGTGTATAAGATTGCCGCAGGGGGGAATGTTGGGACTTGGAGCAGCAATTTAGCGCTTCCGGGTGGCCATGCAGGAGTACACGGCCATGCAGGAGTACACGGCCACGCAGGAGTACACGGCCATGCAGGAGTGTACACGGCCATGCAGGAGTACACAACCTTCCAAGGTTAGACCCAACATCCTGGACAACTCCACTGCTGTTTGGCTTTTGCTGAGGGGCCTCGCTTCAAGCCGATTGGACAGTTGTTGTAGAACAGCACATGGCTCTATCTAAATGCAGAAATGGCTGAGGGCTGGGCTTAACCTGCACCATCTGCATGCTCTTCCCTAAACTCAAAAGTTGTTTGCCACTGCTTGAAGTTTGGCGCTGGCGCACTGGTCCGCACAACAACGCTGGCCACCAGCACAGGCATCTCACCCACACCAAGGTGTGACTACGGCACTGGGCATGAACCCTCAAACAAGCCGGTCTTCGTTCATTGCTCGCTCACTTTGGCCAGCTGCTGCTTCTCCAGCAAAAGCTCGGTATTTGTAGTGGCGGGGTAGCTATTCAGAGGCATGTCTGTGACCGTGGTGATGCCGCCCACTGCAGCAGCGGCTGTGCCTGTGCTGATCCCTGCACATGTGTGCGCAGCAATGCAGCTGGTTGATATTGCTTCACAACATGCCATGGCGGCACGATCTGATTGAGACGCCTGCTCCGGCACATCCTTCCCTGAAGATATGAACTGTGTGCAGCTGGCAGGCATGCTTGCGCTGGGGGACAATGTCAGCAGTTTGCTTGGAACTCACCCTCCCATTCCTGTCGTCCTGGTTCATTCAAGTGCACGTGAACATCTATAACCCCTGGTGAAATGACCGCGTCCCCAAAGTTGAGGATCTTCAACCCCAGGTAGGAGATGTCGTCGCCAGTGGTGATATTCACAATTTGGTTGCCAGAGATGTGGACTGCGCAATCGGAAGTGTGTGCAAGGCACACCGGGGGATGAATGACCAATCAGTGAGTGGGAAGTGGGTCCATAGCCAGTGGACCCGTTCCTCCATGTTCAACAAGTGCACTTTGCTGCATGGATGAGTAATTTCGTTGGGTCAAGACGTACTCGCCGCAGGAGCCACACGCTGGTTGTCCAGCACCACCCTGCTGCTCACAATCGTGTAGTCAGACCAGTGGCTCAACCCGCAAGCTGGGGGATCAGAGGGCATGATGGTAGAAAGCCCGGTCTGGGACAGTAACACAGCATGCTTGCCCCACTCCAAGCTGTATAGGCGAGAGAGAAGGATGGAGCCTGCCAGGCCTTGCAGAATGAGCACTAGCAGCCCTAGCTGCAAATCCATGGTCTATTTCTTACCGTGTGACGGCGAACACGACCAAAATTTCACGTAGTGGACTTTCACCAATTGAGTTTGTGAATTTCGTCACAGCAAAAATCCCAGCTCACAGTTTTACTCGGTGTTAAAGAGATTAATGCTGAAAGAATTGATCAAATCAATCTGGCTGCAGGGAGTACACGTAAAAGACCTGGGACGAGTAACGACCTTTGCGACTTGCTTGTCACATCTTTGGACCTGAGAAACAGAAGTTTCCTTGTCAGCGTATTCTTTTCTATTTAGTACCTTGAGGTCACATGGACAAATCGGTCAGTATAAGTGTTAATGGAGCTCCTCGAAGTGCGGCTCAAGAAAATCTTGCAATGCAAGGCAGGTCCATGTGAAGGCATACTCTCTCACATGATCTGAATTACACCTTTAGAAAGCGGTTTTATTACGCATTAAGGAATTGTTATGGACATCGATCAGTCACTGACCGATTGTTTTACGGTAAAAGGGTTTTTGGAGGTGCAGCAAGAAAATGTTCTGAACGTCCATCATGGTCTGAATAACACCTTTAGAAAGTGGCTTAAGCTTTTAGTGAAAGACATTTCTGCGCAAAATTACAATAAGCTCATAGTAAAAGACACTTCGGTTGCGCAAAATTACAAAGAAAGACGACAGCTGCTCCTCAGCTACAGCAAGAGATCAGTTGAAAGGTAGGAACTTCAAGTTGTACAAGGTCTTCTGCATTGCCAATCATTTGGGACAGCATTAAATTTGAATGTACTGACCATTACTTTCAGAACATTTTTGGCCAGCAATTTAGCGTTTGCACACGTACGCAAAATGTACCCCCTCTAGGTTGTCGCAAGAAGCCATGATGTCTGTACCACTTGCCAAGAAAGGCCCTCTTATTTCTGCGCTCTCTCTAGCTGCGTCCACTGCTGATGTGCCTTGCAAGCTGGGCTTAGATATGCAATAGACTTCTATTTGCCGCCATCGCTGCCCAATGACCTGCAACGCACAAGACACGACACTACCTTAAATACATCAATCGACATGAACATCAATCATCTCATGAACCTGGAAAAGGCTAAACCTTTCGCCTCTGTATTCCATCATGGATGCCCACCCACCGAGAGTCTTGTCTCTGGTGAGGCGTGGGAGATGGTAATGAAATGACCCCCTGGCTTAGTGACCCTGCGAGGCACAGAATTGTCATTATTCTTTTTAAGCCTACTTCAGAGATGCTGCTGGGAAATTGGCCCAGTGATTGACTCCTCGCTCTATCCAGCTGCCTTTCTGTGCTGGGTTTGCGCTTCAGCGCTGCCTGACATGTGGACCAGCTCGATGGAGGACATTCACTGACAGCCACGAGGAGCTCCCAGCCAAATCATGACAGCACGAAACAAACCCAAATCTGCGCATCGTCATTGGATGGTGCGATTGGATGGCTCGATTTGGCCATGCTAGCTGCGTAAGCCGTTGTTGTCTTGCACCCTGGAAGCCCTCAGTTTCAACAATTCTGATTTAGACTAGGGAATACAGCTGTATCATGGACTTGCCTCGAAGGGCTTTGCAGTGCCTCAAGTCCCTGAGGTGCTGTCCTGTGCCCATCCCATCCCTATCCAGGCATGTCTGGGCTCCAGCTTTGCCGAAGGAGGATTTTTGGGCAGCGGGCCAAAATATACACACATCAGGGAGTACTATAATCTTCCTTTAGGTCACACCAAGGCCACATGAGCAGTCAAGGAACGGCCCGGATTTTGCCGAGCTTACCTGTAGCACTCTAAAACCAGTGCTTGCCCGCTCGTCGGACCGTCCTCCCCGCTCATAGTTGCATCCAGGGTTGCCTGCTTGCAAGCGCAATGGAAACATCATGGATGCAAGAGTAAGAATCCAAGTTGGTCATCAAAACGGCTGGTTCATAAGTAGGCGTGAATTGTAACGGGCTTGTGTATGCTCCCCTATCACGCACCTTATCCAAAACACAGTCGAACGAGGAGGTTGGGATTTCTGGCATGCTCCTGCAAGTATCCCAAAACAAGAGCACCAAGACCTCTTAAGGCAGGGAGGACCTCCTGAAGTTGAAAATGGTGATGGATCAAAGCAAAGATGAGGGATCCAAGCGTGTTGATTCAACACTGTTGAACCATACGCACATTCAATTCTTATGGAATTATTGGTTGCATTGCAAAACACTTATTACCCCATGAATTATGAAGGCCCTTTCCCATATGGGTTCTGATATGCACCTATCTTGCTCTGTTAGTCACATTAGAGTGGCCCCATATCAACCCCCTAGACTTGTAATTTGTGATAATGCATGTGTAAAAGCTTTTCCCGGCCTCTCGGCACCACTGATAAGCTGGGTAAAATGCCCACCTTGCGTCTGCGAGTGCGTAAGTTAAGCCCTCAATGGCTTTGTGCAAGTCCCGCATTTGCTTGATGAGGACCTGCATGCCAAGTGACATTAAAATACATTGCAAGTAAGGATGATGCTGCGGACCTATGCATTAATCTATCAACGAAGATGGCCCATTCAGTTGTGCATGGCAAGATGCCGGTCAAGGGATCTGGTGAGTCCTTCGCAATAAATAAGATTAAGGATGCAGTGCTCATTGCGTCTACCTGGCTGTAGTCAACGTTGTGGACATTCTTGTAGCCAGCCATCTACAGGACACGTGTATTTTTGGTCAACACTTTAGTAGATATTGTATTGGTCAACACTTTAGTAGACATGAAAACAGATTTTCACCTTCAAAATTCCAGAGAAAATGTGCATTGTATTGAATATGGGCTTGATTGAAGGACAGGTCATGAACCCGCAGGGGTAGGTTGAGTCATGCAGGAATGATTGCAGGCACTTGCCTGCACCATTTCTTGGCCCAAAGGTGAGCTTCCGCATCCAATCTGCAGTACTTTGTGCTTTGCCTGAGCATACTTGCTGATGAGGGGGGCCAAGCGTGCGTACGGTTGGTACCTGGGCAAACGTGCCCAATTTCGTCATCATCATCAGCAAGCACGCAAACACAGGCAAAGGAGTTCTGAGACCATACCAGTCATAAAATCCAGGCTCCCTTGTGTATCGCTCTTCCCTGCAGGGCAAAAAGCTTGAACAGTGGACATTCGCTTGAAACATATGGACTATCAACAAGACCACAATGATGAGCTTACCAATAGGATTGTGCATGGTATTTGGGCATCAGACATCTAAGGCAACAAAATGGCACTCAGTCCAGCTGTCGCACAAATAATGTGGATCTACAAGTCAGTTCAAATTGTTAAAAAATAAACGGCATCTACAATCGTTTCACGGAGAATATGGTTTCTGGGCGTGGACTAGCGGTAAGTACAAGCATCTGGAGTCAGACGGCTGGAATTCTTGGGTGCTCTGTCTTTGACTGTTTGATTCACAGGAAAGATGAAATCAAACGTAAACTGCTTTACACTCATGCAAGCAGTCGCCAAGTGTACACTTACGCCTACACATATGGTGCATGCCACGTAGTCGATGTGTACACTGTCAAGTGCAATGCATTTTGTTATTGATACTAAAGATTGTATGTTTGTGTGGTATGGGGCTGAATGGGGCTGACTTGCTCGCAGGCAGTGAGACAGTCGTACCACAAAATTGTGCACGCCTGTATCGGACATCAATGACTAACCCTCATTGCGCATTTGTTTGTATCTAGAGCTATGTGTCTGTGCACCGTGGTATGTGTGCAAGAGCGGGGGCCATGCGTTTGCTTACAGGTGGGCTTTGGAATTGGAGCAGGCTTTGGAGGTGTTGGATGCTTCATATACCTGACGAAGTTAAAGCCAGAGCCAGTATCCAAAGTCAAGGGTGAGTTGATTAAGGCATAGCAAAGGAGGACTAGGTCTACCCTATTCCTGAATTCTGCCCTCAGGTTCTGACTTGACCACTTTTGAGTCCTCCAATCCAATTTTTAATCCTCCAATCTGCTTGCAGGGATTAAACACGAAGCCTTGAAGTATGGTAAGCGTTGCTCACCTTGGCTTGTCCTTATAAATTTGAGATCTTGTATTGCGTGTATTGTTGTAAAGAATTGGTGCCGTAAGGAGGCCAAAGCAAATCCAATCTAGGGCATGAGTGGTTGCCTGTTACACAGGCATATTTACAGTAAATATTTCCTTGGCCCTGTAAGGTTGTCTCCAAAGGTTTTGTCAATAAATATACTTCTCCTTCCTTGCTTCAGGTATGCCGGTAACAGAGGCCGTGCAAGTGCATGATGGCTTCATCACAGCCTTTGACTTCCGCACTAGAAATCCCAAGTGGGTTTTGGAGCACATGACTGCTGAGAGCCTCAATGGATCTGCTGAGAGGTGGGTGTTATGGTGCCTTTGCCATTTGTTGTTTGGATGCTCAACTGCATAGGCTCTTGGACAGGCGCTGCAAAAAGTGGGTCTCGTTTTGTTAGCTTTGTTGCATTGCAATGTGCAAATTCTTAACTCAAGTCATTGCCTGGACCTTGACTGACAAGGTTTCAGTGATAAAAAACAACACAGGTCAAATTCCAACTTCCATGAAGACAAAGCCATTGACCAATGGTTGCGAAGCAGACTAGATGATTACAAGGACTCGGGGTATGATCGAGGCCACTTGGTGAGCTCCGAGTCCTCATTTTGGCAGTAATATCCACCATCAAAGACGACTTTGACTGCCATCACTGTCCCTCTTGGCTGCGCATAGGCTCAAAGTGATTGTCACGGCTGCCCGCATTGCCTGCATGCATTTCACACCTACAGGCCCCTGCTGCAGACTTCAAATCATCACAACAAGCTATGGACCAAACCTTCACCCTGAGCAACATCAGTCCACAAGTCGGACAAGGCTTCAATAGGTGTGTTATCTTTCCTATCTTGTAGCTTCTGGTGTAGCTGGATTTTTTTGTCGAACCTTGAGCCAGCTTGTATCTACGCTGCACGGAGTGTTGCTAATGCTCAATGGGCCTTGCGCACATTAATCCCAAAGCCCGCTGTTTTGATGCCAGACATATTGTCTTGAACCTGGCTCATGCTTGAATTATACATCTCTCTTTCTCTGCTCCAGCCTGAGGCTCTTACTGTATGACTTGTAGTTGTACATGCATTCCTTCACACACGTGCGGTTGTAAGATGGGCTTTAGAAATGCAATGGCCATTGGAAACGGCGTGCTGTGAGAGCCAACTGTGGTTAATTGCCTCTGCTGCCTCCGATGTGTGCACACACAAGCAGGGACTATTGGGCGCGGTTTGAGCAATTCATTCGAGGGGTAGCAAAGCGGTGCCAGGAGGTGCGCGTCATCACTGGGCCCTTATGGCTACCCTCATTGGATGCTGAGGGCAAGTGGTGCATGCGGTACAACATGATTGGTGAGTGTTGACGCTGATCTTTCCAGCATCCCATCCCTTACGCCAAGGGATTGGCATATAGCGCTATATGAGGCAATTCTATGGCGCTATATAGCGCTAAAATTCAGCTGCTTTGTCTGCTAGAACTCCATCTTGCACTTCGAATTTCGCACTAGAATCAGAAGGGAGGTTCAGCACCCTCTATCCCCATACGGAAAACGAAAGTGGAAAAATAATTCTGTTGGGGCTGAGGGCTTTTAGTAGCCAGATACAGCGCTATGTCTGGCACTCCACTTCATAATATTACACTCCTACTCATGTGCGGGCACATGCCTTAGTTCCCCTGGGCCCCTCATTCCTCAATTCCATTTACACTTAAGATAGCTCTGAATATCCCCTTGAAATGCTGCCTGGAAAAAATGTGGACAGGTTGGCCCTTCAGATCAGGTGCATAGTGACCTGAAAAACAGGCTTGTGTTCCAAGGCACTCCATAGTTATATCCACTCTCAAGTGCTGATTGCTGCCCAATGCTGATTGCTCTTTTCCACTGTCTGCTCTTCAAAATCTTCTGCTGGTGCTGATGCTGGTGCTGTTGCTGTTGCTGGCGCTGGTGCTGCTACTGCTCGCTGCATGGCTGCTTGCATGGAGCTGCTTGCGTGGACCCAACTCACTCAAGCGGAGGGCACTCCAGCTTGATAGAGGGGACCTCATGATTGATGAAATGATGAAATACATGAGACAATGGAATTGCAAGCGCTGTGCAGGGCCCATTGAGAAGGACTTGATATGCTGCTTCTTGGCCACTGGCTTCCCAACACACTACCTCCTCCTTACCTCGTTCTTCTACTCCACCCTAGCTTACTCCCTAGGGGTTGTGCAAAACCCTGACGCTTCCAGTGCCTGCTGCATACAGTTGTGAAGCTGCATCGTCCTAGGGTGTGCGGGGCTGAGGTTGGCTTGCAATATTTACACTCCATCACACAGCCCCGCCCTGGCTGAATTTTCATTGTAAACCTGTTAACCTTCCTAAGGGTACCTGCTGTCGTTATCTTGAAGAGGTCTGCAAGAGTGGCACTGCCCTGGACATGGGGCTGCATGGCATGCCATCCGTCCCCAGTTTCATCTATGGCTCATATCCATCAATAACGCTTAGCAGTTTATTGTAAATGTCCATAACTGTCGGTGGCCCCGGGTCACATTTTCCAAGTATCGATTATGGCATGTGCTATATCTGAAATTCCTTCAGTGCTATACAGCGCTATACGCTATATCGTTTATTAGCAAACACCGATCCCTACTTATGCCTCATCCTGTCAGGCCTTAATGCCCTGGCCTGTGCTGACTTAGTATAAAGGATATCTCTGATGCGAAGGCCGGCTGCACATGCTCATATGGTACTTGCAGGAACAGCACCCTCCCTGGTATCTGTGCCAACGCATTTCTACAAGGTCGTGGCGGCGACAGGCTGCAAGACAGCTGCATCCAGCGGCGATAACCGAACAGGAGTGGCTGCATTTGTGATGCCCAATGCTCCCATTGACCCTAAGACGCCCCTCTCAGCCTTTGTAGTGCCCCTAGAGGCCTTGGAGGCAGCTTCAGGTAAGCATGGGAGAACAAGTCTGTGTCATGTTCTCTCACTTTCGCCCTTTGAATCATCAAGTACGGATTAATTGATTCTGTACTTTTATTGCTTGCGTGTCATGTCTTGTAGCACACCACAGCAACCTAAGCATCTTTGCCTACATGTTCCTGGCACCATTTGTGCTTGCATCTTTGCTGCCCTACACATCCATGCTTTCTGCACTTCAGTGCAGCAGCATTTGATGTCCACAGAAGCTCAAATCTGCGTACCTCTTTATGACTAGAGTTAAGATGTGTCTTTTAAAACTTTATGTATTTTTTCACTATGGTTTCAAAAGATTTGAGTAACCCTGGCCTCCCAGTATGCTTCATTGTGGGAGCATGGAAAACCAGCGTGTGACCCTGAATTTAAAGCCTGCATCACACTTTACATTATCTGAAACCAGGGATGATGGATTCACGCATTTTAAATCATTTATGCAATCAAATTTGCCGTACTGAACACACCAATTCGCGAGTTTCAAAGACCCTCACCAATTGGGCCCTGTGATGCACCTGTTTTGCTTTGATTAGCACCTTGGAGTGGCCTGCGTCATCTTCCTGGACTTAAACTTTGCAATTGTATTGATGTATGGATTAGAAAGTTGGGGGGAGGGAAGGATTTTAGTTGACATCAGTCAGCCCCTCCTTCCCTCCTCTTGAATGCTCACAAGCAAATGTGCGTCTGAATCAATAGACTCCAAATATTAAGCACTGTGACCCTGTCTGAAACTTTCCGAAATGTAAAGAGAATTGTTTTCTGGCTGCACTTTCAATGACTAAAAATGGTGCTGGTGTTGCAGAAATTCACTGCAAAAGCTGAGCGCGCGCTCAAGTGAGACAGTTTGGCTTGGAGGGGGTTGGGCCGTTTGTGTGGACCGCCTGTGTTAGGTGCTATCCTGGTCTACAGCAGGGACTAGGTTAGCACAAATCATGGCTGTTCCAGAGGGGATTATCTCAATTTCTGAATCTGCGCCCCAGGTACCCGTTTCTTCCCCACCTTGGTGAGCAACGGAGCACGGCAGGCTTTGGACGATGCAGCTCATGGATTCCGTGATCTTGGTGCGAACTTCAGCCCTCCCTGGCCATCACTGCAAGCAACATCCTCCCTGATAAGGAGATGATGCTGCTTAAGGCTTTGTCCCTGACCCCAAGAGAAGTTGACAACTGCTGTATGCTTGCCAGTGACATGATGCCACTGAACTGCCTTGCCTCAAAATGCTGCGCACAGGATCAAGTACCCCGCTAAATGCTGGCCCTTATCCAAGGAGCATCTTTATCTTTATCAGGGAAACACATATGCTTGGCCTTTACCTCTCTCCAATTCACAATTTACGCTTATCATGCCTGCCTGCCTCATGCCGCCATGCCTGCCTGATGTACCGGTGGACTGTGTGCATGTGTTGTCACCTCCACGCAAGTCGTTTGAAAGATGAAGGTCCAAATTTTTGTCGCGTACCCCACAACTCATTACTTTGTAGGCCTCCAACAGATGAAGCCCTTTGAGCGTCTCACCCTTGAGCAAAACATGCTACCTGCCCCGGCATCTGCCCAGACCCCTCGCTTATTGTCTGCTAGCTCAGCAGCTAGCCGCCAAGCCAAGGAAGCTATCCGCCTGACTGCAAGTAGCAGCGGCGGCGGTAGCATCAGCAATTCAGCGGTGCCTAATGCCTCCAGTACCCCAGCTAGCGCCCAAGGGAGTACAGTGGCTGTGGCAGATGTGTCAGGGCCTCTGCCAGCGGTCAAAGTGCCTAAGACAAAAGCGGGCTTTGGCGTCGTCCACCTATGTGTAAGTATGGTCACACAAAGCTTACTGTCTACCAAAGTAAACTCGCAAACAGCCCTGTAATACCTGCGGCTTCAAGGTGTGACTGGCATGCGTTCCTTGCGTGTCTTCCGAGAGATTATGGCATTCACAGGAGAACAAAATGTCGGCAAGTGTCATCCTTGAGCTTTGTGCTTTATGCACACAAACTGACAACAACTAGACGCGCTCTTGAGAAATCCAATTGCTCTCAAGGTCTAGATCTGGAGCAGGGGGTGGCTTGTCACCCTCCAGATCCTCACTAGTTCTTCCTTTTCCATGGTGGAGGAGACTCATGGCTCTTTGGGCCAATGTGTCTTCTTTTCCTTCATTGATGTAGGGAGTAGTTTCACTGCCTACACAGTTTTTTCTTTTTGAGCAGGCCTGCACACACATGCAGTGCCGATACATGAGTATCTTACTTCCACTTGCTGCAGGAGGTGGAGTCTTGCCGCCTTCCTGTCGAGCGATTCTGGGAGGGGCGCAACGGTTCCAGTAATGGTCCTGGCAACGGGAGCAATGGCAGCAGAGGAACAGCTCCCCGAGGCAGAGGCGGCCGAAGTTGAATGAGTCAATGCACAGTGATTGCCAGGATTTAGCACCAGGCAATCACATGTTCAGGCAAATTTAAGTGTCTAGCTGAGGCAAAAAAAACAAAGGTGATGGCATGATTTTGCCTAGCGATGGGTGCGACAAATCACGACGGATTGCAAGAACTTTTGACATGCTTGCTAAGCCTTTTTCAAAATCCTATTCGAAAGCCTGCACAAAGCAGACACGCAGTTCTTTTCAAGTGCTACTACGTACAAGACAAGTTCTGAAGCGCTAAAAATTTGTAAATTCCTCAATATGATACTGTCCTCCGCGAGTCCCCAGGCAACGATGCAAGCCAGCTTGTTTTCGCGGCCAGCATGCCCCGCGCCAGGCGTCAAGGGTGGGATCCCGCTCTTAAAGAGGACTCGTGGTGGGTATTTGGCTTGACCGTCAGGTGCAGTGATTGCCTTACGCGGCATTGAGCCCGGCAACGGCTGTGATTTTTCAGCAATGTGCTTGAGTGTGTTCCAACAGGCTCGCCATCATCCACCCACCCCCATCCCACATGCAGTTCTGGCCAGAGCTGAGCCATTTAATGAAGGAGCAGCCCAGGTGAAGCGGCTTGTACAGAGGGACAGGAAGGAGTTCCTGGGGAACAACGTGGACATCCTGGACCAATATACTACTGAGTTTGGAGATGTAGGGCCAAGGAAAGATGGGCAGCGACCTGATCCTGGATCCACCGTGAACCAAAAGCCATCACCAGCCCCAGCAGCTTCCACAGCAGTACCTGCAAGCCAACCCTCATCTTCCTCACAACCATCGACATCAAAATGTGAGTACAGTCGAAGGGCACGACCAAAAACACACCTGCTCTGCCTTAGGTGTGTGTGTGTACGCGCACAGGAAACACCTGACTGTTGCTATGCGTATTTTGTGCCTCCATCATTGTGCGCCAGCTCCTAATGTAGCTAGGAGTGCCTTCCATACTTGCAAGTCAAAAGGGATAGTTCCTTCTCCAATGGAACAGCAGCTTTGCTTTAATTTTGCCTGCAGCTGCTGCTAACCCCTTCAAGTCCACAAGCAGCGACAACCCTTTTGGTAGCTCCGACAACCCCTTCGGCTCCCCTACTGCCGTCTCCCCCTTTGGCAACTCTGGCAAGACCAAGTCCAGGATTGAGCCTGAAGGACTGTCACCTGACATGGGGCCTGATGCCATTACCAAAGAAACGCCCTTTGACATCTTGAAAGACATCACTCTGACACAAGTGGTGCGTGGCGACAGCTAGGTACTCAGCCTCAGATTGCATATTCATCACCTCTCTCCTCCTCTTGTCAGTGGCACTCCTATTTTCAATGGCACGGAGGTGTATTTGCAGTTGTTTCTATCAGCAGTGCCATCAGCTTGGCCCTAAGCACAGTCAAGACTTGAGTATTCATTTTACCACGCTACCAGTGCAGGATGCGCTTGGCTGGCACTCCCCTAAATCCCTATCCATAGCTTTTTGGCACATGGGACCCAGCTGTGCCATGAATAATGGGAAAGCTACACACAAACCTTATGGGCATGCTTCTAATACTGAGCTGCGTTGCATGCTTTTGAGCTTTGTCTCAACTGTGTATTTCTTTCAAAAAATGTTTGTTCTTTCATTGAATGCTCATGTTCCCAAGTACTCTGTCTGCTTTTCTGCTTCGTCTTCTGCGTATAAAATAAAAGTATACACACCTTGCCTTGTTGGTATGAAAAAGGGCATCCTCACAAGATTGCATTTTAGCTCATTTATTCTCTTGGTTGATAACCACTTACTATAATGTATACCACATAGAATAGAAATCTACACTACCGTATCGCTCCTGTGTTATCGCGAATCCTTACTTTATGCGAGGTCTCCAAATAATTTCATTAATTTTCCCACGAGTATTTGGTTTTTGTGAGGCACCTCCAATCATTACGTTTAACGCGAGCTCTCTCAATTCGGCACTCTCTCCCAGTGTCGCAGCAGCCTCTCCACTTGCATGTCTGTGTCCTCTTCAGATGTGTCCTCCTCTGACTCCGAGGACACCTCCATTGGCTCAGCCCCTCTTCCCCTACCCCTCCCTCTGCCCCTCCCCCTGCCTCTGCTCCTGCCCCTGCCTCCATTGCTTGGCTCAAAAGCATTCTCCCTAGTGCCCGAGCCCGCATGCTCCCTTGTGCCCAAGCCCTTGTGCCCGAGCTGCTTCTCATGCTCCTCCACCCGACGTCGGGATCCAAGCGGATGCGAAGCTCACTGGGTTGCTCATCGCTGAAGCGCTTCCGTTTTGTGTAACCTACATCAAATAGTGTCTTTTGACCCTTAGGAGCATGTGGCTCCATAGTCGGCCCCAGGGAGAGCCTGGGTAAGAGCCTGGATACTACACAAGGTCTTGGTAAAAGTAATTACGAAATGGATTTCATTATTATTTTATTTATACATAACGAGGATTTATTATATATTTACGGTGCATTTACAATGGTTCGTGGTGTATCCTGAATTAAACACTCGAATAAATCGCATTGGTATTTATGCTCCCTTGCTTAATCATCCTGCATTTACAATGGGTGTGATTAATCCCAGCTGAATCAGCGTGCGCATTGGGAGCAAGTGCAGCTGAGTGCAGCTCAGAAAGAAGAAATGCAAGTCTTGATTGCTTGCATTGCTCTGCATGCACTGTGCTGCGGCGGCAACATCCCTTCATACCTGTTGACTGCCACCCCAAGCCCTGACTGGGCTGCTGCAAAGGTGTCTCCAGCATTCCTTCTCCAATGAAGCCTGTCCAGCCTCTCCATGACCACAATGGGAACGTTTGACTGCCACCATGGAATTTTTCATGAATGAGTTAATCTGAACCAACACCCCGGGGTTGATAAAGATTAATTCAAAATTAATCACATTTCATTAGTTAATCATGGTAATCACCCTTTGTAAACGCAAAACGCGATGAATTGCATTTTTGATTTACGAATTAATCATTAATCACCCCATTGTAAACGCAGCGTTATATGTATAGCGAGGACCCCCAAAAATTATTAATTATTTGATTTTTCGCCGGTAGCCATGGAGCGATACGGTACAATTAAGTGCAATACAATGGACCCAGTGTGTCCTGCTCTGCTTTTCTCATCGAGGCTATTTGCATTGACATCGGCCCAATCTGTCCCCATGGCACGCAGGTTTTGTTCTTCAGTTTCACGCTGATCATCTTGCTCATGCTTGGAACCTTCTATGTGGTGCTGCAAACGGGAGCCATCAGGCTGAATGGAGAGTGAGCTCGCACCTCAATTATTTGATGGCTGCTACCTAAGAAGATGACACAGCCATGTGGGCTTTGTCGTCCCATCACCCCTGCACTAGATCTTAGTTTGAGTGCTATTCATCCTTTGCCCTTGCAAGGTCAAGCAGCAAGAGCTTCGACCTCAGGGTCTGCATATACCCATTTGCGCTTGCGCAATAAGCTTACACCTCACTCCCTCTGCTTTAATTGTTCACAAGGTGGAACCTGACCGTTTTGAGCCTCCTTGAAAACTGCAATTTTGAATGGTCCTCTCAGTGAACAGTTATGGGTCAGTGCACTTGTCTTCTGTTATAATCTTAATTTCCCATGGTCAGGGAAGTCTCGTTGCACTTCGTTCTATCTGTTCTTTGTAAAGAGATAAAAGAGTGATAAAAGTGGAAAGCCCCAGCTCTGTCAAAATCTCCAATGTCGACCAGGTATAAATGTTATTCTTGAATTGCCACTTTTTTATGTCATCAGCCAAATTATTCTGCCCAGATTAGTTTGCTACAAGTTTACAAGTTTAAGTTTGACCTTCAGCCAGGTAGTTTGACTGATCAGGTTGCTGGTGAACACCAGCCATCAGATAAAGTTTAAAGTTTAAAAGGGTTAACCGCCAGCCAGACCGTTAGGCTGATTGGTTTGTTGCTGGTCTTCGCCAGCCAAAAAATAGTCCATAATGTCCGAAATGAAATGGCAGAGTCTATTGTGCCG
>LKMJ01003022.1_pt1 | contig 15603 bp, 16 predicted proteins | sample 643391 | NCBI WGS metagenome assembly LKMJ01 (sample SAMN04112250, study PRJNA286221) | soda lake metagenome | biome: soda lake; feature: Kulunda Steppe; material: water; isolation source: sample PL-Br10 brine of Picturesque Lake | place: Russia: Kulunda steppe | collected 2010-07
ATGATGTTTTCTCCTTCGCTTTTCCCTCTTTTTTCCGTAATGCGAATGGTCCAGGAAATCTTTTCCGTATTTCCCCCCTTTTTAAATCTTTTTCCCTCAGGAAAAAAGTGTAATGCGAATTCGCCCTATATTGATGCATTATATTATATATTTATTATTTATTATTATTTATTATTATATTAACATTATATTGATGCATGCAGCAATAATGAGGAACCAAAACAGCCACAATTGAAGATAATGATTGAGCCAACACTCTTTCCACATTTCCTCAACGTAGCTCGAACCTGCCTTGTATCATTATTTGACAGGCAATGGCCAGGAGCAAAAAGCCCGAAACATGCTTTCATCTGAAATATGCCCACTGCTCAATATTTTGTATAACCTACGCTGGCACACAAGAGTTCCAGGCACTTTTGCGTCTAAGACAATGCACGTGCCTGCACTTTTCTGCCGCCCCTTAGAGGTTTGTAGACCACATTCCTTCAGGGACTTCCAGCACATACAATTTGCCTTGCACAAGGCAAGATATTACCAGCCAGGTGCGCAGGTATGTCCACTCTGATTCTTTCACAACGGTGCTCATGGTTTCTGCAGATCAATTGCACGCTCAGCAACGTGGAGTCCCTGTGCTCAGTTTTGCTGAGGCTCAAGAAGCAGCACATCCTTCCAGATGATTGCCTGTCATTTTTTCAAGACCAAGGGGCACCAGTTGCCCCAGGGCCTGATGGCAGATCAAGCTCACCTGAGGCAGCAACAGCAGAAGCAGTAGAAGCCAAAGGGACAGCAACAACATCAACAGCAACACCAGCAGCCCCAAGAGCCCCAGCAGCAGCTGCAATGGAGGGGCCACACTCCAGGGGTAGTCAAACAGGGCCCTCCCCCACCCCTGCTACAGCATCAGCTGCACCCTCCCTGGGTGCAACGTTGGCTGCCCTGCTGCACACTGTGTTCATGAAGCATCTGGGGGCTAGTAGGTTCATCAAGGCTGCAACGGCATTGCGTCAGACAGAGGTTCTGGGGCTGGGGGCCTACCATCCTGCACTGCGGGCCGAGGTAGATGCCTTCAAGGTGGGTTACCAGCATGCTTCAGGATGTGCCTCTTCCTGCTTTTGTTTGCTAAGCTCTTCTTTCTTCCTTCTCTTGTACTCCTTCAAGGGTGTAGGGTCCAAGTCCCATGCTAGATCCATCACTTGATTTATGGTCATGCCAAGATATGGCAGGCCCCAAAAACCCTGAAGCATGCCGCTCCAGCATCCCTAGTGCCCCAATCTTTCGGCAAAAGCATGTGAGAAAACCTACTGCAATTTACGGGGGTATGCTCAAGAAAGGCCAAAGTTTAGGGGCTGTGTGATCCTAATGAGAGAGAGAGAGAGAGAGAGAGGGGGAGAGAGAGAGAGAGAGTGTGTGTGTGTGTGCAGACAACATTGCGCTAGAAGGAACGTTTCTATCATATCACCTCCAAACTGTACACATGCCAGATGTGCAATTGCTGACACATCTGCTTCTCAGATCCTTGCCAGGATATGTATGCATGCAAGAGGTACAATAAGGCACAGCACCTACGACACTGCTGGATGGAGCAATTGTGTGAGCATACGCATTTGCAGGAAGTCGAGAGGGAAGCCAACCAGAAGGGAAAGGAAAAGGCAGGCTCGAAGCACAAGACACAAGTCCAAAAATCCAAGGCTTCAGAGAAAGCTGTTGAAGAGGAGGTATGCCGGCCTGTGGCACAGTGTGCAGCTCACCATTTCAGGCACTATTTCTTTTTCAACAGAATGATATGGCTGGCAAACAGGCACCATTTGGTTAGGCTTTGTTGCACGGGCTTATGCAGCATCACAAACGCACCATCACAAGGCTGGTTGCCATAAATGTTGGTCTGCATGCCGCTCTTTTACATCAAAGCCTGCCATTTGTGACGTTCGCCTCATTGCATGATTCTTGAAGCGACATGCCATCCATTTCCTGCACGCTTTGATTTCTGTGTTTGCAGGTGATTGCATACTTACGGCAACGCTGTCAGGAAGCATCCACCTCAGCACCCAGTAATTCATCTTAAAATCCCAGGCTGACTATTGTCCTTCCTAAGTCTCAGGAAAGCAAAAAGTCAAAAGATGTGCATATTGGATGTCTGCTGACAATTCAAACGTGTTTTGCAATGACCTGGTTCACTCCGCATTTCCAGGGTGCATTTATGCAATGAGCTAGTAATTTTGTGCTTCTGTAATTCTGTATGTACTTATTAGAAACTGTGCAGTCCAATGCTATTTTGATGTGTGTTCTTGGGCTTTAATCCCATTTTCCAATTATTTGTCTTAAAATTCCATTCTGGTGCCGTAATAGTGTGGTGAGGAATGTATGCAGGGGAAAGAATTTTTCCTTTTGTCTGAAGTTAACATGAAATTACTTAGGAATGTCGAGGTTCCTGACAAGGGACACACAAGATTTGAAATTGAGAGGCAAGACAGTCAAGCAGGAAAATTATGTACGCTCCGTTTGTGTCAGTTTTTTCTTGTTAAGGATGCTCCCGCATAATAATGATTTCCCATATCCACTGTTTCCATGCAAGAAATGACTTGTGTGCTTGTATCTGGCAGGAAATATTGTGAATATTGTAATGATGTTGCAAATGAGTGACAGATTGCAATTATGTTGTCTGCTGCCTAGCAGAAAAGAATAGTACACATGTATCTGGAGTTGTCAGCCAGGATCATATAAAATTTGCGATTTGAGTCAAGGTGTTATTTGATGGTATGGCTGTTGCATCAGATTAAAATTGAAGTGCGCATTTTATCAAGTCTGGTTGGCATTGCATGCCTTTCAAATCAAATAAGATTCAACAGAACCATCCAATTCAAGAGGACTTGCCTCTAAATAGATCCTGAATTAGGTATAATGTGTGTGATCTTCAAATGGCATGGATTACAGTGTTGGGCAGCTCATTATATGGCTGCCAGAAATGCATCTGGCCAGAATGTATGAGTTCTTGCAAAATTGTAAAGTGGCTAAGTTCCTGAACTTAGAAGGTGCTGTGAAAGAAATTTAGGTATGCTTCAATTCTGCCGCCACATGGTTCACCTTTTTTTGTATGCTTATGTTACCTCTTCTCCCTCTCTTCTACCTTAAAGTAAAAGCTGTTCTCCATTCTTCCTATGTGCATGCCTTCCACGCTTCCAATGCTTCATGCACAAAAAAATGCCAGTGGCCTGACTTTTCCCCACCTTTCTCTTTCGATAATAGCGTATGCCATTCAGCTCACTCATCATTAACCGGGCTGTGCTCACGTGAGCATCTTAAAAATCTTAGTAATGTGAAATATCCACGTGGAATTCAGTACCTCAGAGGCGAAACAGCAAAGAAACCAAAGCATGTACTCATATGCGTGTGTGCGCGCAAGTACTCATACACATATGTGCTCAAATATGCATGCACACTCACACACTACAAATGAATTTCAAAATATATACATTGATAATAGTGAAAGCTTCGTGAAAGCCTTCTGCCCCTGCGAGACGACTGTTTGCATCACACTGAATGGTACATGCGCGCTCGCGAATGCTCCTAGCAGTTACATTATTTTCAAATCATAAAAATGCCTGGATTTCTGGACGGTGAGTTTACTCCTCGTGCTTGGCATCGGGCGCACGCCCCTCGGCGGGGGATGGGCGACGCTGCGCCGCGTATTTGCATGCTGCATACATTATGTTTTAGTTATTCTGGTGTGTAATTCTTCACAGCTTCAAGGCAGGAGCTGGCGATGCACTAATAACGAGGAGCTGTCTGCTGGAGCTGTGCAAGCCGGGTTTGTCCATAGCTGCACGCACGTCCACCATATTTATACAATACAATGCAGATGATGATGATGATGTACAAGAGCTGTTTACAGGGCGTCCTGCTCTTCAAGCCTCCAAGTGAGTGTGCTGTCAAATTCAAATGTGCCTCGAGTCAAACGGCCAACATTTCCCTTCAGGAAAAGGAAAATGATTCTTTAAGTACTATGTTATGTCTATTTATGGAGCTCTTTTATGATCATCAGCCATAACTTGAGCACAATGAGTTTGAATGGATGGCGCATGCAGGCCAGCCACGGCTACAGCAGCAGCAGAGATGGCCACGGTAAAAAGCAGTAATAATCCTTTTGGAAGTGAGTGATTGAAGCAAGTAATGTGCTGCTGTATCGCTGAGCACCCTCGTGAGCACAAAACACTGTATGGAAATTTGGCACCATGGTAAGAGTGTCTGCTGTTGTGCAGACTCAGCATGCATCCTCTAATTGCCTCATGTGCAATGTATGCGCAGGTGGTGTGCAGGAGGATGAAGATTTTTTCAACGACTTTGCCATTGATGACGACGATGATGATCCGCTGCCAGAGCAGCCGCACAAGGGCGATGTGGGGTCCTTTGAGCCCACTCGAAGGCTTGAGGAAGGTAAGGTCAGGACATGCTTTTTGATGTCTCATCCACATCCTCCACCAGCCTCTACTGTGGCACATGATGAATTTGGGAAGACCAGCTCAGCATAAGGCCTTACCTGTGTGGGCTGCACCTCTCCCAGTGCTTCAAGCCTGTTAAAAGCAACCATGCGGTACAATCATGCGGTAGTTGTCCCAGGGATATGTTACCCTCCCCTTTTTATGCACCAGGTATCAATGCTGGCACATCGAGCTGCTTGCCAGAGGCACCAGCCGGCTCCCTCACGCTCCCCCCAAAGGTGCCCAAGAGCATGGTGAGCTGATCAGGCAAAATGCCTTTGCGAGTGGCAGAATAAGGTTACGGAGCAGCTGCCATCTTGTGCTGAGGCAGATTGCAGCTCACGTACATGCCTTCATCACTGCTAAAAGCCTGCCGAGCCACAATCGGCTTCAAGAATAGTGGCGTTAGAGGTTGTGGTTTGCTGTTGCCACTGAAATGGCACAGCAATAATTGAGAAGTGAGAACAGGTATTTCCTGGATGACCCATGTACTTAGAACCATTGCTACAGTTGCTACGATAGATAACATTGCAAGTCAAGGCTGGGTGTGGCCATTTGCTGCCATACAAAGCCAGACACAGGCAAGTTGTCCTATACTGCTCTCTTTACAAACCAGCCAGCTGCTGTTGCATGCAACTTTTTGGTCTTGGTAGAAGCACAGCTGCGGCCTCCTCTGCAATTGCAGCATGCAAACAATCTTTGCAACCAAACACACTTCCTTCTTGTCCAGAACCTTTGTCTTTACACATGTGTGCTTCCAGGGCAAGCCACCCCTTCACCCGCCACACGGGCCCAGGGCCCCTGCCGCAAGTGCACACAACAACTCCGTTGCCAGCCCTGCAGCTGTCACACCCCTTGCACCAACCCACTTGAGGGCTGATCAGTCTCCCACACTGCACTCTGACGCCTGCGCAAATGCACACCGCTATATGGAACAGCCTGCAGGTGCGCTCACACACCAGGACGGGCAGTGCGCCAAGTTGTTGCGCCATGCCCCCAGGCCCTTGATATCATACCTGCGACTGTGTGTGCACATGCGCCTTAAAGCTGTTGAAGGTTGTCAACGCTTCATTGGTTATGGTCAGCGTGAGACTTCTAGAAGCGCCAAATGCATGGGCGCTGGTTGGTGCCCTTTTGTCAGCAGCACTTAAACAGGGGCACACTCTTCCAATGGCATGCATGGGTCTTGACCTAGATCAAAATCTTGCACATGCATGTTTGTTCAGGTGAAAATCTGAGTACTCCTATGCTTAGCACCCCAGCTGCGCAGCATCCGATGGCAGCACGGCCACTCAATGAAACACCTGCTGGATGTGACACTTCACCCCTAATTGACTGCACCAACAATGACCAAGATGTTCCTGATGCTCCCCTAATGGAAGGTAGCAGATTTCCCATTGTTTGGAACTTGAGCGAGCCTGTAGTTAGTGAGGCGAGTGAGCAAGAAATCCAATGAGAGTTTTCATTGGTCGCCTGCTTGTTTACTGCATGCTTGTCTGCAATCCTATCTTGATTGCATTCGTGCGCTTTGCGTTTCCAATTAAGCAATAACTTCAAATTATTGGATTGGCACATGAAGGAAGAGCAACAAAGGGTTCTGAAGCCTCAGGTACAAGGGCAACAGGGCCTGATAGAGCAATAAGAGCTGATGGTGTGTCAGACCATGTCCATATCAACGCTGGCCATGCACACAAAGCTGGACACCAAAAGCGCAAAGCATTTTGCATCTCGCACTTGAGTACGGTACTGGTCTGTAAAGCCACCAAGGAGGCAGGACGCAGTATTGCTATTTGCCATAGTCATCAAGGCTCAGTGCACCACATGCTGTGCTGTTCTACCCATCATTAGCTTCCGTATAACTTGCAGTCCAGATGCCTAGACCAATTTGTAACATTTAGTTCCCCCTTTCCCTTGTGCAGGTGCTGCTGGAGGTGCACCCGGCCAGACAGATGCAGCAGGGGAGCAGGCAAATGCAGCAGATGAAATCGGCAGCAAGGAGCAAGGAGGGTGAGTGGCATGCATCAAGATCTGATATGCGGCTGGGTGATCTGGCTCGCTGACTGAGGTAAGGTCAATATAGGGCAAACGTTGGGGTCAAAGGAGTGGCATATGGTTGAGGGCACGGCGCTCCACCAAACTGGGGCTGAGAGTGAGAGTGAGAGTGAGAAAAGGAATGAGGGTGGGGCTGAGAGTGAGAGTGCAACTGACCAGGGATCACACCCCGACAAGGGCTACTGCAGGCAGCGCGGTACATTGAGAGTCAGGCTGCTAACGCACCTGACGGGGGCTATTGCAGGCAGCGCGGATTATTGAGAGTCAGGCTGCTAACACGCCTGACGGGGCCTACTGCAGGCAGCGCGGAATGTTGAGAGTCAGGCTGCTCACACGCCTGACGTGGGCTGCTGCAGGCAGCGCGGAATGTTGAGAGTCAGGCTACAGCTCCGGTGGAAACCCAGCCATGCATGGACTAGTAAGGGGAGTCAGTCACCTGCTTCATCAGGCGGGCGCCAAGTTATGAGTGCATGCGCTGCCATGCCCTGGGGGTGGCCGCTGCAACTCTCATGTGCGAGTTCACCAGAGCTCATGTGAGAGCCCATCATAGGGTTGCGGCTGCAAATTGAATCAAGCCATTGAAGCTCCATCCCATTTCAAAGCCTAGGGTCACTGTGCTGTCGTATGCCTGACCTGAAGCTGCCCTCCATTCCTGGGTGCGATGCTGACTTTCTTGCTGTCCTGCACAGTCATGATATTAGACTGCCCATGGGTTCTGGCATTCCTGCAACGCCAATGCTGCCCAGGGGCTAAAGTTTGTTTGCCTGGCCCTGTCCTTGGAGCCCTACGTTTCTGCCCTTCACGCATTTCCGCACCTCATGGAACCCTTTTGCTTGACCTCTGTAGCACTGCATCACACACTTGCTGCCGCTGCTCACACCCTATGCCCCATGTGAGAAAAACGATCCAGCCAGGAGCTTTGTAAAGCACGCACTGGGACATGCGTGTGCGCTGGGGCACCCCCATACAAAAAATGCAGGCAGACCGCTTTGCACCCATCATTCAGCACCTCTGCCTTCATGCAGGTCTCCCCCCAAAACAACCATGTTTGCGCCCCAGCTTGCCCCAAGCGGCTCCAACCCCACCTCCCACAGCAGCAGCCAGGTCTACCCTGGTTCCAGCCCACAGCGCAGCACTACAGCACCTGCAGCGGCTACAGCCAAAGCCGGTGGCTTGGGCACAGGCCCTGCTGCTGGTGCGTCTCACACAGGTGCCATAGGTGGCCCCTTTGCCCCACAGCAGCAGCAGCAGCAGCCCAAATGTGCCGCTGACGTCAGTATGCAAGAAACTGAATTGGCCCAGAGCACACCTGCTGCTGCTGCTTTGGCGCCGCCTGGTTCCCTGGCACCTGCGCGGGGGCCTGCGCCTGCATTCCCTGGCTTTGCCGCTCCTGCGGCCCCTACCCACGCCAGCGCGGGCCTCACTGCAGCTGCCTTCGCGCATGCTGGCACCGGATTTTCTGCACTCGGCTTGGGGGGGACAGCCGCTGCAGACCCCCAAGCTGCAGGGCCGTGGGCAGGCGTCAAAAGGGACGAGCCGCTGGCAGGCGGCAGCAAGGGCAGGGGCCAAGCACCTGGGGTCGGCGCTGCCAGCAGCAGCCCCGCTGGCAGTGGCCCATTGAACGCGCAAGATGCGCTGCAAGAGGAGGTGCGCAACCCCAACCAGCCTCCCTCACAGCAGCAGCAGCAGCAGCAGCAGCAGCAGCAGCAGCAGCAGAATCAGCAGCAGTCTCCCCTGCGTGAGGTGTCGCGCAGCCCTGGTCGGCACCCCTTTGCTGCCACGCCGCCCCCCACGACCACCGTGTTTGCACCTGCAGGCCAGGAGGGCAGTGTGAGGGATCCCCTGGACCTGTCCCCCATCCAGCTCCCACTATCCCAGGAGTGGGCTGCAGAGGGGGCAGCAGCAGCAGCAGCAGCAGTGGCGCCGGCCCCGGAAACAGGCGCAGGCACAGCTGCAGCGTTTGCGGCAGTCGCACAGCGCACACCCCCCGCAGCAGCCTCCGCCACCACGCCACACCCCCCTGCAGCAGCTCCACCTCCAGCACCACCAGCACCACCAGCACCATCAGCAGCGGCACTACCACCAGCACCACCAGCTCCAACACCAGCACCACCAGCACCAGCAGCAGCATCAGCAACTAAGCCAGGAGCTCCTGCGGAACCCAGCATTGCAGCAGCACTACCACCAGCACTATCAGCAGCGGCACCACCAGCTCCAACACCAGCACCACCAGCAGCAGCACCACCAGCTCCACCAGCAGCATCACCAGCAGCAGCACCAGCAACTAAGCCAGGAGCTCCAGCGGCACCCAGCCCAGCAGCTCCCAGACCTGCACCCAGACAGCCAATAGCCAGCCAAGCACCCTGCCCTGCACCCAGCCCTGCACAGCATCCACACGCCCCCGGCCATGGACGCGCAGGCAGCATGCCTGAAGCAGACAAGCAGGCATGCAGCCAGGCACACCAGGCCTCTGGCATGCCGAGTGTGCTTGCTGCTGCTGCCGCTGCCGCTGGCCCGCCCGCGCATGCCATGCCCACAGCTGCAGGAGCTTCTGCTGGGGTGGCCGCTGCTAAGGCCGCACCTGGCAGGGGCGCACAGGCACAAGTCGGTGAGCGTGCAACAGCAAGCGTCGAGCACAAGGGTGCGGGAGATAATCCGGGCCCAACTAGCGGCTGGGCTGGCCGTGCTGCGGAAGCAAGCAGCAGCAAGGGCGAGGATGCAGGCAACAAGCTGGAGTTCTCATCCTGCCTCAGCAGGCTTGAGACGGTGCGTGCCTCAGCCCCGACAGGCCTGCTGCCAGCGCGCATGTGCGCGTGCTCATTTGCACCTGCGCAGCGCGCAGGACTTGTCCTGCACATTTTGTGCGTCGTGCATGATGCTGTGTGTGTATACATGCATGCCGCAGCGGCCCAAAATGCTGTCCGATACCTACTTGCTCATTTGCATATGTGTTGAATGTGTGTTGAATGTGGGTGATGACAGGGCTTGTCAGGCATGCTCTCAATACGATTTGATGCAGTATACCTCCAACTGAAGTGATGAATGTGTGCGTTAGCTTTTCAAGGCATGCTAGACAGCCTCATGCACCTGCGCCGTCAAAGCCCTGGCACCCTTAGCCTGTGCTCTTCCTCCCCTGCTGCACTTTGGTACTCCCTGCACTTGATGAAGCGGGAATAGCAGTCAAAGCAGACCATTGCCTGTGATGCTGCTGTGCCTGATGAGCTCCTAGCTAAAAACCTGCACAGGTGAGGAGGATGGCGGGACACCTTCAGAGAGGAACATTCATGAGGATCCCCCTAAACACATGACCAGTTGATTGCAGCAAATTGGTGTGGAGGTCTTTTAAGCATGCCGGCTGATCTTCACATTCACTCCCAGCGGGCACCAAAAGGGTTAGCTCCTGATAGGAACAATTGCATTTGCATTTTTGCTCTATTGGCACAGCTTGTAGTAAGAAGGCTGATAGCCAACCGGCAAGAGCATTGAGTGCACACCTACGCTCATCCTTGCATGCCGTGCAGATGCTGCTGCAAGCCCAGGAGATGCAGCTGGAGGTGCTGGAGGTGCGTGCCCAGTCTGCCATGCTGGCGAACAAGATGGCACGGCTGGACAACCCCATCTTGCGCGCCAGGCTGCAGGATGTGAAGAAGCGGCATGCTGCTGCCATGTCTGCTGTTCTGCCCCGCCCGCTGCAGGAGCATGAAGTATAGCAAACTTACTGCCTATCAGGGTCCAACAACTAGTGCACAGACAGGCAGGGAGGCCTGGTACCCTTTGCATGAATGCATCAAGTCCAGGAGCTCTTTTGCACCATCTTGTAAATTGGCATGTGAAGCAGAAAGGCATCCGGCAGATTTAGGAGTGTTTTTCGCATTGACACTACACCATACTGTGACTTGTAGTGACAGCATCTCTTCTCGTGCCATGTCGATTGTTGGAGCTGGCCTGCAAGTTTGCTGATGTCCTCCCGGCTCGAGCTTGCAATTGGTGGAATAGGAGGATGGCCTGAGCCTGGAATGTGTTCTGATTTGGATGCGTTTGAATGCTGTGGCGCACTCTGCATGGCAAAACAGTGTTGGCTGTGTAATGAAAAGAACAAAAGGTATGTAGGCAGAAAAGGCACTCCCTACATCAAAATGAGTGTAGATGCGTATGCTGTGTAGCTGCTTTTTGAAGCGAACACATTTGACAAGAAAATGTGGACTCCGATTTTTATGTCCATTGCGCCTTATCTCTCCTGTTCTCTTCTAAACATTGTGAAATGGGTATGAGCTTTGTACCATGCGCAGGCACTGCTGCACTGGACAGCGTGCCAGATATGCTCACATAGAGTAAATTCGATGCATTGCTTGTCAGCATGATCCTCTTGAATTGCGTTCAGTGCTCAAGTGTGGTGTTTGTTTCACACATGCCTTTTGTGTAACCTCAGCATGAAATGTATGATATGTCAAAGTGACGTGTCACCGTACAACCTAGTTGTCATGACAATTTGTGGTCAGTGACGAATTAATGACAGTCAGAGTGCCTAAGTTAGTAGGTGGGGGGTATGTCAGGTATTTTCCTGTCAGGGATCTCTTTCTTTTGAATCCCCCATGCATCCCTGGATTCAAATTTGGCCACTCCTGTGGCTGGGTTAGAGCATCTCATGATTCTCATCCTTCCCCATGTAACGTGTACCTAATGATGATCTGGGTTGGCAGTGCGAGTGCAGTGACTGAGGGGCATGGAAGGGAGGAAGCAGAATCTTGAAGCACCCTAATGTAAACGTACTAGCAAGCTTACAGCTGTGGCTGAACAACAGTATGATGTCCCGGGATGCATGGACTTTGGACTCCTTAGGAATCCTAGTCTTACGTACCAAATGCCTACACTTGATAGCTTGTGGCTTGTGCGTCTAAGGCCATCGTGTGGCACAATCATTGTACTTCATGATGGCAAATTGACATGACTTAATACTGCCAGCCCTGTGTTCATCATTAACTTGATGTCTGGCTGTTCCCAACTTTATAAAGGGTTTTAACTCTCACCTTGCTCGTTAAAAAGTGCCTTTTGGACAAACCAGTGATAGTAAGGGTTGCCTGCCGGTGATGCTTGCCGCAGCTAATAACCTCTCCATTGACTAGCTGAGTGGTGTCCCTGCCCTAGTACCTTATTCATTAAAGTGCTTTCCCTTTGCAATTCAATATCAAGTTCTGGTCTGCACAAGCTTATGAGCATAGTGCACAGAATGGGCATGAAGCTTGAGAGCGAGTTTCTTGACTCTCTGCAAATCAAGGCCGAGACTCTTCAGATGACTCATTTGGTTCGGAACCAAAGTGTGAGGAATGTAAATAACACCCCCTACATCTAAGAGAATGACATGAAGGACATGGCCTACTGCAATGCTGCGTCAAAGGTGACCATGCTGAGCATGGGCAGCTTAAAGCTGCTGCTGCTCAGGGAGAGTGTCTTCACAGTACTTGATCTCAATGAGATGGGTGGAACGACGCTACCACGGGAGGTTTTTGGGGTGAGTCTGTCTGGGCTGGTAAGCTGTGGCTGGTGTTTGTGGTCTGCCTCCAGATGCGGTGGCTGCCGCTTAAGAACCCTGCCCCCCACCCAAAACCACCCTCCTTCCACTCCTTTAAGTAAGGCTTATATCATTGGGATGGTTCTGATGAATTTGAGAATTATCTTGCGTGTTTTCTTTGGAATCACTTAAATGGCATCAGGGCAAGAAGAGAGTCTGTCTCTTTGATTGTGGTTTATGGCAAAAACCCAAGCCGGAGGAATTCTGGATTCTGCTGTCATAGGTTTCTGAAGATCTTGCGTACGATGCTTGTCAGCACTGCCTACATCTGAGGATACAAAACAGAAGCCTAGAGAACCTTTACTGATGGCTTTGGTGATAAGTCTGCCTTCAATGTTGTGGCGTTCGGTCACCATGCCTCTTATGGTGGGATGATGGCACCCTGAGAGGATGTGGAGTGGAATGTCTTGGCAGGAGCTGGTAAGGCAACTAAGGCTGTTCTACTGCTTCAAGTTGAAACAGACAGCATGTTTTTGGTTGTAAATTGTGCCAGACGGGTACTTGAGCCATGTCCCTTTTTCCTTGTGAGAGATGCCAGACATAGACCAGAAGGCATTACTAATTTTGCTGTGAGCACTCTTATTCTTGATTAAATTCTGGTAGTAGGTGTAGTAGCTGGTATCAGTTTGTACATTGCCTAGTTTAAAACTTTTAATAGAAGGCAAATTTGTGGACCATGTGAGCTAGTAGCACGTCGCGTTTGTTGGGGAGGTAGCGCATACTATGCGCCCCATATTATGGGATTGGTAAGGCTGGGATTAATCAAAATTGTCAATGATAGGACATTGTGTTTTGAGCCATCTGTGGAGGTTACAAGGCAAATGATGTTGTTAAAAGGGTCACCTCCATGCCCTGCCATTTTAATACCAGTGTCAGCAGCTTCAGGATGTTAGGCCACATGCATTGCTATCTGATCAGCACGCTCATTACCAATAATGCCGGTGTGGGCTTTTATTTTCAGGAATTTGATGGAGAGTACCACACTGTTGCTGATCAATGATTGCTTTGATGATAGCCTCTAAGAGGCTGTGGTGGATGTGGTAGGTGTGCAATTCTGATCCGCTTTCTAATTTGTCTCATTGAGTTTTCATTGTCTGAGCTATTAAAGGTAGTCATGAGAAACAGCTGCATCAATGCCTGCAAGCTCAGCCCTATGGACAGTATTAGTAATGTTGGAGCCAATAGGATTCACGTGCAAAATTGTTTGGTGGCCCTGGCTTTACTACTAGTTTAGTAAAGCATATAGTATGCACATACAGTCCAACCAACTCAGAAGCAGAGCTCTGTAGTGGTCGGCTGGCATCGCGGTGAAGGCCTGTGCTCTTGGCTTCCGAAGCCACAACGAGTCGTTGTATTTTTGGTGGAGATCTTGAAGACGTTCCAGTATGAGCATGCCTATGCACTTCCCATCTGCTCCACAGACGGATGCAGCAAGGATAGTAGATAGCTTGTGGGCTGAGATTCCTGCTCGTGAGGTTGTGCATTCTGGTCTGTATGGCCGATGATACAAACTTCATGAACCCAAGTAAAGAAAAGAAAAGAAAAACTACGTAGGCAGTGAAACCACTCCCTACATCGATTAAGGAAAAGGAGACACATTGACCCGGAGAGCCGTGAGTCATACTCACCCAATACTGGCTTTTCAGAATCCTCCCGCCGCGGCCCCCCACTAATGACCTTCTTCCTCGTTTAATGGTGGAGGTTCGCCTGGTGCTTGCACCAAATGTAAACTTCTTCCTTAATTCACGCAAACAGAGGTTACCTTGTTACTAACACTAGTAGCGTAGTCTTTTCTTTTCTTTTCTTTTTCCCAATATGACCCGTGGGCTGGATGTCCAGCTGTGGGTTGGTTGGATGGCAATCAAAGGTCACTTTGTTACTCAGGATGCAATCACTTTTTTGGTGCCATGGGTTATCAGATGTGTCATCCTCTGAGAAACCTTGGCATGTCAGATTGTCTAGGCTGGAGTCTGTTGTGGAGACAGAGATATTTAGGCCAGGGGCTTTATTCATCAGGTACTTTTAGACTTATTGTACAAAATCTGCATGGATGGCCATTTCCTCTGGTTCCCAGGTGGGTCCCATGCCACCACTTTCAATTCCTCATTTTCAGCGTATTCACGCCGGGACTCATTCTCTGAACCAGTGAGGGTGCCTCAACAGCAGGGTAGGCCCAGGTTTCATCCTTTTTAACCGGATTCCCGGTCCTCGTCTCTGCAACAGCCGAGTCTCAGGAGGCAAGGCCAGTGATAAGCGCGGTTGCAGACATCGCAGACATAAATATCTTCAGATGTCCCCTTGCCAAGGGGTGCAGTGTACATGGTGGCAGTGAAGTTCGGGGAAAAGCAAGTGTTTCCTAATCTACTTCACAGAGTCATGATTGATCAAATAAATCCACACATGGCTCATGCATACAAGTCACTGAATGGCTAGATTAAAGTGGCTTTCTTTTCTTATTGGGTGCTTAAGGCTGTAACTACATTCTAACAAAGGGACAGAATTCCATCATACCTCAAGCTGTCAAGCTCGCTTGCCTATCTCAGCATACTCCGGGTTCGTGCTACAGCTATTGGCCAGGTGCCCTGGCAGCTTCTAGACGTCTACCCTAAGGCTATGCCACCGTGCAGTGTTCCTGGGATTTCCCCCAGGGCGGGGCAGGCTGCAGGGGCAAGCCAGGCGCAACTCCGGTCAGCAGAACTTGAGAACTCAACATTGCAGAGAAAGCAAGAAGCAACAAAAGGCAACAGAGGGGCGCTGGGCGCCCTATGTCCGGCGCAGGTTGCGCAGGATGCTCTCTTTCAGCGCGCGCATGTCCTTGCGATCACCGCTGGTGTCCTGCAGCAGCCGTTCCACCTCTGCGCTGCTCCCGGGCAGGCTGGCCTGCTGCTGCTGGCCCACCGCCTCCCCTGCCTCCCCAGCACCTTCCGCCCCCGGTGCAGGTGCAGCTGCCCTGGCAGACGCGGGCGTCCCCAGGGGCGAGCCCAAGCCGCTGCTTGTGGCGGCGGAGCGGGGCGTGCTGGGCACAGACAGCGCAGCGGTGCTTGCGGGTGGCGCGCACAGCACGTCCAGCAGGTGCATCCAGCCGCACTTGACTTTGGGGGCGCGGGCGGGGCTCTGGGGGCCGTCTGCGCCCAGCTCGCTCTGGCCTGCGAGCAATGCAAGGGGCGCGCGGGATGCGCAGGGTAGGCTGGTGACACACCCTCCCTGTCGGGGCACGGTGGGCCACGAGAGGCAGGGTCTGGGCAGCCACACAAGAGGCGGTGTGGGCCTGCGGGGCCGCACTGCCGATCCGAGCACGCAGTGGGAGCAGGCAGCGCCGTGCATGGGGAGGGTGTGTGGGGCACGCAGTGGGAGCAGGCAGCGCCGTGAACATGGGGAGGGTGTGTGGGGCACGCAGTGGGAGGGAGAGTGTGCGGGGCACGCAGTGGGAGCAGGCAGCGCCGTGAACATGGGGAGGGTGTGTGGGGCACGCAGTGGGAGCAGGCAGCGCCGTGAACATGGGGAGGG
>LKMJ01003024.1_pt1 | contig 15598 bp, 11 predicted proteins | sample 643391 | NCBI WGS metagenome assembly LKMJ01 (sample SAMN04112250, study PRJNA286221) | soda lake metagenome | biome: soda lake; feature: Kulunda Steppe; material: water; isolation source: sample PL-Br10 brine of Picturesque Lake | place: Russia: Kulunda steppe | collected 2010-07
GAGACGTCGATCCCGTCCGAGTCCATGTCGACGACGAAGAGGCTGATCCCGTCGGTCCCGCGATCGACCGCGTCCCGCGGCGTCGTTCGGGTGACGAGGATCATGTCGTCGGCCCGATCCGAGAAGGTGATCCACGCCTTCTGGCCGTTGAGGACGTACTCGTCGCCGTCCTTCTCGGCCCGGGTCTGGACGTTGAGCGTGTTCGTGCCCGCCTCGGGTTCGGTGATCCCGATCGAGAAGTTCCGGTCGCCGGCCGCGATGTCGGGGAGATACGTCTCCTTCTGTTCGTCGGTCCCGTGCTCTTTCAGCCCGACAGTCGCCATCCCGGCAGTCAACACCAGATACCACGTACCGGCCATCCCACAGCCCTCCGCACAGAGCGTCTCCATGGCGAGACCGAGCTCGCTCATCCCCATGCCGGCGCCGTCGTACTCCTCGGGAACCAGAAGGCCGTGAAAACCCGCGTCGGCGAGTTCGTCCCAGAAACCCGCGGCGAACTCGCCGTCTTCCTCCTTTCGGCGCCAGTATTCGGGGCCGAACTCGGTCGCGATCTCCGTCGCCGTCGAGGAGATCATCGAGTGTTCGGCGCTCGTCTCGAACGTCATTGTTCTCGTTGTGGCTCGGTCGGCCACCCGCTTAGTGTTTTGCGTGATCGGGGATGTTCGTCCACCGAAAGCGGTTCGGAGAAAGTGGAGGACAGCGGTTCGTGGAAAGGACGCCCTCAGCGGGCCTCCTCGATTCCTTCCAACGCTTCGGGGTTTTCGATGCTGCTCATGTCGCCGAGATCCTCGCCGGTGTAGGTCGCCTCGATCGCCCGCCGGATGATCTTCCCCGACTGGGTCTTCGGGAACTCGTCGACGAACCGGATCTCGCGGGGGCGGAACGGTTTTCCCTGTTCCTCGCCGATCAGTTCGCGGACCTCCGCTCTGAGCGCGTCGGTCTCCTCGACGCCCTCCTCGACGATGAGATAGAGGACGACGGCGGTCCCGGTCGTATCGTCCGGCACGCCGACGGCGGCGGCCTGGTTGACGTCGTCGTGCTCCATCGCCGCCCCCTCGATCTCGGCGGGACCGACCTTCCGGCCGGCGACGTTCAACGCGTCGTCGGCACGACCGTGGAGGAACCAGAAGCCCTCGGCGTCCTTCTGGGCCCAGTCGCCGTGGTTCCACATCGGCGGGTCGGTGAACGTCGACCAGTACTCGTGGAGATACCGGTCGTCGCCACCCCACAGCGATTTCGTCATCCCGGGGTTCGAATCGCGGGCGACGAGATACCCGCGTTTGTGGTCCTCTTTGATCGACACACCGGTCTCGTCGACGACGTCGATCGCCATCCCAAGACCGGGACCGCCGAGCGTGCAGGGTTTCAGCGGCTGTATCGGCAGCGGCATCAGGAAACAGCCGACGATCTCCGTCCCGCCGGAGATGTTGATGATCGGCGTTTCGCCACCGCCGACGTGTTCGTAGAACCACAGCCACGACTCGGGGTCCCACGGCTCACCGGTCGATCCCAGAAGTCGGAGCGAGGAGAGATCGTGGCCCTCGATCCATTCGTCGCCCTGTTTGCGGAGGGCACGGATCGCGGTCGGAGAGATGCCGAACTGCGTGATGCTGTGGCGGTCGATCAGCTCCCAGAACCGGTCCGGCTGGGGGTGATCCGGCGCGCCCTCGTACATGAACATCGTGCCGCCGAAGGTGTGGGCGCCGATGAGCGTCCACGGCCCCATCATCCAGCCGATGTCGGAGACCCAGAAGAACCGGTCGGACGGTTTGAGATCGAAGCCGAAATGTAGCTCCTTGGCCGGCTGGAGCTGGGCGCCGGCGTGGGTGTGAACGATCCCCTTCGGCTTGCCGGTCGTCCCCGAGGAGTAAAGCAGCATGCACTCCTGATCGCTTTCGAGCGATTTCGTCTCGTAGTCGTCGGGCTGGGTTTCGACGGCCTCGTCCCACCACTCGTCGCGGGATTCGTCCCAGGGAACCGTGAGATCGGTTCCGTCCTCGCTCGCACCGAGTCGGTCGTAGACGACGGTGTGTTCGACGTGGCCGACCTCCGCGATCGCCTCGTCGGCCGCGCCCTTGAGTGTGATTTCGTTGCCTCGCCGGTAGAAGCCATCGCCCGTAAAGAGGACCGAACACGCCGAATCGTCGATCCGGGTGGCGGTCGCGTCGACGCCGAACCCCGAGAAGATCGGGACCGCGATCGCGCCGGCCTTGAAACAGCCGTAGAGGATCGAGATGACCTCGGGGACCATCGGCATATAGAGCCCGACGGTGTCGCCGACCCCGACGTCGACGGATTCGAGGTAGTTGGCGACCTGGTTGGACTGTCGTTTGAGTTCGTGGTAGGTGAGCTCTCGGATCTCGCCGCCCTCACCCTCCCAGATACAGGCGACCTTGTTTCGCCGTTCGTTGTCGGGGGCCGCGTGGCGGTCGACGGTGTTGTGAGCGATGTTCAACTCGGCGCCCGGATACCACTTCGAGAACTGCGGGCCGTCGGTGTCGTCCCGAACGGCGTCGTACTCCTCGTAAAAATCGATGCCGAGGTAGTCGGGGAGTTCGTCCCAGAACCACTCGATATCGGTCGTCGTTCGCTCGATGAGTTCGTCGTAATCCGCGATGTCGTACTCGTCCATGAACGCCGCGACGTTCGTCGATTCGACGAACGCCTCGTCGGGCTCGTAGACGACTTCATCGCGCAACGCCTCGATATTTTTTGTCATGGTTTGTGATTGTCCAGCGGTTTTTTTCGTGCGTTCTTTACTCTAACGGTGGCGGGAAGCGACGGCCGTCGACGCAACGGTCGCGGGGATCGGTACCCGTCGATGGCAGGTCGGACCGGTTCCTCGTGGCCGTCGGATCACTCAGCAACGAACGTGACCCCGGTGATTTCGAACCGCGCTCCGCCTTCGGAGCCGTCAGTTACGTTGATCTCCCAGCCGTGGGCGTCAGCCACTCGGTGTACGATCGACAGCCCGAACCCGGTTCCGCCTTCCGAAGTCGAATAGCCGGCCTCGAACACGTCCTCGCGTTCGTCCACTGGGATACCCGGACCGTCGTCTTCGACATAGAAGCCGTCTGCCAGCACACCGACGGTGACCGTTACGTCTTCAGTGCCGTGCTCGATGGCGTCGTCGGACTCCGTCCCACTGCTCGTCGAACCGTGTTCGACAGCGTTTCGCATGAGATTCTCGAGGAGTTGCTGGAGCCGACTGCTGTCAGCCAGAATCATCGATTCGGCCTCGACAGTGAGTGTTGCATCGGTTGCATCGACGTTCTGCCAGCAGTTCTCGACGAGACGTCCGAGGTCGACCGGATCGAACGCGCCGACTTCTTCACCTTCACGCGCTAGCGTCAGCAGATCATCGATCAGGACGTTCATTCGCTCGTGTGCGCGACCCACATCGTCGAGGTGATCGTTGTCGCACTCCTCGCGGGCCAGTTCTAGGCGCCCCTCGGCAACGGACAACGGATTGCGCAGGTCGTGAGAGACGACATTGGCGAACTGCTCCAGCCGTTCGTTCTGTCGGGCCAGTTCCGCCTCGCGGGCACGTAGCTGTTCAGTCCACTCGAGTTGCTCCAGCGCCGCGGTAACCCCACCCGCCAGGATTTTCCCGAAGACGAGATCCTGCTGATCGAACGCTTTCGGCGTATCCGAACCAGCGATCAGGAGACCGTACTCGCCGAGCGGAAGATACAGTTCGCTCTCGATCGGCGTCTCCGGATTGTAAATGTCCGGGTCCGCGTGGAGATCGTCGACGACGAACGGTTCACCCTGCTCGTAGGCGCGCCATGCGATGCTATCGCCGCTGGTGAACGTTGGAAGGTCGCCGATGAGATCGGAGACGCGGTCCGTTTCCGCGACCGGAACGAGGCCCGCCGTCTCTTCGTACAGATGAATCGCGTTTATATCCAGACCGACGATCGTGGCTGCCGCCTCGACGCCGATCTCCGTCACCTCCTTCTGTGTCTCCGTAGTCATCAGCTCCTGAGAAACCTCGTTGAGCGCTGTGAGACGGCGCTCCTGCTCCTTTTGGGCGGTCACGTCGCGCAATACGGATAAATGTTGACCGGGGATTATATCCGTCGTGGCGGCGTATTCAGCGGTCCGTTCGGTGCCGTCGGCCCGAACCAGCGGAAACGTTCCACGCTCCGTGCCGGAGTCCTGGAACTGCTGCCATGCCGCGTCGAAATCGAAGTCATCAGGCGCGAATTCCAAGATAGTTCGGCCGAGCAGTTCGCCTTCGGGAAGCCCCAGCAGCTCCGTTGCACTCTGATTTACGTCGATATACTCGCCATCGTCGTTGGCGAGGACCATCGCATCGAACGCTTTCTCGAAGACTGCTCGGAACCGCTCGTGTTCTCGCTGCAGGTCGCGCTCGCGGTCTTTCTGTTCGGTGATGTCCTGAATGAACCCTCGCACGATCCGTGATCCCTGATCACCGACCACCTTTCCCCGCGTCCGGACCCACCGCTGGTTGCCTCTGGCAGTATTCACGCGGAGTTCCACCTCGTATGGTTCCTCGTTCTCAAGCGCGTCCTCGACCGCCCGTTCGATCGTCTCTCGATCCTCGGGGTGGATGAATTCGATCGCTTCCTCAATGGTTGGCGTGAACTCCTCGTCGACCTCGTGGATCCGTCGGGTACCATTCGTCCACACGACGTTTCCGTCCGCGTCGAACTCCCAGGCTCCCAGATCGCCCAGCCGCTCAGCCTCTGTGAAGAGGTCGCGTATCCGTTCGAGTTCCCGCTCGCGTTTCACCTGATCCGATATATCTCGCCCGACGCCGACCGCCATTGCTTCCCCTCTGTTCGGATCCGTCAGACGTGTCTCACGGAGTTCGTATGGAACCCGTTCGCCAGCAGCCGTGAGTACGTCAGCCCGAACCACGGACGCGCCGGTCTCCAGTGTCTCTTTGATGTTTTCCCCGATCCGATCGCGGTGCTCTTTGGCGAAGAGTTCAGTCACAGCCATCTCGTCGATTTCCCCGTCGGTGTAACCGCATACCTCGGAAACACGGTCGTTCCATCGGATTAACTCCCCGTCCTCGTTGGTCGCATAGAAGAGATCCTGTAGCGCATCCAGACTTTCGTCGATGAACGTCTGTTGTCTTTCGAGTTCTCGTTCGCGCTGGATCTGGTTCGATACGTCGGTTGCAAAGCCATCGATAACCGCTTTGCCGGTCACCGGGTCTTCGATCAACTGGCCTTGGTCCTGAATCCACCGCACATCGCCGTTTTTTGTGATGATCCGGTACGTCGAGTCGAACCGGCCCGTCGCCTCGATTCCCTCGAGATGCTCGCTCCAGAGGGTTTCCCGATCGTCGGGATGGATGATCTCTTCTGCGAGAACAACGTCCTTCTCTAGCTCGGTCGCTGTGTACCCGGTGACCGCCTCGGCATCCCCTTTGACGAACTGCAACGGGTACTCTGAATCGTACTCGTGGCGATAGACGTATCCAGGAAGGTTATCGATGATCGTTTCGAGATGTAATTCGCGTTCTTTCCGCTCGGTAATATCGCGGGCCTGCCCGACGATCCGGACCACGCTCCCGTTCTCGTCGAGAACGGGTTGGGAATCGGCACGAACCCATCGCTGTTCGCCGTCCTGACGAACGATCCGATATTCGATCCGCGATGGCTCTCCGTTCGACAGTTTCTCCATCGATTCCCGGACCTTTTCGCGGTCGTCGGGGCGAATATTCTCCAGGAACGACGACGGGTTGTTTCCCAGTTCTTCGATCGATCCGCCCCAGATCTCCTCGTAGGCCGAATTGACGAACAGGAGTTCGTTCCAGTCGCCGTCGAACATGAACAGGACGTCGTCCGTTCGGTCGGCGAGTTCCGAGAGTTTCTGTTCGGTTTCACGTACCGCTTGCCGAGAGCGATACTGTTCGACAGCGTTACTGATCCGGTTGGCCAGAACTGGGTACTGCCCAGTACCGGACTCCTTCTGGAGATAATCAGTTACACCCGCCGAGATCGCTTCGCTGGCGATCTCTTCGGAACCCTTGCCCGTATAGAGGATGAACGGAAGCTCCGGATACCGCTCGCGGACAACGTCGAGAAAGTCGATCCCGTTCCGTGCAGGCATGTCGTAATCCGAGACGATACAGTCGAAGTCGTGCTCGGGGAGTAGTTCCAATCCAGCGGTCGGGCTGTTCGCCGTCCGGACGGTGATCCGGTCGTCTTCACGTTCGAGAAACGTCGCAACCATATCAGCGAAATCCGGTTCGTCATCGACGTGTAGAACGTGAATCCCACCGGTGTTGCTCATAGATACCGAAATGTGAGACGGGGAGGGGTTAAGTATGTAAGTACTTGACACAGTTGTGGTCCGGGAATACGTCCAGTAGGTGGTGGACACCGGGGGACATTACAGGCGGAACAGGATCTGAACAGAGTTAACGAACGTTGCCGTGACAACTGATAAACGAACCGGACGTGTCGGTTAATACACCAGTCTAAGCAGCTCGATATATAACTGCTCGAGAAACCCTATATAAACGCCCAGTATCGGGTGAAACTGTCGGCCAGCGGCGGACGACCACTCAGAAACGCCGCCGGAGCCGGATCAGAAGTAGCTCCGTTCGACGCCCCGAACGGCCTCGATCCGCTTTTCGATCGGTGGGTGTGTCGCGAAGAGCCGCTGCATAGCGGAGCGCTTCCCGCCGAAGATACACAGCGCCGAGACGTTGTCGTCCAGTTCGGCGTTGGAGCGCTCGCCGGCAGTCGAGATCTTCTCGAGGGCGCGTGCCATCGCGTCGCCGCCGACGTGCTGGGCAGCGTCGTCGTCGGCCACGTACTCGCGGTACCGCGAGATCGCCAGCACGAAGATCATCGCGATCATCTGGACGACGATACTGGCCAGATAGCCGAGGATAATGTTCCCGATCCCGCCCTCGCGGGTGAAGGCGATCGCGAAGTACGCCGCCAGTCCGAGCATGGAGGCGATCGACTGGCCCATGACCATCATCACGACGTCGCGGTTGTCGATGTGGGCCAGCTCGTGGGCGAGGACCCCCTCGAGTTCGTCGTAATCGAGCAACCGGATCAGCTCAGAGGAGACGACGACGACGCCCGCCCCGCGGCGACCGACCGCGAAGGCGTTGGGCACGCCCATATCGGCGATCATCAGGCGGGGTTTCTCGAGATCCATGTCGTCGGCGATCCGTTCGACCGAGCGGTGGATCTCGGGGTATTCTTCTTCGGACATGTCCTCGGCGCCGGAACTCCACAGCGCGACTTTCTTGCCGACGATGTACTGGAAGCCGGCAAAGGCGATGGTTCCGAGGAGGACGAGCGGTATCGAAACACCGAACGCTTCGACCGCGATGATGGCGATGAGCGCGTAGAAGGCGAACAGAACGCTCCCGACGATCGCCATCCTGGCTTTGAGTCCTGTGTGTGACATGTATTTTCCGTAAGTATTTGAACATCAAATGGGTTCTGGTATGATCGGTAACACACCGCATCGAAAACTCACAAAGCCTAAGTCAGTCGCGGTAACGCTTATACACATGCGAACCAGCGTGCTCACTGGAACTCCGCCGACGGCGACCCGCGAGCACGCAGTCCCGACGGCTTTTTCGAAAAAAGGCAAACGTCCGTAGGGCGGTCTCCGGCGGGCGTGGCGCCCCCGTCCGAGGTCGACACCGACTCCGGACGTACAGGCTGAAACCATCCAACTGACACCACAGCAATGACACACGACACGTTCACCGGCGTCTTCCCCGCGATGACGACGCCGTTTCACGACGACGAGAGCATCGACCACGAAACACTACGGGATCACGCCCAGCGGCTCGAACAGGCGGGCGTCGACGGGGTCGTTCCGGTCGGCACCACCGGCGAATCGGCGACGATGACCCACGACGAACACGTCGAGGTCATCGAGACGGTCACCGACGCGGTCGACGACGTCCCCGTCATCGCCGGCTCGGGGTCGAACAACACGCGGGAGGCGCTCGATCTCTCCGAACGGGCCGCCGCGGCCGGCGCCGACGGCCTGCTCCTCATCTCGCCGTACTACAACAGACCCGAGCCGGAGGGAATGGAGCATCACTTCCGATCGATCGCCGATGCCGTCGACCTCCCGCAGGTCATCTATAACGTCCCGAGTCGGACCGGGCGAAACATCGCAATCGAGACCGCCGTTTCGCTCGCCGAACACGAGAACATCGTCGGCTACAAGGCCGCAAGCGGCGATCTCAACCGGACCAACGAGGTCATCGAGCGCACCCGAACCGAGAACTTCGCGGTGCTTTCCGGCGACGACGCGTTGACGCTGCCGATCATCGCTCAGGGCGGCTCCGGCTGTATCAGCGTCGCGGCGAACGTCGAGCCCGAACGCACCGTCGCCCTAGTGGGGGCGGCGCTCGCCGACGACCTCGATCGAGCCCGCGAGTTGCAGTACGAGCTCGGCGATCTCTTCCGGACGCTGTTCATCGAGTCGAACCCGATCCCGGTCAACGAGGCCATGGAGATGCGCGGGATCCACAGCGCGACGATGCGCTCGCCGCTCAGCCGTCTCCAGCCGGAGAACCGCGAAACGCTTCGAGGCGTGCTGGAGGAACTCGAACGATGAAACTCGTCGTCATCGGCGCCACGGGACGGACGGGACGCGAGATCGTCGTCGAGGCTGACGAGCGCGGCCACGACGTCGTCGGCGTCGCCACGGCCCCGGACACCATCGAAGACGTCGACGTCCGGCCGAACGACGAACTCCCGGAGCTGCTCGAGGACGCCGACGCCGTCATCGACTTCTCACTGCCCGAAGCGAGCCGCGAACTCGCCGCCACGGTTGCCGAGGCAGGCGTCCCATACGTGGTCGGGACGACCGGCTTCGAGGAGTCCGGACTCGACGCGTTGCGGGAGGCAAGCGAACGGACGGCCGTGCTGCATGCCTCGAACTTCGCCCGCGGCGTTCAGGCGCTCCTGGCGGCCGTCGAGGCGGGCGTGGAGGCGCTGCCGGGCTACGACATCGAGCTGGTCGAGACGCATCACAACGGCAAACGGGACGCCCCGAGCGGGACCGCGAACACGATCCTCGAGGCCGTCGACGACGCCCGCGGCGAGGAACTCGATCGGACGTACGGGCGCGAAGGCGAACACCTCCGGGACGAAAACGAGATCGGCGTCCACGTCCGACGGGCGGGCACCGTCCCGGGCGAGCACGAGCTGCTCGTGGCCGGCAACAACGAGGTTTTGAGCCTGACTCACCGGGCGGAATCGAGACGCGTGTTTGCCGCCGGCGCGGTGGACGCCGCCGAGTGGCTGGCCGGGAAAGAGCCGGGCTGGTACGAGTTCGGGGACGTGCTCTGATCGATCACTGTTGAACACTGTTCGGTAATCTCTCCACATCGAGCGAACGGTTATTACGATCACCGCAGAATCATCGTCTTATTACCGTGACTACCTTCGGATACCTGCTCCCAACACGAGGAACCGTCTTTTCGAGCTCGTCGAAAGCGGAGCTGACCGCCCGCGCCAGCGCCGATATCGTCGGCCTCGCAAAGCGTGCGGAATCACTCGGCTACGACGCGGCGTGGGTTGGTGACAGCGTTCTTGCGAAACCGCGGTTCGAGCCGCTCGTCACACTCTCGGCCGTCGCGGCGGCGACCGATTCGATCGAACTCGGGACCGCAGTGTATCTGCCGGTGCTCCGACATCCGATCCACGTCGCCCACGCGACAGCGACGCTCGATCAACTGAGCGGCGGCCGTCTGTCGTTGGGTGTCGGGGTGGGAATCAGACCGTCCGAACGAGAGGAGATGCGACAACTGGGCATCGACGACGAATCGCGCGGTGCGAGACTCAACGAGGCCCTGTCGGTCATCTCAAGTCTGTGGGAAGGGACGGAGGTCGATTTCGACGGCGAGTTCTATCAACTGGAGAACGCCTCGATCGGCTTCGGACCTGCGAGGAAGCCGCCGATCTACGTCGCGTCAGCCGCCTTCGATCCGGCGAAAGGTTTCCCGCGAACGATCCGGCAGCGGCTTCTCGAACACGGGGACGGGTGGCTACCGATCGCGAAACCACCCGAGACGTACGCCGGGGGCCTGACCCACATTCGGGAGTTACTCGCCGAAGCCGGCCGTCCTCCCGAATCAATCACACCCGGATACTATCTGGACGTAGTCGTCGCCGACTCGGAGGCGGCGGCCATCGAGGAGGCGCGCACCTTCTATCACAACTACTACGGCGAGCAGGTCAACTATCAGTCCGACGGGACGCTCTCGGACGAAGACGTCCGAAAGCGCTGCGTGGTCGGAACCAGAGAAACAGTCGAAGAGACGCTCACAGAATACGTCGAATCGGGCGTCGAGCGGTTCGTAGTCCGGTTTCCGGCCGACCAGCGCCGACAGCTTCGGGAATTTTCCTCGATTGCCGGATCGGTTCAGTGAGCGAAACCGACTCGGCACTCATACGAATTGCTGTAACAATGTACCGGACATCGCTATAGTATTCAGTAGAACTATTTACCCACTCCTCGCGCTAGATCGGCCAGCGACGGGACGCTGGCCTCGGGATGGCGAGGAGAACTGCATTGACTTCTACCGACTACTATAGTACTGGGTCGGCGAAGGCCGGTAAAAGACTACAGCGATCCGTATCAGAGGTCGTCGACCTCGTATGCCAGCCCCGCGTCCCTGAGCGCGTCGGTCACCCGGCCCGCCAGATCGGTCGTAACCACGACGACGACGTCCATTCCCCGACTTGCCGCGTCGGCGGCGACGGCACCGGCGGCGAACGTCGTGCCGGGTTCGACGCCGGACTCTCTGAGCGCCGCGACGGCCTCGACGCCCGCGGCTGCCACGACGTTGGCCCCCTCCGAACTCGCGGCGAGACGCTCGGACCCACTGGGCGTCTCCGACCGGATCGGGGCGATCTGAAACACCGTCACCTCGCCCGGGTCGAGATCGATGATGCCCGCGAACCCGGTGACGCCGACGACCGATCCGGCCGTTGCGTCCGTTGTCGCGACACCCGTCGCAGGTCCGCCGTCACCCGGGGTGGCGTGCAACAGTCCGTCATCGATCGTGAGCGAAACCGTCTCGCCGGACTCGATGTCGTCCGTCGCGAAGGCGGCGTCCTCCTGCATGCTGCCGAGGACGTCCTCGGTGACGTGGTCGGCGAACCGTCGGACGTCGGCCGCCTGCTGGAAGAGCCAGTCGACGCCGCGTTTCGTCACCCGATAGCGCGAGCGGGCCTCCTTTTCGACGAACCCCTCGTCGACCAGTTCGCGGATGTACTCCGAGACGGCCTGACTCGTCACGCCGACGGCGTCGGCGATCTCACCCTGATTCACCGCCGGCTGCCGCTCGGCGATCTCGACGAGCACGCGGAACTTCGTCGCGGCCCGTTTGTTGTCGAGGACGTCGACCATACCGGGATCTCGGCTCGGTCGTTTATAAACCTCCGCGACTTCGAGGGCGAGTCGAGCGCGTGGTTCGCCCGCGGCGCTCCGTCAGCACTTTGCCCGCCGCGGTCGACCGTCCGGTATGGAGTTTCAGCCACACGATCGAGCGGTCTATCTCCCCGAGACGGGGACGCTCGTCTGTGCGGACCTCCACGTCGGGCGCGACGCGACCTCCGACGTCGAGCTCCGGCTCGGCGAACACGAGGACCTCACCTCGCGATTCGACGCGCTTCTCTCGCGGTACGAACCGGCGACGGTCGTCGTCGCCGGGGATCTGCTCCACTCCTTCGATCGGGTGCCGACGGGCGCGGCCGACACCGTCCGGACGATCGAGGGGCTCGCCGAGGACGCCGGCTGTGAGATCGTGGTGACGCCGGGCAACCACGACACCATGCTCGAAGAGCTGTGGGACGGTCCGATCACGCCGGAGTACCGGCCGGACGGATCGTCGGTCGTCGTTACCCACGGCCACGTTTCCCCCGAGACGACCGCCGACTGGTACGTCATCGGCCACGACCACCCGACAATCGAGATCGAGGGGGTCCGGCGTCCCTGCTATCTGTACGGGCCCGAGCAGTACGAGGGATCGGGCGTGGTGATGTTGCCATCGTTCAGTCGGCTTCCGGCCGGCGTCCGGGTCAACGAGATGACCGCAGCGGAGTTCCTGTCGCCGTTTATTACCGACATCGGGTCCCTTCGACCGATCGTCTACGACGACGACAGCGGGAAGACACACACCTTTCCGCCGCTGTCCGACTTTCGGCAGTATCTGTGACTGTGAGCGACCGCAACGGCTGGTGATCGGATCGGCCGCCGACGGCAATCACCGACCGTCGAGGACGGCTTCGGCGGCGCGCCGACCGCTCTCGAGCGCCCCCTGGATCGATGACCACTCTGTGTAATCGCCCGCCAGAGCGACCGGTCCGTCGGGCGCGTCCGGGGACGGTAACTCGGCGCGAAACCCGGGCGGCTGGGCGAACTGAGCGAAGCCGATCCGGTCGATATCGATCACCTCGAGCTCGCCGAAGTGGTTCTCCGGGAACCACGACGCGAGGGCGTCCCGGACGGTCTCGTCCAGCGCGTCCGCGTCGGCGTCGGTCTCTTCGAGGAACGTCGCACTCAGGAGCTGTCTGCCGTCGGGCGCGTATTCGGGGGCGGCGGCGCTCATCGGTGCGACCGTGTTCGGTTGGTCGTCGGCCGCGTTCAGCACGATCCGGGACCCCGTATCGAGCGCCTGATGCGCCGGGAGCGAACAGTGGACTGTCGTACAGGAGTTCGCCTCGGTCGGTGTCCGAACGCCGGTCAGCTCGGACGCCGCGTCCGGGTCCGTCGCGACGACGGCGGCCTCGGGGGATCTGGTCCCGTCGTCAGTTTCGATCGTGACGCCGCCACCGACGGCGTCGAGATCGGTGACGGTGACGCCCGTTCGGACGGTCGCGCCGGCGTCGACGGCCCGATCACGGAGCTGTCTGGGGATCGCCCCCATCCCGTCTGCCGGAACGACAGTGTCGCCCTCCGAGAGCATCTTGAAGGTGTACTCGAAGACGGAACTCGACGTTTCGAGGGTCCGATCGAGCGTGATCCCGCCGTAAAAGGGCTCGGCGAAGCGTTCGACGAACGCCGTCGAAAAGCCGCGGTCAGCGAGGTATGTGCGGATCGTCGGCTCCGATTCAGTGTCGGACGTGTCCCTGTCGGGAAAGATCCCGTCAGTGTCGCGTCGGCGGAGTTCACGCTGCAGGATGAAAAGCCGGAGTTTGTCGGCCGTGCGGACGTCACGGTTCAAAAGCGTCGGGAGTGCGGCCCCGGGGTCGCCGAACGGGTCGGCGAGCGTCGACCGACGGCCCGGACGGGCGATCGTCGCGCCGGGGGCGAACGATCGGAGATCGAGGGCCCCGTAGTCGAGTTCGCGTTTCGCGGCCGGGTAGGCGGTGAAAAGCACCTGAAACCCCCGGTCGAGGGTAAACCCGTCGACGGTACGGGAGTTGACGCGCCCGCCGACGCGGTCGCGGCGCTCGAGCAGTTCGACTTCGAGACCGGCCTCAACGAGGTGGCGTGCGGCGACCAGCCCGGCGAGGCCACCACCGACAACGACAGCGTGCATACGCCGGGTTGGGGCGGGCGAGACAAACCGGTTTCCGTCCGTTTCGGGGAAGAGATCAGGGGGCGTTCGGCGAGAATTAATAGTCAATTATACACATTATATACTTAATATATAAATAGGTGGACGGACAACGGGGTGTGTATGCCGACAGGACACGACATCGAGCACGACACGGCCGAGATATCCTCGGAGTACGAATGTCTTCACTGTGGGGAGATCGTTGAGGCGAGAACCCATCCCGGCACGTGTTCGGACTGCGGCGGCGACTTCCAGAACCGAGCGAAGTCACTCGAGTGATTCTGACGGGCCCTCTCAAATGTCACAACAAGTTTCACCAGTAGACGAACGGGTCGAACAGCCACCGGAAACACCGCTTGAAACCGCTCGCCATCAGCTCGATCGGGCCGCGTCCCACGTGGACGTCGACCCGAACGTCGTCGAACGGCTCACGTATCCTATGGCGGTCCACGAGGTGAGAGTCCCCCTCGAACGGGACGACGGCACAGTCGAGATGTTCGAGGGGTATCGAGCCCAGCACGACAGCGTCCGTGGCCCGTTCAAGGGTGGACTCCGGTATCATCCCGATGTCAACCGCGAGGAGGTCATGGGGCTCGCGATGTGGATGACCTGGAAGTGCGCGGTCGTCGATCTCCCCTTCGGCGGGGCGAAAGGCGGTGTCAACGTCGATCCGAAGGACCTCAGCGAAGACGAGACGGAGCGGCTGACCCGCCGGCTCACCAACGAGCTCCGGAACGTCATCGGCCCACAGACCGACATCCCGGCGCCGGATATGGGGACCGACGCACAGACGATGTCGTGGATCATGGACACCTACAGTGTCCAGGAAGCCGAAACGACTTCGGCCGTGGTAACCGGGAAACCGACCGCTGTCGGCGGGAGCGAAGGTCGCGAGGAGTCACCGGGACGGAGCGTCGCGATCATCGCTCGGGAGGTCCTTGATTACTACGGCTACCCGATCTCGGAGTCGACCGTCGCCGTCCAGGGGTTCGGGAGCGTCGGCGCGAACGCGGCCCGACTGCTCGACGAGTGGGGAGCCTCCGTCGTCGCAGTCAGCGACGTCAACGGGGCGGCCTACGACCCGGCCGGTCTCGACACCGGTTCGATCCCCTCACACGAGCAGGAACCGGAAGCAGTCACCGAGTACGCCGAGGAGACGATCAGCAACGAGGCGCTGCTCGAACTCGACGTCGACCTCCTCGTCCCGGCGGCCATCGGGAACGTGATCACCGAGGAGAACGCCCACGACGTCCGGGCCGATCTGATCGTCGAGGGGGCCAACGGGCCGACCACGTTCGTCGCCGATTCGATCCTGAACGGTCGAGGGATCGAGGTCGTCCCGGACATCCTCGCCAACGCCGGCGGCGTCACCGTCAGCTACTTCGAGTGGGTGCAGGACATCAACCACCGATCGTGGTCCCTAGAGCGGGTGAACGAGGAGCTCGAATCCGTGATGCTCGAGGCCTGGGACGCGGTTCGACACGAGGTCGAGACCCGGGACGTGACCTGGCGGGACGCCGCCTACATCGTCGCGCTTTCACGGATCGCCGCCGCCCACGAGAGTCGCGGACTCTGGCCCTGAGGATCGACGCCCGAGAATCCAGCCGTCGGGTCCGGGAAGGACAGGGCTTTGCCGGCGGCGACCGAACGTTCGCGTATGACGAGTTTCGAGGGGTTTCGCTGTACTGACTGCGGGACGACAGTCACCGACGACGGCGCGACGAGCTGTCCCGACTGCGACGGGACGCTCGATGCGAGATACGATCTCTCCGGAGGGATCGACCGAGAGACCTTCGAGTCGCGATCGGGCGGCTGGAAACACCGCGAGTTGCTGCCGTTCGTTCCTGAGGGGATCGGCGAGGGGGCGACACCGCTTGTCGAGGCGCCCCGGCTGGCCGACGAATTGGGTGTCGAGCGCGTCCTCATAAAGAACGAGGCGCACAACCCGACGGGAACGGTCACCGACCGCGGGCTGGCGCTCGTCGCCGAGGCGGCGACCCGAGGGGAGGCCGACACCCTCGCGTTGCCGACGACCGGCAACGGCGGGCAGTCCGCGGCCGC
>LKMJ01003025.1_pt1 | contig 15598 bp, 17 predicted proteins | sample 643391 | NCBI WGS metagenome assembly LKMJ01 (sample SAMN04112250, study PRJNA286221) | soda lake metagenome | biome: soda lake; feature: Kulunda Steppe; material: water; isolation source: sample PL-Br10 brine of Picturesque Lake | place: Russia: Kulunda steppe | collected 2010-07
GGGAAAAAGAGCTCAGAGATGGAGGAATGGTGGATTCCGAGATGGAGGAAATGGTGGATTCCAAGATGGAAGAAATCATGGAGGTGGAGCTGTCGTGCAAAGGCTTGCCTGACTCCAGCCTCTTGGTACGAGTTGTGTGGGTTTCCCTTTGAGGATGAGGCCATTCCAAGCGCCTAGTCTTGCAGCACTGCTGCTGCTGCTGCTGCTGTTCCTGTTGGAGCTGCTGCTGCTCTGGCTGGCTGAGCAGTTGCTGAAGCGATGCTCAGATGGGCGAGCACTCGCATGCGAGTGCGCACTGGAGTGCCTTCTCAGAGTTTGGTCAACGCTTGCACAACTACGTACAGAAGCACAGCTATGTGCGGGAGCAAGAGCTCTTACCTGGGTCACCCAGGCTGGGTGATATATCTACTACTATATAGTAGTATATATATATAGTAGGTCTATTGGCCTGGGCAACGGTGCCCAACAACTCTAAGAGGGCCCCTGGCTTGTAGGCAGGCTCAATTGAGACCACCATTTGCACCGTTGCTTGCGATTTTATCGTCCGGGAGCGGGGAAGGATTTAGAGTTGACGGAACCATGCCCCGGGGAATTTAATCCTCTTCTGGTATTTTAATCGACCCCCCCCCCTGGATTAAAAAAAGGCCTATTTTAGTCCCGCCTTTAGGAATTTAATCCCCTGTAATAAACGCAAGACAGGATTAAATCCTGAATTTAATCCCGAAAATTAATATGGGGTGCGCAATGACATTGACATATTGTAGAATTCATATATGCTTCAATGATAACAGGAAAGAACAGTGGATGGACCTTCCTGCTTCGATATTGAATTTTGTGGCTTGCAACGCATCCATCAGTACCATTCAAACAGAATATCATACTTCAAAGTAAGTTATGATATTTGATTATCCGGTCTCGGAGAGGGCCCGTTTCCTTCCCTCCTCCTTTGGTTACTTCTGTGCTATGTCCGTAGGGTTTGAGTGAAGTCCAGCACCTCGGGAATCTTGTCTAGGTTGCTGGAACATGGCCTGCTGCCAGGGTTCCTCAGTTGCACCTTCCGCCAAGGTAAGGTCTGCTGCCGCGCACTTCAACCTTGCTCAGACATGACATGCAACAGAGGGTCACCTCCACATTCACAGGAGAAGCAAGCATACCAAGAACACCGGGCAGCACAAATCAGTCAGGTAAGGATTCCTAGGCACATGAAGCTCCTTATTTATGCCATCGACTCCTCTCACGTTTTTCTCACATTTTGCCAGGCAAGACACAACGCCAACATTCATGCAATTCCAGAAGGCCTGTCCATGTGGGCCCCCGCCAAGCAGATCGGTTGCAATTTGGGGTGAGAGGAAACGGACAATGTATGAAGTTCAAGCTTGTCTGGAGACTCATGTGTGTGTGCACCATCTCCGCGTGCCAAGCGGGTGTACACAATGTGCTGCAGGCACAAGTCAATGACATTTTGTCCACACTTTAAGTTGAGGTTCAACAAAAAGAATCTAACTGATATGGCAGTCACCTTGCCCCGAAGCCACGATGACTTCATAAGCTCCTTTTGATGTGAACCAGCAGACGCTTTAGTGCAGAAGCAGCGCCCATTTTCAGCATGTTCGAGCCCCAAAAGTCTTGAAACCCATAACTAAGATATGCCCATGCTCTCCATATGTAAGCAGGGGAGCATTCTGTAGGAACTTGTCAGATTGGCTTATGTGTAACGTAGTCAAGTTTCCACCTAATTTAGCTAGAAAGATTCAAATCTGCAATCTCATAAAAGCACTTTTGATCCTGTACAAGCTTGATTTATAGCTTGATTTATATAGTGCAAACCGCGTAAATGTGCACACTGATTTTGCTTGAAGATTTTCACAAAAAAATTCTTCTGCTGCTGTCCATGCAATGCCTCACAGGTTTGGAATGGGCTTATACTTCCAGACGCTGGAATGGCTGATGATTCTGTTTGCATCCATCACCTTCTTGTCGGTGCGTTTTAGAAAGGTTAATTTTCTACATTTGAAGGATTTCACAACTGTCCCTAATGCCACTATATGGTGCTGGATTCAAAGAGGCCACATGAAATGGTGATGCTTGCATAGTACGCTCCTTCCCATCGTCATAATCTTGCGACATGCATGACAATGTTCTTACAGTTTCCATATTGGATCGTGATCAATCAGTCAGTTTTTACTGACAAGGCGAACAAGGACAGAGAAAGTGTCGGTTTGAAGGTGAGTCCCGAGCCCAAATCAATTGTGCCGAAGCTCTTCAGCCAATTCTAGATACAAAGCAGACCAAGCACACAAGGCAGAAAATGGCTTGCTTGCAATTGACTTATGTATGACAGGGTGAAACAAGTTAAATCGTGCGCCTAGAAGAAATGAGAACCTGGCAGGCTGCAGTTGAGCCCAAATTGCCCAATATTAAGGGGCCCATTCCTAGCTTGCTTTTCTTGCGTGAGCACTTCTGCAGGCCTCCCTCTCATGCCCCTTTCTTTCCTAATATCTTAAAACTGCGTCCATGCTACCATTCATTGCGTGTGCAGGTGTTTGAAAAACCCAGCCTTTTAGGGTCCACTTTTGCATCTATCCCAGACCACGAGCTTGACCCCAACAACACCTTGACTTACCTCAACACCAAGCTCGGTGCAACCTGGCATGTCCCACAGACAAAGAATGATTTCCTTCTTTGTGGGTGCTCGGTGCATTCCTTCACTCTCTTGTGCCTGCTTGGAGACCACGCCTTGATATGTGCTTGATGGATTCCTTGCAACTTAGTCACCGCTTGTAAGTAGATTGGCATGGTGGGGGCACATAGCAAACATTGCTTGCAGCTTCCATTTCGCTTTTCCGCAGGGATTTCCCTTTTAGACGTTGTGGGTGTTGTGCTTATGATCTTCTTGGTCACTTTCTTCACTTGGAAGGTAAATTGCTTGCTTGGCTTAGCTCTTGCTGATCTGCCTAGTGTCGTAATCCTGATGCGGACCAATTTAGAGGTCTTATGGCAGACTGCTCATCTACCAGAAACGGCTGCAAAATAGCCATGCTTGACCCTGGGAGGCTGAGTGGTGCCCTCCCTGGGGCTCCCTGTGCTACTTGCCTCTAAGCTCCCCCCAGAAAGGAGGTAGCTACTTTGCTTGTATGTGATGCTGGGGGGTTGATAAGAGTGCATCTACTTATGAAGCAGCAGCAGCGGCAGCAAGGGCAATATACTGCTGGGGCTGGTGGAACAAGAGTGTAAAGAAGGGCAGGGTACAGGTGTAGAGACAATGATTTATCATGTCTTTCAAGGAAATGAAAATGTCAGGCTTTTATATTATTCACCTGAAATAAGCATATACCGTACTGCTCCTAGGGTTGCCGCAAATAATTAGATGATTATTGGTGGTCCTCGCTATCTATAATCTGTTAAGGCCGCGGTCACACATTTTTTCCACTTTTTCTACTCGATGAAGCGCCAATCACACGCGAAAAATTTTCCAGCCCCACAACATTTTTCACTTTTTAATTCAAACCCCCAAAATGCACTTTTCATTTTTTTCACTCTCAACACTGAAAAAAAGAAAGAGGCCGCCCCCAGGGAGGGTCCCAATTGTGCAAGACCCCTAGAAACCCCCAGTAACCCCCAGTTTGGTGTGTCGGAAAAAATATTTACCTCGGGAGAATGTCTGAGGAGACGAGGTTTCCCTGCATGGTCTACACACGTGATTCATGCAGCTGCATCACTAGCTGGTGATGGTTCTCCAGGCCTAAAGTGCACCGAGATGATCCCTTATGTATTTGCTAGGCTTACACTTGCGGGGTGCCAAATGTGGTGAAAAATGTCAGGCAATAGAAAATGAGATGGACAGTCATCACTGACATTTCCTGGGCCTAAACATTGCCAATTTGAAGAGCACTTACGTACAAAAAAGGCTTTTCTTGCATGCGTGAGGACATACTCTCAAATGAAGGCAAGGGACTGATGCACCATAGCCACATGCACAAAGGAAAACGATGAGTTTTCAAGTGTGCACCGGCGGCAGTAACCACACTCTGCAAACTTTCCAGCATTCTGTCCTGGCCCTCTACCATGATGGCTCAGGGTTGATTGACTGTCGTACAAGACCTTGCTGGCTATGAGCTGAGTGCTTAAGTGGGGGCGTCTGCAGCATTGCAGGCTCCTTATGAACAGTGCAGTCTGTGTCGTGATGCTGCCTCATTGCGGCTTGAGGACCTGTCGCAAAGAGCTTTTTGGATCCTATTGCTGGTCTTTGGGAGCTAGTACACACAAGAGTGTGGTTTCCAATAGCAATGCTGGAAGAGAGGGGAGGTCATGGGGGAGTAGTGTGTGACCGTGGCCTTAGACATTACTTTTATCAAGACCTCGCAAAGAACCAGGTTCTGATCCAGGCTCCCCCAGGGGCCGACCATGGAGCCACATGCTCCAAAGGGTCAAAGGACACAATTTGATGTAGGTTGCAGAAAAAGGAAGCGCTTGAGCGATGAGTAACCCAGGGAGCTTCGCTTCCGCGTGGATCCCGACATTGCACGTCGGGTGGAGGAGCAGCCCCAGCCCCAGCCTCTGACAGGGGCAGGGGCAAGGACAGGGCAGAGGCAGGGGGAGGGGCAGAGAGAGGGGTAGGAGGAGGGGAAGAGGGGATGAGCCAATCGAGTGTCCTTGGAGTCAGAGGAGGACACATCTGAAGAGGACGCGAACATGCAAGAGTAGAGGCTGCTGCGATGCTGGCAGAGAGTGCTAAGTTGAGAGAGTTCGCGTTAAACGTAATGATTGGAGGTGCCTGGCAGAAACCAATTACTCGCGGGAAATTTGTTGAAATTATTTGGAGATCTCGCTTAAAGTAAGACTCGCAAAAACATAGGAGCAGTAAGGTACGTGGGTCCCCAATTTTGACAAAGCAGTCTATGACACATTTTCTTCCTGTCTGAGTTGACGCAGGCATCGAACTTGCAGCGAGCTCAACTAGCTCATATTTTGCATCTTTTTGACTTGCTGCTTACAGGCTGGATGGTTCATCCATGAAGTGGATAAGAACACTTACGATTGCACAGACTATGCTGTTCTAGTTACGGGACTCCCCCCTGATGCTGGTTTCCATGAGGTAATTTTGTCCTTGAGATGTTGGCTTTGATGGGGGAGTGTCTATGTGCCTGTCTCCCAGTTGCCCTACTTTGACAAAAGCCTGGGTGTTCTTAATCTGAAAAATCAAAAGATTGTTTTGTTTTTGCTTTCACTTTCTTTCTTATGAAACTGACTGCACCTGTCATTGCTTAGCTCACATGTTAGCTGACCCTGTGTGACCAGGTTGGGCAATTCTTCTCGCGTTTTGGGGAAGTCATTGATGTCACCCTTGTGCTAGACATGGCAAATGTCTTGCAAGCCTGCGCCAAAGCTTCAAAATTGGAGCACAGGCGAGAGCAGCAGGTTGCACTTATACAGACTTTGGCTCCTGGGGAGGCAGGTGAGTTTGGTTATGCTGTCGCTGCAGAGAGGACTGAAAAAACGCTTGCCTGCCTGCAACTTTTAGACCAAATGAGTCTTACTTATGTCGCACATGTCCTACATGCCTGACAGCAAATTGCTAGAAAAACGGTGCTTCTCCCTCTTAGAGTTGTCATGTGTGTCGGAACAAAGATCCCTTGCTTGTATTGAGCAACAATATCCCTCTTCTTGTTCCATTGTTCCTCTGCTGCAACATGTAGAGTAATCACTTGAATCGTTGATTTTCAATACTCCTATCTTGACAGTAACAATTTTGCTCATCGCAAAGTTTTCTTACCTACTTGCTCTAGCAGGAGACCTGCAAAAACAACTGGACAAGACGGAAGAAGCACTCGTGAAAGTTCTGAAGGAGATCAACGAGGATATGGACAGGTATGACTTATGCAAGATGGCTTCTTTCTTTTTGTTCTGTTTAAGCATGGCACAGATTCATGCCATGGCTGCCATTTCATCTTTCTCCTGTTACTGGTGGATGTTGAAGCTCCATCACACAAACAAATAGATGCCATTTAGCTAGCTAGCAAGCTGCTTTGTGGGCATCAGGATCATTGCCTTCCCTTGACTAAATGTCTTGAGAAGAATGGGAGAGGCGGAAAGGCGCATATCCTACAGGTATGATGCCTGCCCCTGGCCCAATTCACCTCCAAAGGGTGAAGTGGGTTATTCAAAGCTTACCTGCACAGATTGTGATACATGTTACATCAAGCTGCATTTGGGTGGAGGATGCCGCACTTAAGGAGTAAGCGACAGAGGAGCTTATCATGGGCAGGAGGCACAAGATTTAGGAAGGGCACAGTACATCTCTGCTCATTTACAAAGGGCATTTGCAGACCCCAAACTTAAAATTGAAAATAGAGTCAGCATGTGCTTTATTAGATAATGTACGGCATTCCTGCTGTTGTCTCAATGTGGAGTCTAAGGCTGAGCATACAATTTTTTACCACCATGTGATTGACAAATTCACACTGCAGGTAAAACATATGCAAATGACTTCCTTGCACGGAGTTTGCTTGAAATGGCAGCACTTAATTTTATTGTATGTGGGAAATGTCTAATGGCAAAAGAAGACTGAGCACTTACAGCTGAGCTGCTTTCATTGTTTGTGATAGCTGTATATTGCAATACCAGCCGTCTTGTACAGGTCGTCCCCACCACTGGACCCCCCTAAACATGGCCAATTAGCATTTCCGCCCACTTGCTGGCCCCATTTCCAGACCCAACCATGCACAACATGTACATATGTCATAAAAAGTCAGGCTGTGTGAGAAAATGCAAGGTGGGGGCGCGGGACGTGCGCCCTTGGCCATTCTGGCACCGTTTTGCACCCTTTTGGCAGGCAAAAGGGGCATCCTCAAGCTTGCTCCAATCCTACCTCATTCTAGAACTTTAGCTGCTCTTGTATGATGATTTGAAGCTTGAGAGCTTCCCACGCCAAAATCCACACAGGATGTGCGGGCCAATTTTACACATCTGCAGGCATCTCAAGCTCGGAGTTTGGGGCTGGGAGTGGGAAACAGCGCGCACTCTTCCAACCTTACATACCCTTTTTCAAAAAATGCCTTCCACTCACCGCACCAATTTCAACCCCAAGAGCACCTTCAGAACCAGAAAAATATAAGCCATCCAATGGTGTGCTCAAGTCAGGAAACGGTGCGGTGGATGCAAGGTTATGCCTTGAGAGGCCTATTTGGCCACATTTGCCTAAGAAAGGGGTGACCTAGTAGTGGGGACAGCCTATACTTCTAAAAGCCTTGTTGCCCACTTGAATGTTCTTGTGATACGCTGCTGCATGCAGGGCAGCTTCTGGGAACACAGATGCTCACTCCAACCAATTCCATCTGCTGGGACGTCCTTTGAGACCTGCGGATCCCAAGGATGTGTACTCTACTGGGCCTGTCAAGTTGTCTGGGTTTCAAGATTCTGCTAAAAGTGAACCTTCACTTTCCCAGCTGGGCAAGACAGACTTAGCACTGGTGAGCTAGTTGGAAAGCAACACAAAACGCTGCAAATTTAGCACTAGCTGCTTTCTCTGAAGCTGTGCTGTCGAAGACACTCCTAATTGGCATGTAAGAAGGCTGTGCAATTATGGCAGCTCGTTGACGTTTGAAAACACCTGCCGCTTTGCTTTTTGGTGGATCACGTCATTTTGCTGACATGGTACATTGAGACAACAGCAATGAAGGGCGAAAAAGGCTGTCAATTCTGCTGATGCTTAGGGGCACCTTAACCATGATTTGATAAGATCAAGATTTGACTTCGTGTGCAGGACCTAGAGATGGATGCCAAATTACATTTCACAAAGAAAGCTGTGTACAACACTAAGGTGAGGGTTCTGCATTTTGCCTCATCAGTGCAGCCATGCTTGCATCAAATGACAAAGATTAAACAACAAAAGAATGTTTTTATAAACTGAGACAATGCCAGTGACTCGTTACTTCACGCCTTTGTGTGTGTAACAGGCAGCTTTTGTGACCTTCAATAGCAAGAGTGAGGCCCGGGCATGTCTTGAGTACACACCCAATCCTGGCTTCTTAGGTAGGTGGAGGGATTTGGCCAGAAGCATCTTACAGTGGGAAAAGAAACTAGTACGGAGTGCTTGGAGGGAGGATGGCGACAATGTAACATTGTGCACATGCATGTTTGTAGCCAGCAAAAGTACATGCAGCGTGGCTAAGCCTAATAAGCGCAAACTGCCATGCATCTTGTGCTGAAGCTTGATTGTCAGCATCAGCTTCATCAACTAGCACTAATTAAGGTGCTAATAAGCTTGAGCAAAGGCCGACTTAATTTGATAGAGCATTAAGTGGCACTGCACCTAGAATGCCATCATTTACAAGCAATTTTGTTCATAAGAATTTGACAATGCAAATGTTCCCGCAGGCTGGCTTTACAAGCATACAGTGGCACCAGATGCACAGTGCATGCGTGGGTTTTGCATACAAACAGTGCGTGCAACCTACCCCACTGACTATATCTTTGAGAACATGTGCTTTCCAGGAGCAAAAAGGTAAGGCTGAAAGGGTTTTATTACTTTGGACTTAAAGACAGAGCAATTGTCCTTTGATGTTTTTTTTGCAAAGTGAAGTACAACTTTTGCAGCTAAAGACTTTTGCAGCTGAGATTGAGGGGAGCATCTTGTTTGCTCATGGACACTCGCTAGAGGTGAAGTGTTTGCCAGCAGGTTACAATGCAATTGCTGCCACTGGGCCCTGGTTATTAGAATCCCTCACTCTTTTAACTAGACAAGGTGTTGTTTTTGAAAGGCGCCTCCCATTCATTGGGGCAGTAATGCTGCTAAAATTGGGACATTGGTCAGAGGGGCAGCTCTTGCCTAGTTTTGGGGATTCTATTTCAGAAAGTCAATTTGACTTTTTACGGGCCAAAAGAGGAGCAGCTTGGGCTATTGACCTCAAAAGTTTGAAAAGGTTATACCTTAGCTACTTAATTTGTTTTCAATTTTAGGGCGGAGAGGCTATCTCACTAGCAACATTTCTTATCAGCTTTATCTTTTGCAATGTTCTATGTCAATTAAGCATCTCAAACAGATTAACTAATTTGGTGCACTCACTGGTGGTTCTGGTGTTTTTAAAAGTAAAGCCTGCCAAAATTGTAACAGTTGCAGCACGGTCCTGCGTGCAGTACCAGGTGAATGTTGCTATAAAAGAATTTATTGACATTTTAGCGCTTGCATGCTGAAAGATAGTCAACTATAGGTGGTGCCCTTCTGCACCATCAGTCCAAAACTCAATTGTTGAAAAAGGACACTGTTTTGGATACCGTACTTATTTAGGAATATGTCTTATTACCATGGTTGGGTCATGCGTATTTAATCGCATCTTACGCATTTTTAAAAGGCTACAATTCGCGAAGAAAACCGGTTTCAAATGCAAGTTCATATGCGGATTCCCCCCGCCGGCCTTTCCTTCTTTCCTGCTCCTTTCCTCTCTTGGTGACTTTACTTAATAAGCGTAAGCAAATAAATAGAAATAAGGAAATTTTCAGCAGTCTATTTTTTATCTACTCCTCGTCACTGCTGCTGTCCTCATCGCTGCTACTGTCGTCTGCATCACTGCCCTGGCACTCCTCATCGTTGCTAAAGACTTCCCATGCTTGTGCCTGAGGCCCCTGCTCCAGGGACTGGGTGCGCTCAGCCAAGCGTAGGTTGCTGTACAGCAAAACCAGCTTGCATGCGCGCGATGTGGTCAAGCAGTTCCGGCTGTCGTTGTGCACGAAGGAAAAGCTTCTCCAATTCTGCTCGCATTTGTTGCTTTACTCCTGTTGAGCTGGTGCTGCGCTGCTGCTGCTCCTGCTGCTGCCTTGTTTTGAGCATCGATGGCCCTCATCTCATCCAGGACAGGCTGCAGGACTGCCTCATCTACTGCTGCACTTTGCTGCCCCACTAGCTGGATTAATGTGAAGGAAGCGCTCCCTGATGCGGGAAGCACCACCTGCTAAGACATGCTTGCAGTACTTGCACTCCAACTTATGCTGGTGCGACTTGTCTTTCAGCTCAATGACCCTGACATGATTCCACTCCCTTCCCTCTTCTCTAGGCATTTTGAATATACATGTACATGTAAGAGCGTGAAGGGGTGGTTATAGGTAGCTGGGGGGGCAGTTGGGGACCCGCAGGCCCCCCTCTCCCCCCCATAACCACTACCTTTAAAGATGACCCCTAAATGCGGACACATTGACGTTAAATACGCGACTTGTTCATATGATATGTGCATGGGTCCGGGCTAATGGACGCATGACCCAACCCTGCTTGTTACAAGCAGAGCAAAGTGATCGGTACAGTCGTGCCCCAAGTGGGTACCCTTTAAGCACCAAGGGATGCTTCCTAAGTAGCAGTGACGAAGCCATCGAGGGAATGACCAAGCATACACTCAAAAAGTGTTGTTCCACCAGCGATCATCCTTATTTGCTTCTTTCTTTCACGCAGGTTTTCGCGCAAATGCTGCATTTATCTACTCTACTTGGTCCTTCTCATCGTCTGCGCATTAATCATAAGTGCATTGTCCACTCAGACACGCATTGACATCAACCGCACAGAATTGAACTTTGAAACAAACCGCATGAACGCCCAAATTGCAAGGGTTGCACGCTTCAGCACCGCAAGTAAGTCCCAGGGTTGCCTGGCTTCATGTTCTGCATGCTGGAAGAAAGCAAATCATGCATTTGCGCACAGGCTAGATTTGTATGGCAAGTATGATTCTGCATCCACTCTCCTAACCAAAATTGGTTCCACATGCTTGAAATCCTCTTCTTGGCTGCAAGAATCTGCCGAATTGCTTTGCTTTCTTTGCCTCACAGGTCCTGCGCAACCCTTTGATGCTCAGGAGAACCCCTTCAATAGTTTTTGTTCATCTACACTGCCAAATGTGTGTGCGGAGCACTTCAGGCAAAATTTTGCTGAGGGCACCCAAGAGATTGAGCTGCAAATCTCCTTCCGGCAGCACCTCCAGGTAAGTCTGGTTTGCCATGAAGTGCACAAGCAAATGCATTGCTTTCCAACCAATTTTTATGTCTGTATTGCGTTTTCTTGCCCTTGGCTAGTCAAACAATCCATATACGCCATTTATCTTGCGATTTGCAGTGGGGAAAACATTTTGACAAATTGGTTTATGAGCGTCCCTTGCTAAAGTCCCTCAGAGATCTGGCTGACACAGCCCACTCCAAGGTCGTCAAGGTGCTTGGTTATCATGCTTTGCCGGCTCTCATGCTGCATGCTGCCTATTTGCGACTGGGGGTTACTTGTCAATTTTGATTACGAGCAAGGCCACAGGTTGCACCTTTCCTAGATCAGGAGTTTTGATTTTTAGCCTGATTGCATTCATAGGTTAGCTTGCATGCTCAATGCAGATAGTGCACCAAGGATCAATCTTGGCTCACCACCTTGCTACCCTTGTTGCTGCTCAAAGGAGGGCAAAGATCCACGGCTATCTGCATGCTTGGCCTGCTATTGTCTTGGGCTTTCCATTGAGGATGCTGCAGAGCAGAAGTCTGGATCGTGGCTTGCTACCTCTGAGCAGCATTGCTACACTTACTCAGACAGGTGTGGATGCAGGACTAAGCAATGAAATCCTCTAGGTTGAGGCTAGCACGTTGCCGACTGGATCAGGATTGATATTGTTGACAACGTTGACTCTTATTATGCTGCTAACAGAGAGGTGTCTATGATTTGCATAAAATATGTATCTTTTGTGTGGAGTTAATGTTGCATGATGTCCGGATCTAAATTTATCGAGAAGGTTCATCAATGTGGACAAACCCCTTTTGCCTCATGCTGACAAGCTGCACACAGTACGGCTCAAGCCAGTTGCTTGTGAACCCTCAAGCTGATTGCTTGTAAACGTTCAAGCTGGTTGCTTGCTGCTTGCTTGCGAGCGACTCATGCTGCACTTAGTATGGCTCAAGCTGATTGCTTGTACAACCCTACTTACAGCTCTGTGGAGTCTGGGACAGAGGCTGGAATTTCAGTCGTGATAGCAGCAGTCAACATCATTCTCAAGCTGTTTGTCCAATTCCTGGCTGCCGAAGAGAAGCAATGGACGCGCTCAGAGATGGTACTTGAAGCATGTTTCCAAACAATGTCAACTGGTTTTTCAAAACCAAAGATGAATAGCTCAAGGCGTGCATCAACTGCCCTTGTATCATCCAATCTGGCCGCATGCAGCGGTTGTGTTGGTGGCCATACTCCACTCAATGATCCATACTTGACAAGGCTTGGAATTTTCTAAGCAACACTCTGCATCATTTTGGACAGCGCAGATCACAGAACGATTACAATTGCTACAATTTGTAGCAATGTTTACTTTGTACATTCCATGTCCGACTTCCCAATCCTCAGTTGCCCGAGAATGTATTTGAGGAGGCATGCATGCTGATAGATCTAGTGGGGCAACTGCCGGCATGAAAGACCACTACTTACCCTTTCAAATTTGAGACTTGTTGTGCTTGCATTCCCCGTAGGAACGATCATTCTGTGTCGTGGCCTATGTGTCACAGCTTCTGAATTCAGTGCTAGTGGTGCTGTTGGTAAATGCACGCCCCAATGCTCGGTCTACGGAGACAGGCGAGCGTGTCGATGAAGATAATATCCAGTGGCTAAGGTCTGTTGACTGTTTACTGTGCTGAATCGAGGTGATCATGTTGGAGCAATTATGCTTTAGACGTACGGCAAGCCTGGTGCACGCTCATGCAGCTGTGCTGCATGTCCCAGTGCCAGTTCCAGCAGGCTTGACCTGTGCTAGCTCAAAAATGGACATACATTTCAGCAAAAAGACTTGTTTGGAGGCAAGATCATGCTAACTGCATCTTGAACGTCAACTTGCTTCTTCTTTGGGTAAAGTTGATAGGTGTACTGGCTAGGATACGCTAGGAAAGCACATTAGCTCCTGGAAGTATTTGAAAACCATTCATTACTTTAATTCTTCAGGAGCTGACCGTTGTGTTAATATGTATGATGATAACTTCCTCCTTGTTCACTTACTTGCTTCTAGGTACATAATTTTGAGTGGCTCTTTCGGTGAGTCCTCCGTACAGCAGCTTAGCTCATGCAGTAACAATTTTGCCATACAGATGCATGCACACCTGATCTCACAACGTTCGCGCAAAATTTCTGCTATAAAACTGCTTGTAGTATTCAATGATAACATGTACTAATAGTATTCCATAACAACAGGTGCTAATACTACCAGCTTAATAGTATTCCAAAATGATGTGTGCTAATAGTATTCCATAAAAACACGTACTGAAGCGCACATTGTAATGCTGTGTGCCCAGTCATGAGCGTGCACGGCCCCAAATGTGACTCTTATTTGACTTGTACAAGCTCCTGTCAAAGGCTGGTCCAGAGCCTCTGACGGAAAAAATGGAATTTGTACACTGCCACTAATCAAAACTTAATCTAGGCTCATCCAAAGACCAACTCGTCTATAAAGCTTCCTTAGGAATGCAGGATGCCTGGCTAGCTACCTTGGCCTTTTTTCATGCAAAAGCCTTGACTGTCACTCTGTTGATGCTCTGGTTTCACGCTTTTTGGTCTGGCAGACAAATTTGCATTGGAGCATTTGACTAAAATGGTGGTCCGGGGCTCATTATAATTCAATGTCAAGCCTCAACCAAGAAAGCTAACAAAAAGAATGCACGCCACTGCGTTGCGCCCAAATACAAAAATGCCAAATGCAAAAATGCTCATCGTGGTGCATTTTAAATTTTAAAATATTTTGCTGAGGATTTCAATGCAGTAAGTATACATGGTACAATTATTTTAACATCTGTCTCCATGTGCATCAATTTGTGTTCAACGCTGATCATGCATGCAGATGACTTCTCATGCTCATGGTATGAGTATGTCGGGACTTCATTTATGGTCCTTTTGTTCATCCAAACAATTTTCCCAATTATCAACGTGCTTATTGAAGTAGCAATTAAAGCTGCTACGCGTCTTTTGATCTGGTTTAAGAAAGAAGCCACCCAGGTGAGAGCTACAGAGGGATATCGGCAAGGCGCTCTCCAGCTCTGCGAGTGTCAGCTAGCCAAGAGTGGCATTGCCCTACTTACAAACTGTGACGAGGGCATGACAGGAGCAGAAGCGTAGCTTACTATGCAAGACCAGTGAGAACCATCTGCATGCAGGACGAGTTCAACAGCGCCTACAGTCACCCAGAGTTTTTACTCCAGCAGCGCGTCGCTGACGTCATGCTGAACGTGAGCAGACTTTTTCTTTTACTAAGCTTTGGGCCAGGTGGTAAACGTGAAATGAGTAAAGATTAAGGCAGGCGGCAAACGTGAAATGAGTAAAGATTAAGGTTGCGTCTTAATACATTCTTTTCCATGAAGTTTTGGCTAACTCAAGGGTAACATGATCAGGGATCATGCCAAACTAATAGGATAGAGACGAAGATGCAAATGCCATATTTGATCTGCACAGGCATTGTACGTCAGTTTTGGATTGAATCAACGTAGGCATGCTGTCAAGGGGGAGAACGGTTGAAGCATTCAACAAATTTTGGCCATGCACTCAAGCAATGAATAGGCCATCGGCACAATATCAATCATTAGCCTCGGCTTAGTATTTAACCAAGACGAGTTTGTGGTCAATGCTGCGGCTAGTAAGGCATGTGAACTTTGTTGTTACAGAAAATGAAGCCTTCAGTGGACATGCTAAGAACATCAATTGCAAGCTTTCAGAAAGTTGACATAGACTGAGGTGAAAGGACCATGAAATTGTGTGTTGGTGCGCTGCTGTCCTTTCCAAGAAGTGCAATGAGTTGTATAAATTTGGCCATAATTGGCTTTCTCAGATCTCCATCTGCCAGTTCATATCAGTGCTTTGACTGCAACCCTCTGCTGAAAGAGATGCTGGCTGCACTCTTGAAATGTGTGTGCATGTAATTCCATTTGCTTGCAGGTTTCTGTTGCGCTCTTGTTTTGCAGTGGCATGCCCCTCTGTGCAGCTGTGGTGGTCTTAGTGTTTGCTGTGGCATCCATCGTAGATCGCTGGGCTGTCACGCAAATTATGTGAGTCCTCCATAATAAGCTGTATGAGCTGGGCTCAGCTGCCATTTATTGATTGTGTGGGTTTGAGTGGCCTTGCATGTGGTGGCCCATGATTAAGGGTGGGTAAATAGGGTGTCTCAAAATCCCAAAGAGGCTCGTCGAGCCTCTGCAGAGCCTCGGCCTATGTAGAGAGGGCCTTGGTGGTGCATTATCGTTAGAAAAACTGTTTTTCACAGACGCACTCAAACGCCCTGAAACTTTTCACGTAGTTCTGATAATATTAAAAACGAATATTTTTAGTTGGACCGGCCCTCCTGGAGGCCGGACTGAGTTAGGTGAAACCCGAACAGCTGGTCGGCAGCCCCGCCCACCCATCCCCCAAGCGTCCCCACAACACATCGCTGCTCAGTCTGAAATTCCACATTTCGTTTACGCTGCCTCCTGGTTGTCCTCCTCAAAGAAATGCAGGCTGCTTGCCAGGTCTGCCTCTGCACTCTTGCTGCAGTGCCTGCTGTTGCAACTCACGTAGATTAGCTTCCTCGCACGCTCCAGAGTGAGCCTGGATCGAAGCTTGCTGTACATCAGCCCCCAAGCTGAC
>LKMJ01003027.1_pt1 | contig 15597 bp, 27 predicted proteins | sample 643391 | NCBI WGS metagenome assembly LKMJ01 (sample SAMN04112250, study PRJNA286221) | soda lake metagenome | biome: soda lake; feature: Kulunda Steppe; material: water; isolation source: sample PL-Br10 brine of Picturesque Lake | place: Russia: Kulunda steppe | collected 2010-07
CTGCTCTGCTGAGGTATCAAAGTTTTCGAAGACTGCGTCTCCATCGAATTCGATTGGTGCGTCAACTTGTGCTGTTGCTTCTGCTGAGTCAAAGTAAGTTACTACTGCTGCTGATGCTCCACCAATCATTAGGACGGCCATAATTGCTGTGATTGCTGACATACCTCCTAGCTTCTCTTTTATATTCATTATTTCACCTCCTTAGAACTTTGGGATTTGTTAGATTTTGACAAGAATATGTTGCGTGTGATACTATTGCCTTCTGGCATAATGGTATATTAGATGTCATACTTTTATATAGGTTTACCTATGATAAGTAAAGTATGAGTCTTCCAAAGAATGAATGTTCTAAATGTGGGCATACATGGATACCTCGTAAAGAAAACCCGAAACTATGTCCAAACTGTAAATCAAGAAAATGGGATGAAGACCCAGAAGAAGAGGAAAAAGAAAATGAGTGAAAACTCCATAACAAAGAAACAAGCCAAAACAATAATAGGTGCTGTAGCCCTAATAGTTACCGCATCATTTATCGCCGGATTCCTTATAGCCGGACAAGAAGATACCACGCACTTCGAAGATGTAATGAATAGAGAAGCACTAGATACTCTTAGCCACGCTAACGAATCATTTAACAACGAGGAAACACAGACAGGGTTCGACCATACTAAATCCTCAACAACTATGCTATGGGCTAACCTACAAGTAACAGATAACCAAGACTACGAAGAACTATGGGGTATGCTTACATTCGGATGCTTCATTAATGAAGACCCAGAAGAATGCCAAGATAATATCGAAACAGTTTACAGCTACATAGACAACCACTTGTACGAACAAGAAGAGGAAGAGGAAGATGAAGAAGAGGAATTAGAACCCGAAGAACTTAACGGACAAGCCTAATTATTCTTCCTCCATATATTCTTGTTTTAACTTATGTGCGTAATCGTGTAGTTTCTCAACCATTACAGCGTGGTCGTATTTATCACTAGTTACTACCTGTTCTATGTTCTCCACTACTTCATCTGCGTGTAGCTCTTTATTCTCTGTATCAAGTTTTCTGATTATGAACGGAAGCATTCTAGCTAGGTCAACTGTACCTATATTCCACTCTTCATGGTAATGTCCTTCTCCTATTTCTTCTATGTCGTGGTCTTCTTTCAGGTGTTGGAGCATATCTATCTCTCTTAGTTCAGTCCACATACACGGTTCTCTGCCCTCTCCGACCATACACTTGAATGTTGTGAAACCTATTTTCTCAGGAGCTAGGTCGTCGTCTTTATACCATTTCTGTGCTGCTTCTTTCTGACCTGCTTCTATTGCGTCTATACATTCTTGGTAGCCCCATTTCTTTGTTTTCTTGAGTTTTACTGTGTCCCCTTGATGTAGGTCTGCGTTTTTAGGAATAGTTATTTCTTTTTGTCCTTTAGAGTCTTCTCGGACTGTTGCGGTGTAATGTTCTCGTACCATACCGTAATTAAGGTAGAACCTGTTTATAAAAATAATGTACAAATACGGTAATTACCGTACTAGTTCTTCGAATACTTCCTCAACCTGCCATTCAGCATTAACTCTAGGAAGTTTAGTAACTCTATCAGAGTCGGAAGCCATGTCTTCAAGCAACCTCAAATCAATTCCGGCACACTCATCGTCCTCGTACATCTCCTGTACAAGCTCCCATTCCATAATGAATGTTTGTCTTCCCTTACCCCTACCACGCTTCAACAATATAACAAGGAATCCTGTTCGACCACTACTTTCTAAGAACTCGGAAATAGTTTCAATCTGATGCTTACCGTCTTTACTAGAGAAATGCTGGGAAAAATACAGTTTATTGCTACTACTAGTCTTAACGGACTTATGCTCTATTCCGATATAACCATTATCTGCGGTATCCACAAAAATATCTAGTTTCTGGTCAGTAAACCTTGCCTGTTTATGCCTCCAAGCAACACCGTTCACACCATTCTCTTCAAAGAAACTGTTTATACTATTCACTAAATTATTCTCGAAATTAGTTCCCATATCTTTTCTCGTACACCTTCTCTACACACTCATAACTAGACATAGCTACTAATCCTGCTAGGAAAACTCTGAAACCCCAACCACCTGGCATGTGGAAAGTAGTTGTTAGAAGACTCAGAGTATAGCTAATACCTAGATACACTAAGGAAGTCATAACACCGACATACAGAACAGATTTCAAATCCGGTCCTGTAATTAAATCCCCTCCCCTCAAACCTGTTAAGGCAACAAAGGTGGAGAAACCTATTAGTGAAGCTCTCCAAAGAGTGTCAATAGTTCCAAGGAATCCGTGAGTAATAGCATTAATTAGAACAGCTATCAACAGGTAAAGCGTTGCTGCTTCAACACCTGTAATAAAATCTCTCTTAGTTTCGGATTCCATAAAGAAAAGTATTTGGTAAAGTGAATATAAAACCACAGGTTATCTCTACTTGCCCATTATCCCTATTAAAGCGATTAACTTCCTTTGCTCTCTCCAAGGCATACCATTACAAGTCCTGCGGTAACACATGACTCTACCTTTAGGATTTGTTCTACCGCAGCTAGGACACTCCCATTTACTGCTCAAGGCCTATCACTTTTCTCTTGCGTGAAATCACAGTTTTTACAGTACACAAGTACATAATCTATACTTACAGCTTCTTTCTGTATAAGTGTTCCTGAACATTTAGGGCATTCTTGGTCAAGTTCTTTCTTTCTCATAAGTATATCTCTTTAGCTTTTTCTTCCGGTATCTCAGACAAGAATTTGTGTGCTGCTAAAGTATGACAGCATTCTACATACTGGTTTTCCCTACTGTAATGTTCTGTAGGACAGGAGCATTTCATAGTTCCAGGGTTCATATCTAACCCGATTAGATATGTGTCGCTGACTCCTTCAACCTTGATATGTGTTCTTTGTTCATCAGGAAAATCTATGGAAACCCTGTTTTCCTGTACTAAGACCTGTGCCTTCTTCCATTTGTACAACGGATGATTACTGTTCACAGGTATCTTATCTTCTATAGTTTGGTCTTCTTGTTGTGGTCGGACGGATTGTTTCATACTTCTATTTTTTCACCGGATAAAAATAAAGCCACTATCTCTTCGTTTTGGAACAACTGTTCAGGATTAGCTCTTATAGCATTATACAAAGAATAGATAACCCTGTTCTCATGATACTCTAGTTCTTCATCTTTCATTTTGTTAAGCTGTTCAACCGCCTCAGTAGCTTCTCCCTGTTCTTTAAACACGACCTGCGACAACAAATTTACTGCCTTCCAAAAATTCTTACTAGGTCGTTGTTCTTCATTAAGCTCTCCTGATACTTCATTAGATAAATGCCAACTAGGAACACCTGATTCAGTATAGATAGGTCTTTCCTTACCAATATCTACATCTAAATAGTAAAGAGAGAAACCTACAGGATGTTTATAGAACTTGAAGTTCAGTTTCTCCATATCTTTCATTACAAGGGTTTCAGCTAGTCCAAACTTTTCTTTAAATTTTTGTGATAAGTTTTCCATAATTTATCTTTCCTCTTCTGTCATTCTTGCTCCCTGTATTCTTTGAGTTTTTCGATTAAGTGTTCACAGGCGTTGACTCTCTGCTTGTATCTTAAACCCGACTTAGTGTTGACTGTTCTTTCGTCTTTAGAAACATCATAGTCTTGGGCGTTATTGATATGGTCTGCCCACCGCTTGTTGTATTCTGACTGCCAGTATTCTCTCTGTTCCTCTAAGGCGTTAAGCATTTCTTCGTAGCTTAGTTCGTTTACTGCGGAAGGAACTTTAGTGAACTTGGTTTGAATCGGTATAGAGTGATGTGCGATTCTATGTTTTTTCTCTTCCTCGTACTTGGTTATCCAGTGAATACCGGATAGGAAGAAGTATTCTTCACCGTCTTTATTCTCTGCTAGGTAAAGGTCTGCTTGATATTCGTTACATCCTGCGTCTTCTTTAGTTATCTCTGAAACATCTTTCATTCTTCGTAGGCCTCCAAGGTTGAGTTCACATTATTTGCTATTTCGAATTCGTATAGGAACATGGGTTGAGGGATTTTGTAACGCCTGTTTTCAAACCATTCGATTAGTTCTTCCCAAGAATTGAACCCCTCTTTTTCCACTAGAACATTTGTGTTTGCTTTCTGGTTTGTGTCGTAGTGTCGTATCCCTGACTTTGTGAGTTTGACTACTGTTCTAGACTTAATGTATATCTTAACTCCTGAACCATGAATCTCTACGACGCTATCTTCTGGGTATAGATGGTCTTTCTTCACAGTTCTAAGAGTAGTGGTTTTGTCACCTTCCTTAATTTTCAATATGTGGTCGGATTTGAATTTTATCTCTCTCATGCGTTAGCACCTTTCCATAAAAGACCTTCCTCTTCCTTTTCGCCTTGTTTTTCGGAAGAATTGTTTCCTAACTCAAGTTTTCCTTGTTTAGAACCCTCAACTTGATTTGATGATTCTTCATCGTTCTGGCTGACTTCATTTAGAGATTTCTCTGATTCCTCTTCTTGTGTGTCTACAGTCTTTTCCTGTAAGTATTCTTGAGGTGTTTCATACCCTTTCTCCACTATTACAGGATTCTTCGGGTGCGGATTATCGACAGTAACATCTTCTAAACTCATTCTCTCACCTCTGAACCTATTACTCGATAGTTTTCGGTAAGGTAGTTGAATGCTTCGCCATAGTTACCGTATCTAATCAGGTCCATAGTATCTGCGTAAGTTCCTAAACCGTGAGTCTTTATTTCTTGAAGTTCTCCGTACATTATATGTGCTTCTGTTTCTCTATCTGTACTCATTAAGTAGTCGATTTCCGCTATCTCTCTTTGACCTTCAAGCAATTCTTTCATTCTTTGTGTACCTCTCCTAACAAGTGAGTTTCTAGATTTGCTCCATGCTTGTTATAGTAGATACCATTTGCTTTTTCCTTAGCTTCTTCTTTGTCCTCTGCTCTTACCTCTATATGTGCGGCTTCAACATCAACACTAAATGTTTGTAAGTCTGTGTCTTGGTCTTCTATCTTCTTTCTTTTCCTGCTAAGAAGCGACTCAGGGTTATTGTGCTGTACATTAATCCATTTATCCAGTTCTTCCTTAGTCATAGCTTCCGGCAGATTTAATACCTCTACAGCTTTGGCTTTTGTCGGGTTATCAAAGTCTCCCCACTCTATTTCCTCACCTACTTTATGCTTCTTAGGTATTGTAGCCATTTTCCCGTTCTCTGTCTTGAAAAGCGTTATATGAGTGTATTTACTCACTATTCTTCACCCATAGATGTGTTCTTCCAACGGTTTCACCGATTTTAACTTTGTTACCGGACTTCAAGGTTTCCACACATTCTTTTGCCTTATCTCTTGGAAGACCTGTGTGTTTGGTGATTTCTCCGATTGACTTTGGCTGGTTAGAACTTTCAAGGAACTGTTCTACTTTCTCTACTTCTTCGCTTGTAGGAAGCGGTCTTGTGTACTCTATCTCTTCCTTAACTATCTTCCTGTCTAACTGTCTCATGCGTTTAAGTTTTTCTTCCGTAGTATGACCGTCATACCGTTGGTTGATAGCATTAATCCAGTCTGTTTGCTCAGGGTCGAACTCATCTTTATGGATATGCCACCCCATCTGTCCGATATGTCCGAAACGCTTATGGTCCTGTTCTAGAACATACCATACTAGCCAGTCGCTTTCAGGGCTTTCCTGGTCTATCTTATATCCTACAGTTATACCTAGTTTCTGATACATTCTAAGTCGTTGAACAACTAACTGGTTTCTTTCAAGGTATAAGTGGCCGGATACTTGTTTCAAATGGTTAGCAGTATTCTTTGTTTCTGCTACCATCTTCTTGATTTTATCAGTATTTTCTTCCTTGACTTCTTCAAGGATTTGGTCGGCGTTATGTCGAATCTTGTTTAAATCATCTTTCATTCTTGTTTACCTCCGTTAAGGCGTTCTGCCGTAAGTTTTCTAATCGGCATATAGATTACTCCTTCATGGTGTTGTAAGAACTGGATTGAAAACATTACAGATAATCCTGTGATAAAACTAACTAGTAAGGCGTTGATTACTGCGAATATTACTCCGTATGTCTGCGGTGCTTGTAAAGCAAAAGTAAAGATAAAGGCTAGGAAAGAGGTTAAACCTGCTATCTTTAGTTCGAAGTAATCTATCTTAACCACTTTAGGCTTCAACCTCCTTTTGTTTTCCCTGTAGTTTAGCCTCTACTTTCTTCCGTTCCTCTTTGTCTGTAAATGTAATAAAGGCTATAGAAGTCCATCTTCCACCTGTCTTTTTCAGGTCGAAGTCGTATGTTTCATCTGACTCTAGGACTTCGTTAAAGCTTCCAAGGTCTATGTATTCGAACTTAGAATCTTCATTATTGTAACCGCCTATGTATTTCTCATCTCTTTCTTTATCTGTCCGAGCATACTTTAACTCGTCTTTGTACCTTCCATCGTCCGTGGTCTTAACAACAATATGAGTGGATTCTCTAGGATTCTCCATTTCTATGTAATTTCTCATCTTTTTCTGGTTGCGACCATCTTCAATTTCTTCTATCTGGATAGTTTCCGCTTCGTACTCTTTCTTCAAAATATTGTGAAGCCATTTCTTTGTACCGAACATCTCTCTCTTACTTACATTCTGCGGTATGTAAACGAAGTATGTATCTTCTCCATCTACCTCGTTAAAGTATGTGGCGTAGACCTTCATTCTCTTACTTATTGTGCCTTTCGCCTCTACCCGTACAACGGTTTCTTTTTCTTCTTTGGTTTTCTCAATCATTTCCATTAGTTCTGGAATAATCTCGTCTTGTGAACCTGGTAATTTCATAGTATCAATTTTCCTCATCATAGAAACTTACTGTTACATACAAGGGTTTGTCCTGCTTTATGTACAGGTCGTACTTTTTTCCGTGGCTTTCTAGCAACTCCATTAAGTTGCTCATCTGTTCAGGGTTACGGATTGTAAAGTTCTTGAAAGTCATTCGGATAGACCACATAACGCCTTTATCCTTTTCTTCGTCCTGTATCACTCTAGGCGTTGAGGACTTAGATAATTCGAATTGCGGGTCGTAAAATTTACCGTATTTATCTATAGAATAATCTTCATGACAAAGCTCCTGTATAATTGTAACCGCTTTATCTATGGCTTTTGCTCTTGAGTCACATTTTATATTACTCATAGGTCTAGGTTTCCCTCTTCGTTTTCAGCTTCTTTGTAATCTTTCTACTCCGTTATGACAGGTTGTTGATGCTTTATCTGAGGGTTGTACTCTCACCTTCATTATTCTCTGTCACCTTTTTCGATGTAGTCTCCGGTGTACCATTCTAGTGTTGTTCCTGTTCCTTTTTTCTTGATTCTTCCTTGTTTCTGTAAGTGTTTCAGGTATCTTAGTGCTGTTGGTCTTGAGGTACTGCTTTGTTCTACCACTTCTTTTGTGGTTAGAGGGTTTTCTGCTTCATCGACGATATGTTCTAGTTCGTCTAGTTTGTCGCTGTCGAAGTATGCCATGTTGTGTATTAACATCTGCCATACTTATTAAGGTTTCCTTAATGGTGTTAAGAATAAATTAACATCATTAACATTACAGTTATAAATACGCTAACAGTAAGAAATACTTATGCTAGAGCTTATAGGAAAAATAGCTTTCGGAATTCTCCTACTAATCCTCGGATACATCGGGTTCACACTATACAGAATGTACAAAGCAGACCCAAGCGAAAATGTATCCATGATGGACACAGGAAGAGCCGGACTACTAAGCTGTAAGAAAATGATAGACAACGCCAAAAACTTTTTCAGCTCCGAAAACTGTGACCGATAAAAAATGGATAAAGACTTTCTAACATTCTTAATACTGGTTACAGGAAGCCTAACAACCGCAATACTGTTCACTAACCCTGTCACAGTAACCCTAGCAATAATGATAGGGCTATTCTACACCGTACAAATAATAGGGAAAACCACAATAATACTTCACCAAGAATACAGCACCGCATTCTACCCTTTAACCATCTGCTATGTATGCGGAGCAGTAGGCGGAACATGGATACTAGCCGGACTAATACCTCTACTACTAGGTTATCAAATACTTCCTAAAATCTTCATACTATACCTAGCCGGACTATCCGCACTAGCCATAGCCCAAGGAAGCCACAACCTTTGGAAAGCACCTAACGATAAAATCCAGAACTGGTTTAAGTACACTATACTAATCATATTCGGGGCGGTAGAACTCACACTAGGCCTATTATTCACACAACATGTTCCAGGTGTAATAGTATTAACATATCTTCTAGGAGTAGGTACGCTGAAAACAGCAGAACTATTTGACCGATACCGATACCACCGAAGTAAGAACTACGGCACACCTTATTATGACATAGAAGAAAACGCAGCACTACTAGTATTAGTTACCAGTATCCTGACTATTCTCTACCTCATATTCATCTAAAAATTCATCGGCTTCTTCTTTAACTCGTTTAAGAGCTTGACTTCTTTTATCGTAGTTCTCTAACAAGAAACCGTTTTTCTTAGCATCCCAAGTATCGCTTTCCTCATAGTATTCTATACTAAAAGTTGTGCCACTGGGCTTATGAACCCAGAAAACCAGTTGTTCTTTATCTTTCTTTATCTTCATACGGTTGAACTCCATAACCTAAACCCATAGCAAAACGATTTCGTGCGTTCTGTAATAAATCTGTTCGTATAACCGTTTATGTAATAAGCTACAAAGAAACAGTTGTTTAGAAGTGTAGTATAAGTAGGAGAGCAGCTTACAAAATGTTTGCGTACAGACATGCTCAGGTCTGTACATGGTTTGTCTGATTTTTTGGGTTTATAGTATAGCGAAATGGGAGGGAATTCACGGCACTCTCAAACCTTTTCTACGGCACGGTTCAGGCCATCGTGTGCTTCGGTCTACGAGCAGGACTGGCATAATTCTCTCAAATTACGCTTCCACTCTGATGTGCCATACACACAGGTTCACGCCATAATCGCCAGTATATCGGCTAAGGCTTTATGGATACCGTGTTGGAGGACACAGGCACTCTTCTCGTTTTGAGTGTCGCTTCGAACCCTCCCTCTTTTTGAGACAATATTGTAGTTTATAGTAATATAGTATTTAAATATTGGAGAACCTCTCTGTTGCCAGAGGTTCTCCTCAAGACCTTTTATCACGGCATCGGTCTACTCCGTGGGCTTCGGGATTCCCGTAGCGTAGTCCTGGGTGATGAGTCCAGTTGGATGGATGCGGCTTCTTCGGAGTGATGTCAGGAGACTGTGAACCCTCGTTGGGGTTCTTTACTATACATTTCTATATACTTCCTTTTAAAGATTATCATTAATTCTCGCTTAACATCGTTAAGGATAATTTAATAAAAAGAATAGTTTAAAAACAAACACATGTCCGACAACGCTACCACAATAAAACTAGGCGAATTCGAATTCGACCCAGTAAAAACAGGAGAAACCTCAGACTTCAGACTAGGAATAGAAGGAGTATCAGGCTCAGGAAAAACAAACACAACCGCCGTACTAATAGAAGACCTTGGAAAAAGCCCAATACCCATGCTAGTCCTAGAAAGACTATCCCTGCTAAGCCCAGTAAGAGAAGAAGTAGAAAACTTCATCGTAGTAGGAGGAAGAGAAGAAGAAGGAATCGACCTAGTAATCCCACTCGAAGGAATAGAAACCGTAGCAGACATGATACTCGACAAAGGACTAAACGTAATAGTAGAACTCGGAACATACAAAGGAATGGACGACCCAACCACCCAGACACAGCACAAAGCAGCCGGAAAAATACTACAACGAATAAACCAGAAAGCAGAAGAAAACCTGCGTTCAGGAAACCGGAAACAAATAATGGTGTTCGCAGACGAAGTACACATGTTAGCACCAGAAAGAGGTTCAAAACTAGTAAAACCAAGAGATGAATGGGTAGACCTCTGTAACGCAGAACTAAACACTATGGCAACAGAAGGAGGAAACAAAGGAATAAACCTTATCGGAGCATTCCAAAGAAGAAGCTACACCGACAAAGCCCTAGTAACACAATTCGACAACCTAATAGTACACCGACTAGGTAAAAAAGACCGGAAAGACGCAGCATCAGAAATCGGAGTAGGAACAGACGAAATCGGAAACCTAGGAACAGGACAAGTATTCATCTACGGAAACAGCACAGAACACGAACCAGTAGGACCACAACAAGTAAGACTAAGAAGAAGTCCAGACCCAAGACAAGAAGCCTTCGAACCACCAGAACCAGACAGCGAACTAAGCGAAGTAGTAAGTGAAATACAAGAACAAGTCAAAGACCAAGTAAAAAAACAGAGACAGAAACAGGACAGAGTAAAACAGTTAGAGAAAAAGACCGACCAACTCCAAGAAAAATTAGAAGAAAAAGAAGAAGAACTACAGAACACTAAAAAACTGGAAAAAGCCCTAGACAATCTCGGAGAAGGTAACAACGATAAAGCACAGGCAACAGAAGAAGTGAAACAAAAAGTTGAAGACCTTAAACAGCAGAAAGAGAAACTTCGAAAAGACAAACAAAAAGAAGAACAGGAAAAACAAGAACTGAAAACAGAGCTAGAACAAGCAAAAGAACGGATAGAACAATTAAGACAAGATTACCAAGAAGACAGTCAAGCAGTACACCAGCTTAGAAACGCCCTACAAGAACTGTTAGATGTTGAAAAACCAGAAGCAAACATGGAAATGAAAGAGATAGAAAGCTCAGAGATGAAAGCCATAATCGAAGACACCGTACAGGAAGAGATAGATAAGAAAGTATCGGAAACCAGTCAACTAGAAACAAGTACACCAGAAAATGTACAAGAGATGATTCTCCACGACTTCCAAGAAAAAGCTATCTCAAATCTGGAAGAAGAAGTAGAAGAATTCACAGGAAAACACTACAAACTAATGGCATACCTAGAAGCAAAAGGACAAGGCTGTAACTCCATGACCGCCCTACTAAGAGAAGCACTAGGATATGAGAACCCTGGAAGCAACTCAAGAAAATGGGTTAAAGACCTTGTTGAAGACGGATACATGACCAAAGATAAAGGAGGTCGAATCTATCCAAACCTACAAGAAAAAGTGGAGAAAGAACTGGAAAAATACGAGGTAGAAGATAACCAGATAGAACAAGTCTACCAGAAACTACTTCAAAAAATACACGCCAAGGCTTAAAGACCTCCATCTTCTACTTATCTTTCTAACTGAATTACTACAGGCCTATTAACTAACTCGTAGTCCTTATCAAGTAAAGAAACATTATACTTGTTTAACTCGATATTCCCATACTGCTCATGGATATGCCCGAAAATATGTGCTTCTAAACCACTCACTATTTCATGACGGTTCACAGCTTCTTTCAGCTTTTCACATCCTACATGACCATAACCTTCCGCATAGTCACCTGTTCCTTTAGGCGGTCCATGAGTGATTAAAACATCTGTCTGGTTTGAAATATCCCATTCAAAGTCTTCGGACTTGAAAACATAATTATCGAAAGTAGCACTTCTAGGACTTCCATAGAATAGTTTATCCTGAACCGTGATATAGTCGTCTTCTAAGTAGACTATACCCTCATCTTCTAAAGCTTCTATTGCTTCCTGTCTTTGATTACCTGCGAAACAGAAGTCATGGTTTCCTGCCACAACTATCTTGTACTTGTGAGGGAATCTGCCGAACCAGTTAGCGAAGTCAACTACTTCTAGGACTCTACCTGTTTTAGTCATATCCCCTGCGAAAACCAGTACATCACCTTCCGGTATGCCATGTAGCTGTCTGTGTTCTCCGTGCGTATCGCTTAAAGCAACAATCTTCATTTTATCCTAACCTGTTCTGTTCATACCATTCACGGGCTTCTTCTCTATCATCGAACTCTCTTACTATGTTGCCTCCACGACCTCCGGCTTGTATCTGTACTTTGTGAGGGAAGAATAAAGCTCCCATACGAGTACCATCTCTTGTGAAGAACTCTAGTTCTCCTGTTGTTCTTTGTCGTCCAGCTTCCCACGCAGTATCAACATTTTCTTCGAACTCTAGGTTTTGGTCTACTTTATGAAGATTATCTTTGTACTCCTGTAAAGAATCGGTTTGTTGGTCTACCCTAGCCTGTATAGATATAGCTCTAGAACGAGGGACTTGCTCATAGACATCTTGGGTGATACCTACTGCTTCTTCAAGGTCGTCCTGTGCTTCCTTCAAGTCCATGAACTCTTCTAGCTCCTTCGGAATATCCACCTTCAAACCTTTCAGTATTTCATTCCATGCTTTCTCGAAATTACTGATACCTGCTTTCTTAGTACCTGTTTCCAACCTGTTCTTAGCTGCGTCAATAGTTCCTTCTATCTCCTGGTCAAGTTCTTCTGCCTCATCAACATTCTCTATAGTCCATGAATGCGTGAAATCGTCTGGGCTTTGGAAACGGACATGGATAGTCTGTCTTTCAATCTTTGCCTGTTCTGCCTCTCTAAGCTTTTGCTGTAAACTGGTTAGAGAGAATGATTCAATATCTACTGGCAAAGTGCTTTCACCCTATCTCTGAACTGTACAAGGCTTTCAGTAGAAGTGCTTAGATTCGGTTCTGTGATAACCTGTTCAGGTTCGAAACCATGAATCTTACTAGGCTCTACTAGTTCTGCCTTATTACCGTACTTTGTAACGGTGTTAGGAAGCTTTCTAACTCTTCTAGTATCTGTCGTTGGAGAGTTAATTTTCTCATGGTTTTCGCCGTGGTACATGTAATCAAATTCGAATCCTTGATTGATAAGGTCGGCTGCGAACTCTTGGAGGAACTGTTCAAACTTTTTCTCTCTTTCAATAGGGTTTGTAACCTGTTTATTAGTGTATAGTTTCTCTGCGTTCACATGGAATCCTCCACCTGAAAACACTATGTAAAAGTCCTCTGCCTCATATTTTCTCTGTATATACTTGTATATACTTACTACTTCTTCTCTGTCCATGTGGTCGCAATCCACAACCACATCTGAATACAGAAAATGGTTCTTATCTATGTGGTGTCTTCCGTCATAGTCTTTCTTGTAAGTCTTGTAACTAGTCTTGGAAGGGTTTAGGAAGCATGATACTGTGAAGTAAACATTCAACGGAGTATGCTTAATCAAGTGTTCTCTAAGTTTTTCTGTTGAAGTTATGCGGTCACGAAGCCGGAAAAAGTTTAGATAACCGTCTTCATCTATGCTTTGAACCCTGTAAATCCTCCAACTTGGGTCGCTTGGAATCCATAAATCTGCTTCCCTGTAATATTCTCTAATCTCTGTTCTAACCTGTTCATGGTTAATCACTCTATCCTTACTCATCGGTTCTGCTCAACCTCATTTTTGATTTCCGTAATTGTTGCTGTATAACTCTTCAAAGTCTTTGTCGTTATATCATATTGTTTGGAGTTCTTAGCTTTCTGAACCTCTTTGTACGCTTCCGTGAAATCCTGAGTTCTAAGATGTTTAACTATCTTCTTTTTAATCTCATCTGACTCTCCTGTACCATTCGTCATACTGGTCTGCCAGTTACCATCTTTTTCGAAATCGGCTATATTCCTGAATCTAACCACATTATCAAACCTTTCTAGTGAAAGACTTGAGACTTCTAACTGGCTATTAACCTTCTCTTGTAACTCTTTTGCTTGTTCATCACTAGCTAGGAAGGAGAAGCTATCGAAACCTAGAGTAAGAACTTTGTATCCTTCCGACTCTATAATATTGTTGACTTTCTGCCTTGCTTCAAGCATGTCTTCTAGAATATCTAAATATAGTTCATGGTCGAACACAGCAGATTCTACATACTGTAAGGATTCGAATAAATTAACTCTAAGCCTTTTTCTTCTCCATGTTTCCGGCTGGTCCATAAGTATATCAGCAATATCTAATAGTAGCTGGTTATGCTTCTTTTCTGCGTGATGTTTCATCATGTGAAAAGAGAACTTTTCGAAATCCAGTTCTTGATACGGAGGCTGTCCTACATTCTTACCGTAGATTCCTTCTTTCATCCATCCTTTCTCATGTTTAGGAGGTTCTCTTTTTTCAAGGATTTGTTCTTTCTTTTGACTGTTTCGTGCTACCTGCGTACCAGTAATGTCTGAGATAGTGTTCCAGAACTCCATGTAATCAGTTCTATCTGATTCTAGGAACTTCTCTATCTTATTTCTGATTTCAGGCTTAGGGTGTGTGGTCGGATTCATAGTATCAATTTTTATTCGGCATGTTGTAAACATATTCTAATGGGTTTTCCGTCCTGTAGTATAACTTTTGAATCTTGAACATCTACAGGTTCATTACACTCGTCGCATACAGCTTGTTGTGTCATATTGTTGTTCTCCTTTTTTGGTGACAGGGCTAGGAGTGTACTAGCTAGTGGGGAGGGGAATGTGATTCTCCACAACATGTCTTCCTTGTTTTTTTGTTGTGGTTTTCTTGTTTCGGTTGCGTTCCACTACTGTATGCCCTGTTGAAAGTATTATGTACTCCGAGGTAAACACCGTGAAGTGCTTAACCTCGTTAAAGTACATAGAACACCCCGAAGGGTGTTCGTTCCCTGCTCTTCCCGCCCGTACTTCGGCATCGCCTTCATTCTACTGTTGTAGGTCACTCGCCACCTAGTTTTTGGCACAGGTGTTGACATCATCTCCTACAGGTTCGTCCGGCTAATTTGGTGGGTTGGAAGCCGAAGGTGAAAACCGTTTCCTCGACAAAGCGGTTGTAAAGATTTTAGCGACTTACCAACCTATCACCTGAATAATCCGAAGCACAATAATGTACTTCTTTCCAGGTCTTTACTCTTCCTTTTCTGAATCAACCTCTTTCGATTTCGGGTGTTTTAACTGTTTGAAAGCTGTTATCATATCAGGTTGATACCTGTTAGTGAATTTGACTGCTTCCTGCTCTGCTTCTTCACCTATTTGTTGTCCGTTAAGCACTAGTGCCTGTTCGAATGTTTCTGTAAGACCCCTTGCTAGTAGGTATCCTTCTAGGAGTGTGTCGAAGTCTTGTTGCCACTCCTTGAATAGCTGGTTGTGTTGTTGACTGACTTTTTCAAGGCTTAACCCGTGGTTCTTGCTGTGTCTGTGTATTACTGCGTTCACGAACTGTTTATCTCTTTTGTGTAAATCGCCTTTCAACTGTTTTTTCAGCTCCCAGAACAGGTCGTCTATTTTTTCCTCGTTCTCTTTTGACCAGAACATTTCCTTCCTGGCGTAATTAACTGACTGGAACAGGACGCTTAACTCGTGGTCTGTAAACCGTTCATCCCACCTAGTCATCTTGGCCAGACATCTCCGTTTTTTCCGTAACGGTCTAAATAGATTTTAGCGTTCTCAGGAACTTCTACCTCCATTTTTTCCTCCTTAACTTCTCCTGTATCTGTGTCTCTAACCCTTGCCTCAATCACAAAGACATCGCTTTTGCCATCTGTAAAGTAATCGCAACCCATTCTAGTTGACTCCTTGAAGCACATTTTCTTGTTTCAGGATTTGGATTATTTCTCGTACTCTGCTCTTAGTTAACTGTGTTGCTTTTGCTATTTCTTTGATTGAGGCTTTTCCTCTATCATCTATGGCTTGAA
>LKMJ01003028.1_pt1 | contig 15595 bp, 21 predicted proteins | sample 643391 | NCBI WGS metagenome assembly LKMJ01 (sample SAMN04112250, study PRJNA286221) | soda lake metagenome | biome: soda lake; feature: Kulunda Steppe; material: water; isolation source: sample PL-Br10 brine of Picturesque Lake | place: Russia: Kulunda steppe | collected 2010-07
ACACACACACACACACACACACGCATATACACACACGCACACACACACACACACACACGCAGGAGCACCCTGTGGAGCTGGGGCTTGCCATCGATGAGATGTCCAGCATCGTTGGAGAGACCACTGCGCGATACCAGGCCAGTTGCTCGGGCGCAGGTGGAGCTGGGGGTGTGTCAAGAAGAGGTTCCCCCACCAAGGAGCAGACAGGGCCTGGTCTTGCAGGGTCACACCCAGAGCATCTTCATGCCCTTCTTTCGTCATGCCCTCCAAGCCACAGCATTGGTTCATTGCCTGGCGCGCCATCACCTCCGCCTCCGCCACTGGCCAGGGACGGAAGCAAGCCCCAGATGGTCGAGGTAAGGAATATGGTGCTGAGCCTTGGAGTGGGAGTGGGGAGTAGGGAATAGAGGCTCCAAATCAATACGCATCAGGGCCTGTAGCCGGCAATTGCGTACACATCAGGGCCTTTAACCTGCACTTGGGTGCGCATTAGGGCCTGAAGCCTGCAAGCGGGTACGCATCAGGGCCTGTTGCTGGCAATCAGGTACGCATCAGGGCCTGAAGCCTGCAAGCTGGTACGCATCAGGGTCTGTTACTGGCAATCAGGTGCGCATCAGGGCCTTAAGCCTGCATTCGGGTACGCATCAGGGCCTGTTACTGGTAATCAGGTACGCATCAGGGCCTGAAGCCTGCATGCGGGTACGCATCAGGGCCTGTTACTGGCAATCAGGTGCGCATCAGGGCCTGAAGCCTGTAAGCGGGTACGCATCAGGGCCTGAAGCTGCCTTGTGGCGCCCAGGCCACGAAGCATTGTGGCGCCCAGGCCATGAAGCATTGTGGCGCCCAGGCCATGGAGGGTATTTGCTAGAGTCTCGGACTGCGCACCATCGATCGTCATCACAAGCGGCCCTCTAGCGCCGCCCCTATGCAGATGTGAGCAATGGTGTGAGCCAGTCCAGTGCTTGCACGCAGGCAGTGCGTTGGCAGTGCAGGCAGGCAGTGATCGAAGATTGAAGGACAGTGCTTAACCCCCTTTTTGCGCACCACAGTGGATGCTGAGGGCAGACTGGTGCTGTTTTGGACACTGTGGGATGTGAGAGCTGTTTTGGACACTGTGGGATGTGAGAGCTGTTTTGGACACTGTGGGATGTGAGGGCTGTTTTGGACACTGTGGGATTTGAGAGCTGTTTTGGACACTGTGGGATGTGAGAGCTGCCTTTGCCTCTCCAGAGTCCCGCACAGTGCCGCTCCTGCAGGGATGGTGCTGTTGGCTCATGCACCCACACAGCACGCCTCATCTCTTCAGGCGGTGCGCAGCAGCCTTGAGGGTGTTGCTGCCTCTGTGCCGTGTGCCCGTGTTGCAGGAGGTGGCGGCTCTGTGTGCTGCAGGCCACGTGGCTGCCCGTGTGCTGACCCAATGCATGCACATGCGGAGGCTGCCTACCATGCCCAACCGGCTGTCATCCCAAAGCTCATTTCAGGTCAGTGCGCTGCAGCCCAAAGTTCATATTAGGCCAGTGCGCTGCAGCCCAAAGTTCATTTCAGGTCAGTGCGCTGCAGCCCAGAGTTCATTTCAGGTCAGTGCGCTGCAGCCCTCTGGGTATGATCATGCAGGTGCAGCCGCTTGAACTTGCGTGCACGTGCGTTGTGTGTGGAAGTGCACATTGTGCATGACCATGCAAGCATGCATGCTCACAGGTACACACTTGCACACGTGCACCCGTGGTGGAGCATACATGTGAGCTTGCGCACAAGTGTGCAGTCCAACTCTTGCAGGCTTTCGCAATGTAAACACTTGGCTGGGCAGTTTTGCTGCAGACTCCAGTGAACCTGTCATGTTTCCTGCGTGGGTGGCTTCCGAATTCTGTTGCTTGTGAGTTTGGGAGCAGTGGGCGGCCACATCATGACAGCCTTTTGCCCATGCAAAACGATAAGGATGCGCTGCAAGTCAGTTGTTCATGTCTGCTTGTGGCGGACAGAACTGACATGCAATGAATGGGGAGACTGGTTCCAGCTGCGAATCTAAGGCCACAGATCGCCACTTGCTGATAAGATGTGTGATACAAGTGTCGCGAGCCAGAATCCGATGTCGTTGGGATGTCCATATGCTTCAGTGCTGCATGCCCCACCCCAGAGTGCAAGAGCGCAGGCCAGGGATGTCTTGGGCACGGGATGTTGAGAGCTGAGCATGGATGCCAGTGCATGTGTGCCTCAAGCCCTGTAAGGAGGAGCACAGGTATCCGGTGGGTTGGATTGCATGGCACAGTGCTCGGTGTCCTGAGCCTAAGGTACCCAGGACTGCATGCCGCAGGCCCCCAAAGCACAGCGACATCTAGCGGTGCGGGACCGCCTGATGCAGAGACTGGCTGACCAGGGGCGCATGGACTGGGAGACCTTCATGCGGGGCTTCCAGGTGAGGAGCGCGCACTGCCTGCGCAGCAGCCGCTGCTCGTGCGGGACCAGCTCGTGCTGAAGCCGCCGCAGGGCAGAGGTGTGCAGAGGCTGGGAGGCCTCGGTGACTCGCCTGGGGTTTGTGGGGCGGTGCCGCTGTGTATGGCCATGGTGGCAAGGAAGGCAGTGCGGTCATATGCACATTCACCGCACACGGAGGGTTTGGCAATGCGGTCCCTGCATGGCGCAGAGCAAGCCGTCGGGTGAGGAGCTTATTCAGCTTGCTCGTTGTAGAAGTCTTGAAGTGCAGGAGCAAGCCCAGCAGCCAAATGCCCCAAACGTCTTGTGTCACCATAGCACCGCTGGCACTGCTGGCGCCGCTGGTCGCACCCTGGCACGCTGGTTGCACAAGCCGTACTTGGCCTGCATTGCCCTTGGTCCTGATGGGAGCATTATGAGTGCTGGGCCTGCGTTGCCCTTGGTCCTGATGGGAGCATTATGAGTGCTGGAGACGCATTGCTCCAGCGGGGCTGCGGAGGACGAGGTCCACTCATCCATCCATCCATCCATCCATCCTCGCCGCACCCCTTGCTCCTTCCCGCCCTGCTGCTCCCTAATTTCTTGCCCTTCCCCCGCCTCCCGTCCTGTCACTGGCAACAGGAGCCAATGGCATGTCAGGGAGAGTTGCACCCATGGGGGAGCATACACGTGAGCTTGCCCACAGGCAGTGCTTCCAGCTGCGACCGCCGCATCCACCTCGCCTGACACATCACAGGCCTCCATACTGTCCCACATTGCAAGCGCCGCATCCTACTCGCCTGACAACAAAAGGCCTCCGTACTGTCCCACACTGCATCAAGCTGATCTCTGCCAGCACACGCATCAAACATCCTACTCGCCTGAAAACAAGGCCTCCATACTGTCCCACACTGCATCAAGCTGATCTCTGTCAGCACACGCATCAAACCGTACACTTGCATGCATGCACATGTTCAGCACTGACTCTGTCAGGTGGAATCAAAGTCACGTAAAAACAAGCACCATTGTATGCCATTCCACTGCTGACTATGAATTGCCATAAGACAGCTCGCTGACTTGTCTGCTCTCATTTGTGGCTTGCTGCGCTCCCTTGCCTTGAAGGCTGAGAACAAACACACATGGGAGCGTGTTTCAGAGCTGCTTAATGGTCTACCGGCTGCACCCAAATTCTCGTCTAAGCTTTGGTACATGACCCTCGAAGCCTACCTAGCGGCCAGCATGTGCATTCTCTTTGGCGAGGTGGCTTTCGTCTCAACCTATCAGGGTATGAATGCGGGGTGTATGTGCGTGTGCGTATGTGTGTACATGCACACGGGAGTCTTTGTATGCATGTGTGCAGACAAGGGTAGTTAGTTAGTGCTTTGTAGCATGACTCAGCCTGCGTTCTCACTCCGCACGCATAGCAGCAGTACCAGGCCACTGACTTTTTGGCAAAGGAGGAGCTGCGAATCTTGGGTGTGCCTTGAGGCTTTCAATTTCATGCGGCTTGTGACAGGCGTTGAGGCGGGCACGTAATGTTGTGCGGGGGTGTCCTCTGCTGGCGTAAGAGGCCCACTTAACAGCAATGCAAAATGATTTGCTTGGGCTGCTGACCGTAACTTTTTCTTGCCAAGCCCCGCGACTTCTCCTGTCTGAGGCTGATGCAGCCCCTTGGAGGCCATCCAAGCCATCCTTTGGTCCCAGATGCGTGCACTGCACGCTGCTGTCTGAAAGCCGCGCACGCGACCCATGTAGCCCTGCACACGCGACCAATGCGGCCTACGCGCAACGCATTTGGCCCCACACCCAAGACCCACACGGCCCCACACCCAAGACCCTTGCGGCCTTGCACGCACGACCCATGTGACCTAACACCACGACCCACAGCCCCACAAGCATGACCCATGTGGCCCCACACCCACGACACATGCGGCCTCGCACGCACGACCCATGCGGCCTCACACCCACAACTCATGCGGCCCCGCACGAACAACCCATGCAGCCCCACACGCAAAACCCATGCAGCCCTGCACGCACGACCCATGCGGCCGCAACCCTCACTCTGTGGCCGGCCCTGTTGCAGTGGACGACGCCGTGATGATGCTGGCCATGCCTGACCACAAGCGCTTGGCTGACCTCATATCAATGCAGCTGCTCTCCATGGTGCGCCCTTGCGCCTCCCCTGCTCTCCATGGTGCTCCATGGTGCTCCCCTGCTCTCCATGGTGCGCCTTTGCGTCTCCCTTGCGTGCGGCTGCTGTCCATGGTTCGCCTCCGTCCTCCAGCACGTGCGCGTGCAATGCAGCACGCCTCTGTTGTGTGTCTCATGGCCAGTTCAGTGTGTGCAAAAGGCTGCAGCATGACACAGCGCATGCACATGCCTTAAGGCTGCCTGCGTGGACAATGCTGGCATGCATGCGCTCCTGCAGGCCTCCAAGATGAGCATGGTGCTGCCATGGCCGCCGCCCCTGCCCTCCAATTTCATGAGCGAAGAGACAGCAGAGCAGCCCCCTGCGCAGCATCCGGAGCCCTCAGACTACCTCATCTTTGCAGACCCTCAAGCTTTCAGCCATAAGAAAGCAGGGAGGCGGCCCGGCCCCACAGATTGCTCAGCCCCCTGTCGCGTACTTAAGCCATCGCCGCAGCCCCCACCGCAGCCCTCTTCGCTGCTGCCCCCACAACACGCCGAGGCGTCCGACTCCGGTGGCGCAGGGCCCCCTTGCACCGAGGCCTGCTCCAGCAACGCAAGCTCGTTGGGCAACCACCCGTCGCTGCACTCATACGTCCCGCTCACGACGGCGGTGGTGGCACACCTGGCCGAAGGCGTGATGGACTGCCTGAACCTGAGCGCGCAAGCCTGGATGACTGCCAGCCGCAGCCTCCTCATTGCCCCGGCTGGCAGCAGCGGGGGCGCGGCTGGATGCAGCAACAGCGTGGGAGGCAAAGGCAGGGCCGGCCAAAAGAAGAAGGGGGGGGAAGACGGGAAGGGTGGGCCGCCGTGTGCGCCAGCTGGTGGTGAGCAGGGCGGCGCTGCAGGGCTGCGTGGTCCTGGTGCCGATGCAGGGGATTTGAGGGTCTGGGGGCGCGCGAGCCACGCGAGCGCATGGGCGGTGCACGCAGTGTTCAGCAGGCTGCTGCCTGCGACGCCGAGCATGCCGTCGGCCATGCCGCGCTTCCTTGCCAGCAGATCAATGAGGTGCAGCTCTGGCTTTACCAGCGCGGTGCGCATGCTACAGGTAGGTGCAGCAGCACACTTTACCCCCCCCTGCGCCATGGTCGTCAGGGCCTCCCAGGAAGGGCCACGGCATGGAGGTCGTCATGTGGCAAGATGCTCGCACAAGGGTATGATTACACAAGTAGATGGTCGCGCAAGTAGATGCCCACACAAGGAGATGGTCACACAAGGAGATGCCCACACAAGGAGATGCCCACACAGGTGGATGCTTGGACAAGGCTTCCACAGTTTGGTGTATGGCAGGTGGATGCTTGAACTGGAGGTCCCTCCCTGGAAGATCACAGAGAGGGAATGCAGATCCAAAACAGGCTTTGGGCCTTGAATGCTCGTGGCCCTTGTATGCTCACGGCCCTTGTATGCTCAAAGCCTTGTTGTGCCTTGAATGCTCACGGCCCTTGTACGCTCAAAGCCTTGTTGTGCCTTGAATGCTCACAGCCCTTGTACGCTCAAAGCCTTGTTGTGCCTTGAATGCTCACGGCCCTTGAATGCTCACGGCCCTTGAATGCTCACGGCCCTTGTACACTCAAAGCCTTGTTGTGCCTTGAATGCTCACGGCCCTTGTGTGCTCAAGAAATGCAAGAAGCCCTCGCAATCCCAAAGCCTGGTTACCCAAAGCGCTCTCGCCTCTGCAGGCCTCCCTGGCATATGGCATGCGGGCTCAAGTCAAACGTGCAAAAGGCTTGCACTGCATAAGCATACCTGGTTTGTGCAGATAGTGAGACCTTGCTGGCACTGGTGGCGCACATGTCGCTGCACAGGGGCTGTGTGCAGTGTCTGCTGCTGCGCAGGGGCCCGTTCCTGCGCCTAGCGCCTGCTCTTTGGCCTGCTGCGCACGCTTGTTTTGTGGCTTTCAAGCGCGACCGTGCACAACAGCACGTGCCCTGCCCACCATGCCCTTGCAGTGCTTCTGCTTAAAAGGAACAGAGAGCGAGGCTGCCGGCTGGGTGCCAGGCTCGCGGGCGTTCCTTTCAAGCACTGCCGCAGCAGCGTCGGTGAGGGTGCACAAAGCGCACTGCATGTGCTTGTACTGGTCTTGTGTGAGGCCATCCCCGTGGTTCCCTGTTCAGCTCTGCGTTCTGTCGGTGAGGAATTTGAGGTAAGGGTGTCCAAGCCAGTCCGATTGAGAAGAGATCAAAGGGAAGGTGGAAAGGAGGGGAGCGGGGTGCCATGCAGGATGAGGGAGGTGTGGAAGAGGATCAACAGGCGTGGACAGATGCTCCAGGGGCTACCTGCGCAGCACTGTGTGGCTCTTGTTGGTGGCTGTTGGCACGCCCCCCATTGATTTGTGGCTGCGCCTTCAGTTTGAGGGCGTCCCACTGGAGGCTGTGGTGCACCCCCCCTGGGTGCACATATGCGTGGGCCTCTCAGAATGTGGCACCACCTAGGATGCGGCACCACACGGATGCTGTGCCAAAGGCTACGGCCGTAGGCTTTGGGTCTGAAAAAAGTGCCTGGGGTCAGGGCAAAGTGCCTGGAGTGAGAGCAGGCTGCTCACTGGCAGCGTGCGTGCCTTGCTTGGCAAATCCGGGGTTGGTATGGCATCCGGTGTGAACGACCCCGGCGCTGGCACAAGCTCAAGAGGCAGCGATGCCACAAGGCTTTGTGCAGAGGTTCTTCAGCGCCACCACTGCTCTGAAACTGTGGCAGCTTGTGCACAGAAACACACGCAGGCATCCACACCTGTCCTCTCTGGAAGGCAAGAGGATGTACGCACGACGCTTGGCTGTGCGATGTGAACCTGCTAGCATACATTCTTGTGTGTGTGTGTGTGTGTGCGCGCGCGCACGCGCATGTGCGCATCTAAAGGTCCGCGAGGGTTTACAAGCATGTGCATGTGTGCGGCTGCTCGCGTCTGGGTGCTCACTTGTTTGCTTGATTGCTTGCGCAAGCACGTGCGTGTGTGTGTCATAGATTGCGTGTGCTTGTACTCGCACGGTTGTGCTTGCAGGCGGGGGCGATCCTGGCAGAGTGTATGAGTGAGGTGGCCGAACCCTTGCCGGGCGAGCACGCAGTGATGCATGCGCTGCGCGATAGCAACACTTTCATCTCTGCGGTGCGTCTGCTGCTCAATGCTGCACAACGCTCGTTGCGCGCCAGCACCAGCCAGGAACAGCCCCTTCAGCATGAGGTGCAGTTGACCCATCAGCATGAGGCGCAACAGCCTCTGCAGCATGAGGCGTATGCCCAACCCAGGCAGCCCACACAGCATCATCAGACGCGGCAACCTTTGCAGCATGAGGTGCAAAATCCACCCGAGCAGCGCAAGCAGCAGGCACAGCCACCCCAGCCCCCACAGCAGCAGCGGGCACACCTGTCGCATGCACAACCCCCGCCCACATCCCCTGCCTCCCTGCATCACCGTCACTGCGTCAAGCCTGCTGCCGCAGCACGCAGCGGCAGCAGTAGCAGCTTCCGCGATGGCGGCGCGGGCAGCGGCGGACCCTGCGCAGCGGGCGACCCTCGTGCTGTGCAGCTGCGCGACGCCGCTGCGCTGTTGACTGCCGCTTGTCGCTTTTTGCGTGCGCTCCCTGGGATTGTCCGCAAGTGAGAATCATGCCACGTAGAAGGTCTCCCTGCTTCACCCTGTGCAGCTTCCCTAAACACCATGAGACACAGAAAAGGCACAGCCTGCTTCCACGATCGGAGCCGCCACAGGCCTACGACATGAGCGTCAAGCTGATCTGCATCTCCAACCCCAACTGCCGGAAATGTTGTGGCACACCCCCTGCTGCCACATATGGTTGTTTGGGCAAACATACAGAGGAAACAACGTCCCTCGCCTGCGGGGATACAGGCAGGGAAAAGCAGGCTTGAGCTCAATGAGCCAGCTGTGGCTCATGCTCAAGGGGCTCACTGCGGTCTAGTCCCTCACAGCCAATGCGTGCAGTGCCCCACGCATGTGTTTGCTGTGCTTGAACTCTCGGCAGCCCGGCTGCCAAACAACATTGCCCTGAAGCACTGAGATTGCACGTGCTCTGTGCTCAACTTACCACTCAAACTTACTGGGTGCTCTTTTTTGCAAGGAGCAGACACATCATCTTATATGCTCGTCGTCATGCTTGTACTGTACAACACCCTCATCACAAACTACTTGCACATGTTTTCACGCTCTCGCTCGCATGCCAGCCAATACATCATTGCACTGCATGAATCCTAACTTTGCACCCACCCACCTCTCTTTCTCACATCAGCCTTGCTTAGGTCATAAGTCTCTCTAGATCCCACTTGATTTGCAAGGTGTTGGTTGTGCTCCTTGTTGCAATCTGTGCTATGCCACGTGCTTGTTTTGCCGGATGGAGTGTCCTATTGCTAGAGCAAGTGTAAGTCTGGTTCACACGCTCGGCCTTGCAAGGTGTTATACGCTAAGGCTGGCACTTTGACAAAAGCAAAATGCCGCCCCGAGCTCGCAAATTTGTGGGTGACATGAATGATAAGCGGTCACTGTCCTACGCCTCAGTTGGAAGCCAATGAAGAGATGCTGCGAGAATTTTGAGCGTCTGTGCCTGCACCCCTCTACTCCTTAACATGGCCGCCGCTTCTGCACATACCACAAGCGCCCATGCACAACAGTGCACACGCTTCTGCACACCTATAAGCGCGCACAGGTTCATGCAAAATCAAAGTACACCCATGCACACACCCCTCCTGCAGTTAGCCATGCAAGCAAGCCAGTCAGACAAGGGGAGGGCTCAGAGTTGCGTGACTGCGCCCTGCGATACAGGGGGAATCTCGGTCGAGGCCTGTTGCCCATAAGGGGGCAGAGGATGCCAGACCCAGGCTAAATCAGAAGCTAAGCCAAGTCCTGCATGGAAAACAAGCCAGGGTTGCACCTGACAAAACAAGCCCATGGGCCATAATAGACAGGCCTGAATCTATGCATGACAGCACAGATTCTGTTGTGACCCACAAGCCTGCATGCATGCGCGTGTGTGTCCATGCGCAGGTGCAAGGTCAGAGAGGATAATGGGGAGTGCGGAACCATGGAGTGCCTCCTGCGCGTCAACGCGTCCATAATTGAAGAGCCTATGCTAGAGATGATGCGTACCATTGTGCACGAGGCAGGGCAGTTGCCAGACCTGTGCACAGCAGAGCTCCTGCACCAGCTGCTGCTGGTGAGAGAGCAGCTGCAAGGCTTGGCTGTGTGTGTGTGTCTGTCAGCTACTGCTGTTGAGGCCACTTGAGTCTCTGCTTGGGTATGGTACAGGGATGCGTGCGCCCTTCTGACACCATCCATGGCTCATTCTCTGAGCACGTAGCTGTGCATGAAGGGTGGGAAGCGTGCGGGTCAAGAGGCATCATGGTCCTGGGCGACGCTGCGCGCCTGTGCGCACCGTCATCGCGCACCTTACCCCTCTTCATATTCCTCGCATTTGGTGTATGGAACCATCGTTGTGCAAAATGAATTCATTGGAGGCGTGGCTTGCCATGCCATGCCCCATCACATTGCACTCCGTGGTTGGCTGTGCAAGTTGCGCTCCTTTTCATGCTCCAGCGTGCACCTGTGCTGCTTCATGTTACACTTCCGTGCCCCTTCATGTCGCGCTCCAGTGCTCAGCCATGCCGCCGCGCTTTGGGGGTATGCTATGCAAACGTTGCGCTCCGCAACAGGCCATATGCTGCCTGCCACCTCACCTGTGGTGTGCAGCCCTGGACAACCTTTGCTGTTGTAAAGCAGCCCTACTGGTCAAGCATGCCAGCTGTTGCGCTTGCCACACTGCACTGGAGCAGGCACTAGGCCACAGGGACCAACACAGGGCGCCCGGCGCAATGCAACCTGTTGTGTCCTTTTGGATGGTTGCACTGCAGCTCATTCACTGCCACTTTGATGCCAGAGAAGGAGAGTCCGTCCTGGCAAGCCCGTGGTCGTGCGTAGCAGGCGAGGAGGGTTGGCTGGATCTGGTGCTGGCGGTGGCCAGGAGCTGCAGGTACTCCTTTGGCCGCTGTGCTGTCTCCTGCGTGGTGAGCCCCAGGAGCAAGCAGGCTCTGTGCCGGGGAGCCCTTGCCGCATGGCACTCTGAGTTGCAGCGCGCATGGGACCATTCTTCAGGACTTTCTTTAAGCTCTGCCTGCCAGCATCACCACTGCACCAAGTGATTCACCCTTATGGGCACCCTTGCCGCGCGTATCCCCTTCCCATCCAAAAGGATGGACCCTGCATAACCCGGCACCTTCCCTTCGACACCACCTTTCGAGTCCTCCCTCCCCACACCCTTCCTCCCTGGCAGCACCTGCCCTCTATCTTTCACGTGCGCTCTCCCTCTCTTTGCCCATGTGCAACACCCCCCCGCAACCACCCTAAGTCCCTGCTTTTCGCCACGCTCACAGCCCCACCATCACCCGATTTCTACTGCCTGAGGCCCATGCTGCACTCATGCCCTCAAGCTCTTCCCTTCTCTCTCCCTCTCTCTCTCTCTCTCTCTCTCTCTCTCTCTCTCTCTCTCTCATTCTCTCTATCCCTCTCTATCTGCGCGCACCCCGCCCCAGGCCCCTGCTCCGCGCCACGCCCAGCCCCACCATCGCCCGCTACCTGCTGCCGAGGCCCACGCTGGCCCGCCACACGTGCGCCGTGTTGCACGTCAAGGCGTGCATGCAGATGCTGGACGCTCTGGAGTCCATGGACGAGTGCATGGTGAGGCAGGGGTGGATGTGAGGGACCGTGTGCGTCGAGCAAAGTGCATGCGGAGGCAGAGCGTGCGGAAGTGCATGAGAGGCAGGGCGTGCAGAAGGGCAGTTGCTTGAAGAGATGCTGGGCGCTTCTGTGGAGGCTTGTGGTGGCCTTGTGGGGCTCTTTAAGCCTATGGACCTGAGTGTGGGGTTGGGCAGGCTGTGTGGGAGTGCTGTACACGCAGACTCTTTTCTTCCTCATGGCCGGCACGTGGTTGGCCAAAAATGGCGTGGGACAAGAGATATGCAGGGAAGAGGCGCGTGTGAAAAGGGATGGCATGAGCGAAGCCTCTGGCCCATCACCTGCATATGGGTGCCGCTCCAGGGCCTGAGCTTGCTGGTGGCAGCACAGTTACCTGCATGCCCAAGGTCTTGCCAAGGGCAGCACCTCTGTGTAGCGCCGCGAGCCCTTCCTCCTTACCAGCAGCACTCTCCGTGCTCCTGCAGTACCCAGCGGTGCCCGCAATATACCCAGCAGTGCCCGCACTATATTCAGCGGTGCCCGCACTATATCCAGCAGTGCCCTGCAGTACCCAGCAATATATCCAGCGGTGCCTGCACTATATCCAGCAGTGCCCTGCAGTACCCAGCGGTGCCCTGCAGTACCCAGCAATATACCCAGCGGTGCCTTGCAGTTCCCCCAGCGGTGCCCGCAATATACCCAGCGGCATGTGCAGCTCAAGGGAGGACATCTGGGACAGGATCTGCCCATGTGCCCAGGAGCACCTGGCATGAAGAAGCCGGGCGTGCTTGACCTGCAACCTGCCATGCACGCGCTTGCCTGCCGGATCCGCGCCGGGCACACAGCGCTTGCATGTGCAGGAAGCGGAGGTGGTGGCCCGCCCGCCCCATGGGCTGCCTGTAACGCCCCTGCTGGACGCAGCACGCCTGCACCTCTCCCCAATGTGGCGCGTCGCGCATGCAGGGGGTGGCCATGCAGGTGGTGGCCATGCAGGGGGTGGCCATGCAGGGGGTGGCCATGCAGGGGGTGGCCATGCAGGGGGTGGCCATGCAGGGGGTGGCCATGCAGGGGGTGGCCACGTGGTCGCGCATGCAGGTGGTGGCCAGCCCGCCGTTGACGGTGGGACCCTTGGTGGAGCAGCTAGGCCAGCTGGTGCCTGTGCTGCTCATTCCGCTTCCTGACGTAGATGGCGCTGCCAGCAGCGCACCAGGCAACGATTGGCTGCCTTTGGACAAGGAGTACGTGAGTGTTGCAGGTGAGGCCGGGCGCAGATCACTTACTTGCGCATTGACCACAGCTTTGGGGGCCATTTGGGGTGAGCAGCACTCTGTATGCTTTTACCGCAGAGAGGGCGTGGTAGGCAGCGAGGGTGTGCAGGCTGAGACTCAAAAGAGGGGTTTGCTCTGCAAATACGTGTGAGAGTGCATGAGCAGGCAGCAGGCGTACGCAGCGCAGCAAGGATGAAGGCAAAGGACAAATGACAGCTTTGGAGGGCAGAATTCCGTGCAGGGTTAGAGGGTGGTGCTTGAGGAGCACAGAATTTGGTGGAACACGAGCCCATGCGCGTGCTCAAGGAATGCAGCACAAGGGTGCACATGCAGAGCGCTGTCCAAGACCGAGCTGCGTGCAGGCACAGGCAGCGCAGCACCAAGCCTGCAGCTCTGCAGGACGCAGGCCGTTGCCATGATATAGGCAGACCTGCACTGTCAGTGCGCCCATGGAGTGTGTGTGGCATCTGGACCCTGGGCCTGCAGTACAACCACCAGCGTGTGCAAATGCGTGCGTGCACGTTGCGCACATGTGCAGATGTGCGTGTGCGTGTTGCGCGTGTACGCATGCGTGTTTTGCGCGTTTGTGCACGTGTTGCGCGTGTGTGTGCACGGTTACGCTGCACTCCTCTTGTGTGGCAACCTGTGGTGCACATTCTGAGCACAGGTCCATGCTGGCAGCTGCTTGTTGCAGACCGCACGGCTGCTGCTCTGTTGCGGCACGGTGCACACAGCCGGCAGTACAGGCTGCTGCTCTGTTGCGGCATGGTGCACACAGCTGCTTGTCGCAAACCACACGGCTGCTGCTTTGTTGCGGCACGGTGCATGCAGCCGGCAGGACAGGCAGGCGCACTACGGGTGGTGTGTGACAATGGTGCGATGCGCGTGCCTGGTGCGGATGCAGGCAATGCGTGGATGGTGGGTGCCATCCTGCTGCCGCTGGTGCGCATCGCGTGCTTCCTGGAGTCCGCTCCCATCACTCAACTCAGCGCCGAAATTCCCGGCCTCCGACGCACCCCACAAAGTGACGTCTCGGCTGCAGCCGGCGCAGCAGCGTGCCCAGCCGCTGGCAGTGATGCCACAAGCATCCTCGGCCCCGCAGGCAGCCCCGCCGCCAGCCCCAGCGCCAAGAGCACTGCCGGCGTAACCGGTGCCATGCCCGCTGGCCCCTTGGATTCTGGCACCATCGAGTTCAGCTCTGCATCTTCCGCAGGCCCTCCCTCCAGCACCTGCGGCCCTGCAGGCTGCCCCCTTGCAGGCCACGCCCCCACTACCAGCTGCGCCACTACCAGCACCCACGGTCTCTCTGCCCCCAGCCCCCACATAAGCCCCGGCGCAGATGCCACTGCTGCCCCTCCAGGTTGCAATCTTGGCGCCTTAGGCTCAGACCCGATTTCCGCCTCTCAAGTTGTCCTGAAGTTCTGGGGAGCCATCGCCGATGCCGCACTTGCCCCCGCTCCCAGTGCCACTGCCATGAAGCCGGTGGTCACCCCCACAGGCCCCCCCCCCTCCTGCGCCTCAGTTCATGCCGGCCCCTCAACCGCACCTCCAGGCGCCGCGCTTGTCACGCCCACGGACGCCCCTCCTGGGGCTGTTGCTGGCATGCAGGTATCTTGCTAACACACAGGCTCCAGCCGAGCATTGTTCTTGGACAGCGTGGGCAGCATGCTTTTGTGAGCAGGCTCTGGCAACGGGCAGCATGCTTGTGATCAGACTCTGGCTCTGTGGGCAGGCTCTGGCTGCGGGCAAGGAGGTAGCACCAGCTGCTGCTGCTGCTGCTGCCGCTGCTGCTGCTGCTGCTGCTGCTGCTGCTGCTGCTGCTGCTGCTGCTGCTGCTGCTGCTGCTGCTGCTGCTGCTGCTGCTGCATGGGGGAAGCCACGAGATCTTTTGGAGGATTGGTGGGAACAACGGACTCTGTGATAGACTTGGCTTTACAGGGTTAAAGAAGACCTTGAGCAGAGGGTGCTCTCTGAGGATCATTGCCTGCATTCATGCCCCCTGTGATGGGGCACTTTGGCTACAAGTTGCGCATGCTGTAAAGGCATGCATACCGCATGCCATAGAATGGTAAGAATGTCTTGGAGGCTTGCATATGTGCCGCTAAGTGTATGCATGCACCCACACCGCTTCAGGCATGCACGTGCACATGTAGGCCTTCACATGTACACATGTGCATGTGCACGCAAATACCTTGTGAAACGGCACAGCTTAGGCAAATACACAGGCACACATGCGCATATTCAAATCTTGATGCGTGCTCAATGTCTGCACACACATGCAGTCTACACTCGACGTCTTGATAAACATGACTCGCCTCAGACAGTACAGCGCATACTACAACATCATTTGTCAAACTCAGGTATGCAGGGCACTCAACTTCAAGATTCCGTGCCTGAGCTTCCTCATCCTCCTGGGCTGATGCAGCACTTGCACAGGCCTCCATCTCCTGCTGCACTCACGCATGGCGGGTGGAGGGCTCTGGCGTGCATGTATGTGCCCCCTGCAAAACCTGGACACTGCTGGCGGCTGTGGGTCACAGTAAGAACTCCAAATGATGAATGATCCATAGCATGCTCACTCTGCGTTGCTGGTGCACGCTATTGCAAGGAGGAGTAGGCGGCTGTGCTCCCATGCTTGTACAAACTTTGAATTAAATGCCATTGCATAAGACCCTGATTGCAAAAACGGCCATGCAAGTGCTTGCCCCGTCACAATGTGCTGTTCCTCAATATGCGTGCTCAGATGTGAGTGTATTGATTTTGGTGCACATGCTTATGTATCTTTTGGGAACTTGCGGGCTCAACCATCAACAGCTTGTTTGCACTGCCGCATAAAAAGCTGTTGCACAAAAGGATTGTCTTTGTCCCCTTTACTGCGCCCCTTGCCGCCGCACCTTTGGTTGCACCTTTGATTGCACCTTTGATAACACCTTTGATTGCACCTTTGGTCGCACCTTCAATTGCACCTTAGGTCGCACCGTTGGTAGGTGCCTCACGAGCAGCACGATTGACGTCCACCAACCAACCATCACAATCCAAGCCCCCCCCCCCCCTTCCC
>LKMJ01003029.1_pt1 | contig 15593 bp, 13 predicted proteins | sample 643391 | NCBI WGS metagenome assembly LKMJ01 (sample SAMN04112250, study PRJNA286221) | soda lake metagenome | biome: soda lake; feature: Kulunda Steppe; material: water; isolation source: sample PL-Br10 brine of Picturesque Lake | place: Russia: Kulunda steppe | collected 2010-07
GAAATTAACCAGTCTACGGCTAACGACACGCCGCTAAACAACCAGCAAAAGCAGGCGCTTAAGAAAAAATTAGAAGGACTTTGGAAAAAGACTAAGGCTGAGGACAATACCAACGCGGTACTCAACGACGTGGGTACGCCATTATCTGCGTACTTTACAAACTCAGGTAAGCTCAAAACAAACCCGATCACTGGTCGCCCTATTACCAGAGAAATTGATCAACGTCAGGCACAAGCTGAACAGCAACTAGCACGAGATGACGCGCAGCGAGCAGCTCAAGAAGAAGCGATCCAGATGGACGAGATCCGTCGCCTTGAGCAAGCTGAGCGTTTAGGCAGGCAGGACATTAGTGATGACTTCGCAGGCTTTGGGTTACGTGATGAGGTAGGCGATGGTGGATGGCGTCGCGTTGATAACAACACACCCATTACCCGCCCACTTCCGACAGGACGAGCCAAGCTAATCGTCTCGCAGTTCCGCAGCCGGTTGCGCGTTAAACCAACGATCAAGCTATACAAAAATCAGGCTGATCTACGGGCAAAAAATCCGGACTTATATGCCAAAGCTAAAGCTGCGCGTGGCACACGGGATGATTTCGACACCACTGTAGCCGCTGGATATTCGTTTGGTGGTAACCAAGTTATTATATTTACTGATCGTATACCCACTGAGCAGGCGTTGCGCTTTGTACTCGCTCACGAAACACTAGGTCATCTAGGGTTTAGAGCCATTGTGGATTCGACCAAGCTCGATAGAGCATTAGATAAGATCTACAACACAGACACCAGAGCTCGGCAGTATGTCGATGCTGCAATGGCCAACCGAAACATGTCTAAGCGGGAAGCCACTGAAGAATACTTAGCGGATATGGCTGGCTCACTGGATGTTAGTTATCTCGCTCGATTCTGGAATGCCATTAAGAATGCTGTTGAAAGGGTAACCGGACTAGAACTTGGTGACAGTAGTGCTCGGTACCTTATTAGCCAAGCGCGTAAGTATGTGCGTAATGGTGTAGTTGATGGTGTCCCAGTTAGGTTTACTCAGATTGCTCGCGATATGCAAGCAGTTGAATCAGGCCTCGACCCTAATGGCAGCGGACAGTTTAAAGGTGTTAGTGAGTATGCTCAGGACACGCTCGTCGCGACTGGGCTTATGAAAAACAATACCGGCTTGCCAATGACGGTAGAGGAGTTCAGCACGTGGGCCAAAGGGCTACCTAAAGACACGCTTAATAGCTGGGAAAAATTCCGAAAACATGTGTTTGGTTTAACCACATTTAAAGCTATAGAAAATGAAGGTCTCGCTGAGCTGCACGACAGCATAAATGAAGGCAAGCACGCTACGCATAGCGTGAAAGTTGAATCGAACGAAATCATGAAGCCTGTCTTAGATAGGGGCTTTGGGTTTAGTAATAACGAAACAGCCATAGGTGGTATATCCAAGCGGCAGTATGACCGTGTTAATGAACTACTTTACAGCGGAATGTTTAGAGCGATTAGCAAATACGATGAGGGTACTGCGAAAGGACCTAATTTATATACGGTAAAGGAAGATGGGTCGTTAGAGATAAACCAAGCGGAAGTAGATCGGCTAGTAAAATTTGGTGAAATCTCTTTTGAAGAAGCGCGAGATGGGTTTTCTTGGACTGAAACACTACCGCTAGAAGAAGGTGCAACGGAAGCAGAAACGATTACACGCAGCTTCGCTGGTATCAAAGGTCTTAAAAAGGATAGCCTAGAGTGGATTGGATACGAAAGGACTCGTGAAGTTGTTAAACGGACCGCGCTGAGAAGTCTTCAAGAACGGTACTTAGCCCATAATAAAGACATAAAACTGGCGTTTAAAGAAATGGCATCCTTTATGCAGGATGACCAGTTTCGCCCTAACGAGCGTAGGTTTTTAGAGCGCGTTGCGCGTCGCTACCAAGAACTTTACACCAAAGACCAAATCCTTGACGACACAGGTACTCCACAGCTAAACCCGGAGTCTATCCAGTCTGCGGAAGAATTTATTGCCGCTATTAACGCTGCGCTAATCGGACGTGACACAGATAGAAACCAAGCTGCTGCAGAACTGATGAGTGGAAAACCTGAAGAGACTATCCGTAACATCGAAGCAATTAAAGCACGACGCAAAAACATTGGTGATGAAAACAGGTTTTTGGTACAGAACACGATTAGACAACTTATAGCTAATGCAGTTAGCAACGAGAACGGAGACAGAGCTACCAAGCAAACATTAGGTACAGGGTTTGTACCGCTTATCCGGCGTGGTAGTTGGCAGTCTCGTATTGTTGCTAAAGATAGGCAAGGCAACATAGTTCGGCTGCAACGCGAATACAAAGATATGTCGATCTATTCCCAGTTCGATTCAGAAAGCGAAGCAGCGGCGTTTAGTAATGAGCTAAACCAGCAGGCGTTTGGTAACGTAGAAGGTGAAGCTAAACCAACGTACCGTCTTAAAGCCTATAACAATAAAACGAATAACTACGAGTTTATGGATGTCACTATCGAGGTAGTAGCAGAGAAGGCGCTTAACGCAGTTGCTGCTCCACCAGAACTAAACTTAAATGAGTTTGTTCGTGGTCTGCGACAGTTCGGCGTGGTGCTTCCGCCAAGTAAGTTAGAGCCAATCATTATCGCTATGACCGCCCAAAACAATCGGGCCCGCAAGCGCTTATTACAACGATCAGGTACACCGGGGTTTGATCCAGACGCTGTGCGAGCTGTCACCGAGTTTGTCGAGACTCAAGCTGCGTTAATAGGTAAGCTACGTGCGCGACCTAAGGTTGCCGAGCTTATGAACCTGAACCTTCCATCTACACAGCGCAAGTGGTTTGGCGACGATGCTAAGCTACAAAGGCTAAAGGACCGGTGGGAACAGATCTCACAGGACCCTAGTGCCAACGAACAGGCTAAGCGGAATGCTAAGACCGAGTATGATCGGTATTCCTTTATGCACAGAAACACCAAGCCTGAAGGTAGGGCGGATCGGGGTAACCTTTATTTTAACGAAGGCGCCCAGCTTGTTTCATTTTTAGATAACAACGCACAAACAGACACCTCTGATTTTGAAGCAGGGAAAATCGTATCTAACATACGTGGCTATACAAGTATGATGCAACTAGGTTTTTCGATAGCCACTTCAGCTCTTAACTATTTCGGCGCGGTCGTTAATGGCATACCTTATTTGGCTACCTATAATGAGAAAAACGCTTATGGCGGGGGGTTTGGCTTTGGTAAATCTACTGTAGAGTTTATGAAAGCATTGCACCATCTTGGGATAAGAGCTGCGGTACTAAGTAAAAACCAGTTAAACCGAGCTGAATACTATGACCAAATTGCCAACTCAAGAGAATTGCTAGATAGGTATGACCTTAAGCCACACGAAGCTAGATTTATTGCACAAGAAATTCGTGAAGGTAGGATGATCCCCGCACAGTCCAACGCGCTTCTTGGTGTCGCTAGGGGCAGAAAAATAACCGGTGCTTTCCGTCGGTTTATTGATGGGTGGATGTATACCTTTAACTCTTCCGAGCAAGCAACTCGTCGGGCACTCGGCTTAGCTGGCTATAGGATGGAGTATGAACGTCAGATAGCTGCCGGTGTAAGCGAGGCTAATGCTATCGAGGCTGCCCGCAACTTTGCCGTTAACATGTTGGACCAAACAGTTGGTGATTACTCTGTAGTCAATAGGCCCCCAGCTTGGAGAGGTCCGATTGGGTCTTTCGTTTATATGTATAAGACCTTCCCAACGACCTCTATCCAAAATCTAGCTAGGCTTAGTCGAGGGGGGCAGGCGCAGGTGCTGGGTATGTTGCTGCTTTTATCAGGTGTTCGCGGGCTACCGTTTGCAGAAGATATAGAAGATATTGTTGATACAATTGCCGCTCAATTGGGGCTACCTATGGCTAGTGTACGTTTAGAGTTAGCCAAGTTAGTTGATGGTCTACTACCGGGAGCATCTGTATTTGTCATCAACGGTATGCTTAACCAGATTACAGAGGGCGATGTAGGTGTTCGTACTAGCTTGGGGGATATTGCTCCCGGTACGGCTGCCTTACTACCGGGCGCTAACGTATCCAGAGAAATCGGAAGTATCGCTGGACCTGCAGCTAACATGATCCTAGGCGTTGGTAAATCCGCAGGAGATGTGCTGAGCGCTGCAAGAAACCCGAGTGTTACGTCCATCAACGATGTCGTCAGAGCGTCTCCTGTGACAATGCTACGAGCGTTTGGTGATGCCTATGCGTACCAAGATAACGGTGCGATTGTGGATCGGCAGGGGTATGTAGTATCCCCAGATGTTACGGCAAGGACGATGATTTCCCGGATGTTGGGCTTCTACCCACGCGCTGCATCCGCACAGTACGACGCAATCAGAATCGCACAACGTGTATCCAATTATCAGCGGGAAGTGTCTGCGTCATTTAGAACTGCTGCGGTTAAAGCGACAATGCAAAATGACCGAGCCCGGCTACGGGCGGTATACGACACGGTGGCAGAGTGGAACAAAGTCAACGCAAATACAGGGCTTCGTATCGACGACTTCCAGAATAAGGTCCGCCGAGCTGTTAGAGAAGCTAGACGCCCCGGGATCGAGCGTTACCTAAGGACAACGCCGTTATCAGCAAGGGCGCAAGCTAACGTAGCTGCTGACCTACTAGGGTACTAAACGCCCTGTAACTGTCCGAAGGTCAGGTTATCAGCAACCTCTTCTGCTGCATCGAGTATGCCGTGGAGCCGGGGGTGGTTAAGGTTCAAACCAATCACATAGCACTGACCGACCTTTATGGGTGTGTCTTTACCTAGGTATGCGCGGTTGGATCTGGGGGTAGCAAGAACATGCTCCTCCTTAAAGTCCTTAATAATGCCACGGTAATCCGAGCCCTCTGCAGATAACCACTTGCGGAAATGGTTGCGGTCAATAAGTACAGTACCCTTGTCAAACGGCGAGGCAGAGCTACTGCGGTACACATCAAACCTTATACGTATGTCCTCACGAGGTAAGCGCGACATATCCACCTGCGGGTCCTGTGTGCCTGTGTGCATGACTGTCACAGCATCGCCAGCGTGGGAGTTCAAATACTCGGAGAGTACATCAAAGCAATCGACCTTGTTCTCATCAATGCTCTCGCGTGACTTATCAATCTCTCGCAGTGCCCACTCAATTGCACTGCGGGGGTCATACTTTATTAAACCCCACTCGCTTGCACGTTCCAGCATCAGGTCAGTCATAACCAGTAGCTGCTCCCAGTAGCGCTCCTCGCCGCTAAAGGTCACGTCATACTTCTCAGAAAATCCTGCTTCAGCCTCAGCGATCATGGCTCTAATACCAGACTCGCCCATAGCCAGTAGGCGCCGGATAACCTCACGTCCGATTAACCCATAATTCGTTGTGATATGGTTATGAACACGCTTGCCTGCGGTGTTGTCCTTTGTGAACAGCCGGCTACTTGGTACTGTGACTTCCATAAGCCTCATCATCTGTGCCTCAGTCTCTAGCCCCGAGGATGTTAGCTTGGAGTTTAAAGATCGGTTTGTGCTCACCGTGGCTGTGGTTGCCCAGTCTCTAGTCGCACGTTCCTCGGCGTTTCGATTAAGCCTTGCCTTATCCCGCCCTTGGCTCACCCAGTATATGAAGTCACCTACATCCCTATCGGACATAAGTGTTACCTCATCAATAGTTAGCGGCAGATTGCCATACAGTCCCATACGGCTGAACAACGTGTTGGCAGTAAACTTAGATGAAAAGTGCAGCTTCTCCGGGTTGCCATAGATCGACTGCATCCATAGCTGGAGTAATGTCTTACCACCACCAGTCTCGCCATACAGCGATAGGGTTACGCCCTTGAGTCCGGTGAACGCAAACAGTGGAGTGGCTAAGGAGACACCTAGCCCAAACTTATGAGCATTAAGATCCGCTTTCTCCAGTAGCTCAGTGAAATCTACCCAGTGCTGCAACGAACCACAGGTTGCATACAGGTCACTACCGATGCGCTGCGATGTCGATGCTAGGGATATCTCTTCCTCATCCACGGTGCCATCGCTTAAGCGCCTGAACAATGTGTTACCTAAAACAAACTCAGTGAAGTTCTCCTTCCACCCCATAGAGGAGTAGAGGTTTGTCATAGCACGTTTCTTACGAAGTTCGTTCATATAGGAGCGAAGCATCATCTGAAAATACTCCGTTTGGTTTTTGCTGTTAAGCACAATACCTTGGTCTGCAATTGACTGGGGGAACTCTCGGCTTCCATCAACTAAGTACGCTTGGCGTAGGCATAGTTCCTGCCACCCCACATGGGGTCTGCGCCAGTGGTATCGCACCACCTCATAGCCTAGTGTTTCATCTCGCCCATAACTAACGGGGTATATATCAAAGTCACATACATCAATATCTGTATCGTCTATGGTTACCTTTATCCCAGAGTTGGCTCGCTTGAATGGCTTGGGTAGTACAACCTCCTTCGAGACGGTATCGGGTGCATCTTGCGAGACATCCACCGTTTGATACTGCACACCTAGCCTTGCTGGTGATCCGATCTTGCCCTTAAACGGGCAGCCCTTACAGCCACCGGGGCGATCTGCCTCAAACTTATCGCACGTTGTTGGTCCGTCAGCTGAGTCCTTCCAGTGCTGGAGCTTTGATACTGTTGCCGCCTCATCGTATCCGGGGTGCTTATAGCTCCACGCCTTAGCGGTTTGTTCCGGGTTATGGCAGTACGCAGCTATGCCTATGAGGTCATACCATATAGGCTCCGGCACCTCTTCTTGATTATCGGCTGCCCACTTAACCTGCTTACACTTATTTTGGATAACCCCAGCGTTCGATGGTGGGAACTCTGATTGAACCTGCAGACTATCTAGCAACGACTTTCTCTGTGTGTTGCCGCTTGCTATAGATATCTTGTCAACAGGTAGTAACTTAGATAGTTCTTCTAGTGAGGTTTCCTCACCTTCGTGCAGGAGCTTAACTGGGTTACCACTCTTATCATTTGTCGTGCCAACCGGACGGAGTATCCGCACCACATCGGCAGTAACAACAGGGTCTATATCAAGCCCGTGCCCTATCGCGCACTTCTTCATTGCCTCAGCGTAAGGCTTCCACACTTCGGGTGCGTAGGCTTTATTCAGTCGCCAGTAAACGTGGATACCTACGCCTGAGAATACGATCATAGGGCGGGGTAACCGGCTTACTTGGATGAACTTACCCAACGCAACCAGCGCTTCTTTAGCATCGGCATAAGGTTTATCTTCACCACAATCTATATCTGCGGCGATTACTTTTGTTGAGTGAACGTTATCTCGTTTTCTTGAACCTTTTTCTTTAAAACTGCTTATTGCGTAATAAGTTGTATATCCGCGTTTATTGCTACTCTCTACTGCGTTTGCGAGTTTTTCAATGTCCCCGAAGAAGCCTTGTTGCATCCCGTTATTTGTTTTAATAGCGATGACATATAAACCTCGTGGGGGCAGCACTCGCTGCAAAAATCTCAACGTATCCATTGCACTCCCTCATAAAACTGGGGGGATTACTCCCCCCAGCTCCTCATTCAAGGCTTTCTAATATCTCGTTCAACCGCTCAACCCGCTCGGTGGGTTCCATCTCTAGGATCTCCGAGGTTGGCCACCCGTAGTCAGCCACTACACTCAGGAGTTTCTTTAGCGATAACCGTATATTTGTAACCTTGTTTTTCTGGGGGGACTTACCTCTTACGTAACCATAGTAAGTCATGCGGGATACGCCGAGCAACTTGGACATATCCGTGGTTGTAAGAAGCATGTGCCTCCGCAAAGACTCCACCTTAGTGAAGTCTATGTTTACTGTGGGTTTACGATTTGCTGTCATCCATCCCTACCTCTTTAATCAGGTCTGCAATTTCATCAGCGACCGCGCTGGTAGCAGCAGATACTTCAGGCTCTGGCTTGGGCTTAGGCTTCGGCTTAGGCTCGGGCTTAGGCTTAGGCTCAGGTTCCGGCTCTGCTTTAGCCGCTGCAAACCCACGTTTTGGGGTATCTTCCTGCTCAGGCTCCGGCTCTGGCTCAGGCTCAGGCTCAGGTTCCGGCTCAGGCTCGGGTGCCTTCTCTTTAACCGGTGCTTTAAGCTCAGTATCCTGAAAGCCAGTTGCCTCGATCTGCTCTTGTGTGATAACAGCTTCACCTGTGATTTGTTTCACATGCTCAGCGCCGAAGAGCTTATCGACAATCTCCTGAGAGTCCTCATCAAGGAACCCAGCGAAGCCGAACTTGAGCTTGGGGAAGCTCGCTTCAGTATCGAAACTAACTTGCGTCTTAACAATCTCAGCAGGGATACCACGCATCGAAAGTTCTTTCTGATACTGGTTTAAGTTGCGTAGTGCCGCTGGTGTTACCTGAAGCAAATACACTGGACCCGAAGGATCATCGGCAGCGACTACGGCAAGGCGCTTCTGATCGGCGCAAGCCTTAACACTCTGACCCTGCGGCGTGATCTTAGATCCCCATGCGTTCATGGGACATGTCGCACACAGGTCATTCTGTGGGTTCTCGACTGACGCATCAGGGCGCACGCCATCCAGTGACTGACAATCAGGTGTCGTTGCCTCCGAATCTGGCGTCCATGCCTGCGCGTAGTAGGTCTTGGATAGTTTCGGGTTAGCACCAACAATCACCAGATCCAGCTTGGTGGGCTCCAGTACGGTCTCATTACCGTCCTCGATAATACGGAACCGAGCACCTTTAATGCTGATCCGTGGGTAGCTGTCGCCACCAAGTCCAATGCCGCCGGTAAGGGCGGAGGTTAGTGCCGAGGGATTACCCACTCGGTTCGCAACGTGTGCGGGTAGCTTAATATCAGCTGGGATTAAATTACTCATACTTTACTCCTAAGTAGTAACTGGTTTAGTCAAGTCAGAAAACGTAGTCATGTCAGAAAACATATCCCTTTGCGGGTCATCAGCGGCAACTGCCTGCTTAGCAAACTTAGTAATCACTGCATTGCCAATCTCCTCCGATGTCTTACAATAAATTGCTTGGCTAGCCTGTACTCCATGCTCAGAGGGCGTAACAAGAAAGCCGTTAGTAATTCTAAAAACGGTTATTGACGCCGCCATTGGGTCATCGCCTCCCATTATTCATCTCCTGTAACTGTAGGTTTACGAACGTTCACATCTAACCGAGTGCCATAGTTAATACCCGGCGGTACTTCGTTCTTACTCTTAATGTAACCACGCACTGCGGTCTTACTTACGCGCTTCTCTAGCATGTCGTAAGCGTCGTTGATCTTGATGAACTCGATCACGTCATCCCAATTCTCAACGCCAGCAAAGTCAGTGGTCGTAAGAAACGCCGTACCATGCTTTGTCTTGAAGCTGGTCACACCATCTTGGTCAGCCTTCTCTTTAATCCAAGCCTCTAGCTTTTCCATGCTGGCTTTAACCTGCTTAACTTTCTCCTTGGTCTCTGCCTCAATCTGAGACTTCTTCTCACGCAGCTTCATGTACGTTGCGATCACTTGATCGACTGTCACGTTGTCAGTCATTGCTATCTCCTTTAGTCTGCTCTTGAATCATATCTAGCAGTACGCCTTGCAGGGTCTGCTTATTTTTTAGTCGTTCATACATCTTACGTTCGAGGGCTGTTGCCTCTATGTGGATAACATTAGATACGTTTCTCTTTCCTATACGCTCTACTCTCCCGTTTGCCTGAACATATTGCTCGTTACTATTGATGGGCCCATACCAAACAATCGTCGATGCACTGGTCAATGTTAGACCGTGCGACATCGTACCCGGATGGGCAATCAGCACCCGTGGCTCATCATGCTCTTGGAAGGCATGGAATATCTGATTGCGTTTGCCTGCAGATACCTCACCGTTCACCACTGCCACTGAGAAGTCCTTACCTAATTCCTTAGCCAGCATATTCAACACACCGGTGAGAGGGACAAACACGATGGTCTTTTCACCAGCCTCCCTAACGATCTCTCTAACTAGGTTCACGCGTGGCGCTGCATCCAACTGTACATTCTGACCGTCACTACTATAAGCAACACCACAGGCTATCTGTACTAGCTTCTGCATCTTCACAGCTTCGTTGACAGCAGTAATATCTGCGCCTTGAAACTCCGTGACAAGCGTCCGCATCATACGGTTGTAGTGCTCCTTCTGCTCCTTAGTAAGGTCCACTTGTCTGGTTTGTATAAGCGTATCCGGCAGATCAAAACACTCATCCCTTGTATAACGTATAGCTGGTTGTAGTACGTTATGTACAATGTCCAAAGACTCAGGTCTAGGAACCCACTTCCACTGTCCAATTTTCATCATAACCTGCTCACGGAACCGTGTATAGGTTTTGTCCAGTGTTGGGCTGCCCACCAGTTTAGCCAGTGCCCATGCGTCCGTTGGATCATTGGGCGTCGGGGTTCCAGTCATCATCCAAAGACCGACATCTGGATTCTTATCCAACCACTTGCGGAATATCTTAAACCTACGCGTTGATGGGTTGCGAAACACGGCTGCCTCATCGACGATGACTAGATCAAACTTACCCACAACTTCCTCTGAGATGATAGGGAACCCATCGTGATTGATGATATAGAAATCAACGTCCATTTTTAGCAGGCGCTTGCGTCGCTCCGATGTACCATGCAGCACAACAAAGTCACGGTTGGGGAATCCTTTGAATATGGCATCAGCCCACACCCGCTGCAGCGTGGATAGTGGTGAGAGGATAAGCACCTTCTTGGCAAACTTCTCCCGCATCATGTAATCGGCTGCCCACAAAGCACTCTGCGTTTTACCAGTACCAATCTCGTTAAGTACCAACGACCTCCAGTTCATTGTCAAGAAAGCCGCTGTCTCTTTCTGGTGTTCAAACGGTGTAAAGTTTCCCGGCCAGTCATAGTAGTGCAGTATTGGCGACGGCGCTCTAATACCTATGTTGTTAAGCACCTTAGTAACATCCACCCGATGCGGTGCTACCACAAACTCTACACCCTTATAGTTAATCTGCTTAGCCGTAGGCACAACCGATAGCACACGGTTGGGGTTATGCAAGCGCATTGCAAGCGCCTCAGCTTTATCTACTACAAGCATTTTATTCTACTCTGCTCTCAATAAATTCTTTTATGTAATCAATCATCGCATCCGAGTTCACTACAAACCATGCGCCCCCCGCCTTCTCGATCTCTTCGCCGCACTTAGCCTGCAGGGCGGTAGGCTTTTTACTAGGATCAGCTTTACATTCCAAGCCTAAGAACAAGCCATCTACGATTGCAATAAGATCAGGTATGCCTGCCTTCCCAAAGCCATTGTTGGCAGGGAAGAAGTACCAAATTTTCTTTTCTCTTAGCATCTTAGATAGCTTACGCTTTATCCTATTCTCTGGTGTAGTGGCTCCCATTATATGTACCTTTACATTAGTGTCAAGTATTATAGTTTAGCGAAATCACAATCGTGCCGGGCTGGGCAGTACCGGCATAACCCACTGGGGTTAGCTGGCCACTTACCATGCTCAAGAGACTTATAGATACGGCGTATCCGAGAGATCACATCCGCCCATATATCGTTGAGCTGATCACGGTCGAACACCTCATAGTCAAACTCGTTGGTCTTTAACCAGATCAACCCGGTCTTTACTGAGTCTACATCCGGGTAGTGCTGCATAACCTGAGCTGCGAACAACTTGAGCTGGAAATTATCAATCCGACGTTTGCCTGTTTTCCAATCGAGCACAATCGCCTTGTTCCCATACAGTACAAACACGTCTAGCTTTGATCGTAGCCATGCGTCTGCATCCCACCATCCTGTCGGTGTCAAGTTCTCAGTAAGCACTAACTCTTTCTCAGCAAATAGCTCACCACCATGAGCTGCAGCCGTCTCTATGGATGCACATATACCCTCATACTTGGCTGCCTCGGAGGGGAGCATTGCTCCCTCACCGACTCTATCCTCCAACATCTTGTGGATTCTTTCGCCATACCGAGACTGTTCGCTGGGTTCATCAACCACATCTTTTAGTACGCGCTGTCGGTAGTACCTAAGTGGGCAGTTCTCAAACATCTTTATCGCTGAGTACGAATGCGATAGCTTCACTTTTCAACATCTCCATAGTTGTCGGCATATCCAGCTTCGCAAGCGACAGGTAAACCGGGTGCCCAGTCGGGAGTGACAGACATGATCCGCATAAGATCTTCCATCTTCTCCTGCACCTGATCATCTGGTGCTACCGTGACAATCTCATCGTGTACCTGAAACACAATCTTATGATTGCCGTAGGCTGCAGCCATCTGTTCCTTAATAACTAGCGAGGCTAAACCCTGCCCAATGTTCTCAACCATCTTAGCACCATATAGAGACACCCACTTATTATCCGCAAGGGGCTTGCCTGCCATGAAGTCCCGGTATGATCTCGAATCTTTAAGGTAGTAGTAATTGCTCTGATCGCATCGCAGCGCTAAGTATTTGATCGGTAAGCCGTTGGGTAATACCAACCCTTCACCGTTGTATTGGATCACGTTGGCAATAGAACCATGCTGTCCAGCCATAATACGCGGCAGCGCACCATCACAATTGCGCCAAAGTTTAGTGATCATGGGGTACTTGTTGCGGTATAGCTGCACGATCTCTTTAGCTTCCGCCTCATCGACAACCACACCACCAAGTCTCAACATGTTCCTGAACTTCTCAGCACCAACGCCATACTGTAGGGATAGGATCGCAGTCTTACCTACGAACCGCTCAACCTTATCAGCCTTGGTAATCTCGCGTTGGTAGAAGTCAGATATAAACTCCGAGTATACATCCCGCCCCTGTGCAAACGCTTCGGTCAAATCGTTCTGTCCAGATAGCCACGCAACCATGCGAGCTTCAATCTGTGATGAGTCACATGCAAGTACCTTATGCCCCGGTGGAGCAGTCAGCGTTTGCCGTATTGCTTTATCACTACGTCCGGGTAAGTTCTGCAGGTTTAGTCCATCGCCTCCGCTAAAGCGCCCGGTATGAGCGCCGCAGTATTTAAGCATGATGGGTAATGGTCCACGTTTAGCCACCTCTAGCAGCGCCTCAGTGCGTGTCTCATCCAAGGTTGACTTAACCCCTAGCCTTGCTGATACCGCAGCGACTACCCGTGGATCAGGATGTTCAAGTAAGTCAGTCATTGCCCTGTCTGTCTTAGCAAATGCGTAGGCTTCTTTACCTGTGCGAGCACTGACCTTAGTGGGAGGCTCTACACCTAGCTTCTCAAGAAGTTTGGCGAACTTATTGTTACTCATGAGAACTTTTTTCAGCGTGTCCGCATCACTGCCTGCCGATAGCCTATCCATGAGGTTCTTCTTATCCTCACGCACTTTGGTTAAGTGGGCGTTGAGCTTGTCTGAATCCAACTCAATAGCAGGCTCGGTGAACATGCGGATAGTCTGGTCGATCACCATGAGTTCTTTAGTGGTGTACATGGGCTTGAGTTTTTTAAACAGCGCGTAGGTAAGATCCACGTCGTTGGCACAGTAGCCCATGTAAGCCTCAAGTTCTTCTGGTGTGAAGTCAGCCCGGCGCTTACCGAGTGCGTTCTCCACCTCAGTTCCCTTTGCACCTAACTTATAATGTTGTGCCAACATCTTAAGACTCCCACCCACATCGGTGCGGTGGAATGGTAGTGACATGCTCAATGTATCCAGCCATAGCTTAGGCTTAATGCCAAATATCCACGATAGTATTGCGCCATCGAATGCTGTGTTGTGAGCAAGCACTGCCTTATCAGACCAATCCATTGAGTGTAGGAACTTACCCGGATCACTGCCTGAGTATGTGTCAACAGGTTGGTCGTTGATCTTCACACCGACGCCAACAACCTCGAACCTTGGATCACGCACATAGGCTTCAGTCGTCTGGCATCCAAAGCCAATGTCTTTAGCGTAGTAGGTCTCAAAATCTACAGTCACAATATCCATTACACATCTATCCCCATGCGTTGCTTAGCCCGGTAGGCAGCCATCTTAGAGCGAATGTCAGGGTCGTTAAGTAGGACGTGCATCAACGCCGCTACCTCACCTTTAGATGCCCCTTCAAACACGACATTTATAATTTCATCAGCGAGTTTTTTGCTTATTTCCTGTTCCAAATTGTCTGATATCTTCGTCGCTATCACATCAGAAAATGTTTGCATGTCTCTATTTATCTCAATAGACACGTCATCAGCTCTCAACATATTAGTGATTGCCATTACTCTTCCTCATCTGTAACGTGTGTCCATGCTCGCCCCTTGACTACCTTACGGATAGTCTCAAAATGAACATCGAACTTCTCAGCAATCTTTTGGTAGGTCATCCCGTTGAGTTTATACAACTCACGGATAAGCCTGATGTCAGGCTCGGTTAGCTTAGCCATGCCATTAGCTGAACCCGCTACTTGGTTCGACTCACCCATCAATCCTCTCCTTCTACACGCTTGGCATGTTCAAGCCAGTTGGATTCTTCCTCCCCACTAAGCGGTTCAGACATGTCTATACGTTGGCGTTGCCTAGTCCATAGCTCACGCATCCATGCACCCATAATGCGGGCATCCTCAGTCGTGGTACTGCCGGTACTGATACGCGACAGGATTTCTTGTGCCTTCTCTTTACTTGGTATATCAGTCATGACTTCTCTCCTTTAAGGTATAGCTGTCCTATCAGTGTTGAAATATAACTGTCTCTAGCCTCATCACCATACACACCATACATAATAGACAGCGGCGTAAACAGCGGGTGGACAACGAACTCTATGAGTTTGGTCTCATCGGTTGTCATCACGCCACCTGACCTAGCCTCTGCCATCCCGCATAGCAACCACTCCATTACCTCAACAGGACACTTATTATCCTTGATAGAGTGTACGATAGTGTCTAATACCCTTGCACTATCCCAACACGGTGAGCTAGCTGAGTCAAACTTTACTGCACTAAACACACCTAGCTTTAGGCGGGTGGCTAGCATATCAACCCACTGTTTGAACGCTATGCTGAACTGGTATCGAGATCTAGGATCTATTACCGGTGCGACACGGAATGTCGGAGGGTCTATCTCCTCACCTGACAACAAGTTTATTTTTAATCCGGGGTAGTAAGGGATCTCCGGTGTCCTCAGATCAAGTATACTATCCTCCTTACCTTTAACCACTGTCCCATGTATGTCGCAACTCATCGGTGCTACATTGAGATGCAGATCAGTATATTTTCTGAATGATGCGAGCGTACTCTGTAACGAATATAGCACCCACCGTGGTGCCATGAACTCAATCACATTATCCCGACGCACTAGAGCTAGTGGCTTGTTGTAATTGGACAGCATTAGGTACACACCTTCAGGCTTATCACTAAGGTGCATCCACTGTGACTTTTTATCTAGCCTAGCTGCTTCTACTGCGTCCTTATAACGCCCAATATGAAACGACTTTGCTCCATTTTTCATTAGCATCTCCTATTCACCACCTAATAACTTCGCTTGTGTGATCTTGGCAGTCATGGAGCTAAGGTCTAGCCCGTCGTCATCATCACTACTCTCACGCTTCTTGGTTGACTTGACTCGCTTATGTCGCTCTTTAGTATCCTCATCTAATAGATCCCATAGGGGGGGCCACTC
>LKMJ01003030.1_pt1 | contig 15589 bp, 19 predicted proteins | sample 643391 | NCBI WGS metagenome assembly LKMJ01 (sample SAMN04112250, study PRJNA286221) | soda lake metagenome | biome: soda lake; feature: Kulunda Steppe; material: water; isolation source: sample PL-Br10 brine of Picturesque Lake | place: Russia: Kulunda steppe | collected 2010-07
CACACACACACACACACACACACACACACACACACACACACACACAAGCAGCCTGGCATAATTGCATGGAAGCCGGGTCGTGCTTGACAGCTCAGGACTCAGGAGCTCAGAACTCAGCAGTGCAGACAGGCTCCTCGTGGGTGTCAGGGCTCCTCGTTGGTGTCTGCTGGCGCATGGCCCTCACCTACTGCTGTTCAGCCCTCTGCCGCTGCATGCCCCCCCCCCTGTATAGGCAGTCTAATTTGACAGCAGTTACATCCTCGCATGTGCGCTTGTGGCTAGTGTGTGCACCTCTCGGGCAGCTCATCTTGATAATGTGCACAGCTCACCTCCTCTTTTGCTGTGCGCGCGCATGCACACCTTTTGACATGCAGGGTTGGGGGCGCTGCAGCTGGCTTTGCATGCCCGCACACCTCTAGTACTGGCGTGGGAAACGCTGGGGATGAGGGGGATGGGTTTGAAGAGGACGGCAGCCCTCGCAGCCATGCCAGCAGCAGTGGTGGCTGCAGTGGACTGTCCTTGCTTGCGCATGAGCTCGTAGGCGTGGCTGCGCAGCTGGGCATGCAGCTTGAGACGTTCTCCGTGGGCACTGTGGCACACCAGCTGGGTCAGTACATATGGCCCTCTTTTGGATCACACCAATGCAAAGCCTCTACGGGGTCATCACAGCTTTTTCATGGCCTGGGGACCTTCTGTGGCACCACGGCTCATAATACTGTGGATCTTGAGTCGGTTGACGGGAGTGATCAACTCCTGACCTTGGGTGTGCGCGGTCGATGCGCGGCATGAAAGCCAAGCTGTCTGTTCATGGTCTGCAGATGGATGGCAGAAACCTCGCCTTGAGGCACAGGCGGTGCTGACCAGAATGTGCCTGGCATGTGCAAGCGCGTGCCTGCCTGCTCCAGGTGCCCAGCAGCTGGCTGCAGAGAGAAGGGGAGAGGGCATGAGGTTCCAGCCTAAAGAAGACAAGGATCGAACTGCCATGAGAGCAGTGGGGGGAGGTATAAGCAAGCACCCAGTTGGGGTGCATTCAGGCTTGCGGCCTCGCTCCTCCCGCCCTCCTTACCTCCCATGGTCGTGATCTGCCTTGCTGTTGCTGCTGCTGCTGCTGCTGCTGCTGCTGCTGCTGCTGCTGCTGCCGCAACGCCAGCGGACACCGACTTGATGCCTTGTGGGACAGTATGTAGGGCCGATTGCAGACGGTCGGTAGGTGTACGCAAGCTCACACACACACACACACACACACACACACACACACACACACACACACACACGCGCGCGCGCGCACGCGTTTTTTTGCACCGATCCCCAGCCATCCGCGGTTCGTTTGCACTGCCGCAAAATCAGCATTGCCATGAACATGGTATGATTGCGCCCCCTATGTTTGCTGCACCAGTCGGTGCACCGTTGGTCGGTGGGGACGCACGCTGCCAGCATAGCGCCAGCAGGGCTTGCCCACCAACCAACTTTCACACCTGACAGGGCATCAAGCGGGTGTCCGCCAGCAGGCTGCGCCTCCCAACGGTCCCAACCAACCAACTTTCACGCACACTGACAGGGCATCAAGTTGGTGTCTGCCAGCGTGTGCTGCATCTTTCCAGCCTAGGTGGCCCCCGCCAATAGGGCGCCCTGCCTCTAAGAAGGCTAAACAATTGTCGTAGCCAGGGCACACTGAACATTCATCTCCCTCTAGTACCCATGCCCATGGAACAAGCTTGCCCAAGCAGCTGCCCTACTGCTGCCCCTCTGTCACCTCTGTGCCCACAGCCCTGGAGGTATGCGGCATCCCCCCCGCGGGACCCTTGCCCTTAGACCTGCCTGGGCGCCCTACGCCCACTTTAGGCCTCGTCCTAGTTGACCGCAGCCTGGACACTGTCACACCGTGCACGCGCCAGGTGCGACTGAGGTGTGCGCTGCGCAGCCCAAGCCACAGCATAGTTGCGCCGTGCACGCGCCAGGTGCAACTGAGGTGTGCGCTGCGCAGCCCAAGCTGCAGCACGATCGCGCTGTGCACGCACCAGGTGCGACTAAGGTGTGCGCTGCGCAGCCCACCAAGCGCCCAGGAAAGGCAAGCAAGACCGGCGTCCCTGTAGCCATGCTTGTGTCACGATGCAGCCGCACTCATGCTGCGCTTGAGTGTGGCAAAGAGGGGGGCCCCGTGTCCCTGCACTGTGCCCTTCAGGTGCGCACACCATGTTTAATGTAAGCTGCATGCAAAGCTCAGGGTTGCTGGGGAAGCCTCTGTTAAATGGCCTGCATAGGTTTAAGGTTTTCAAGGCTGTTTCCGCCGAACGAGGGCAGCTTAGCCAATTGTGAGCCTCCAGTGAGGTTCGAACCCCAAATCCACAGGTCGCGAGGGTGGATAATCAACTTTCCATCCCAGGTGCCCCGCCTATGGCCTGCATAGCGGACTGCCCTTTCCTGCGTTGTCCTGCGTTGGCAGGCTGTGCAGCAATCGTGCATGGGCGCACGCACTCACGAGTTTCTACACACACTGCGCGCGCACAAGCACACACTGTACCTGGGAGTCCCAAGTGGATGCCTCGAGCGAGCTGAACGGCCTCCCCAAGACCCTGCATTACTGGAAGGCAGCCTGATTGTGGCAGCTTGGGGTATGCTGGGCAGGCTTCCTACATCCCTGCTGCCGTTGCCTGGCATTGGCCCCGTGTGCGGCCTGTCTGAGTGCTGCCTGTCTGACTGCCTTGAGTAACTGACTACCATTGTCTCTTCCCCAGCAAAGCGCATCTCAGACACCCAAGAAGTGCTGCTGCCATCCAAAGTGCTGCTGCCATCCAAAGTGCTCCTGCCATCCAAAGTGCTGCTGCCATCCAAAGTGCTCCTGCCATCCTCCCTTGGGCCAAGCACCAAAGTGTTGCAATGCCAAAGTGCTCCTGCCATCCTCCCTTGGGCCAAGCACCAAAGTGTCGCAATGCCAAAGTGCTCCTGCCATCCTCCCTTGGGCCAAGCACCAAAGTGTCGCAATGCCAAGCACAGCACATCAGTGTGCCGCACGCCCCCGGTGGCACCATGCTGGCGCGCCCTGCAGGCATATGTGTCCCTCTGGGGGGGGATGAGCGGGGCGCAGGTGGTCGTCCCTCGCCCACTGCTGCGTGTTTGTGTGCGTGTGCAGGCGTGTCTGCCATGCCCACTTTGGTGCCGCTCGGTGCTCCTGCCTTTTTTGCAGGACTGCTTGTGGGATATGATGCTGGAGGCGCTGCCGCGGGAGGACGAGGCCAGTGCAGCGCGCGGCCCGTGCTGGGGTGGGCATGGCGGCAGGTCGCCCCGGCAGCACGCTCCTTGGAGGTGCGTGTATGAGGAGCAGGCCTGCAGCCTGGTGCCTGGCTGATCGGCTGGAGGCGTTTGTTTGTGGAGCAGGCCTGCAGCGACAATTCCTGGCGCGTTAGGGGTGAATGGGCGGCAAGATAGGGCTCCCACAGTCCAGTGTCTGGATCCGCACACTGTCAAAGTTGCTGTCCACAAGCTTCAAAAATGTGCATGTCCCACTGCCTGCTGCTTGGAAGGGGGTTGCACTGAGCCGTGGGAGTGTATCTCGAACCTCGTGATTTAGGGCCGTGTGGGTGCGTGCATTACAGAACACTCGGAATGCAATTTGTAAATCGCATCTGCATGGGTGCACGTCTTGCAGGCCGCTGGCGATGCATCCTGTAATTCACAGCTGGGTGGGTGCATGCATCGCAGGCCGCTGGCAATGCATCCTGTAGTTCACAGCTGCGTGGGTCCATGCATCGCAGGTCGCTGGTAATGCACGTGGACCTGCCTGATGCTGCCCCTCTCCACAACCTCCCGCCCGCCCCCTCAGATGCCCCACAGCGCCCTGCCAGCACCACCCAGCTTTCTCACGTCCCCCCTCAACTTGCAGCCTGTGGGGCTGAGCTCTGGTGCCCTTACGACAAGCAGGCCGGGGCGCGCCTGGAGCAGGTGGCCGCCAAGCGCACCAAGGCAAGTCACTGATGGCCCCACCTCTCTCTGTGTGTGTGTATACATGGATATGTATGTGGCTGCACCGTGCTGGTGCGCGGCCGCACCCTTGACTTGATGGACCAGCTGTGTTGCCTGCACGCGAGGCACACGCTCTCCTCGCACAGAGCCCCCTGCCTTACCACTCATCATGCTCACGCTGCTGCTGCTGTTGCTGCTGCCGACGTGTGCCGCGCGTGGCCGCAGGACTCGGCAGTGCTTGTGCGCAAGTGGCTGAAGCAGGCGCTGTCCGCTGAGAAGCTGCAGCCCAGCGTGCGCTCCAAGGCGGGGCCCGTGCATGCGGCAGAGCTGCAGGCACTGGCAGAGGATATCTGCAAGGCACCAGGTGTGCCACGCTGCCAAGGCACCAGGTGTGCCACGCTGCCAAGGCACCAGGTGTGCCACGTGGGCAGCGCGCAGTTCTAGGACAGGCCACTCGCTCGCAAAAGAGAACTAGGGTGGGCCACAGTTGCAGCCCCCTGCGCCAGAGTGCCATGTGTGTGCAGAGGACTGGCATGCGTCCGGTGCAAAATGCGGGCCTCCTGCAGCACCCCTCTCCCATGCTGATGCCTCCCCGATGCTGAGCCGCATCCCATGGACGCGATCCACGCCCGTTCTCATATGGTGTCATCCACACCCACATGCACTCTCTCCTGCATCCCCGCACTCGTGCTGCGTGTGTGAGGGCAGGTAATCAGGGTGCGCTGAGTTCCTGCTGAGGCTCAATAACAGACTCAATGGGCTAGCCATCCTTGAGCATGAGCCTCTCGTGCGGGCATGATCACCCACGCCTACCTGCTTGCGCGCCCGCCTGCTTGCACGCCTGTGTACTAGTATGGCCTCCGTGCATATGCTCTGCCAGTTGCACAAAAGATAGTCTTGCCGCCACGCTTGGACTCAGCACTCAGCTGCGCCCAGGCCTGGCGCCCCTGCTACTTGTGCCATGCCCGTGCAGCACTGCGAGGGTGGAGGGGGGGGAGGCGGGTCCCAAATGTTTGCGTGCATGGGACCATGCGCCCACGCTTGGTGGGGGCCTATGCAGCTGCCCACGCCTGCTCACCTTGCACCCTCTAAAGGGCAAGCGGGGTATGTGAGGTGCAGGGCATGCCTGGGCCATGCCTGGCCGCTGATTGGGCATAGGAGAAGTCAAGAAGTTCCCGGCCTGGCATCCAGGACGGTGGGTCCCTGCGGAGCAGGGCACTACTGGCACCAGACAGCAGCACCAGAAAGCATCACACCAAGCTATGCACTGCGTGCCTGGTCCCAGGTGCCGCTGTGCGCCAGGGCAGCGTGGTCACCCTGGGCCTGGCGTGTGCGCATGCAATGGCGGGCGGTAGGGCCGCGCGGCGGGAGGCCGCAGCCAGCCTTGAGCGGCAGCTGCTGCAGATGCTGCTCAGCGAGGAGCCGGGCATGGGCTGCAGAAGCGTACTGCAGGTGGGCAGGCTTGGCCGCGGCAAAAGACAAACTTGTAAGGGTGCTAAAAAGAGTGTATATACGCAGTAGATTTACCAAATTCAGTGACAATTTGCCAAAATGTACGAGTTCCTTATTGGGTTTTCAGTAACTCTTACAAACTTGCATGCACGTGGAGGCTGCATCGGTGGTGAAGCGCGGCTGCGCGTGTTGACTTGATTGTACATGCAGCCCGGACTCTATTGCGTGTGCACTCATGCAATGGGAGGCTCTCTTCCTTCCTTGATATTTCTCACCCCTCACCCCTCTTACCCCCTCTCTCCCTCAAATACTTGAATCTGCATGTCAGGGCTCTGGAGGCCACATGCTCAGGTCAGCATGCACAGCTTGCAGGGCAGCATTGGTTTTCATTCAAAATTTATAGGGTTGAGGTTTGAGCCTATGGTGTAATTTTGAGCTGTTGAACATTGTATGCTACAAATTGCTTTGTCTGGCTATCATTTGCACATGCGTAAAATTGCCTCGCTTCTCCTGTGTGGATCTGGGTGTGGGGAACTCTGCCGCTGAGCTGTGCGCTCAGGAGTGGCAGATGTAACGCAACAATTTGGCCCACCGCTTCCCACCCATACCCTGGATTGGCTCCATTCCAAATTTGTTGAGTGTATGATTCCCTGCAGTACTAATCCGGCTTGAAAACATGCAGGTGTTGTGGAGATATTGCTTTCTCTGTGTTGGCACCCACATCCGGTTGCGACAGGGTCACCCACAAAACACACCTTCCCAACTCCCTCCCCCAACTCCAACTTTGCAGCATCAAACCAATGTACAAGTGCAGCTTAGCCCTGGAAGGTGGCAGGATTGAAGCAAGTTTGGGAAAGTGTTATTATTCTGCCAGAATGGTGCAAAATGGTGCTAGATTGGCCAATGGAACGCATGCTGCGCCCCCACTTCACATCATTTTCACATAGCCCAACTCTCAAAGACATATGTATATGTCATGCATGGTTGGGGCTAGCAATGGGGCAAGCATGGGGGCAGAAAAGCAATTTGGCCACGTTTGGGGAGGTCCAATGGTGGGGACAGCCAGCACCAGCTACCCTCAGAACAGCATTTTCATCCTGTTTGGGAGATTTTTTTTGTCATGTGCTCCTTGTGCAAATGCTTGTGCACCGGATTCAGAGCGCTTATTGTAAGTTCTTTAAACATTGGCATTTAAGTAGGCTACCGTTCCAGTGGAAAGATGTTCCAAACAACTGTGATCTACAGAGTTTTTTGTGGGTTGCACAAGCCTTGATCTGTGTTTTGTACTGTCCTTTCCTCAACTCTGCAGGTCCTAGTTGATGCTTTACACACAGCTCAGGCTGGGAAGGTAAGCAGGAAAGAGCTCATACTTCATTATGTGGCACATTTGGCAAAAAATGTCGACCAGCATAACAAAGCAGCTCTGTAATGTAGATAGCTTCAAGGAAAAGCGTGTAAATTGTCGCTGCAACCTACAGCTTTAGTAGATTGTGTGTGCATGGTCACTGCAACCATGAGCTTTGTTTGAAGACCGATATAAGTCTTATCAAAAGCATGCACTGCTATTGCCTAGGCAAGGCATGCCTATGGAAAGGTCATAGCTTGATGGAATTTTGTATCTGCAAAAGCTCTCTAGTCGCCCATAAATGCATGGACCAGATGCCACTGCAGATGCTGCCTGCAATACTAGTGCCTGTGAGCGCACTGTTGCACATTGTGTCTCGCAGGGAACGCTGCAAGTGGCTGATGTGCTGCAGCTGCTTCCATTTGTTTACTCCCTTACTCTTGATATGCCGGGACTAATAAATGGTCAAGGTAAGGACATCACTCTGTTCTGGCGTCTGCTTTGTTCGCCCTGACAATTTATCTAAAATGGACCTGCGCTTTGACCTTGCCCTCCTCGCGGCAAGGCGCGATAGCTGTCCGCACAAGCTAAGCTTTCTTGTTAACACAAGTGTCCCTACCAATGAATGGTTTCCCTAGAGCCATGGCCATGCTGCATGTTTGCAGGTATTGGACCTTCTAGAGGCCCCTTTGGCCTAGAAGAAGAGGCAGAGCTGCGCTGGGCTCTGCTGCAAGCCTTGCAAGTAACTGCCCAGCAGCAGCTGCAGCAGCAGGAACAGCTTAGACAGCAGAAGCAGGCGCTTACAGGGCAGGCATCCCAGGGTTATGGCAGCAGCTACTTGGACTCTTTAGAGGGTTTACTGCCAGGCTTTCTAACTGAAGGAGAAATAGAAGCGCGGCTGGATGCTTATTTCCAGCGCCTGCATTGGGTAGCGCAGGTATGGCTGTTCTATTGTTCTGTATATGGTGACAATTTGCAAGCTCCTGCGCATAGTGTGCCTGCAGGCACCCACTTCAGACTTGGCGTCAAAAATATCCTTTCAGGATCCCTCTGAGGCACTTGAAGTGTAATTGCTGAGATCTGAGCTTCAGCGCTATGAAACGGCAGCCTTGTAGAATTGACATGATTAAGGCTGATTGCTGGTTGTAGTATTGATATGATTAAGGCTGATTGCTGGTTCTAGAACACAGACCCTCACTTTGTCAAGCTCTGCTGCAAGGTGTGCATGATGAAGCTCAGCACGGCCTAGGCAATGCCTCGTCGGTAGCATTGCACAAGTTTGTGCCAGAAACTATCTGCGTTGCAAAGTGCGGAGCTTGGTCACTGGCTCTGTAGCCCTCGCTTCTGCCATGCACCGGAACAGGAGCAGACCAGTTTTTCTGGGTGTGTTCAGTCTTTGTGCGAGCACTAAGTTGGTTGCTGGCAACTGCTGCCTCTACTCTGTGTGCATCTGTCTATGCACATGCGCAACAACACGGGCATGCTTGCACGATGCTCCATGCTTGGGTGCGCGTACTTGTGTGCTGTTTGTTTGAGCGCCCTTCCATCCCGTGTGCATTGCCTGCAGGCACGAGCGCAGCTGCACGCCCTGCGCCAGGTGACCGTGACAGACATGTTTGCGGAAAATGCCGGGTCCGTGAGGCCCCTGCTGCGCCAGCTGGTCAGGCTGCTGGCACAAGGAGGACCTGTACAAGATGTGGTCCAGGTGGGGTGTGAGGGGTGCTTGGCATCTGACTTTGGGGTGCGTTCCAGCAATGTGCGCACAAGCACAGCACCTTGGGGTGCGCAAGCACACGGCACCTTGGGTGCGCAAGCACAGGCAGCACAGCGGGCGCAAAAGCACAGGGGCAAGCACATGGACACACAAGCACAGGCAGTGCAGTGGCCAGCGGATGGCTGCGCAGCCCCTGTATGCAGATGGCTGTACCTGTCTGTGCACGTGTTTGTACGTGCCTGCTTGTGTGGGCTTGCACCCTGGCAGAGCTCGCTGCATGTAGCTGGCTGTGCAGCTCCTGGACGGTCCGTTGGTGGTACCTTCTGTAGGTTGCCTTGCAGGGCAGTGGTGCAGGGTGCCCCCCCTGGTGCAGTGGTGCAGGGTGCCCCCTGGTGCAGTGGTGCCCCCTGGTGCAGGGTGCCCCCTGGTGCAGGGTGCCCCCTGGTGGATGTCTGGTTGGAGGGTGCACTCAGCCCGTGTGCTGGTTGATGGATACCCTCTGCCTGTAGCTGCGGGGATGGTTTGTTCTGTGCTTTTGCACCAATGGTTTTGGGATGGCTGGCTGTTGCTCTCTTGCTGAATCATCCCGACTCATGAAATAGTGTGTGCCATCATAATGTGTGCCAACATGGTGCACGACGCATGTGTGTATCGTATGCCCTGTAGATTGGCCTTGTCCTTTTCCAGCGCGCGCACTCTCGCGCGCGTGTGTGTGCATGTGCGAGTATGTGTGTGTGTGTATGTGTGCAAGTATGTGCAAGTGTCAATGTGTGTGTGGTCTGGCTGTCCATCCAGAATGATGCACAGACTGCACTCTGTGTCCGGTGCCCATTGGTCATCACAGGCTTCATCTGGCTCTTTGAAAGGCCTTTTGTCCAAGGGCCTGGGTCGCTTTGGACTTAATGCAGGCCTTCTGGGAGCAGTTACAGGTGGTTGATTGGGTGTGTGGATGAGCACACATGCTGGTGCCCTGTTGCTGTGCGAGCAAGTCTTGCCGTAGCTCAAGCCCAACCCTCCCATAGAAGTAGATTGTTGGATTATTTGGTGTGTTGGCCTGCAGAACACTTTATCAAAACAAATTCTTTCATTTTTCCTGCACGCACGCACAGTCATAATTATAACATTTTGGTTATGTCATGCTGCTCCTTCTTTGCACACATGCACTGGTTATCCACTGATCCAAACACAGCTGCTCTGCAACATCACCTGAGATAGAATGTAGCAGTTGCATTTTCGTTGTGCATGAGTCCTACTTTGCTAGCAAAGTCAGAGCGTGCGTACACTCAAATTTAATGCTTCTTATCATACATTACATGCAACTGTGATAGAACCTTTGTGTCAATTCTGTTATCTCTTGCCTGCAGGAGCTGTTGCTCCCAGAGCGGCGAGCTTGTCAGAGTGCACGGCTGTGCTTGTCTTCATTGTGGGAGGCATAAGCCCAGGAGAAGTTCGAGAGGTGGGGCCATGTTGGAAATCAATGAATGGAGTCATCTGTATTTGGTCAGCACCAGGCTTCAAGAATAGATTGTGCAGAAGAGAAAAGCGCACATGCATATGCCATTAAGTGAGCACACACAAAAAAATGCACATCTGAAAGAGGTAGCAGGTCTTGCTGCAGCTCTGGTTTTATGATAATTGCTCAGAGCTGGTTATACTACCTCCTTTACCTGGCGTGGAAATGCCCAAAACATGGCCATGGCACAACATGAGTTTTTGTGTATTTGGGCATGGCATGATGTATGATACAGATGACATGATTTGTGTGGGACTTACTATCTGACCTACACAATGCCCATCAAAGACTTCTTCCTTTAAGCAGCAGAAAGTTCAGCACCAGGAAGGGATTCATCACATTTGACAGATGGTACATCATGACACTTGGGCAAATTCCAGTCAAGGGACAGAGCATGCAAATTCCAGTCTAGAGATAGAGCATGCAAATTCCTTTGTGTCCATCCATGGATTGCATTTCTTTGTGTTCATCCATGGATTGCAGGTGCGCCAAGAACTAGAGGAACGCCCAAGCGTGCACCTACCCCCTCTTTTGCTGGGAGGAACATCTCTGCTTAGCCCCATCGACGTAGCAAGGCAGATGGTTTTTTGAGAAGGAGGTGTTTCTTTGTAATAAGAACATGCCCCATTATGCAAGTGGCCTGGTGATGCGTCTGACAGTCCAATACTCAATGCAGGCCTTTGCATCAGTCATCAAGACTGATATGGCAGTCATATTTTTTGCCAACCTCAGCTTGTCAACTTGTTCCACCAACATTCTCTTGCCATCTAGACATTCAATGTCCAAGCCGCCAGTGGCCTCAATTTGCGGGGTGCTTGCACCTAATCCTTGCCCTTGCCTGAAAGCTGTCTATTGTGGAGGTGCTGGCGGGGTCTGCATACCCAATCCTACCCTTGCAGCTTGAGCACTTGCACCTTCTTATGCCTGTTTTGATTGCAGGCCTGACAGGTTCAGCCTCAACTGCCCTTTCTTGGCAAGTACAGCTTCATTATCCTTACCCGTTAGGCAAGGGGCCTGCCTCAGGGTACTCAATTAGAAGAGTTTTTTGCCTAAGCAACCTGCTTTGCTTAACAAGGGCAAAAAGGGCATTTAGTCAGTTATTTTGAAGTTCAAACTGCCTCTGAGGGGCGCCCTGTGCCCTTCGGAAAACGAGGGCTTGTGCTTCTCTTGTGGGCCAGCTAATCATGCGCGTACACTACACTGAAAGAGACTCTTTGAATTCCTTGGAAAGGGGAGAAAAGGGAAAAAGAAAACACCACGTAAAAAGAAAAGAAAAGCTATGCAGGCAGCAAGACGCTCCCTGCATCAATTAAGGAAAAGGAGGCCCATTGGCCCGAAGTGCAGTGAGTCTCATTCGCCAATGGAAAAGATAACTAGTGGGGATCTGGAGGGGGGGTGGCAGCCCCCTGCTTCAGAAGGCCTTGAGAGCATTTTGTTTTTCAAATTGAAAAGGAGGACCTAGGGCCTTAGGTAAGGTAAGGTTTTTAAGGCTGTATCCGCCGAACGAGGGCAGCTTAGCCGGTTGTGGCCTCCAGTGAGGTTCGAACCCCTAACCACAGGTTACGAGGTGGATAATCGGCTTTCCATCTCAGGTGCCCCGCCGCCTGAGCAGGGTTGTAGGGCTAGGCTACTAGGGCCTTAGGCTACTAGTAGGCACCATGTGACCCCTACCAGCAAAACAGAGAGAGAAAGAAGTCAATGAGGATTAGGACTCCTCGGAGGGTGATTAGCAGTACCCCATTCCTGACCTTGATGATGAGAGGTCACATAAGTTCTATCAAGAGCACGCCTGGTATTAACAAGTTTATATGCCTTAAAAATCCTGAGCATACTAAACTGAATGGGCGTGTAGCTTCATAGCAAGCTTGGTAGCTATCTGAGGATCAAGACCAACTTGGAGGTGCTTGAAAGGGTCCATGCTGCAAGGGCTGTAATTAATGCCACCCACTCCCAGAAGGATAGTGTGGAGGCTAACGTTGGCAGCAGCTTGGCATAGATGATAGGACGTTGTGATTAGAGATAGGATGCTGTGCTGTTGGTTGATGGCCGTAAGCTGGCTCCTACGCCTGGTATCTTTGCAGCATTTGTTTCTCTGGGTGCGTTGACTGGGTGGGGTATTGGAGTGGGTTGAAGGCAAAGTGGACTGTTTATGTGGGCGGCCGGGTCTGACCCGCCAGGTCAGTACCAGCGGATAGATTATATGGTGCCTTCAAGTGAAGTTCACAGCATCTTCAAACATGTTGCGGGTCGGGTGAAGGCTGTGCTTGCCTGTTGCTCTGTGTTTGTGGGAAGATGTCCTGATCCAGACAAGTATCGATTGGGCTTATGTATATTGCAGTTAGTTGGGTTGGTGGATAGGGTAAACGGCGTCCAGTGAGTGAGTGTGTGTAGTGGGTTGCGGAGCGTGGAGCGTGGTTGGGGGCAAGGAATCATTTGTGTTGGAAGCTTTCACAAGGTGCTTGATGGTGGGCTAGGTGAACTTGCCAAGCCAGTGGGTCAGTGATGGGGGTTAGTACTACCCTATTAGGGTCGGGCAGGCAACTGAAGTGGGTGTCTACAAGTCCGCTGATGTGTGAATTGTTGATTTTGCTGTAGACAGAAAGGGTGTTGGGTTCAATGTTTCTTATTATGGGGATGCCATGGATCACAGCTGCAGTGACTCACTCGGAGATCCGTGTTAAGAGGGAGATTGACTAAAGCTGCTAGTCTATTTATTGCTACCTTGCATTTAGCCAATATCTTAGGATATGTGGACAGGAGCCGTGCTATTGAAACGAGATGAGTTCCGTTGCGAATGGTGAGGCCATGGAGCCCTTTTAGCCAAGGCTCAAGAGAGGTTTAGTGGTGCAGGTGATCAGGGTGGAGAGGGTGTGGGGCTTGTGAAGTGAGAGAGCTCCATTCATGGTTATTATTTCCTCTTGTGCTTTCTCCGCGTTTCATGAGGTGGAGTTTGCTCAAGTGGATCATTGCATGATGCTCATGAGTTGCCAAAGGCGCATACAGTAAAACAACTGTTGCCTGATATGCAGGTTGGTTCCTTATGGTTCCTTATGGTCAGGAATTCTTTGGTGGGACTATGAATATGCGCCACTTGCTTGGTGAGGAGGTTGAGGGTGATTGTGCGGTGCCTTATTGAAGGATCCTCTAGACTGGATGTAAGTACAGTAGCTAGGCATAAGAAAGTAGGTTGAACGAGTACAGCTTAGCTAAAGCCATAGAGGCCTACAACCAAAACCAGCTCAAAAGGCAAGCAAGGTGGTGGTCTGAAAGCTAAGCTAGGCACAGCAATCCAGGCAATTATGCACGAACAAGGCCAGGCATTTGGCTTCTACTTGGCTAAGAAAGTCTCTAAGCTTGCTTTAGCGGCTAAAGAGGGTGTGGATGAGGTGGTGGTGCGCGATGCACAATTCTGCCAAGTCTGCACTTGGGCAGTCTACAAGTGCATGCTCTTCATCTTGCACATAATGCCAGTTGCATTTAGTACAGATTCTAAGCTCGTAAGGAACTCTGTGTCGTTGTTGCTGGAGCAGCTCAACATTTGGGTTGTGACCGGAGAGTCTGAGTCTGGAGAAAGCGTGTGAATAATGGTTGGGGATATTTTTGTCGTAGGGAGTGGTTGCGCGTTTCAAATCATCCCACCCTATCTGGCTCCCTAAGGGCATACCAAAATGGGTGTGGTATGTCCTCACGACTCTGCTGGGAACATGCGCATCAAGTGAATGAATCTGGTCCAGATCTCTCCACTCTCATATGGTCACCATACGGTTTGCTCGCGCAGCTACGGTTCAAGGTCACTCATATTGATTTTGGAGCGGCTCATAATAGCAGACTGTTAGCAGAGATAAACACATCAGCTCCAGGTATGTCGCAAAGAGCAGATAAGACCTCAAATGTCCAACTTCATATTTGACACTTCACATACCCACCCACTCTTCGGGCCCATGTGTCTCCTTTTCCTTAATTGATGTAGGGAGTGGTTTCACTGCCTACGTAGTTTGTCTAAATGCAGGTCCCATTTAATCTAGTCCTGAATTCCCTCAAATATCTTGGAGTAAACAGCCTTACAGAATTCTTTCAAGGGTATAACAATAGTCATGTCATATCATTGACCTCCCTCCAAGACAAATACAAAAACAGCTGGAAGGAGAATCATGAACAAGCATTTAAATGCTTGGTTGCTCTACTCAGCAGCCCGCCCACTCAGGATATAACACCTGATGTAACTCGAAATATCTTTTAAGTCAAGCAGAATTCCAATCTTACCAACTCTCAAAACAAACCATACTCCTACACAAATAACCAGGGAAACCTTATCTATTCCCGGCTTTGTGAGACCAAAAACACAACCAACCTGAGTCCTGGCAACTCTGATACATCAATAAAACTACTTCACAACAAAATTAACGAGCCAAAACGATATGTCTACCCTATAACTGGCAGGAGACTGTGTGAGCTAAGTTCACCTAGTCCTACATTAGAAAAAAGCACCGAAACCGGAAATGATACCTTGATTAATCATCAGCAACAACCATCCCTCCAGGATGAGGCAAACAAGACGAACTCAAGAGATATGGACATTGCTTTTTCAGGATCAAACAACAAAAGGCCACTGTATAACCATCAGACATGCAGCCAGAGTCCAGATAATACAAGACAAATAACAAGGATGAGGACAAGTGGCAACCAATACAATCAACCGAATACACATCCTGAACATGTACAACTGTCTCAACAACCGTAACGGTTGATGAAGTGTCCACCTTCACATACTCAAACTGTGACACAAATCCATGATTTGAGCCTGTGGTCAGCTGAACCTACGAGGGGCTCAGAGAAGCAGCTAGTAAAAAGAGTATGAAGCCTAGACCCAAGAAGCGTACCCCAACTTCCCAAAAGGAACTAGCAAGGCTTGCCAGCTCAGACTTAGCATCCTCCCTCTGGAACTATAAAAAGAACACAGCAGCACAATTTAAAGACCCGACAGAAATGTTGAACGCACTCTATCATAACCACCTCCAAGCTAGAAGGGTATTAGACAGCAAAATATGTCTAGACCAAAGGAAAAGGAAACTTGATAAAAATGAAGTAACAGAAAATCAAAAACAATACTTGGTGCAATACGAGCCTCTAGTGGTAGAAAGATGGGCACTGCCAACTATGAAGAAGGTCAAAGATATTCAGATGAAAAGCATTACAAACCTACCTAGACGCTGCTTTGAGGATGCCAGCTGTGAAATACGCTGTGATCCTCGGACTAAAGAAGAGCAGCTTGACCCAACAACGGACATGTACCAGTGTAATACCTGTCACAGGACATACCATTGGCAATGCCTCTTGGACCTAGGTTGCTTTACTGATGCCCAACGTGATAGCATCATAGCAAATGATGATTGGGCATGTCCTGCCTGTAGCCACCTTACCCCTACCCAAAAAAAGGTGAGAAATAACTTTTCAGAGCAAGATTTAAATAGAAATAAGCTGGGCTCCGACTTGGGAGCCGGAAGAACTATTAAATGAATGGAAGAGCCTCAAAAGAAGGGTTTCTGAATATGAATCCCAAGTACAAGCACCAAAAGATACAAGCTATGATAACCTGGAACGCCAA
>LKMJ01003033.1_pt1 | contig 15583 bp, 12 predicted proteins | sample 643391 | NCBI WGS metagenome assembly LKMJ01 (sample SAMN04112250, study PRJNA286221) | soda lake metagenome | biome: soda lake; feature: Kulunda Steppe; material: water; isolation source: sample PL-Br10 brine of Picturesque Lake | place: Russia: Kulunda steppe | collected 2010-07
ATCTCCTTACCAAACGAACGCGCGGGTTTTGAACTCATCCGGCAGATGGGTGGGATTCAACAGAACCTCGTTGCGGGTCTGTTGTGTGGCCGAGTGGCGGGGATTAGCGCAATAATCACGACCAGAATCGGGTTACAGTGCTTTTTTCGCTACAGTGGGCGCATCCCATCCAGTACAACAACCCACAGTTGGCTAGCTGAGAAATGGCAATGGTGCTTGGGAAGCTACTATCGCTTCAAAGATGAACTGCTATATACGGTCGGTAGCCAGTCTATGGCAGGTGTCTAATAAATAACGACTGAACCCCCACTACCTGTTACAGCCGTTGTGATCGCATTGGTCGTGGACAGGTAAAACCACACTGTCATCGGACCTTGTTCACATTTAATGTGTCAACTCTTCTGTGTTGGACTCGCGCAGTTGTGCTGTAAATTTCTTCTGCTAAGAGACATATTATCATTTTAAGTAGTGGTAACAGGTAAACGGGAACATCTCAAAATGGTCGACGCTCCCGCTACACCCATCGCAAACGACGACTTCGTTGAGGGTGTCATCAGCGAATACACCGATCTCTACGCCGAAATTCAGGATGGCGAGCGAGCCGAACACGACCTCATGCCGAGAGTTGTAGATCACTTGTTCATCAACGCCCTCGACTGGGAGAAAAGCGATTACACCCAAGAAGACGACTGGAACGATGTCAGATTCTACGACGACGACAGAAACCCAGCCGTCATCGTCGAAGGCAAACGCCGCGACATAGACGTTGAAGCAGGCATCGACCAAGTATTTCGCTACGCTTCAGAATCCCCGTACGCCCGATACCTCATTTCTACCAACGTAGACCAGCTCCTCGTGTACAAACGCTGCGACGAAACACAGCAAGACGCTGTCACGCACCACGGTGTGTCTGCACGAAAAATCGCGGACGTGCCGTTCGAAGCGATATGCAACCGCGTCAGTGGGAACGCCATCACCAGTGAACTCACACTTGATCAACGACAAGGAATCAAGCAGCTCTACCAACTCAGGCAAGAAGAAGTCACAAACCCAGAACGGTACGAAGACTTCACACTCACCAACAGGCAAGACGTCGATACCGACACCGGGTTCGACAACCTCATCGACTCGCTCCGCTTGTGCCTCGAAGACTATCTTCTCCCGTACACTCTCTCTGCGTTCGACGAATTCGAGGAACGCTACGAAGAATTCGAACGTGAACATCGAGATCTACAGAACCAAATCGAACAACTCGAAGAAGTCGGACATGACGACTCCGAAATCGCGACCCTTCGCAACAAACTGGCAGAACTTGAAGACGAATACGAAGTCTACCAGCGATTCCAGTCCGACTACGAAACTTGGATACAACTTTCGAACCGGCAAGACAACGATGCGGAAGAGAACAAGGAAGTCTTTTGTCGGGAATCAGTATATGTTCAGCTGAACAAGATCCTTCTCATCCGCATCGCCGAAGACAAATCTCTCGTCAACACAATGGTCTCCAACGGCGGAGTCCACCAGTACTTTGACTTCTGGGACGACTATACTCGATACGTTTCACGTGACTACATCGATCTTTTCGAAACCGCGAGCGAGGAGCTCGGTGAGGTTTACGACTATCTGTACTCTCGGCGACTATTTGACTGGGAAATCCAATCCGAGTTCGACAGCGACCTGAACGAAGTCCTTCAGCGCACACTCTGGCACCTCAATCACTACGACTTCGAAAACGTCGATAGGGACGTACTCGGGCATCTCTACCAAGAACACCTTCCGCCGGAAGAACGCAAAGCCCTCGGAGAATTCTATACACCGACAGCTGTTGTTGATCTGATTCTCGACAGCGTCGGGTACACCCCAGATAAACAACTTGAACGCGAAGAATACGACCTTATCGACCCAGCATGCGGATCTGGTACATTCCTTGTCAGAGCCGCCGGACGTCTTCTTGACAGACTCGACAAAAAGGGCGTACCGCCTCGTGATGCCATCGAAATCGTCCAGAAACGCATCCACGGACTCGACCTGAACCCCTTCGCATGCCATATTGCTGAACTCAACCTGCTCTTCCAAGTCATTGACCTTTACAAAGACGTCAAAGACAAAAATCCAGAATACACTCTAGATAGATTCCAGATCTACCGAACAGACAGTCTTCGTGGTGAAGCAAAAGAAAGCCTCGCAACACTACAGAGCTCTGTGATACAACGCCAATACCGAGAAGAACGCCGGCGTGCAGCGCAAATAAAAGAACGCGAAGACTACGGTTTTGTGGTCGGCAATCCACCGTATGTCCGCATTCAAAACCTTGCTAAAGGCCCTGCGAGAGATGAATATGATGAGTACGACACTGCACACTACAACTATGATATCTATATCCTATTCATCGAACGCGCAGCGAATTGGCTCGCAGAAGACGGTCAACTTGGGTTCATCATCTCGAACAAGTTTACAGAAAACCGTTACGGGGAGAAGATACAGGATTTTATCTTACAATGCTACCGGTTACAAGAAATAATCAATTTTGGAGACGTGAGTGTGTTCGAGGGGGTACAGTCTTATCCGATGATCCTTACCGGGAAACGCATTAACAAATCCGAAGGATCCAGTCTCAGAAGCGATTACAGACTGCCTGAGGACTACTCGTTCACGTACGCTGAAATCACAGAACGACTTCCAGAAATCACTCAAACCGGGCTTACGAGCGGTGGTGAAGAACTAACTGCCGCTGAAGAACGGGAACAGGAAGGTGGAAAGATCGCAGAAATCATCCGGACGAGCCTCCCTGATACACCCGGCGAAACAACACCAACCGATAAAGAGGTACTGAGTCGCTTGGAAGGAATCGCCCCTGAGGTTGGTCTGGATAATCCTCCACTCAACACCTACCCCATGAAGGCGTCCGCATTACTGGACGCGGATGAATGGCAGTTCGTTCCGAAAGATGAACATGAAGTACTTGAAGCGATGGAAGCAGGTGGCCGCGAATTCGACGCGTATGAGGGATCTATCGCAAAGAACGGTATCCAAACAGGGTCAAACGATGTATTCGTAATTGATCAGGAAACCATCGACGAGTACAACATCGAAGACGAAGTTGTACACCCAACACTTGGGGGTCGCGACATCACTCGATGGTACACTCAGAAATTAGAAAAATATATATTGTACATAACCCCCGACACAGACCTCAACAAGATTCCCGGAGCGAAAGAATATCTTGAGGATAACCGAGAAGAGTTGGAGTCGCGGTACTGCGTTGAGCAAGGAAAACATTGGTATCAGCTGGCCCGGCACCGTCCCGGAATCTTTGCACGGGAGAAGGTGATCACTCCGGACATCTGCTACTACAACAACTTCTTCCACGATAATGACACAGAATTTCACGCGCTCAACAGTGCTTACGTCCTTTATTCTGATAACCTCGCAAACGAGTATCTTGTTGGGATTCTAAATAGCGATGCAGTACAGTTCTACATGCGACGTACCGCTCCTCAGTACGGAAATGACTACCTCCGGTACGTAACGAGTTATCTCTTCGAGATCCCGATTCCTGACCCGACAAATAACGATACAAACGTTGTTAATACCGTGAGGGATACTACAGACGCTCTCCGTGATCTCGGGAAGGACTACCGTCAGGCTAAAAATCTGCTTGAGAACCCGCACCTAGTATTCGAAGAAAGACCCGATATTGAGCGTTCCTCGCTTTCCTTTGCAGGGTACGTTGAGACGATGTCGATTGGCGACGGTGGTGGGGATGTGTCTATTGCAGTTGATGGGGATACTGTTCGCCTGAATGTTCAAGACGATATCTCGTTCATTTCTGCTGAAGCAGCAGAGCATTTTGCCGAACTTCTGCGAGCATTCGACGTGAACACTATTGAGGAACTCGAGTCGTTGGATCTCCCGGAGACTGAGGGTGAGCTGGACCAAGTAGTGGAAAGAATTGAAGATGCTGAGCGCGTCCTAGAGGATGGTCCGGATGAGGCCGAAAAGTTGGAGGCATCTCTGAACGATGCGGTGTACTCTCTGTATGGGTTTGATAGTGAGCACAGAAAGTTGATTGAAGCGCGCGTAGATAAGCCAAAAAATCTTCTAGAAGCGAAAGTTAGAACGTAGGAGAGTTCGCCGGCCAGAACAACGTCGATCCGGAGAGCATCATGTCTATCCATGGGACACTCCACCGGATCTCCGAACCGGTCAATACCTACGTACTCCCGCTGGCCCACATGAGTGGACAGGTCTGGTGGCGGTTCCTGCCCGACGAGTACATTTCGCAACTCAGCGAGGTGCTTGAACTGCTCGAACGCCAGTAGCGAAAACGACGGAGCGTGACACGCATCGGCTCGATATGAGATAGCGACTCAACTGATTGTGGGCAGTCACGTGTTTGGGCGGACTATATGTCGAGATAGGGGCCGCAAGCCCGAAAAATGGTACTACAGTCTATCGAACGATTGGAATGGGATCAACAACATGATCATCCAACTCGGCGTTTCACCGTGGCTATGGCCGTCTATGAGCAAAAAGTAGAGAGAACATGAATCTAATGAACATTCTCGCCTGCGTCCCAATACAGGTTTAGCTAGGTATCGACGCTAATAAAATTGAAGTGATCGAACTACACAGGCAGAGTTGATTTTCTCAGATTCAACATCGACACGGAATACTGCTTCCTAGAGCCATTTCGACCGAATTGCTGAACATTAGTTTGTCGGGCAGCTATCGTAAGGATCTGGAACACTTGTCAAGATTTGAGATACACTCGAATAGTGGGACTTCGGGAGTGCTGATCTCAAAAAGAGAGTTCATCGCAAACATGAAAAATAAATAAGTAATGGCCAACGTTCTACAGACATGAACGAGTGGACGCGTGGAGATAAAATACGGTATTTCGGAGGCAAGGGTGTTGTGCTATCCGTTGAACCAAATGAAAAAGAATCAGCCATTCTAACGGTCATTTCAGATGATGGGGAGCAATACTGGTTAGACAGCGACCTTGCTTGTGTACAACCGCAGTAGACAGAGTAGAGCGAATAACCGCCCAGATTATTATTGTAGAAAGTAAGTCTGAGAATATGGACGAGGGTACACTTCGTGACCACCCATTGAATCGACAAGAAGAGCGTGCGATGGTCCTTATTCGGTTCTGCGACCGAGATGAACTATTGGAGATGGGACAGGAATATGAGATTTCGTGGTTTAATGAGAAACGGCATATAGGATTCAATGAGGAGACTGAAGCCGCGAGTAAAATTGCCGAACAAACTGAGGACGATCAGTTAGAAGAGGTTCTTAATGCGACGGATATTGAATCACCGTCTCCTGTCCCATGGTTTGCTGGACACCACTATGACGTTGCTGTTGACAACGGACATGTCGTTATTAAAAACCAGTCTGCCGACCAGCGTCATGACACTATCACCAGCGAAATAAAACAACTCGCAGAGGGCGACGAGTACGTCTCGCCGCTACTTCGAGGGATTCTTTTGAGTGGTAGCGATCGGGGAGAATACCTGCGGACTGATTTCTCTGATGCGATCGCAGAAGGTGGAGAGTATTATAAGGGCGATGGGACATTTTATCCAAGCAATAAAGCTGGATTACCCGGGCAGATCACAGGGGTGTCGACTCGCTCTGGTGGAAATGCTGGACGAACGTATCGCGTAGCCAAGGAGGTCGCACCGATCATTTGGCAGGCATTAGAAGAAGTAGATAATGAAGCGGCCACAAAAAATGACCCAGTAGAGACTCCCGGACAAGAAGTCCCGTCTGAATTTGCCCGTCGTATCCCAAAATTCGAGGAGGTGTTTGCCGATGTTGAACTTACAGAGGCAGATATTGATGAATTTGAATCGGTATTAGCCGATAGTGATGCAGTTGAGTATTGGAAAGATTACATTGCTCCCCGTGTGAAGTTCCGTGACACGGCAAAGGAAGCGATATTATGTATGCTTGCGGCTCCAGATGATAAACACGGGAATAAGGGTCGAACAAATGCGATCTTTTATGGCCCACCCGGCACCGGAAAGACCGTTTTCAAAAACTTTCTGACTGAGCAATTTGGTGCCTACAGCATTGATGGAGCACGCATGTCAAAAGTCGATTTGACGTATAATAAGAATACTGGCGAGGATGGACTACTGGTTCGTGCACACAAAGGGCTGGCTGTGATTGAAGAAGCAGATGAGATGGATGATGATGCGCTCGGCGCAGCATTGACCGCTCTGGGCGAGTCAGGAACGGTTGAGATTCGTGATATGCAGCTTCCAGCGGAGGTACGTGGTGTAATGTTAGGAAATTATCTGAGCAAAGAAGATATTATCCGACAGCACGGCGAAGCGCTATTCAATCGCTTTGAGTTTGTAATCAAGTTTGAGCGGATGAGCGAAGAAGAACTAGATGAGACTCTGGATTGGCATTACCAATTCTTCCGTAAGCCGAAGCCGAACGAGGATGCCGAACGACTCAAAAAATATCTGAAGTGGGTCCGATCATTTGAGCCAGAGGTGCCTGATGATGAGCTCCGAGCCATCAAGGAGTACAAGAGAGCGCATCTTGGCGATATCGAGAACGTCCGAGAGGGCAATGCGATTATGAACGTTGCCTATACGATTGCGAGACTAAATCATCGAGATGTGACTCTTGATGACTACGAATCTGCGTATGAGTTGATGAACAATTGACAAGTTCTGGTTATCATGTAAGTATGTACTATGTACTGCTCTGTTGAATAGCGACCCCCAAACGAGACGGGAGTGACCACAAATTTGTGATTAGATTGCTCACCACTTCATGAACCGAAACAGATTCTCCTTGCTTACCCAGTCACCGCTATTCAACAAAGCACTATGTACCGGTTCTTGGAATATCAAGACAGGAAAAGCATCAAGTGAGGTCTAACTGACAGCGATTCAGCCAACAAAATAGAGAGTCGATAGTCTGGATGGGATCAATACTCAACCGAGATTGTATGATTACTCAGGACCTAGGTACTCGAGGGCCTCTTCGATTCTGAATCCCGGGATATAATACCCGCCTTCATCAGAATTTTCAAATACAAAATCGAGTTTTTCTAAAATATTAGGAGTCACAGAGCGGTCCCCCCGCTCCTCAAGCCACGATATGTCTACGCCGGGGTCCTCACAGAATTCCCTATTGTAGGCCACCATTCGAGCGAGCAGCAATGTAGTGATCTGCTTACCTCTCTTGTCAGGAAACTCTGGACCCGGGGCAATCTCCTTGTTTTCACGGACAATATACACTATTCCATCCAGTTCCTGATTCAGTCGATTCGAGTCGAATTCATACCGTGATCGAACTAAATCGGTTGACTGCTGGTCCTCGGTAGTCGCAACCCGCTCTTCGATGAGTGAATCCATATTTTCAGCCTCATCAAACGTGTCTACTTCGGCGTACAATCGAACCAGTTCTACAATAAGCCAAGCCGAGATGGCGGTCATAACGCGCGCATTGGCTTGATCTATCGACTCCTCAAGTTCAGAAGGGTCAGCATTCCGCTGGCGCAGAGTGGCGACCGCGGCACTCAGGATATCGGGGATATTCTCTCCGACGCTAATCTCGATCTCATCGTGGCGTGATTTCTGTATAAACGCGTCGACGTCTGTATCTTTCTCAAGCGGTTTCCCCAATTCAATATTTAATAAGTGGACATACGCTTTACAAAATGGCTCAATCTGCTCTGTTACTTGTGTGAACTCTCCTCGCTCAAGATGAGACTCCATCGCAGTGTACCGATCCACAAGCTTCCCAACTGCCTCACTATGAAGCTCTGTTTCTGATAGCATTTCTACCAACTGTCGCGGTTCCATACAGACTCACTCTCACAAATGAATATAATACCTCTCACAGCAGCACAAGTCATGGCTTGCTCGGGTTGATAATTAACGCGAAATGAGCGACTGGACAAATAGACCGTTACGAACAGTTTATGTTCGTCAACGCCGGTGTGGAGATAACAGAACAATTCAATGACTCCATCATAAGCTCACAGAGGAAATTGAGTTCGTTGGCCCAGAAACTGGAACTGATGCTGGGGCGTACTAACCGGACAGTTCAATCAGGGGAATAGGCGGCGGCCAGTCTGGATCCGATGACGGTTCGGATGGCTAACTATTATTTTGGCACACGTTTGTAAAAGAATGTATGAGTTACCTAATTAAGTGCCAGAGCTGCGGATACAACATTAGCTCCGCTGAGGTGCTGGAGGCAGCAAAACACACCGCGGAAGCAACGACATCGTGTCGCAAGTGCCATTCAAAAAGCTTCGAGATTGTGGAGCGACCCGAAAGTCAGGTCACAGTTCGCCCTAATGATCCGGAAAGCGATGACGATAATGATACCATCTCGGATGTGCCTGAATTCGGCGGATATGAATTTGAAGGCCCATATCGAAACACAGACGAAATTCAACTCAAGCAAGGGGTCTACGTGATTGTCTGTCTCGTTGATGGACAACCCCATTGTGTACTTGATATTGGGACATCCGGTCAGTTAGAGGAGCGATTGAGCGGTCATCACGACCGACAAGACTGTTGGCAAGATAACGTTCACGGGGACATCGGGTACTGTGTGAAGTACACCGGCACAACTACCGATGTTCACCATCGAGAGCATGCGCCACCAGCTGCTCGGAAATCAAATAATAAGGAGACAAAAGAGCGCTTACTGATAGAAGACGAACTACAGTGGAAGTATGACGTGCCATGCGGAACCAACCACTGGAAACAGAAAGAAAAGGCAATAGCGAGGTACAAAGCATATGAGCGGCTGTTTGGTCCACGAGGACACAAAGAACTCCGCTAAATTTTGAAACCTCGATAGGTTTGGAGGAGAGATTAGACGATAGAACCAGCACACAGATTCCTACGCGAGAGCAGCAAGAGGTGATCTATGTCTGACATCCGGTTACCACTACTACCCGCAAATACGGGCTCGACCGGAGTTTGTCAACGAGGTCGTCGCTGCCTTCCGAACGAGCGAGGACGCGATCTCGACTGTCGAAGACGACAACGGACTCAAAAGCGATGACGTACTCGATGTCGTACGCGACGACCTAAAGGGGGTGCGAGTTTCAAAGAACCCTCGTGGGGTTGAAGCTCTCCGTCCGGCTCGGTATACTGGATCCTAAAGGTAGTGGTTTAGATGGCTCAACGAGAAGACATGTGGTTTATACATTCAGTCGCTGCTCAGAAAGTATGCTCTTGAGCAGGCCTTTGCTCTCCTGTGGTGGGAGCTGAATTCTGATCTACTCCGGTTTGGAGTCTCAGTCAAATCAAGTATGCCTCGTGCTCGCTTGTGGTGTCGCGTCAGTGCTCACTACTGAACAACATCTGATGAAGAAACAAATTAACTTGGTATCTATTAGTATATGAATACACAACTAACTCAGTAAATTCCCGATTATTTTTAAACGATGATAGGCAAGACTGTGATGGCCTTAGAAAAGGGCCCGGTGTACCAGCACCGAACCCAGTGCTGCCCCAATGACAGCAAATAGCGATACGCACCCCATAGCACATAATGCTGGGGTTCAGGCAGACGAAGAATCGACAACGAAGACAATTGACGGCCATAGTGAGTTACAACAGCCTGTATCGCGGCTATCAGCTACTGTTGAACACGCACCTTCTGATGCTGGTGGCGTCACACCGATCCGTCAGGATACTCTAATCCCGATTAATCACCCAGTTTCTGACGGTCTTGAGGATTGGCTCAGATACGGATGTGAGCGGGTAATACAGAGAGGTGGTCGAACAGTATGTCCTCCCGTGAGTACGGACAGACAGCCGCACAAGCAGTCTGATAAACCTTCACAGGCAGGTTATCATCAATCGGGGTCGTGCGTAAACACAGAGAAACCCGACGGTTGTCTAGTCTATGATTTGTTCGAAGCTGACGACCAATCTGGTCGGTTGTCACACCAGTTGGTTCTCGATCACCCGGAGAGACACCTTTTAGAGTTGACCCTCAAGTCACCACAACCAGCGGATATAGGACTGCTGACTGAAGCGATACACTACCTCAATTCTCGAAATGTACCCGTTCCGTGTGTCGGAAATGTGCGGGTACAGTGTATTAATCCCCTATATAATAGGGCGGAGACTCTCCACAAACACCGATGTCACGTACTATCAGACGAGATGGCTGAGAAACATAAGCAATGGCGTGAGGTTGTGCACGAAGAGTATGTGACGGCGCTACAAACTCACTTAGTTCTTGATGATGAGCTAAATCCACCAATACGCCCGGAGGAGCATAAATGAGCGAGAAGAGATTACAAAAGGTGGAAATTGCGCAAACGGAGCGCATGGCAAATATGTACGAATGTCTGACATCAACGCGTAGGTGCTACGTTATTAAGATTCTCGAAGAGACCAACAGTGAAGCTATCCCAGTACGCTCGCTCGCTCGGCAAATAACAGCGATTGAGCAGGGTATTCAGGTTGAACATGCCACCGGAAAGCCATACCGGAGTGTGTACAATACACTCGTTCAGACGCACCTGAGTGTCTTAGATGAACTGGATATTGTTGATTACCAAGCAGATGGTAAAATGGTTACCGAGGGCGAAGCTTTGAATGATGCGTTAGGTTTGCTTCAGATTCTATCTGAGAGTTAGTTGGAATGCTGTTTGTTATTACTTTTGTATATGATCAATCTCCGATTAAGTAAGTATATGGAGAAACAATCATAGGTTGCGTATGAGCCAACATCAGCAACCTCTCGATGAGGCGGCACAAATAGACGACACTAGCACAGAGACAACAATCGATATAGGAGATACAGCTGACCAGCAGGATGAGTACACGTACCAATGTCCGATCTGTGGAGTCACGTACAATAATGAAATCACTGCTCGTGTACATATCACGCGTGTCGACGATGATGACCATCTAAATCACAACGGCCTCATGCCAGAAGTAGAGGTAGAGGTACTATCGAGTGATGATGGGGTGTTCGATACTGTATCGCGGCAACCTGAGGAAATTAGTCTGGAAAGCCTGTCGATTGACCAGCTGCCGGCTGGTTATCCGGAGCATCACAAGCAAATAATCAAGATTGCGACTCGTAATCCATATGCGAGTTACACCGAGCTCGAGGATTTAGTTGCTAGTGAGTCCGACCAGTTGGGAATTGAAGTTCCATCTTACAGCACGATCCGTCGAGTCGTGAGAGAATTTTATCATCCACATGATGAACCCGAGGAGACTGAATCACTTGATACACTGACTGCTAAACAGGCGGCAATAATCATCGCTCGCCTGCTCCTACAAGACAAGACGCATGCGAATGTCGCAGACCACGTCGGTTGTGCATCCTCATATCCACCACAAGTATACGACCGCGCACCGCGTGTCGTACAACGATTTGAGGATTCGGAAGGGGATCGAGTTGAGCTAATCAAATCTGCCCTCTCTATGGAGAGCATGAGTGCTCTTACAAACCGTGGGCTTGTGGATGACCTCCCTATTGAGTTTGAGCAGGTAGTTAACGAAGATACTGAGACCGCGGCTACCGGAGATGACGAACGTGAGGCAGACCAGCAGGACATCTGGGGATCACCAGTGAACAATCAAACAGGATTGCGTGGTGTGCCAGACCCCGATCCCGCTGTCACCACACCAGATGATGAGGGCGAATCTGGACGGGCACAGGAGCCATCAGATTTAGATGATCCTAACTTGGAAATATCGAACTCCTCCAGCAGTGACGACGCGTTACGGGCGGGTGTTTCAGACCTATATCAGCAGGTACGCTTCCTCAATGATGTTTTTTGTCAGCTGGACACAGATCACAACTCTGATCTCACCGAAGCGGTCACCACAGAGGTAGCAAAGCGCTGCGAGTCAATCCTTCACACTGGTGAAAAAGAATAATGCACGTAGCCCTTGATACTCACTGCGACGTTGCAGTCTCTGTTGGTGATTTAGCTCCAGATCAAATGGATACCCATCACAATCGGTATCGTTGCCTGCTCTGTAATTCACAGTTGAAGGTCAATGTGTCCGACGACGGACAGCCTGATCGTTTCTTCCATTGTAACAGTGAGTCGAACTGCGTAGCTGATGGCAACACCTCAGCGTGTCATCGATCTGCGCAGGAGTTTGCTGTCATGAAACTGTACAATCTCCTTCCGGATGGATCTGAACTTGCCGAAGTGGATCTTGAGCGGCGTATTGGAGACGCGTCTGATTTTGTAATCGTAGACGCCGTGTCTAAGCCAGCGCGAGTTGCTGTTGAGATAATATATAAAAATAGAAACATTAGCCTAAAACGTCGCCTTCAAACATTATTCGATGAAGGATACGGGGTAATGTTGATTGTGGTCAAAAATTCGGGTGTCAACCCAGATCGCCTCGAACATTACCTCAAGCAACTCGGGCCAATCCGTGTCGGTCGGCTTGATCCAACTACTTGGAAAATGAGCCTAGGATCGCTAATCAAACGTGATACGGTAAGTCTTGATGCTCCTGCTTGGGATCGAATGCCAGCTTATTTATCATAAAACAAATGAAATTTGACGGCTATATTGATAAGAAGAAATCAACTACTTACTCAGTATTTCAACAAAGCCTCAGTTATAGCTTATTTGGTGAATTCGGCAAACCGGATGATATCTATTGTTCTTTTTGCTCAAAACAGATCAATTGTAGTCTGTAGACGACTCTGCTCTGATCCCGTGCCACAAATCAGCCTACCACATCAGATTCTTCGAGGTGTTTCTCTACTTCAAATAATGACATATTATTCGTATCTGTTTCATTCTCGTAACGCGGACGTGAGTGCTCGCCACTTTGGGGTTCTGGTCCGTCAACGTCAGGCACTTCTGGGTCCTGATCAAGAAGTCGCGAAACGTGCTTCTGTAGTTCTTTACCACTAAGTCGGATGTATGCTTCAGCGACTCTCATGTCTTTCCAACCGAAGTACGCTTGGAGGTTTGGACTGCTCATTCCCCTGTTTGCCCACCAGCACGCGGCGGCAGCTCGCAACGCGTGCGGATAGGTATTACCACTAATCCCAGCTCTTTCGTGGAGTGTGTTGACGCGCCGGTTCAACGTCGATTGAGCGATATTGAATCCACCGATCAGATCTGTGAAGCGTTCGACGACCTCAACTATGCGCGGCGACCAATCGTATGGGATCGCTCGTGCACTCGGGCTATATTTTGGCTTCCAATACCGATCTATAATATGTTCAAAGTCTCTTTCGGGTTTTGTTTCTACGGCTTGCTGTGCCTGCTCCTGACAATAGCGGCACCCACATGCTACATGGTGGGGGATTTTGAGCTGTTTGCTTTCGCGATCAATCCATTTTTTATTGTCTCCACTTAGGAAGTGTAGCACTTCGCCAGACCGTAAACCAAGGCGCCCAGTTGCAAGGAGTATAAACTGATCCTCAACCTGTCGTTCGTACGATGGCGACTCAAGTGTGGCTTGGTACAGACGCTCAAATTCCTCCTCTGACGGTGCATCTCGTACAGCGCTTCTCGTCCGCATTAGTGGGGATTCCATTACAGAGATGGAATCCCTGTGTTCCTATTTGAATGATAGCAAAATCGATGAGTAAAAACCTGAACATTCATATACTATGGCAAGTCAGCGGAGTCTGGCTCGGCAAAGGATAATCCACATGTTTAAATACGATTTGAGCAGCCACTTTTCAAAATTAGACGAGATACTGAGGCAGATTGCAATAGTTTATATTGTATGGCAACTCCGAGCGCAAAACCCATGTCCAAAGTTTGCGTTCTCTTCTCGACCGCGGGTGGCGCGGGGATCCCCGCGCCATTTCAGGATGTCCAGATTGTAATCGGACGCGTCCTAATATAAGATTAGCACAACCGGCTTCGGACAGGTTTTAAATGGGTGAAATGACACGATATATTATCATGACCTATGCGTATTTGAAGAAGTACTCAGTGAGCACGGACAAATCCGGATTTTATATTGACGGACCGAATTGGACGCTCCAAACTACTCATGAAGCAGACCGATTTTTCCGGCAGAGTACACACTACCGCAACGATACACAGCTCCCTCTTACAGTAGTAAAGGCGTTGGTCCATTTGGGAGAGGCCAAAACCGGTGGGCGCGAAAGGAAGAGTGAAATATTGGGCTGGTTTCCTCAACTGAATCCAGACTTCTGTGATATGAGCCAAGATCAACTTGCCGATCTTCAAGACTTCATTGCGTCGATTGCTGGTTCCGAGGAAAGCAATTCTAGCGAATTTAATGATTTTCTTCGACTTGAGACCCCTCTTACCCCGGTTTAACAGGCTCTGTTGAAATCCTCTTTTCCAGATATATTCTCGCCTGAAACAGCCGGTCAATGAGAACTGCGAACTGACCGCTGAAAATCCTACCAGTTTGAGATGATGTTCAGAGCACGGTGCAAGATGCACAGATAGGCTCGGCAGGACAGGTTAGTAGAAGGATCCCACGATAACATTGATTTTGGATCCGAAACACTACGCACTATGGAAACACGAACTGTCTCTCTCGACTCTCTCCTCAAGGATGGACTTTTCAACATCCCGAGCTATCAACGAAGCTATTCGTGGGAAGAATCGCAGCTCCGCGACTTACTTGACGATCTTATATATCTCCCAGAAGGCTCCTCACACTTCTTTGGGAATATTATTCTTGACCAGCACGCATCCCAGTACAGTACGAGCAAAGGGCGCAGATTCAACGTCTACGATATCGTAGATGGCCAGCAGAGATTGACCTCTGCTCTGATCTTCTTAGACGTGGCAGCCGACCACGATGACTTGATCAAAGAAACACTTGCTGCGGACAATCTCATCTTCCCAATTAGAGAGCGTCCACGCCTCCTTCCACAGGATCAAGATGAGGAGTTCTTTCGGGACTGTCTCTTTGGAAATGCGAACACGAGTCCGGAGACTCCCTCACAGGTCCGTCTTGAACAGGCACAGAATTTCTTTGATGACGCATTCGCCAACCTACCTGAGGGTGTCTCAATACAGGAACTTGCAGAGAACCTCCGCTATGATCTCCAGATCAACGTTGTGGAAATCGACGCTGAATCCGAGGCAGCCTCAATTTTCGAGAGTCTGAATGACCGTGGTCGACCGCTGTCCACACTCGATAAGACCAAGAGTTTCCTCATGTATATGGACGAGCGCTCCAGCACATCAGGATCTCTTGAGTCAGTAATCAAGCAACGGTTCGGGAGTATCTACAAGGAATTGTTCGTTTTCTCGACGGGACACGACCGGATCAACGATTTCGAAGAGGATAGCCTCCAGCGGTTCCACTGGGGCATGTATGATGGGTACGACTCTGACGAGTACTTTCGGGGCTTCGAGGCGCTGAAGTCGCGGCTCCGAAAGTGGTACCGTGCCGGTGACTACGAAGCTGTCCAGCAAGAAATCGACAAGTACGTTCAGGATTTACGGAACGCAGCATCCGCATTTACCGCGGTGTTTTCTCCAAATGAACATCCGGAAGTGGTCGAACAACCACTTCGGCGTCTTCTTGAGCTAGGCAGGCTCGCAAATGTCTCACCGATTCTGATGGCTTCGTATCTCCAG
>LKMJ01003034.1_pt1 | contig 15582 bp, 15 predicted proteins | sample 643391 | NCBI WGS metagenome assembly LKMJ01 (sample SAMN04112250, study PRJNA286221) | soda lake metagenome | biome: soda lake; feature: Kulunda Steppe; material: water; isolation source: sample PL-Br10 brine of Picturesque Lake | place: Russia: Kulunda steppe | collected 2010-07
AAATTTTACTTTAGTTTACTACTTGTCCAGATTCTGTGCTGATTGTAACCTGAGTTTCGCCTTCAAGGGCTCCCTCATTGTTACGGTAATCAGCTAGGAACTCTCCAGCTGCACGAGTATCTTCACCGCTGTAACCGGCTACGATAACTGCGTCCTGCCCTTCACTAAATGCGTCAGGGACATGCTGAATAAGTCCTTCTCCTTCAGTGTACTCATCAGCCGTCCAGGTCTCCCCTTCGTCAGCTAACTCAGCAACCAAAGCGTTAACTGAAGGACCACCAACCAATACTAGGTTGTCACTGTTCTGAACCTGACCAATATTACCGTCACTGTCCAGAACTCCATCAGCAAACTCATAAGTCGGACTCATGGAAGTAACTGTGCCGTCGGCTGTGCCGCCGCCAGCTGTTAGGCTTCCGTCTGGTCCGGTGATAGCCATTCCAGATGTTGCCTGTGCGTTAGGTACGTGAGCTACTAGGCCTCCTTCGTCGTCAGTGTCTTCAACTAGGTAGGATCCGAATGTTGTGTATCCTACGTCTGTGTCGTCGTCACTGTCAAGACTGTTTAGACCGTTGTCGTCGAAGAATGTGTCTCCGCTTGTAGCTGTAACGTCGATTCCGTCAATCTCGTCTCCTGTGTTCTCTACGTCTACGACGATTCCGTGCTCAGCATCGTTGTCATCTTCAGGCTGAGTGAATAGGTATCCAGGCCTTACAGTTGCTTCATCAACATCTGGAGCAGTTTCAGAGTTGATATCTTCTTCTTGGTCTGAAGCAAGGTGAAGACTGAATGTGAATTCTCCTTCCTCGTCATCTGTTCCTTCATCATCTGAATGTGCTGCTTCTAAGATGTAGGTTGTTTCGCCTGCATCAAATGCAACATATCTTGTTTCTCCTGCAGTTACATCAGTTGGATCTGCGTCTACTGTATCTTCAACAGTTAGACTTCCGTCTGAAGAATCATAATCTACATTGATGGTGTTGTCGGTGTCAAATGCTCCTGGAAGCCTTAGGTTGAATTCATCGTCGCTATCTAATTCAGAAGTATATACGTCTTCTGCTGTGTCGACGAATGATGCTCCTGAGTCACTGTCTGTGTACAGGCTTGGATAAACAACTACATCATCACTGTTAGTCTCTGTCAACCTAACTACTTCGCCTTCAGACGAGTCATCTCTAAATTCAACGTCAAACCTCATTCCATCGATCCTGACATTGTCTTCAACGAAATTGTTCTCGTCTTCGCTCAATTCAGCATCCGTGAGATCGTCTTCTTCGATTTCTACTGTGCTTCCTGTGACAACGTTTTCAAGCTCAAAGCTTACTTCTCCATCAGCTGAACCGTCTGCTCCAGAGTCTACGAGTAGGCTTGTGACTTGGTATAGGCCTGCTTGGTCGTCGCTGTTTAAGACTGTGTGTCTATCTTCGCTTAACCATTCTCCTTGGAATGTTGCAAGGTCTTCTTCATCAGGTCCTAGAACTACATTGTTGTCGCCGTCGCTTTCTGCAAGTGTTACTGCTACTTCTTCACCGTCAAGCTGTAGGTCTAGTGTTGCTTCGTCGTCATCTGCGTCGACTTCAAATCTGTCTGCGAAGTCTTCTGTTGTGTCAGGGTTGATTCCTCCGTAATGGAATTCAAGTCCGAAGATCGGATCTTGGTATGTGTCTCCTGCTGCAACGTGATCTTGGTCATTTTCTTGACCGCCAAAGTAGAAGTTAATCTCATCTACTTCTTCTAAGTCAGTTGCATCATGTTCTACTCCTCTTACACGGTCTCCGTCGACTTCTATGTCTCCGTCAGCTTGTAGTGCAAGTTCTTCTGATCCGATTGCGAACTGTACTACTCCGTCGTTGTCTCCGAAGCTGAAGATGTCTCTTACTCTTACTTCTTGTCCTGAAACTCTTACAGAGTCATCTTCGTCTACTGTTCTTAGTGAACCGTCGACTCTGATTGTTGCTCTGTCGTTGTCGTCTGATACAGATACTACTTCGAATGTGTGTTCGTTTCCTTCGACTGTTGCTGTGTATTCTTCTCCTCTGTCTACGTCGAACGTTTCGCTGTCTCCGAATAGAATTAATTCATCAGTGTCAGAGTCATCTGAGTAGACATAACTGTTTCCGAATAGCTCGATTTCGTCTCCGTCTTCTAAGCTTACTGTGTCTCCATCATCTTGTTGCACTGTGAAGTCGATTGTTTCATCGAATTCTGCAAGTGCTGATAGGACGTGAGTGTCAGCGTCTACTGATCCTCTTGTTGGTACTTCTACGTGAAGTACTGGATCATCTGCGTTCCTTGGACCGTCATTAAATTGTTGTACGACTCCGTCCTCTCCATCTTCTTGTCCTGGGTTGACTTCAAATTCTACTGATACGTCGTCTCCGTCTTCAGATGTGAATGATACTGTCTCTAGTACGGATACATCTCTTCCGTCAAGTCTTGTTTCTCCACTGTTTGTGAAGTCTGTCAGGAAAAGGTTGTTGTTCGGTCTGTTCAGTGTGATTCCTTCTTCTGCGCTCCATCCTGCTACTCCTGCGTCTACGGATACTGTTTCTTCTGTTTCTGTGAATGCTGCGTTTCCTAGTGTTCCTGCGATTTCTACTCCAGATACAACGTCTAGTGTTGATACTGGCTGGCCGTCTTCGGCTGTTTCGCCGACTACTACTGATGTGTCGACTTCACCATCGTCTGATACGAATGGTGCTGGGAAGTCGCCAAGTGATCCACTGGACCCATTGTCCTGAGCTGATACCATTGCTGCTCCTCCAGCAACGGTTGCTCCGACTAATAGTGCGGAACCTGCGACTTTTCCTAAGTTGTTCTTAATTTTTGTGATTGTTTTCATAGTGTAAATCCTCACCGTTTGTTGTCGGACCGAGTGAAGGCCCATCTTGTGTTACCTGAAATCGGTTTTTTGTTTCCGAAGCTTCTAGGTATGGGAAGCTCCGCGGGATCCCGATTCCCGGAAAAAAATCTTACCTAGTTCCTTGTGAGGCGTAACTGAACTACGGGTCAATCAATCGGGAAAATCCCTCCTAATGGTGTAGCGTCTCGTTTCGTTGCTACTCCACTATGTTTAACTATTTGACAGTATCCTTATAAATGGTTTGGTGAGAACGCCATCATTAAACCGGATAGCTGTCAAATATAACTGCTTAGAAGATTCACGATCGTAAACAATCGTTCATAAAGCCGTTATGAACAATTAGACGAGATCTATAAGCAGCAAAAGCATAGAGATATGATTTAAAGGCTCCGAATTTTGCCATCAGCCGCAGAGCCATACTGAAGCACAAAGCTCTTAGAACTCGTTACATGCCAAATGAATGTTTATGAGGGCACTATGAACGATACAAAATTGCCTGGCTATGTTTCTGATTCTTGTTGATACATCGATCACTCACATATTTATCAATGGCCTCTCCTGTTGATTTCCATCCAGAATGTGAGAATAAGTCAGCTGAATACTACCTGAATACTCTGATTCATTGAGTTCATCTAATTCTGGGGCACCTTCTTGAACTAGGTGAAGTGTTTGGTTAGTTAGTATTTGGATTGTTCGTATCTTTCTCTCTTCTTTGTTACATATTTGGCATATATTTTACTGAGGATTGTAGATCTGCCCTTAATTTTAAAGGGCTCAGGATATGCCATGGTTTGTCCAGTGTTCTTTAATTCAACATATAGCTCACATTCGGCACCATTTTCTACACCCATTGACAAAATATGAGCGTAATCGACTTTTCCATGTATCTTTCTATCACTAGTAATCTTTCTGGTACTATTTGATTTCACCATTGCACACGTAGTAGTCACTAGAACATCTCCCAAATACCAGGTGAGACTACAGTGACTATCGTGGTTAGACGTATTGTTCACTTCTGCACAAAACCTTACAGATTCTCCCATTCTAACGGATTTTTTGCTAGAATAAACCGATTGTAACTCACATGCATACGATTTTAGTTGATTAAATACTCCTATCGAAGTGCCACCAATAATCGGTGCTCGAATTTCTGGTCGGATATTCACCTGTCGTTCCGTATACTCCTCAGGCTTATACAATCTTATTTCAGGATCTGAGCCTTCCTTGACCTCTATAACAACTTGATCGCCTTTTTCCAAGCCAACAAATGGGCTTCCATCTGCAAGTTTCTCAACAGCAGGACGGTACATATCTCTAGGAATAGTAACAATAAACTCTGCATCCCGGCTACCCCCTGGCTGAATATTTCGAGCCATCCGTGTTTTCTCATCCGTGACTGTACCTCTCAAAAATTCCAAATTTGACCCATCATCACCGATTTCCCACAAAATAATCGAATTATCATCAATGCCTAGTGACCGAATATCGCTCGGCAAAGGAACGGAAAGATACGTCCCACTCGTTGAATCCGCGTAGTCAACCACTTCAACCGGGTACACCACTCTACGTTCAGTGCTCATGTTGCATACACTACCATTTTACTCAGAAATGATCGTATTAGATACATTATTTCTGCTGGCAAAAGGTTTGCTGTGAAGCAGCAGAGACACAGGCCGTAATTCCAAACTAATACAAATGGCTACACAACCCCTTCGACTAGCGAGACTGGCGGAAAACACCGTCTCAGAAAAAATAGGGTCAGTAGATCTGTCCTCAATGCAAGGTTCAGAGAGAGCACCAAACTATCTACCTCCATTAACAGTCCAAGAGGGGCTAGAATGTGAGACTCCTTCCAGCTTTGAACCCCTGTTAGGCCTCTTGGATTCACTGGTCCAGCTTGCGTTCATCGCGGGCATAGGTCTTGGAACACTGGGTTTCCTGGTCGCGGCGTTGTTCCTGATGCTGCCGGGCCAAGACAATTCCCGGCGGGGTAAACTGGTGGCGAAGAACGTGTTCATCGGAGCAGTACTCTTGCTCTCGGCACAGCTCATCGTTGACTTCCTCGTCTCGCAACTGGGGGCTACACTATGTACGTAAACGCGTATACGCGTATCTCTGCGGTCCTCGGATTGCTGCTGGCATCAGGGACTGCTTCCGCCCAAGAAAACGATGAGAGCGGCTCAGTCATCGACCTAGGCCCATTAACTGACGCGGTAAAGGACTTGATCGAGGCCTTCGAGTCCTTCACCGGAGACTGGGATCAAACCCTGAAAGAAGTTCTGCTGGATGTCCTCTTCCATCCGTTCCGCTCACTGGGAGAAGTCCTGCTCAACGTAGTAGCAAAACTGCTCACCACAACACCCAAGGTCTACCCGAACCCCGCGGTCGAAGAAGTTCACAGCCAGGTCCTGGTACTGGTGATCCTGCTATCCACGTTGGCGTTCATGGCCGCAGGCCTCCTCTACATGATCGGCCCCGTCCTCGGCGTCACCTACAGCCAAGTCCGACTGATTCTGCCCCGAATCCTCATAGCACTAGTCTTCTCGTTCATTTCCCTGCCTTTGCTCCAGCTCTCGGTAGAGTTCACTGACGCGCTCGTATACGCGTTCACACCTCAACTATTCGAACAATCGTTCACCGAGATGATAGGCCTCAGCACAGGCCTTGTCTTGGCATGGGTTATCCAGTCTTTTCTACTCGTCGCGCTCGCCGCAGTCATGATCATCAGAATGGTATACATCATGTTCATCGCCGCGATCTCACCCTTGTTAGCCCTGGTTTGGAGCCTCCCACGTATCCGCAGATACGCGGATACCTTCATCGCCGGATACTTCGCGGCCTTGATGATCGCACCACTGAACCTGCTCGCCCTCAGGTTCTCCCTCGCACTAATGGACGGGAACGGAACCACCGTCCTACAATCTGCCTCAAACTGGATCCTAGGAATCGCCTCACTCACCCTTCTCCTATTGATCCCGTACCAGGTCTGGGGAGCCTCACAAACCATCGTCGGCAAAGCCACCAAGACCGCCTCAAAAACCGTTAACAAAACCCGGAACAACCAGCAGCAGAACTTCGAACTCAGCGAAGACGAACAGAACAGGCTCCAATCCTACCGTAACCGGAAACAGGCCGACAAACTCGGAGGCGGCAAATGAGGCCTCGCATCCAGTTCCCCGGGAAAGTCGAAGACGTCGAACTCCAGTTCTTCGGCCGTTTCACCTGGAGAGACATACTCCGAATCACAGCACCCGCCCTACTGCTCTACATCCCCACAACAGGCCTAGAAGCCCCTGTTCTAGGGCTCCTAATCGGTGTGGTGCTGTACCGGTTCAGGCCTTACAACCGGCCACTGGATCAGCACCTGTACCACTTGGTCCGGTTCCACTTGTGGAGGAAGCTATGACAGAGCTCGGCGGGGTCAGAGTCGCCCCAACAAATCTGGAGTTAATGACTGAGGCTGAGGCCCGGGCTGTCCAGCAGACCTACAAGCAGTTGTTGGATCAAATCGATTACCCGACCACGGTTTACTCGGTTCAGTCAGAGCTCGACATCTTCCCGTACGCCGAGTACATGAAAGATCGGTTCTCAACACATCGGGAGCTGTGGGAGGACTACCTCCGGTACTGTAGCCGGGTCCAGACTGGTTCAATCCACGGGACAGACCACTACATCGTTACACAGGTCGACCCATCCTCCACGTCGGCACTCGGATTCCTCAACGAAGAAGAAGACGATCTCGAAGCCGAATCCGAGAGACGGACCAACCAGTTAGTCGAGGCCCTCAACACCGCCGACATCTCCGCACGACCAATAATAAAAGAAGAGATAGCATCACTGAAAGACAGGTTCACTGGCGACTGTGGACACAGATACGTCGATACCAGGGATGGATGCCGCCGATTCCTTACAATCACTGAATACCCGGCAAACCTGGACCTAGGCTGGCCTCTTGACCTGCTCCGCATAGAAGGCCAGATCGATGTCATCCAACAAATCACGCCGCAGGACGGCGGCAAAACCCGGAGCCAGCTAAACAAAGTGAAGGAACGATTGAACGCCGAGATCAACTCCCGTGTAGCCGGCGGCTTCGTCGACACGAACAAACTCGAATCAAAATTGGCGTCCACAGAGCAGATGCTGGACAGCCTCGCACAACGCCAACAGCACCCCTTCGACTACCTCGTAATCCTCTCAGTTCACGGACCAACCCGCGAAGAGTGCGACTCCGTCTTTCAGAAATTGAAGTCCCGGCTGAAAATGATGGGGATCGAAACCGCAGAACCTGTACTTCGGACCGACCAAGCCATCAAAACCTGCTCCCCCGTACAGAGAAACCAGTTTGACGAAAGCTACCTACTGCTCAGCAACGCAGTAGCGGCTGGACTCCCCTTTGCCACCCGCACAATCGACCAAGAATCCGGGATCATCTACGGAGAAGACAGATTCGACAACACACCGATCCTTCAAAACCGATTCAATTGGCATGCACCCCATCTCGCACGATTCGGATCCACCGGTTCCGGGAAAACCTATCACACCAAAATCGAACTGCTCCGGACACAGCTCGCACATCCCCAAGCACAGATCATCGTCATCGACCCGAAAAACGAGTACAACCAGATCATCGACAAGCTCCGCGGAAACACCTACTCCGTCTCAGATAGGCCTGGAGAGATCAGCTCGGCCGCCTGCTTCCAAGTCCCGGAACGAGGCCAGTCACAGTACATAGACTCGATCATCGACCTGATCGAGCACCTCTACCAGGTGACCAGCCAAAACAACCGGCGGACGCTGGTAGTGGCCGATGAAGCCCACAACGTGTCAGGTGTGGGTCGAGGCCGAAAAATCCTGACGCGCTGGGTGAGAGAAGCCCGCGACACCAACACCGCGATCACACTGGTCAGCCAATCGGCCAGCGACTTCACCCAGTATTCGGAAGGAGAAACCCTACTGGATCAATGCCCTGGAAAAGTGTTCTTCCGGCACCAGCGGGTCTCCGACGACATGATCGACTACTTCCAACTCTCCGAACAGGAGGTGATCGACCTCTACGACCTAAAAACCGGTACAGAATCCAGTTACAGCGAAGCAATCCTCAAAATCAGCGGACGACTCGACGCCAAGATCCGCGTCGAAGCAACGCCTGCCGAACACCAACTCATCGAACAATGAAACGCGAACTAACGTACGTCCACGTCAAGAAAAGCAGTTCCAACACCGAGATCAGCGTCCTCGAAAAAACGGAAGAGGACTTCGACTTCAAACAGCTCGAAACCCGTTCCACCTCGGAAGGCCTAATCGAGGAGATCCAGGAAGTACAGCAACTCATGAAGGCCTGCGGGCAGCTCAGCGGAGAACTCGAAACCTGCGAGGAAGAAGAGGAAGACCAGCGACGGGTCTCGCGGCTTCCAGCAACTCAGCAGAGATAGACAACCAAAAATTATGAGAGAATATCCGGGGTCAAGGCGGCCACACCATAGGGGGTAACACAGCTCGCCTGATTCCCGCCGTCCTCTCAAACCCACTAAAACTCAAATGAGCAATCAAGACCTACAACCCGGCGAAATCGAAGAAGAGACACACATCATCACCGAGAGAATCATCGAAGAACCCAGCGATGCAGACCAGGAAGAAAGCCTAATAGAGAGATACTTCATCAAAGGAGCGTCCTTCACACTCGGAGCAATACTGCTCATCTCAACGACACTGATACTATTCGGTCTAATAGGCAGCGACAGCCTCGCTCATAATCTCCTCGGATTACTGCTAGGCCTGCTAATAGTCGCCGGCATAGCCGAATACGTAGAAGAATGAGCCTGAAAGATCGGCTCCTACCGAGCCACATCAAACTCACAGAACACCAGGCCCAGCAGCTTCAAAACTGCGGTATTCCCGGCTATACCATCGAGATCAAGCCGCCGAGAAGACACGGAGAAGCCACTCTCCCAGAATTCATACGGTCAATCCAAGAGCTCCAAACCCAGTGGCTAGGCCTGAAAAACGCCTCACCCACAACCTGTTTTGAAATCAGGAGAACCGGTCAAGGCCTCAAAATCCAGTTCACCGCGCCCACCAAACGATTAGAACGCAAGATCCGGACACAACTCACCAATCACCTACCAGAGATCCGGTTCGACAACGGAGCGTCAGGCCTCCCAGTGACACCGGAAGCCACGATCGGTGGAGGACACCTCACCACCGGACAGAGAGACCACTATCCCTTCCAAACCGACTTCGATCGGCCGCCGACAAACGCGTTAGCAGCAGCACTCCACCGCCACTCGATGCAAGGCACCAAGGTCGTCATCCAGATCCTGTTCCAACCTTCGATAGGGAGACCCCTACGAAACCGGTGGTGGACGCGCAGAGCCTACCAGAGAATCGGATTCCTCCGGAAAGAGAAAGAAAAACTGTGGGGATCCAGGCCTCCCACACCACGGGAGAAAAAGCAAGCTGACGCCATCGAAAACAAGGCCGGGAACAACCGTTTCCACACCGCAATCAGGTTTGTCGTCATCAACGCAGGAGACCACACAAAGAGCCGCGTGAAAGAACTCTCCGGAGCCTTCAACATCTACGAAAACCCGGAGACCGGCCAGTACTTCAACACTACAACAGTCCAGCCTCTTCTGGAAGATCGGATCTTCGACTTCGCAAACTCCATCTCGAACAGAGAACTCGGCAGTTGGACTACCACGTTCCAGGCCTCCACTGACGAACTCGCAGCTCTACTCTCCATCCCCAATCACCAGCAGGAAAACATCCAGTACGCCTCACCATGACAACACCTGAAGAAACCCAGACACTGATCAAAAGCACAGCAGACCTCGCCACAACCTACCTCGGCAGCCGAGAGTCAAACCTCGGAGTAGAGGAAAACATAGGCCTCGACGATGAGAAGCGCTTGACACACGTCCTCAACGTCGGACCCACCGGCTACGGCAAAAGCCAGTTACTGACACACGTCGCACTCCAGGACGCTGAAAAAGGCCACGGCCTCGCAGTCATCAACCCGAAAGGCGACCTGATCGACGAATTCCTCGCCAAACTACCGGAAGACCGGATCGACGATATCGTCTACATCAACCCGGCAAGGGACCCTGTCACACCGATCAACGTCCTCGAACCTCACGTCACCGAGGAAATGTCGGAGGCCCAGCGAGAGAACCAGAAAGAAATCATCGTCTCCGACCTCATCGACCTATTCAAACGCCAAAGCGAAAACTGGGGCGACCAATTCGGACGAGTCCTCGAAACCCTGCTCCGCGCACACCTCGACCTAAACATCCAGAAAAACCAGGGAAACAGTCTGCTCGACGTCTTCCGCTGCGTCGTCAACCAAGACCAGCTCACCCAGTTAATCGACGACACCGACGACCAGATCATCCGAGAACAGCTCGTCCGCGTCAAAGAAGACATGACCTCATACGAAATGGAGCCCCTACAGCGCCGACTAAATGACTTCGTGATGAACCCGACCATCCGGAGAGTTATCGGCCCCGAACAATCCGGAGTCAATTTCCGCGACGTCGTCGACGACAGCAAAATACTGCTGGTCGACATCCAGAAAGGCGAAGTCGGAGAAACAGTCTCCCAACTCGTCGGAAGCATCGTCACCACCAAAATCTGGGCCGCAGCACAGAGCCGAGTCACCCAACCCGTTGAAGAACGAACGCCGTTCTTCCTCTACGTGGATGAGCTCCAGAACTTCGGAGGAGAAGGCAGCAACTTCACCAAAATCCTAAGCGAAGCAAGAGAATACCGGCTCGGTTGCTGGCTCGCCACACAGTACCTCCAACAACTCGCAACCGACATGCGGAGAGCAGTCGTCAACAACTGCCGCACCAAAATCACATTCAACCCCTCCGGAAGCGAAAACGAAAACCAGATCGCCGGAATGTTCCAAGGCCTCACCAAAGACCAGCTCAAAGCCCTTGGGAAGTACCGGGCCGCAGTCCAGAAACCCAGCAAGAAAAGCCACAACAACGCCATCTTGTTCGACACCTATCCGCCCTGGGAACCCGAAGACACCGACGTCGACCAACTCAAAAAACAGGGAACCGCCGCCACCTCCCACACCGCAACCGAGTTGAAGGCCTCGCAAAGCCTCGGGAAAGGCAACAACGCCGGCGGCGACAAACACCGCGAACTCCTTGCCCAAGCCAAGAAACAACTGGAGGAACGCGGCTTCACAGTCAACCTACTGTATCAAGACCAAGGCGACAACAAACCGGACGGCCACGTACACCTACCCAACGAGAGTATCGCACACCTCGAAGCCGAACACAGCACACTAAGCAGGCCTGTCAAAGTCCTACGCAACCTCCAACGAGCCGTTGAGGAAGACCGAGAAGTCTTCTACATCGTCGAAGGTGGTAAGGCTACGAAGCTTCAGAACATCGTCGACGACCCCAAAAACCGGCGCGGCAACGAATACAACGATGAACAAGGCAGCTACAGCTACTACACCGACGAAGACGGAGAGGCATACACCGACTTCATAGAAGTAGAAGAAGCGGAATACCGAGTCATCGAAATCGGAGAAGACAAGCTGGAACTCCACGATCAAAAAATAGAGCCGGAATGCCCCGAACTCCAACACAACACTGAGGAAGATCTACAGGCATTCTGCCTACACCGCGACGAAGACGGATTCTGCACCGAACTGGAACAAAGCTGCGTCCTCCTTGAACAATGACTGGGGACCTCCAACTCCGCGACATCGACCAAGCAGTCCTCCAGCACATCGTAGAAGACCACAACGATACCCAGAAGATCACACAGGCCACCACCTTAGAAAACCATAGAGTCCGCTACAGCCTTGAAAAACTGGAGCAACAAGGCCTGATCACAGTAGAGAACCCAGATACAATGGTTGAACGGGTGATTGACGGTCAGAAACGAGTGTTTCAGCATCCAAAGCAAGCCGAATTGACGGAAGACGGTGAGCAATACCTTGCCCAGAATCCTGATACAGAGAAAACCATGTATAGCGAGCTAAGCCGTGACGAACTCATACAAAAAGTCCATAGCCTAGAAGCCGACGTTGAACAATTAGAAGAGAAATTCAACATATTCCGGAGCCAGATTCAGCAAAAACTGTGAATGGTCTTACCCAGACAAACTAACGACTCCACAAATATCGTCAGAAGCCCTTCCTTAGAGCGCACCGTAAACTGCGGAACGAGATACTGCAACACCACTCAGACTTCAACGAAGGCCTCGTGTTATTCGCTTTCCTCACCGTACTTCGTTCCCTCCTCATCGAGATCAATATAGACCAGTTCTTGATCCTCATTCCAGTGGGCGTCGTACTGAGTGGTTCGACTCGGCGTTAGCCCGTATTGTTTGAGAAAACTTGCAGCATTCAGGCTTGCACTGTTACTGTTGCTGTTGAACTGCAGCGCATATGCATCGCTATCCTCCTTATCAGCAGGACGGATCCCCACCTGATTATCCTCCTCATTATAGTAGAGAATAGCCCCATCATAATCCTCAAAATACTTCTCAATCGCTATCTCATTAATTCCAATGCTCTCAGACTTCCGGAGCGAGATCTTCGGCTGATTACCTCCTCCTTTTCCACTATGTTTCTGAAACTTCTTAAAGCCCATACCTGAGGTATAGGCCTATCCTATGTGTTAATCCATTCGATCAAAAAATCGCTATCTAAGTATTCTCACAAGCCATTCCTGAGCAGAACCATCGCTTCCGAATCTTTCTAGAATCATTCCTACTTTACCGTATAATGCTGCTGTTCCTGAAGTGAATAAATAAAAGGCTGGTTGTGTTACTGTATAATAGTCATGTCTAATTCTGATTGTACGCGTCGAGGCCTGCTGAAAGCTGGGGGAGCAGCAGGGACAGCAGGTTTAGCAGGTTTAGCAGGATGTTCAACCAGTTCAGATCCGGGAAGCTCAACAGACACACCAGAGCATAACCCGGAATACGAAGTAGAATTAAACGCCGAAGACATAGACCTAAAAAATGAAGACACCTACAACCTAGGCCTAGAAATAAACAGAATACTGGACGGAGAAACAGAAACACTAACCCCAGACCAATACGAAATAAAAAACGCCTTCCAAGTCAGAGACCACCCAGAATACAACCCAGAACTCTTCGAACAACACGACATACTATACGAAGACATACTAGAAAACATAACCCAAGTAGAAGAACAAGGCCTAACAATCGAAGCAGAGGAAGTACTACCAGGACAAACACAGTTCGGAATAGAAATAGAAATCCAAGACACCGAATACAACCAAAACACGGCCAAACAAATAAACGACACAGCAAACATAAACTCCAATCAAGAACACCTGCAAAACAGACTAACAGTAGACCAACCCCGGCTATGGGAAGAACTTCGGCAAGACTACCTAGAAACCCACGTCCTAACAGACGAATGGGACGAAGCTGTAAAAAACATCAAGAAATCCGATAGATTCACTGAAAATATTCAAGGAGAAACATGGAGAAGAAAACTAAGGATAGCCGGTATTGAATGGGCAAGTGAAGCTAGAGATATTTTAGGTATGGGCGGAACCTCGGTATACGCTGGAGAACAGGCCGCGACGTTGGAGCATATTTTCCCAGAAGTCCACGCATTTCGTTTAACCAATGATGAGCATGATACGACGTTGGCATATGTTGAGGAAGAGGACAAGATCTACCATGTAGACAGCGTAGGGGGAGCTGGAACTACGTTTCCGCCGAAGGATCACTCAGCAGTCGAAGACTATAATACTGCTTTAGACCCAGAGAACTCTAGAGAAGAACGAGTTGAATTTGCTAATATCACCTCAGCTAGAGTAAATTCACAAAGTTCAGTTCAAGAACCTCCACTAAGGAATATGTTTGTAGAAGAAGATTTGAGGGAGTCTTCACAAGAGGTTTTGCGTGAAGGCCGCGGTTTCGATCAGTTGTTTGATTTCCATAAGGAATGGGGATTATCAGCAGGATTAACACCGAGTCTAGACTTCACCGCAAAAGGCACAGTCGAAGACCCAGAGATAGAAATAGAATAAACAAAAAAGAGAAAAAATTAATATTTTTGTTATTGTCCTTCCATCATCTGGAACTCATTATCTTCAACTACCGTCACATTGAACTCGTCAAAATTATTATAGCCGCGCTCTAATCCTTCATAGAATTCAAAGTGTTCATTAATAACATCTGAGTCATCATTATGCATCTCCACTAACTCCCCGATATTTTGAAGACGATCAGGCCTGTTCTCTGCTTCGTAACTCCAGTTGCATGAGTAAGCACCATCAAAATCATCTTCACTGCTCATGTCAACATACATTCCGACAGACTCGGTTTGTCCAATACTTATACTGGTTGATGCAGAGTAACTGTTGTCATAATTACCGTCCTGAACTTCTGAAAGAGATGCATCATAACAAGTCATCTCAACATCTTGAAGACCGCCCCAATTACCATCATCACCCTCAGGAACAGCTAACCTATAGTTGCTAAAGTCTTCGAAACCCTCTTGTACAAACAGATCTTCAATTTGATCCTCAGTCATAAAGTTGGTGTTTGGGAGTACCATACCTATTAGGTCTCCTTCACTGGTTTGAGGCAGTAGTACTGGTTGCTCCCAGCCAATATCACCACTACACCTCCACTCATTGATACCATCTTGATCGACGTATGTCCAGTATTGGCCGTCTGGGCATTCACCCGCAAACCCTCCCTCAAAAACAGCGGAACTACCAGACCCATCCGAAAGAACCGACTCATCCCGAGCACCAGCATTAGCCGGCGTCCTAAGAAGAATTTTCGACTGCGGAGGCCTGATAATAGCTGCTGTCAAAACAAGTGGTGATCTAGAATCAGAGTTCGAACGAAGCATTTTCCGGGCCAAGAGTGTAAACTTCTTCCGCGTATGGTCTGGCCCTATTATCAAAGAAAAACTGGCAGAACACCCCGATCTGATCGCTGAAATGTTCCTCGAATAACTCAATCTCTGGAACAATAAGATTCGATCGAGGCTAGCGGATATGATACAATGATCTCTGATAAGCTGGAACAAGCGGACATGAATCCTGAGAAGAATTATCATTTGATGATGGATATTTGACAAGTACTTCGAGGCCTCAAATCGGTTTTTCTGTGGCGATATGTAGTGTTCCCCCAGCGATTTATATTCTGAGAGGCAACACGTTTCTGTATGAGTAGGTCCCGTGGGAGGCTTTTCTGCGATAAGCGGTTCAGCGAGTTTGGTAGAACCCGGTTGGAAGGGATGAAAGAGGAGATCTCAGGCCTGTCTTCTGAAGAACTTCAAAGCAACAGTACGGATTCTCTCGCGTTGATCTTTGCGGCGAAACACACTCCCTCGAAGATTGAGTTACAGGATCCGGTCAGGGAAGACGGCGGTGAGGTAGAGAAGGATGTAAGCGACCGCCAAGACATTCCCTCCTTCGGCAGAGGTCCTACCTATGTGACGTATCACCGGCTCAAAGTCAAACTCCCATTCAACGGCGACAAAAAATATTCTTACATCGTCCCAGCAGCTACGATTTGAACCCTCCACTGTATGATGAACTGAATCGCGGCGAAGCCGTCTACTACATTGATTATAGAACGGAGAACCGGGAGCCAGAGGAAATTAAAGAAGATATCGAAGTCGACATAGAGCATTGGACAGAGAAGGTGGAGAAGTACGTCGGAAACCTGAACGACGATATTGAATCGATGCAGGA
>LKMJ01003036.1_pt1 | contig 15579 bp, 19 predicted proteins | sample 643391 | NCBI WGS metagenome assembly LKMJ01 (sample SAMN04112250, study PRJNA286221) | soda lake metagenome | biome: soda lake; feature: Kulunda Steppe; material: water; isolation source: sample PL-Br10 brine of Picturesque Lake | place: Russia: Kulunda steppe | collected 2010-07
CACACACACACACACACACACACACACACACACACACACACACACACTTGTACACACCTCCTACACACTCACGTGACTTACAGTGCACCACACGCACGCACCATACGCACACACTCACACACAGTGTTGTCCCTCTTAAGATGTCACACTTCATGCTTATGCAGTCCTTATTGCTCGCTATACAAATGGAAGAGATGACCTGCCTTCTTGTCATGGGAGAGAGGATCCACCAGGGAGCAGTATTGTTCAGCATCCAGTACACATACCACGCAGCATCCACGATGTGGATAACGATGCCATCTTGGGTGCGTGCATCTTAATTTATGGTATTTGCCTGCCTGGGTGCGTCTGATCCTGAAAGCACGTGGGTAGAAACAAGTGCAGGTGTGTATGCTAATCTCACGTTGCGCAAATGTGTGCACGCAACTATGGGGCAGAGACTCTTACTTCTTCACTTGTTGCGCAGCAACTGGAGCTTAGCGCCCTTGACCCTGTGCAAAATACTAGTGAGGCAAGCATTCCTGGCCTGCAGCGCTGCCAAGCCTAAGGATGGAGCACTGTACAGGATTGCTTCATTTTGTGTTGCAGGCTTTGGTGCGGACTTGTCTGAGGACCATCCCGGCTTCCATGACAATGCATACAAGCAGCGGCGCGCATGGATTGCTGATCTGGCCAGGCATCACAGGTAGGGGAGTGTTTGCGCAGAGCAGGGTGCTGAGCAAGTTGCAGCTGGTCGGTTCCCATACAGCAGCCCTAGCCTAGAGCACCCTGCAGTTATGGCAGCTGTTGATGGTTGATGCGCGCTTGGTGGCACAAGGTGCTGACACAGCACATCCGCCTTGCAAATCTGCATTCCATGCAGTATGGCATACTGCACCACCCGACCACTGGCAGGCACACAGCTGAACATGGCGCTGCAACTAAGGGGCTTGATAAAGCTGTGCACGGCTCACTCTTCCTCTTTCGAGTGCTCCACCCCCCACCCCCCCCCTCACTCTCAGCGTAGCACAACTGCTGTGTGCCTTACTCTTCTACAGGGTGGGCACCGACCCAATCCCACACCTCGACTACACTCCTGAGGAGATTGCAACCTGGGGGCATGTGCTGTCAGAGCTGAAACACCTGTTCCCAAGGCACGCCTGCCAGCAGTACCTGGAGTCCTTCCCTACCTTTGACTTCCGTGAGGGTCAGGTGTGTGGGGCCGGCAAAATCAAGGGCAGGCAGTCAAAGACGGCTGGGCCAGCAGGGCAGCCGTGCCCGACCTCAGAGACATGTGAGTGCGCTGCCTGGTGGTTTGCTGGGGGGCCTAAGGCAGGCATGCGCACGCAAGGGAGGGGCAGGAAGGCGCTGCATCGAGGGGCGCAAGTCAAACGAGGCCCGATGCACCGGCAGCGATCCATGTGTTGCATGGGGCGTGTGCATGGTCTCACAGCTGTTATCCATGTGCAGGCTCAGGTGCATGCTGGCGGAGCAGGGCCTGGGCCATCAAAAAGCACATCGCTCCGACCGAGCAGCCTTCCTGCTCTCTGTCAGGGGGCGCATCTTGGACTGAAGTCCACACGCGGGACGTGCAAGGTGCACATTCAACTACGCCCACAAGCCTACGCTGCGCGTGCTCACGAGACCTCTGTAGCATATGACACCACGCCTGTGCTGGTGCTGGTGGCGGTGCTGCTGTTGCTGCAGGTGCCCCAGCTGGAGGACCTGTCTCAGACCTTGAGGGCGCGCACAGGCTGGCAGATCAGGCCGGTGGTGAGCAGCAGTGTGGCATGGCACTCTGACTGTGTGCTGGAAGACAAGTGCGCACAGCGAGCGACCGGCCTGCCGCCTAGCACGCCTGCTTGCATGCCCCACAGGCATGCATGCCAAGGGGGAAGGGCATGTGACAAAGAGAGTGTAGCAGGTGGAGTATAGCTGATGAGCCTATAAGCCAATGGCCGTTGCTTTGTGGCAGCCTTTCAGGGCGCACACATGCATGCTCAGCTGTCAGGCTCACATGACGCGCGTCCGTGCATGCGCACATGCACACGCGCACACCTGCACACGCGCTAGCTTGCACCTGCATGCAAAATATCCTGCGCGCCCTTCCTGAGTCCATGTGCCTGACCCACGTGCCCGACCCAAAGTAATATGGGCGCGGCATGGTGTGGGGGATCGGTGTCCTGTGATGCGTTGTAAGGGCACAAAGTGACGGCAAGTGACATATCTGTGTCTGCCAAAGCCAAAGCCATGAAACTCTGATCCACGCACGCGCCAGGCGGGCTTGCTCAACCCTCGCCACTTCCTCGCCGGCCTTGCCTTCAAGTACTTCCACTCCACACAGTACATGCGGCACCACAGCAACCCCTCCTACACACCCGAGCCCGACCTGTGCCACGAGCTGATAGGTGAGGTCTTGCGGCCACCCTTGCCGCATTTTCAGCAGCTCAGATTGGCTGTCACACAGATGATAGGTGAGGACTGGAAGCCACCCTTGCCACATCTCCAGCAGCTCCTTGAGAGATTGGCTGTCACAGCTGTGGGCTCTCAACGCCCAGCTGCGCTTCCTTACTCACAAGGTGTTGGCCAGCTTGGCTCGCCGAGGCATGACCTCCCATAGAGCCGACTGCCCCCTTAGACAATGTGGCCCAGTTCTTGCTTTGGAGTAGGACAGGCAGGAGCGCAAGGTGGTGAGGCGGTGAGGCGCAAGGTGTAAGTGCAAGGCGGCGAGGTGCAAGGCGGTGAGGCCCCTGCACACACCTGTGTCCCTGTACCGCAGGCCACGTGCCCATGTTGGCTAACCAGCAGTACGCAGACCTGGTGCAGGCGATTGGGGAGGCCTCCTTGGGCGCAGACGACAAGACGGTGAGAAGCCTGCAGGATCAACACAGCGTTTGCTCTAGCGTGCCTGGTCACAGGAGAACCACTTGTGGGAGCTCTCTATGTGGGACAGTGCCAACAGGGGTGCTCACAGCTGCGCCCAGGTTTTGCAGCCCGCCACTGCGAAGCTCCAGGATGGCGGCTGAATACGTGGGCAAGCAAGGATGCCGTGGGACTGCGCACCATAGGCATGTCGTCCTAGTTGCCTCACCTTTCCCTCCCTGCGTGGCAGGAACAGATCGATGATCTGACGCATTACAAGCATGCTGGCTGGCATGCCCTTGCTCAATTTGCTCTGCCACAAATGAGGCATGCCTGTGCTGATGTGCGCCTTGCAGTGCTGGCACCTCATCAAACTGTACTGGTGAGTCAACAGACAGCCTGACTGTGTGGTGAGTGGCTGATTGGCCTATAACTTAAAGTATAAGGTACTGATGACCCTTTGGGAAAGCCATAGCCACTGCATCCATGCAGGCATTGTCCTAGCTTCACCCAAATTCTAGCATCTCTTTTAACGACAGAAGAGGGGGGGGGATATGGGAGTAAGCATAGTACAGTATGTGCAGATTGCACGCACCCACACATCTGTACCGGCCTATTCGTTAAGCCTGCAATATGGAGACATTGCATGTTGGGTCCGCTTGCATATTTGCACACGTTTTGATCAGTGTGGCACATGTGTGCACCCAAGACTTCCACGAAACCATAGCAAAGCACGATACGAGTTTCTTTGCGGCACACTTAACTGCCACTGACAGGTATGCACTTGGAGGCTTCCACGACACTAAAGCAAGCTCGGTGATACCGGGTGATGCAATGGTCGTGACACGAGGATTTGCCACCGACACAGTGGCACACACTCACAAGACATGTAGCAAACAACAGAGGCATGCGCTGGAGGCGTAGTGATACAGGCACGCCACGCACCTGACACACCTGACGCACCCAAAATTGACCTCACACACAGCAACCAGTATGAGGTGGTGAAACTCTGTGGGGGCGTACGCCATTCATAAAGGCACACGGTGGCATGAGCGTGCTGTTTGATGGCGGCACACAGACTTAGGTAGACAGATGCAGACACAAGGGCAGCTCAACGTGTCACACATGATTTGGAACAAGCCTAGGTCTGCTGAGCACATCAAGCACGTCTGCTTTTGCCTTGGTAGTGTTGTGATGCTCCAGACCACACGAAAACTCAGGTACACGATTGAGTTTGGAGTGATCCGCGAGGGCAAGGCTGTGAAAGCGTTCGGGGCGGGCGTTTTATCCAGCTATGGCGAGCTGGAGCACATGGCCAGCGGCAGGCCAACTTTTCTACCTTTTGATCCATTCAAGCCTCAGGTTGGTGTGTAACAGAGAAGCTATGCAGTGCACACTTGGCGAGCTTGCGTGTTATAGGGTGTGCCTAAATGGGTAAAGGGTGAAGGATTTGAGGGTTGGGGTCGGCTTTTGGCTAAGCATGGTGCTTCCTGGAAAAACTAGCTTGCTCCTCAGACATGAAATAGTAGTGTGATGGTGCATGCCAGCTCTACATGTTAAACTAGCCTAGTATTACTGAGTGGGAACGACACAAGCGCCCGTAGGTCTCTCGCTCTTATGTCCCTGTGCTGCATCAAGGGTGGAGACATACTAGGGAATGGTGCAGCACCCAGGGGCTTGAGCTAGTTGTCATACCCTGTCACGTGCATGATTGCTGCAGCAGCTTGCATGCAGCCTTGATGCACACACTTATGTACCCCCCATGATGCTCGCAGCCAAAGATGAGCTACAAAGATGGCTATCAGAAGGAACTGTTTGTTCTTGAGTCCTTCGAGGATGCTGAGGCAAAAATTAGAAGTCTAGCTACAATTATCCGGAGAATCCCTCCGTTGCCTGCCTCCTGATGCATGTTGTCAAGGTAAAAGACAGCTGCAGACCAAACAGACTGAAGTCTTCAGTAAAGACATGGTTATGGTTAATCTACAGCCCCTGCGCTCGTGACACCGTAAGATGCCCAGAGTCTGGCCACGTTCTCTCATGCAATTGCTGATTATTATGATCAGAAGTAGAGGTTTTCTCCATACTGCCTGCCGTATCATACATTGTTTAGATCTATGCCTATTTATTGCCACTCCACAAGGAGTTGCTCAAGATGATGACGGTGTTCATTGCAAGCCAACTTTGGCAAAGGAGCTTGCACAACCTACGGCATATGCCAGTACCCAGATCTCTGCGGACGCCAGACTCTGGCCTCGGAGGGGCATACAAAGGGTGTTGAAACCTTTGTTGAACATCTTTGCTTTACAAAGCGCAACAAAAGTTGATCCTTGTAAAGAAAACCTAGGAGCGTGAAAGTCCTGAATTGTAAAAATTTGCCATAAAATCAGTTGCAGCTCACTGATGAATGATCCTTGAATGATGAGCATCTCTATGAATACACAATCAGCAGGACGCTTACGAGCTGGGGCTCACAGTCATAGATATACAGGACTGCCTAAAAGCAACTAGAAGCTGAAAAAGGGCTGACGTGCAACAGATCTCCCAGGAATGTACACCACCATGCCTCAGGAAAAGGGGCTCGACCCTGGATCATCTGTCTTTGCTTGTGTTTCAGCTCCCTGGTTCACATGCCCAGGTGCCAGCAACAAGCTTCTGTGATCATCACCATATCCTCCAGTCTCCCGCCTTTGTTCACAGCCTTCCTGCTAATATATTTTGTGCTTAGAAGTTTCACACATTGCATGCCATTTATTTTTTTGCCACATAAGATGGCGCAGGCTAAACGGATCAAACAACAAACCAAGACCCCAGGAGCAGGAATGTCACTTTGATGCAGCCCATGCAGCACAAAAGTAAAGAACCAAGGCAGGCACCATAGACAAAATGATGCAGACGCAGCCGGGAAATCTTAAAAATCCAGCAACCTCACACAGGCAGGCTCAGAGGAAGTCTTTATTGCTGATTGACACTTGCCAGGATTAAGCACTTTGCCACAAACCTTTGCAAGTGGTGCTGTGATGCTCTGCAGCAGCAAAACTTGAGAGCCATATGCTCCTTTTGCAAGGGTGTGGGAGATGTCAGCAGCTGCCTGTGCTGTTCTGGGCCAGTGGGTGAGGCCCTTGGCATGCGTTGTGGCATGTAAAGTTTCAGACCTGGAGCGTTGTGTACACGGCGTCCATACTCATGCGCATAATTGTGGGGTCCTCGCTGTCGCTGAAAGGCACCCCTGGAGGCTGCAGCAGGAAGACTTCATCCTGTGCAAGAGCACAGCACAAGGAAGAGCATCACAATTGAAGAGAAGGGTGCAGCATGTAGACACAACTTGAACTGTGAGTGAGGGCTTTTAGCGTAGGGGAAGCAGTGGGGAGGTAGCATACCACCCTTTTGAACAAGCAGATGGAAAGTAGGTGCAAAAGTTGCTGCAGAACTTAAAGTTTACATCTTAATGCGTGTGTTTGATCAGCAGATGGATGTGCTAGCCAGGAAGCCATGCAGAGCAGCATAGAGGGTGTTGGTGCAGGCAGGCGTGCAACGGAGCCATGGCACGGAAGGCAGGCCGTGACACAGCATGCAGGCTATGGCACAGCATGCAAGCTGCAGCAAGGGCAGGATTGCTTGCAGGCGGCTGCGCTTCAACCGCCAGAGGGTCGCTGAATGTGCAGAGGGCTTTTTGTTTGTGCTTCAAACTCAAGAGTGGAGTGTCCAAAATGAAGCCAAAGTACTCTTTTGCTGCCCCGGGATGAGGGGAAGGTGCAGTGGCTGGTAGAAGGCTGCGCTTGCACGCCCGGTCATGGGGGTCACCGTCAAGCTGCCACAAGCTGTGGGTTGCGGAAAGGTATTGTGGTGGAGGAGATGGAAGCGTTTTTAAGACAGCACTTCATCACTGCAATCAATTGTTGCAACAAGCAAAGGTGAGTGGGCACCTACCTTCTCAGGCTGGCCAAGCACACCCAAGTGAAGCGTGTATGAGCCATCCAAGACCAGCACGGCTGCTGCCTGCGTGCATGCACACAGGATTACATCCGTCCCTTTTAGGAGCAGTCAGACACAAAGAAGCTACAGGACAGGTATTCCAGGACATATGGTGTTGATTGAAGATCATGATGCTCAAGAATGATTAAGGCAGACATCGGAAAGGCAGTGGCAGCAGTGTAATGTCCGCCCGACACAGAGCAATTCCTGCAACCTCACCCTCTGTTGGCTTGCATCCATCGCATGTGCTGCTTTTAGCATGTTGCTCTCTGCACACTTCTGGCAACATCACACTCTTGGGTCCCAAAGAGCCCTCTCACAGTGCATGGATGCACGCACATGGGACATGATCAGTTTAAGCTGTGGCACGGGCCATGAGGCACAGCTTTAGAGGGAAGCGCTGCCAATACCCCCTGGCCATTACCCTTAACCCTCACCCTCAACCTTCCCTCTGCTATGACGCACAGCTGCGCAGCCCTGTGGCCACTAACAGTGCAGACAGACCCCTCCCTCACTGTGCATAGGGGTGCTTCGCCACTGGCGGCAGTTGCCGTGCCCCGCTTCCACACTTTTGTGCACCTCGCGCACAGTGCTGCGGCCCACAAGGTTTCCGAGGCTGATACTGACCCGTTTGTTTGTCAGCCAAGATGAGAGCGCATGCAGGGCTCCGGCAGAGGGCCTGCCACACCCAACCGGCAGGCGGGGCGCGTGCCCCCTTGCTGCCGTTCACGCGCCTCCCTTGTTGTCGCACACCCGCCTCGGCGGAGGAGGCGTGTGTGCCCCGATGATGTTGCATGTGTGTCCCGATGATGTTGCATACGTGCGCCCCGATGATGTTGCATGTGTGCCCCGATGATTGATGTTGCATGTGCCCCACCTTGAGCTGGGCCAGGATGCTGCTCCCCGGAGGCGCGGCGGGGCCCGCAGCTGCCGCGCCTGCCAGCTCCTGCACCTGCTGGTCTGACAGGTGGCCAAACCCAGGGCCCAGCAGCTCACGCAGTGCATGGGGGGGCAGCAGGGCTGTGGGCGCTGCCGCAGGTGAGGTCGAGGGTGGGTGTGGCGCGCCGGCGTTTCCTCTGCTGACGGACGAGGGCACAAAGCGCAGGGTCGCGTGGCGGCATGGCACGCGCATGCCCTCCCTGCGGCAATAAACCACAGTATCATTGCACACCCGCGGGCGGCGCGGCGAGCCTTTCTTGAGCTTGCGTGTGTGGGTGCGCGCGCATATGCGTGCGCGCAGGCTTCCAAGCATGTGCACACCCTGCCTGCACGTGCGTGGCTGCCTGCTAAATGCCCTGCTGGGAGGGTGCGCGCTTGCACGCTTTCACTGGAGCGCTTCATGCGTGCACACGCAGGGGCACTGCAGCAAGCGCTGCCTCACACACGAAAGGGTGCACGCACCTAGCCCTGTCCCGCAGCGTCAAGATCCATGCCAGCAGCACGACAATGGCGTACGTGTGGGAGTCACCCTCAATCACCACCTCGTAGCGCACACTGCCATCACCTGCTGACAGTTTGGGCAGCAGAGCAGAGCAGAGGTGGTGGTCACAGAGCAGAGGTGGTGGTCACAGAGCAGAGGTGGTGATCACAGAGCAGAGGTGGTGGTCACAGGGGAGAGGTGGTGGTCACAGAGCAGAGGTGGTGATCACAGAGCAGAGGTGGTGGTCACAGGGGAGAGGTGGTGGTCACACTGGGTAGCTAAGTAGAGCAGAGGTGGTGCTCTCACACTGTAAAGGCAGGGAGAGCAATGACATATGGCGCGAGATGCGCCACATGGCATATGGATGAGTGCCACCTTCCACACCAGGCATGCGTGTGTGGGCGGATGTGCTCTCAACACCGCGTGCGGGGGTAGAGACACCTTGAAGTGAAAATAGGTACAAGTACATGTAAGCAGGTGAGTGCATGTGTGCGCGCACATGTCTGTGTGTGCACGTGCGCGTGCATGTGCACGCACATGTGTCTGTGTATATACTAAGCCTCTCCCGTGCGCGTGCACACACCCGCTGCTCTGCCTGGGCCGTCTCCGCCGCAGCAGCTTGGGAGAGTGCCAAGTAAGGATGTGAGAGGGGCAGCCTGTGCTCCTGCAGCACTGCTTTCCAGCTGCTCCAGCCGGCCGGTGCTGCCCACTGCCTTGGGGCGCTGCGGCCACATGGGCGTGCAGTGCACACACTATATGGTGACGGCATGCAAAGCGGTCGCTTGCCTCCTGTCACACACGGGGTGATTCTATCAAGAGCAGCCATGCCAGTGTGGGTCCGTCAGGGCAGCTGTGACCAAGGCCTGCCTGTCACCTTGGGGCGCTGCAGCCAAATGGGTGCGCACCCCAAGGTTATGGGGCATGCAAGGCAACCGCGGAGCGTTGGCACGCATTGGTAACATTTTGGTAACAAACGCATTGGTCACAAAATCTGATCAAGCACACATCAGCCACAGCAGAGGGCTTGGGGAGGATGTGAATGTGCTGCAGTCATGGTATGCATGAAATGGCGGCAATCAGGGCACATTGAAGCTGGAAGCTGCATCTGTGGGGGTGCGCCAGTCCTCAAGCTGCTCTGATGCAACTGCAAAGTGTCCAGGTACAGATGGCACAAGCAAGTGGATTGCCAACTCCCATGCGCAAATACACACATACAGACGCAACATGATGCACAAGCGAACGCATGCATATGCCCACAAACAGAGGGCACATGGCCTATCTGCTGTATGTGGTGCAGCAACTGCATTTTCCACAAGGGGTGCAACTGAACGCAACCAGTGAAACACAAGCATGACAGGCACATCCTCACCCTTACGCCCTAAATTAATCTCACCGCAATCCAATCATCCCAAGTGTGCATGGTGTGCATGCAACATGGTCGAAAAAGCAGCAGGAGCAGGTACACACCAGGACGCCTTCGTCAAGCTTACTGGCGTTAGTGCCAGGCACCTTGGCAGACGCAGTGCGGGTGCAGGTGACGAGCGCCACAGCGCTCGCTGCCGGTGATAAGCCCTGCAGTCGCCACAAGCCAGCATTGGAAAAGGTGCAAAAGAAGGCGCGCAACGTGTGTCAAGCTATGCGAGCGTGAGTGTGTGTATATGAGGTTGTGGGTGCGTATGTGGGTGTGTCAGTGGCTGTGGGTTGGGATTTGGGTGCGTGTGTATGTTCTCTTTCAGTTATAGCAGGGATGCGGGAAGTCGTGTGCATGCATGTGTGACGGTGGAGCGGGGAGGGGACCAACTGTGAGCCATGTAAGCCTGGAAGTAGCGCACAGCCAATTGCTAGCTTATGCCATATGCCAGCATGGAACTGGCGTACTGGAAGTCAGCAATGAGCATTGCTGATCATTGTTGTCATAAAGTAAGGGATACCCACACATTGCTCATTTGGAATGCTCACAAGTGTTTTTGGCAATTCCTCAGCTGCAAAGCAGTGCGAGCCAATTCAAAGCGCCCTGCCTGAGTGTGCATGCCTAATGCAGGATAGGACACAAAGAAGGCTCCTCGTTCCTGGTGCCTTGTTTTTGCCTGTTCCCGAGTGTCACCCAAGATCTTGTATAAAGGTGGATGAGTTCTGGCTAAGATCGAAAATGGGGGACAGGCGGACAAGCATGCCTCAAGTGAGGCAAGAATCAGAGGCTTTGAGAGTCTTGAGAGTCACCTGTGGCTGTTGTGGCTGGGGGAAGCTGTCCAGCACCTTGGACTCGTGTGCAGCTTTGCACAGCAGCACTGCCTGGCGCAGGCCCTCCACGCCTGAGGAGCACAAGGCCGTCAGTAGGTTGCACAAGCAAAAGCAACATGCGCTTTTGCGCTTACAAGCTGCGCACATGCTTTGTGCATTCCGTTCTTATTATTGGGCCCCAATTGACATGCGGCAGTTGCGCTTGCTTTGGTGGCCCAATATTACGCGCTTGCTTTGGTGCCCCAATTTTACGCGCCTGCACCCACCAGGGTCATCCCTACTGGCAAAGTGATTCCTTCCTTATGCATCTGCAGCATGTTGAAAGGGCCTCTGATGCCATGGTGCGGCAAGAACCTAGACGTATGTATTCACCGGCCAGCAGATCAGGAACTGGTAGAGGAAGAAGGAACCAAGACACACACTCAACAGCATGGTGGAGCAAGATGTGGTGGAGGCAGCAGGAGTTGGTTTAAACCGAAATACAAGCGCGCTCACCAGCGTGGTGGAACAGGAGCTCGTAGAAGAAGGTGTGTCCTGGACGAGATGACGCCAGCACAGATGTTCCCTGCAGGATACCAACAACACAGCTAGCAGGTGACGAGGCAAGGCAGCAACGCTTTGAAAGTCTCTGCCTACCAAATATTTTGTGCTGCAATCATTTTGTTGCCCACATGCATCTTATGGTAGCCAGTTTGTGTAAGATGCACAACACCGTTGCTAGCAAGTCAGGAGATCCTCTTGCAAGTCTCAAGCAGCCCTCAAGCAGAACAGACACGATGTCAAAATGTCCTCTGCCAGAGTTTTCCGGACAGGAAGTCCCTGTCAGGATATGCCTGCAGTTTGTGCCCCTACGCGCCTGTTGCATGACCCATGTGAAGGTGCTGACTGCATCCTCCCATGTGCCCGACATCTCCTTTTCTGCTAGGACCACAAGTAGCAGTAGGTCGGTGTGGTTGCCAGCCTGCACGTGCTCGCACACAACAGGAGCTGCAAGCCTGGAAGTTGCACGCAAAACTTTAGTGTTCTATAATGCCAGAGTGTCAGAGTGGATGGCTTACAATTCTCTTGAACAACCCCCAAATTCACTCATTATCATTCTGACATCAATCATGGCATGTCAAATAGCCATGTACGTCAAAGACATTGCTATTAAACATGCCAATGTCAGAGGGTTGAGCTTGTGATGAGCTCAGCCTCTGATGCCCTGTTGAGCCTTCATTGCCTTTTTGAGCCTGAAATCGAGTTGCGTCTGTGATGTCTTGCTGAGCCTGAAATCGAGTTGATATTGTAATGCTTTGTTAAGCCTGTAGTGGAGTTGTGTCCGTGATGCCCTGCTGAGCCTGTGATGGAGGACAAAAAGGGATGGGTGATACATGGCAAGCAAACTCAAGCACCATCAGGGACTTGACCTGCCTTCCATCTATCAACATCTAGCTCCACCAAACGTCTCCACCTAGTGACACCCAGCTGCACCTACCAAGCCTCAGTTCCGCCTACCAAGCCCCAGCTCCACCTCAGGTTATAGGCTATCAAAATACCTAGCTCAGGCAGACCCATCAGTCCTGGTCCCCCCTACAGCTGGACACCCCTTTTGTCTGGGCAATCAGTATCAACAACTTTGCAACTTTTGTAATTTGCTTATCCCTGCACCATTTTGGTAAGTGTGTTGGGTGGCTGACTTTTGGCCCTTTTAGGCTATGCTTGTTAGGGTGTGTGGGGGGCAGTGTGTGGCCGGGAATCTTGATTGAGACATATCACAAAGCAAAACAAGTGCTATTCTTCACACAGTACCCCAATCCACATATTCTCAATTTCACAAATCTTCATTGTTTTGCTTTCAACTCTGGTGTGAGTTGGGGGTCACAAAAACCAACAGGACAGCACAGTTGGGAACAGCACCCCGGCGTCTCATGGGAAACAATTAGCCAAAAATCAGCAAGGCTAGGAATTGGCCCCGTTTAAGCTTCGGCAAACCAATTTTACTTGCCCTTAAAGTTGAGGGGAAAAGCTGGAGGAAAGCTGCAACTGGTGGGGAGTGAGAAGACCCTCCATTTTTAAGTTTTTTTGCCATCTATGCCACCCACATGCTCCCCAAGAAGCCCCCCTACATAGTTTGACACTGCAGCATCAATTGTCAACCTAAATAAAGCAGCTGAAGTTTTTAAGCTCTGGCCATTTGAGGCACCTTTGGAATTTCACCTCTTCCTGCCAAAATGGGTGCAAAACAGCTTTAAAGCCACACACAGCACCCCTAGATATCAATAATATTTAAAAGCTCAATGCTCGGGACATAAAAAACAGATTTGGAGTGCTAAAAGGACATAGCAAAGAGTGCAAAGAGCAAGATATAGAAATTAGACAGTTTGGGGTGGCCTGTTCGTGGAGACCTCTCCCACTCACAAGTCTTGCCCTGAAACCTCCTCTTTGCAGCCATCTGCCCCCATACCTGAAGGACATCCACCAGGTCTGAGAGGCAAGATGAACAGGCAGTCTCCAGGGGTCCCCCCCCCCTGCCACGCCCCGTGGCGTCCATCAGCCCAAGGAGTCCGCTCAGTGAGTTGGCATGCAGGCCCCTGCACACAATAACGAGAATAAAAAAAATCAGGTTTTCACATAATGAGGAGATTTGACAAAAGGATAGCATACCTCAACATACTAGTATAAGTTGTCAATTATCACTCATAGCAGTATAAACAGTATAAATAGTACATGTAGCACAAGAGCATGTAATAGTAGGCTAATATTATACAATTATGCAGCAATAAGGGAAGTACATAATGGTATAAGTAGTATAAGTAGCGAAAGAATGATAACGATTCACATCAGAAAAGGAACATTTTAACAAGGAAACAGGACATCTGGTGCAGGTCACCCATGCTAGGGAAACATGTTGACGACAAAAAGCACGCATCAATGGAACACATGAGTATTCTGACCGACATGCAAGCCCCTGCAATGGAGATTAGCACACACAGATAAAGTTTTGTTTCACGCTTCACTCATCAACATGTCAGGATGCACACAAGCATGTAAGGTAGGGAGGTCAAGCAAGCTTGAACGTGGGCATCTGTCCGGCTAACAGGAATACACACTTCATCACGCACAACACCACTTCTGCTGTGGAGTCTTTGCTCGAGAAGAAGAAGTTTGCAGCACATCTCATGCCATGGCAGTGTTTTAACAGTGGAAGAAGGTGATCAGAAGCGCATTGTGGTACAGGCACAACGGAGGGTGGCACACATGCAAGGACCGCGTAACTTTGAGGTACAGGAGGTTCTTCATCTCTTAGCACAACATTCTGCATTGGGCCAAAAAAAACCTCAGAACCAAAGCCATTTGCTTAGTGAGGGTGCACACAAGAGGTTATGACTCTTGCATGCTCCGTTTTACAAGACGTGCAACACACACACTTACTGCAGAGGATGGGTGCCTGCGAGTGACGCAGTCCGACACAAAAGGAGTTGCAGGTATGTCCTGTGCGGCGCAAGACAGCCTATTTACCTGCCGCCGCTGCTTGCAATCCTGCATGGCCCTCTTGGGCTGGCGCTGCTGGCAGTGTACAGGGCCTGCATCAAGCATACCAAATTGAATGCAAAGACAGAGGTGGCGCTGCCAGCACAGGCAGACAAATGCACCCTACCTACCATGATGGTCCCCAGTGTTGTGTGTGGGCCCTGGGCAGATGCGGAGCAGACGCCTTTTGAAGGTGCCGCAAGCAGGTGTTCATGAAAGCTTAACAGGCAGCTGAGGTGCGCTGCACAGTGGCGAATAGGGGGAGAAGGGAGGAAGGGCGTGCAGACACTTGGGGAGAGTGCATGCTGCAGCAGCAGGAGTGTATGCCCTACTGCTGCTGCTACAGGGCATGCACTCCTGCTGCAGGGTGTTATGATTGGCATTATGGCTGTGCCCCCCCAATGGCGTCCAAGAATATCAGTTATCAGTCACCACGACCAGGTCACTGGTCATACAGTGAAGAGGCATGCAGGCCCAGCATGCGCAAAACGCAGGGATGCGTCAGTTGAGGGGCGTCTCAGGGTGTGGCAATGCCTGCCCTTTTACAGCCTTGGTCAGCAACAAAACAAGCGGCGCAAATTGCTGATGGTCTGCAGGTAGGGCACCAACACAGGGTGTGGCAATGCATGCCTGTGCCCGCCTTAACCGCTTGCCTGCATGGCGTCATAAGCGTGCGCCCGCCCCTACCACCTGCCTTTATGACGTCATAAGCATGTGCCCACTGCTGGTTGCCCGTCATTGCCAACAGCACGCCAGCACACATGCCTGCCCCCAGTGGGCGGCTGGGTTGGTACTCCTGTGAACACAGAGGCAGGTTTAGCATTTTGTAACGGGTCTGAGACAACAGACTGATGCCTCTTCTTAATCCAAGCTGTCAGCTGCAGCAGGCCAAATCAGCCTGCTTCCACGACAAAAAGACACGGTCGCACCATCTAAGGCTGGAGCTCCTGCAAGCAGAGGCAGGTGCACATTTTATGCAGCCTGCCAGGTGAGACGCCCGACTCAAGAGGAGGCTCCCCCAAAAGGAGTGTTGCCATCTGTTGCCCGCTTGGCGCAGGTTAGATTGTGTGTGTATACATATAAACACATGCCTGCACATGCCAGCACCAGCGCCCTGGCAGCACCACCACCAGGACACAGCGTGCATGCATACATGCACATACCAGCACACGCCAGCAGCGCCCAATGCACTGCGAGTGCCATAGCAGCACTGGCACAGGTGCACATGCACACAAAGGCAACACCCGCAAAAATAGGCATGTGCACGAAGGCAGCTTCCCCTCACTTCCGGCAGGGCTTTGCTCTCGCCATGTTGCCTGGCAGTTGGTGCAAGCTGCCAGGCTGGCTCGACAGGCCTCAATGGACTGGCTGTCCCATGCAGCATAAGACAGACCTGCAACACTTCTTGTCAGACTGTGTCGCTTGCAGGCACCCATCCTCTGCACTAAGCTTGTGTGTGTCGTGCGTAGGGATGGGTAAATAGGGTCTGATCAAAATGCTGAAGAGGCTCTCTAGAGGCTCAAATAGGCTCTAAAGAGGCTCTACAGAGCCTCGACGGGGGCCTGCCAAACCCTATTTACAAGGTTTACAAG
>LKMJ01003037.1_pt1 | contig 15579 bp, 14 predicted proteins | sample 643391 | NCBI WGS metagenome assembly LKMJ01 (sample SAMN04112250, study PRJNA286221) | soda lake metagenome | biome: soda lake; feature: Kulunda Steppe; material: water; isolation source: sample PL-Br10 brine of Picturesque Lake | place: Russia: Kulunda steppe | collected 2010-07
GAGTCCGGAGAATGGTATAGACTGTCGGAAAGCCAGAGAAACGATGATGACGGAGTTTACAACATAACACTTGATTCTCGACCGGATGTAAGCACGGGAAGCTACGAGCTAAAAACATACTTAGATGTTGACGAGGGAAAGTACAAGATCGATAATGTCGACGTACTGCAGTCAATGCTTTTCGAAGGACAGATAGAAGACACAAACAACAGAGGAGTAGAGTCCTATATGGAAATTTTAGATGATGGAATAAGAGAGACAATCGATGTAGGTTCAAACGGGGATTTCTCCGAAAGACTTGATCCTGTTACAACTGGAGAGATTGAAGATGCGTTAATATATGACAATATCGAGATAGGTTTTGGAGACCAAGACGATCCTACAAGCATACTATACGCCTCAGATGTAAACCTTTCAGACAATGAAGGAGCGTTAAGATACAACTACGAACATGATGCTAACAATGTTGAAGAAGACGGTATGAACCCTGTAAACAAAATGTCTCTGGAGTTCGGTTATCCTCTTGAAGATCCTAAGATCCGTATGGCTTTCGATCCGGAGAGGGTTGACCCTGAGGACGTAAGAGTTTTCGAATGTGATAACTGGAACTTCTTCGGACAAGAGTGTAGAACTGATAGCTGGGATACGATTGATGAAAGCGATGTTGAGATAAGAAGAGGACAGACATATTACGCAGAGTTCCCAGCAGAGCCTTATGAAGTACCTAGCGGCGACCATCATGAAGGACAGGAAATCCTTAACAGCGCGTACGTAATAGGGACTACCGCAGATCTAGACCTTAACGACTACAACCTACGTATAAGTGGAGTAGAAGATGAAAGCGTTGTAATAAACGATGATATAGAGTTTATGGGAAGGGTGATTGATGAGAACAGTAACGAAATACCTAACGCGGACGTCGAGATAAGACTTTCAACATCTGATGAGGAGTATATATATGAAGGAAGTACTGATGAAACCGGTAACTTCGTAGATGTTGAGGGGGAGGCGCCGGGGTCAGCCGGACAGTACGCGGTAGACGTAACAGCGGATAAGGACGGCTACAACGAGTTCTCACATACATATGAGAACCGTCTGGAAGCATATGTTGAGGAAGGTATAAGGATTGATTTCCCTGAAATAAGAGATACTCTGGAGCTGACACCTGGAGAAGAAGAGGAGACAGAAGTAACTATAGAAAATATTGGACAGAAAGAAGTGGAAGACGTAACAATAGATCTTGATGGAGACACAGAATATGCGGAACTGGACGAGTCAAGATTCGGTACTATCGATCCTGAATCCGAGAGAACACTGACACTTGCAGCGGAACTGCCTGATGACTTCCAGGACTCCAACTATCCGAACTTCGATATAAGTGCTGAAGGAGACTCCAACGGTGAACAAGTAGACTACGCCAACACTTTATACACAACAGTGGTTGGAACAGTATCGTCTGAGGAGGAAAACGAAACGGAAGAGGAGACTGAGGAGGCATCAGAACTACCAGAATCAATCGAAGAGTTTGAACAGGCAACAGGAGAGTTCGTAGCAAGCCAGTCAAGCCTTAACCTAGCTCTAGGCCTTATAATGGTATTTGCAACAGTTCTGGCCGCAGCCGTCAAGAAAAACAATGATGAAGATGGACACAGACCAGAGAGGGATCTCAACCGTCCAAGAATCGAAAAACCTGATCTATCCGGATCCCAGTCAAGAGTTCAGCATGTTAAGCCAGAGAACAGTGTCGAGGAAGATATAAAGGAGATGGGTGAAGACGATGAAGTCGATGAGACCATTGAAGCTATAGCAGAAGAAGTGGAATCAGATGGTTCTGAGAAAGAAGAAGATGAAGCTGAGGGGTCCGAGCAAGAGGAAGAAAATGAAGAGGATTCCGATGGTTTTGTGTGTAGCGTGTGTGGGGAGGATTTTGATACCGAGTCAGGAAGAAAGCTCCACGAACAGGCACTACACTAGAGTACAACCGGTATTCAAATAGGCTGAGTGTGAATTTGGGAACCATGAGTGTCAGAAGAAAGATTTACAGGGCTATCAAGATATTAGTTCTCTGGAGGATATCGTCCAAGGCTTGGAGTAAGATGAGGAAAGAAATAGCGAGACTAAGTTATGGGAAAAACTCGGATAACAAATAAAATATCAGAAGAGGCTTATCAACAAAGGCTCTTTGAACCCCAGAATTTAGAGTAGTTAAACTATCTCTTAATCTTCTCTTTCAGCCTGATAAGTTTACGTTTGATTGCTGCAAAACGGGGTTCTGTGTACTGCTGTCCTTCTAAAGCATGGGAAAGTTTTCTGATCTCCATAGCTGCCTCTGATATAGGATCGTATACTAGAAGAGGGGTGTTGTGGAAAAGACTTTCCTTCATCTTCTGGTCGTAAGGTACTTTAGCTAGGACGTCGCTTTCTGTCATCATCTCTACTTCTCTTTCAACAAGCTCGGTCTCTGGATTGTTGTCCATTTTGTTAACTATGGTTCCTAGAACGGCTTGATGTCTCTGTTTTGCTTTTTCAACTATCTGCGCTGCATTTATTCCTGCGGTCTGTGTCGGCATAGTTACAATTATGAGTTCATCACATGCCTCCATCACTTTCTCTACTGTACTGTTTAACCCTGGAGGACAGTCCACAAGCACATAGTCTGATTCTTTACCGGCTTCCTCCAGTACATCACGTAGAAGTGATAGATCTGGCTCTACCTCGTGTATCTCGTTTGATGCCGTAATAGCTTTCAAACCGGTTGGATGCCTAAATATTGCGGATGAAGGCTCTGCTTCTTCATGCAGAACGTCTTGCATCTTTACAGGGTGGTCATATCTCCCTAGATGTACTCCGAGGTTTGAGGCTGAGAAGTCTGCATCAACAAGTGTCACTTCTTTTCCAAGCTGTTTTAATCCGACACCTATGTTAACACACATACTAGTCTTCCCTACTCCTCCTTTACCAGAAATAAGTCCTATTACCCTTCCATTCATCTAGTAAAGGTTAACGTCTCCGAGTTAATAAATCCTATCTGTACATTCTGTTTCCCTGCAAGAAGTGTTTCAGTATACGTCTCTCCACCAATATATTTAAGATTGCTACTATGAAGAAATAAATATGTCTAAGTTTTGGGGGATTACGGGGATAACAGTAATTATAGCAGTTCTAACACTTGTAACGGTAAACGCGGCGACCAACGGAATACATTTCACAGATCTCGAAACGAAATGTGTATACGAAGACGCCTCAGACCCTACAATAAATTTTCAGAAAGATAACAAAGTACAGTTCTACGGAAGCTTCGACTACCCTAACGTAAAGGCTGATCTGGATTACGATTACACGAAAACAGATGACAGAGTAGTACTGAACATTGTAGCAGAGAACGGTGAAGAACCTGAAAACTTTAGAGATACGTGCTTAGGACAAGTGATCTACGATGCAGAGACAGAGCCGCTCCCCGAAGGAAGATATCTCCTACAGTTAGAACACAATGGGGAAAAACAGGAAGAAATGATAGTAAGAACAAGATAAGCGTTTATACTGTCAACAAAGAAAAATTTGGTACTCTATTCTTGCTTTTCTACCCCGTGATCCTCTATGTAGCCAAGATCATTACCTAAGATTACAAAGTATACGAAACTTGAAGCCATGACTACTGTGAAAACAGCTGCAAAAACTGTTTCGCTTCCTGTAAAAATAAATGCCAGCCCCGAAAGTATCATGGCGTAAAGAAAGCCCGGCCAGTAAAGATAAGGAAGTTTGAGCAGCCTATCTAAGGCCAGCTTTAGAATACTCTTGATTCTGCTCATGACTGGTCCATCTTACTTCTTCAGTGTGAAGGTTACCTCGCCGTCCTCGTTCTCAACTCTCAGCTTGTCCTCTTTTGCCAGCCATCCAAGAGCCTGGTTTAGAGAGTCTGAATCAACTTTTTCTGGTGTATAGTTCAGAAGTTTGTCCTTGGTTGCTTTACCATGAGAGTTTAACGTTTCATAGACCTTTCCGGCTGAGCCTCCTACCATCGACTCTATATCAAACTCGTACCCGGGGCTGTCAGAACTGTCCTTCTCTGCCTCTGCAACCTTTAAAACAGTCTCTATAGCTACGTCAGGTGAAACCGATATAGAATCTATCCCTTCATCTACCAGAAACTCTGTATAACCTTCATGAGTTGAAGGTGCGTCTCCACAGATACCTACGTGACAATCTTTCAAATGAACGCTTCTGATAAGTCTTCTGATAGACTCCTCTACAGCAGGGTCTCTTTCGTCAAATAGATCTCTCAGTCTTTCGCTGTTACGGTCAATCCCTAGAGTGAGCTGTGTTAGGTCGTTGGTACCTACTGAGAACCCGTCAAAAACGTCCCCAAACTCTTCAGCTCTGATAATATTCGAGGGAATCTCGGCCATCACATAGACTTCTATATCTCCTTGATCCAGTCCGTACTCTTTCATCTTGGCGCGAACGTTCTTACCTTCCTGCACCGTTCTACAGAAAGGAACCATAACTGTCAGGTTGTCTAGATCAAGCTCGTCGATACATCTTCTCAAAGCCTTACATTCAAGTTCGAAAGCCTGGGAGAAAACACTGTCGTAGTAACGTGAAGCACCTCGGAAACCAAGCATGGGGTTGGATTCATCTGGCTCGTACTTTTCTCCGCCCTCGAGGTCTGCGTACTCATCCGATTTAAAATCGCTGAGTCTCACAACTACCTGATCAGGATAGAATGCGGCACCTATCTTGCCTATTCCGGAGCGTAAAGCCTCAACAAATTCTTCTTCCTCGCCTTCCTCAACAAGCTTCAACGGATGTTCGCCGAGTTCACTAGAGATAATAAACTCTTCACGTACCAGACCTACTCCGTCTACAGGAAGTTCAGCATACTCAAAAGCCTCTTCTGGCTCACCGATATTTATCTGTACGCTAGTATCTGTCTCAGGAACACTGTCTAAGTGGTGTTCGTTTACTGTGAAATCAAGTAATCCTTCCCAAACCTTTCCTTTGGAGCTGCTGCAGTCTACCGTTACTTCTTGACCGTCTGAAAGTTGGGAGGTGGCGTTTTCAGTCCCTATAACTGAGGGCACTCCTATCTCTCTTGAAACAACAGCTGCATGACTGGTTCTTCCACCTTTGTTAGTTATTATGGCAGCAGCTTTCTCCATTACAGGCTCCCAGTCTGGATCTGTAGTATCGGTAACAAGTACTTCTCCTTCTCTGAACTGGTCGATCTGTCTTGGACTGTTTAGTACATGGACTTTTCCATCGCCTATCTTGTTTCCTAGAGCTTCACCTTCCAGTATTAGTTCAGACTCTTCTTCTAGTCGGTAGTCTTCTATTATATTACTGTCTTTCTCAGATTGGAAGGTTTCGGGTACAGCCTCTACAATATACAGTTCTTTTGTCTCGCCGTCTAGGATCCATTCGATGTACATTGGCTGGTCGTAGTGTTCCTCTATCTGTAAACCGTATCTGGCGAGCTCCATAATCTGGTTGTCGGTTATGCAGAACCTTTCTCTCTGATTCTGTGGAACTATCTCTTTCCTGTTTTCTTGACCGTCCTCTTCAACGTGGTCGTTGTTTCTAACAAGTTTAGCTTCTTTACCTCCTAGTTTTTTCTCTATTATGCCCAGGTTTTCTTTGAAGACCGTGAACTCGTCGGGATTAACTTCTCCCTGCACAACATATTCTCCTAGACCGTAGCTACCGTTTATAGTTACAACGTTATCGAATCCTGTGTCCGGATCCATCGTAAACATTACTCCGGAGGAGCCTAAGTCTGAATGACCCATTTCCTGTACTACTACCGAGAGCTTAATGTTGAGATGCGGTATGTCGTTTTCCTCGCGGTATGAGATAGCTCTGTTTGTGAAAAGAGATGCGTAACAGTCCTTCACTCTTTTCATAAGATCTTGTTTACCGGATACGTTTAGATAGGTATCTTGTTGGCCTGTAAAGTTCTTCTCTGGTAGATCCTTTGCTGTTGCCGAGCTTCTTACCGCAACTTCGGGGTTTTCAATCCCAAGTTTCTGTTCTAAATCCTCGTAAGTGGTTTTCAGGTCTTCTCTAAGGCTTTTGGGCATATCAGCTTCTTTTATCTGTGATCTTATCTGTTTGCCTCTTCTCTGTAGATCGGTGACGTCATCTATATCCAATCCGTCTAGAAGAGTCTCAATCTTCTCTCTTAGACCGGTTTCATGGATAAAGGTGTCGTATGCATCTGAAGTTGTTGTAAAACCCGGTAGTACAGGCACCTCGACCTTGTTTTGTAACTCTCCTAGATTGGCGCTTTTTCCTCCTACTCGGCCGGTGTCTTCCGCGTTTATATTGTCGAACCAGAGAATGTTTGTCATATTTAAAAAGAGACAGTCCTTCCATTTAAAAAAAGTGTTGTTAGTCAAAAGTGAAAGCTGAAAGAGGAAAGTTGATTTTAACCCTTAAGAAAAAGTTAAACTGTGAAAGGACAGGCGGCAATAGAGTATATGACAGTTTTTGGCATCGCGTTGCTGGTTTCGGCACCATTTATTGTAGAGGCTCATGACGCTATCAACGAGTTAAGACAGGGTACAAGTAATATAGCGCTTCAAAGCACTCTTGACGATATAGAGGTTGCAATAGATACTGTAAGTGCCTCTGGAGAGCCTGCTGTAAGAACCTTTCCGGTAGAGCTCCCCGCTAACCTAAATTCGACTAGTATAGAAGAAAATGCAACTATAATAGAGGTTAATACTCCTCATGGAACCTCAAGACATTTCAGAACATTTGATATTAACGTCTCCGGCGAACTACCTGAGAGTTCTGGCAACCATATGATAAGAACTGAGGCGACGTCAGACGGTGTGGAGGTGGTACCTGTATCCTGAAAGGACAGAGCTCAATGGAGTTCCTCGCTATGATTTCACTCCTAATGATAGTTCTTGCAGGACTTTACGGGGTTCTAACCTCCAAACAGTTTGATACATATGAAGAACAGTCTTCTATAACTGCTCAACAGGCCGCTGAAATTATAGGATTCGAGCTAGAGATGGCTCTAGTACAGGGAGAAGGTTACTCCCGGGTTTTTAACCTGCCATCCAATATTGGAGGAAGTAGTTACAACCTCACATCAACTGGAGGAACAATAGTTGTAGAGTATAGAGACGAACAGGTTATATCCTCGACAAGATATCAGGATAGTATATCTCTGCAAGTAGATGATTCACAGAGTATCTTTGAAGTAAAACATAATCAGACCGGGGTGTTTATCGTTGAGAGATAAAGGACAGGCTTTCATGCCCGATTTCTTGGCTAGTCTGGTGGTTTTTGCTGTGCTGATATCGATCTTTTTCTACTCTTGGAACGCCGTTATATCGGATGAGAGCCGTTTAACTGTAGAGAATCAAAAAATGTCTCAGGCTCAGAACACTGCAACATTTCTTGTTAATACCCCAGGATACCCTGACGACTGGAACTCTAGTAATGTTGAGATACCTGGCTTCGCATCCTCTGAAAACGTGATAGAGAAAGAGAAGCTAGAGGAGTGGGACGAGATAAGTTACGATGAGCAGAACCGGCTTCTGTTATCCAACAATTATATGATCAATATCAGAGATGCTGAAGGAGAGATTGTTGAGATAGACGGAGAGAAGTACAGCTTTGGGGAAGAGCCTGAAAATCCTATGGTGGTAGTGCCTGTAAGCAGGAATATTCTCTTCAATAGCTCAGATAAAACCATGAATGCAGAACTAGAGTATTTGGTGTGGCGATGACTAAGAGTAAAGGATTCTACTTCTCTTTCGACTCATTTCTAGCTTTGACTGTAATGATAGGGGTTCTGACCCTAGTAGCGCAGTCTTCAGATATAACATCGGATCCTTTAGGGGCTGAATCCGTGGTCTACACCGATGCTTCAACAACAGGACAGGACAGCCTTCAGATAGCTTCTCAGGAGAGTTTTGTAGAGGCTTTCAGCTCTTCAGAACAAGAAGAACTTTTAGAAAACACAGAGATGGAAGAGGATGATCTCGAACGAAATATTGTAGATGGAATAACTTTTATGTGGGCGAACAGAGAGTTCGACTATGCTGAAAAAACAGTTGAAAACTACTTCGACTCCAAGATAGACGATGACTACGAGTACCAGCTTAGAATAACTGAGGAAAACGAAACCACTGTATATGAAACATCGGAGCTACCTGAAAACCCGAGTATAGCTGCAAGCACATCTCGTTTAATTTCAGGACACAGGATTGACGAACCCAGCGAGGGGTTTACAGCAAGAGCCCGGGCCACAGAAGCCACTACTAATCAGACAGAAGTCTATACGTTCCCTCCTATGGGCGGAGCAAGAGAGGGCGGAGACCTATGGATAAGAAGACAGTTCGATCTTGAAGAGGTCGAATCAGTTAAAGATGCAACGCTACACGTATCAGTTCATTATGGCTGTAACGAGGCTGATTTCCAGCAGCTTTTCATAAACGGACAGAATATACAGTCTGAGTTTGAAGAGGATCACAGACAGAGAGACTGTGACGGTTTCGACGATAGAGGCACCGCAGCCTATGGAACTATTGAAGGAGATGCTATAGTTGATAACTTGGAGGAAGGTGAAAACACTGTAGAGATGCGTTTCAGTAACCAGGAGTACGGAGCCTATCTCCATCCGGGTATGCGTATGGAGGTAGAGTTTGAGGACGTTGCTACTGAAGAAGCATCAGATCTCAAAACGCAGTCGATACCGTTCAACGATATGGTGGCTGAAGAACAAGGAGGCAGTAAGACCGGTGGTTTTGCAGTAAACATGTTTGAGATACCTGAAGGCTCTGAAGTGGAGGAGGTATCATTCAGCTTAAGAGCGGAAGATATAGATCAGGTCTATGAGAGCCATGTTGCGGATACCGACGGCTTCTTCGGTTCTGGAGATGGCTGGAACGACGACCATTTCGATGAGACCTGTAGAGGAGAGACGGTATCAGATATAATGGTCTACTTTAATGATGAAGAGCTTTATACAAGTGGAGCGCCGGATGATGGCGAGGTATACCTGAACTTTGATATGGATGAGGATGATCTGGACGTGGTAGAAGGAACTAATGTTGTAACAGCCTACTTCAACTCTTATGCGGACTGTACATGGGGAACAGAGGAAACACATATAGTTGGGAGCTATACTGATGAAGAGAACTACTCCTCTGTAGATACATCTTACTCTCAAGATGCTTCAGGACTGGTCTTTGGAGAGATAGATGTGACAACGACTGAAGAGGTGGGAGGTAGTACAGAAAATCCTAAGCATTACACGGAGGAGTTCGAAAGAGATGTACAGAGTAGCTTCCTACATATAGGAAAACTTTTCAGTGCCAGTATAGAGGTAGGGGTTGACCCTTTCGACGGTACTGAAAAGGAGGCGTTCAGATCAGAGCTAGCGAGATCGGTTCCCTCAAGCCTTTACATCGATCCTGAGTTCTACTCGACTCCCGGAGAAAACACGATAAGAATGGAGGACTACGAACATTCAAACGGAGAATCAACAGTTCAGTTTGTACCGGAGTCCTCTCTAGAAACGACTGTCAGAGTTCCGTCACAGGTAGGTCTGGGAGATCTCTTTGAGACAGAGGAAGAAGCAGTAGAGGACTCTGAGAAACGTTTGCAGGAAGTTATGGGTGATTACGCGGAAGCAACAGATATCGAAACAGATGAGATAACTACAGGAGACCAGCCATATATCTGGGGTCCTGCATCGGTAGACTTGGTGATATGGAGTGAATAAAGGATTCGCATACACTTCTTTTGCGGTTATGGCTGCCGGCCTTATAATGATGATAGCTGCCTTGCAAGTTTCTGGTCCTCATGAAACTAACTCTGCAGAAGGAGAAAGGATAGGAGAAGCAGCATTCTTCCTCGACAGCGCTCTATCAGACGCTGATAGAACTCTTGAAATGGCTACAAGAAGAGCTTTCACTGCTAACACTAACTATGTAGTTACGGAGGGAGAGCCTTTACAGCAAGCAGAACAAAACATGTCGGAAGCACTTGTAAACGGTACTATGGACGGCGAACCCTTGGATGGTACTGAGAACGCGTCTATAAACGATTGGAACAACAGGGTCTCAGAGATTGCTTCTGGTTCAGGGTATGAGCTAGGTATAACTCTTGAGGATTATGATTTTGAGGAAAACGGTTTAGATCTTGAGAGCTCATTCACCGTTTTCACAGTGCTTGAAGATCCTGTTACTTTAGCATCGTTCAACAGAACAGAGTCCAAACAGTCTTCAACAAGTTTAGAAGATGTGGAAGATCCGCTGATCACTTTAAGATCTGAGGGAAGGTATGTAAGCCAGTACGAGGAGTGCAGATTAGAAAGTCCGGCTGAAAAAATCAGTGAAGGACAACAGCGGTCTCAGAACAGTGCGAAAGGAGAAGCAGCTAAACAAATAGATGAAGAACAGGAAAACAAGGTATTTGTAACAGATGATATTGACGATTATGAACCTTCTGAGGTTGAAGACTATGAGGCTATAGTCTCTGAACAGATTTCGGAACAGCCTGACAGCTACAATGACAACTATATCTACGGCGTGGAAATAAATGTCATTGAGGAGGGAGATAAACTTCTACTGAATGAAGAACAGTTATGGATCTCAGTCTTCACAGAAATGTTCCAAGAAAACTGTTACATGGAAACAGATACAGCTCCTACAGTTCTTGATAGGCTGGAAAACAGGTTAATAAGCGCAGAAGAGGAATCAGGGATTACCACTTTCCTTGATGTCTCTCAGTTACCTGACGAACTTCAAACAGAGGGCTCAGCTGTAGACTATGTATACTTCAATGAGAGTTCAGATTATGGATCACTGAATGAGATAGTGGAGGTTTCCGATAGATATAGCTGGTTTAGGATAGATGATTACCATGTAGATTACTGGGATTTAGAAGATCTGGTAGAATAAAAGAAAAAAGGGGATTAAAAGATCAGTCACTCGGTTTTAGCCTGAGTGCGCTATCTGATCTTGGATGTCTCCAGTCAGTTCGGACTCAAGTCCGTCTCTCTCGTAGTCGATTGTGACATCAACTGTTTCACAAGAGTCTTCATCTAATGAGAAGTCATCAAACGATGCTTCTGCAGTATCGCCCATTCCTAGTGATCCGATATCAAGATCTTCTTCATATTCCTCACCAAGTGAAACGTTGACATCGATACTATCAACTGTTTCTTGAGCGTTGTTTTCTACCTGGATGTTAAGACCGTCGCTCGTGGTTGAGAAATCGGCTACTCCGAACTCTCTGTCCATTGAGTCTAGTCCGCTCATTGTGGCTTCACACTCTTCTTGAGTGTCTTGTACTGTCATCATTACTGCTCCTCCGACAATAGCCACAACAAGAAGCATCCATCCGTAGGTCATCAGATATTCGATTGCTGACTGTCCTTTTCTGGAACCTTTAAACAACTTCATATTGTATTTTGCACCTGTGTGCTGTAAACTAATTGTTTAAACCCTAATAAAAGGTTTTCATACAAAACCTCCTACCAGACTGGCTATCACGCTTCTCATAATGAAAAACAGTGTTAAGGATGCTATGATCAACGGAGGAATATACTTGGCGCCTTCTTTTATGTTGGCGTTCTTTATCTCGGATATTATAAGTGCTGCAAAGAAGTTGATTGTTATTATAGCCATTATTGAGAACTCGTTAAAGAAAGCAGTATCAATATCAGGCTCCTGGAAGGACATCTCCATCCCTCCGGCGCCTGTATCGGCCTGTTCAAGCTCATCAACATCAACACCTTCCCACATTTCGGTGGTAGACTCGGCCATGTAAACGCTTATAGAAAACAGTAGGGGGGCGCCTACGACAGCAGCCATCAGTATGAACATCACATACATCCTAATATTTGCGTTTATCTCCTCAGAAAGCTCCAGTGAATTTCTGATATCTTCAGCACTTGAATCTAAAAGTTTGGCTGTGTTGCCCCCAGATTTCAGACCATCTACTAACAGTTTCAATGTCTCTTGGAAAAGCTCGGATTTAATACGTGATTCCATATCTGTTAAAGCTTCTTCGACGGGTTTGCCTCCGAACATCTCCATCGCGGTCGCTCTTAGCTCTTCAGCCAACGGGCCGAACTCGTCTCGAGCGCTTAAAAGAAATGCTTTCTCTATACTTAGTCCTGACTTTAGATTTGCGCTTATCAGCAGTAAAGCATCGGGTAAGACCTTTTCCATTTCGTTCTTACGTTTTTCGGCAGCTATCGAAACCATTAGGTAGGGTAGTAGAGGCGGTGCAGCGATAACAAGTGTAATAAAAATCGTTAAGTTAACTATTTGGCTGTAAGGCAGAACCAAAGGAACCAAGGTAACTGCCACGGCAGTTGCAACCATTATGGTGATGGTGACTCTTTCTATATCACCTATATCTGCATATTTAGCCTCTAACTCTATAGTATCTCTGTAGCGCTTAGGCAGTTTTTCGTAAAATACTTTTATGGTTTCTTGCGGCGTTCTCATGTCTTCACCTCTGGTCTTTTTGACTTGACAAAGTTTAGGAAGAATATCTGAAACAGTACCAGTCCTCCTAGTATCTGGTAGAACATAATCTCGTCTAGTCCTACACCTGTAAACGTGGATAGTACTATCAAGAAGGTTACTCCCAAGCTCGGCATTATAACGGCTATCATCAGATAGACTAGAATGTAGGGGTTAAGTTCGTTTCCATATCTTTCGACATCTAGCTTCTGCTGTTTAACCATGGACTCTACAAGAGTTTCCAATGTGTTTGAGACATCTGTACCTGACTTTAAAGCATTTATCATCTGCCACATCGCTCTCCGGTACTGCTTACTAGGATTTCGCACAATAGAGTCTTCTAATGCCTCTATCTGAGGTTTACCTCCGTTAATATCTTTTACTATTCTGTTGAACTCTTTTGATGCTTCGCCATAACCGCTACTTACCGACACCATTGATTCGTATAGGGAGATCCCTGAACGTACCTCAATAAGCATATGTCTCAGTGCGTATGGTAAGTCCTTGTCCAGATTTCTGGATATTCTCTTGGTTTTTACCTTGGGGATATTTACGAATGTGAAGAAGCCTATAAGAGCCATTAAAGGTATACCTGCCAGTCCTGAGCTTATTAGAATCCTTGTGTCTGTTATAAGGCCAGCTAGAATCAAAGCAGACCCTATCAAAACTCCGAGCTGAAGTCCTCTTACCATTGATGAGGCGATAAATACGTTGGGATCCACGCTCATCCTTGCTCTAGTAAGGTCTCTGTTTATGTTGGGAGCTAGCTTTCTAAACTTGCCGGTTAAAGGTAAGAAGTACCGTATATACTTCTCCGAGACCTCGATATCCATTACGGTATAGAGTTCAATTCGGTTGAATAAAAAGGAAGAACGTCCATTTTTTATACAAGTGTAATAAGTTGATATATATGGAATTTTTCCAACTTTTCTTACCCGCCGTTGGCATGTTCTTGTCGGCAGTCTCATTGATAGTTTTCTACTGGATAATAAAAGGCTGTAAAGAAAGCGCATTCATACCGACATTTTACTTTATAGCTTTCTCTTTAGGTACGGTATTCCTACTAGCGGTATCCAGAATAGTTGAGGTTCTTACTGGCTCCGCGCTCTTTAACTACAACCTCTTACAGGACTTGCTTGTTGCGTATATGGCACTGTTCCTGTTCGGAGCTCTATGGCAGAACTATGAGACGGCTATATGTATACCTCCTAAGTGGATGAGAGAAGATCAGTAAAGTTCTTTGGGATCCTCTTCCTCTTCAGCCATTTTCACTATCTTCTCTGGCTCTGAGTAGTACTCTGCAACGATACTCCCCACTCCATCTACAGTACTGACTTCGTTCTCTATCATCCATTCTAAAATCTTTTTCTTATCTTCTATATTTTGATCCATTTCCTCTCTAGTCATCCCTGTATGAAGCTTCAAGGTCTCGAAGATGGCTTCGGATTCTCTCTTTTTCTCTGTCTTATCGTTTTGGGAGTTCCATTCATACAGGACTCTTGCTTTAAGCTCGTCCTCATTGTTTTCAGTTACTTCTGCTACCTCCATTGCTCTACGGAAGTTTCTACGTCTATCTCTGAACATTACCACGTTAACATCTACAGCATCAACCATGGTCTGGGGAACATCTATTGGCGGATTTACAAGCCTACGAACAGTCTGTTCGGCAGTGTCCGCGTGAAGTGTGGAATATACTGAGTGTCCTGTATGCATAGCTTCGAAGAGGACTTCTGCCTGCTTCTTCTTCCTGATTTCTCCTACAAGTATACGGTCGGGACGCATACGCAGAGCGTTTACAAGTAGGTCAAGCATTGATACCCCTCCCTTACCTTCTGGATTAGGTTCTCGAGTCGTCAAGGGAACCCAGTGAAGGAACTCTGGTAAGGAAACTTCTCTTGTATCTTCAATAGATAATACTCTTTGATTAGGAGGTATGAACGGCATTAAAACGTTGAGCAGAGATGTTTTACCCGCTCCTGTACCTCCTGAAACTATCACGTTTAATTCGTACTGTAAACATAGCCAGAGAAATGCTGCTACTTCTTTATCTATAGTACCGTTCTCTATGAAATCTGTTATTGTCCAAGGATCTCTAGCAAACTTTCTGATTGTTATAGTGTTTCCCTGAGTAGAGATAGGATACAAAGTAGCGTTTGTTCTATCTCCAGAGGGTAGATGAGCGTCTAGAAGCGGCTGTAGAGACGAAATGTTTTTACCGACTCTTCTACCGATTTCAGATGAGTAGTTGTAAATTTCATCTTCGTCACGGAAAGTAATATTGGTTCTTAACCAGCCGTACTCTTTGTGGTACACCCATGCCGAGTCATCACTACCGTTAACTACCATCTCCTCGAGATTCTCGTCGTCTAACAGTATCTCTAAGTCTCCGAGGCCAAGCATCTCATGTATAAGATTTCCTATCAAGATTCTCTTGGTGTCCTCACTGGTTTCCGGTAGCTCTTCGTCCAGGAGGTCTAAAGCCTCATCTGTAAACTTTTCTTTAACATCTTGTAATGCTTTGGAGTCTACAAATTCTTCTGTAGATAGTTTAACTTGTTTAACCACTTTTTCTTTTAAATCGTCGAGAACCGCTTCTGTTGCAGTAGGTATCTCAGGTCTACTGACACGGTATTTTAGTACATATTCGTCTTCAAGATCCACAATCTCAATGTTGGCTGGTACTCCATCAGCTTCTACCTGGTATTCTTCCTTTAATTCTTCAGTCATTTTTAACTCTCTTTATGTAGCTTTTTACTGTCTTACGGTTTTTACCGTTCTCTTCAGCCTTCAGTAGCTTCTCGTAGTCTAGGTCTTCTTTTTCGTCGATGTGCTCTTTTACGTCTTCTACAGGCTTTGAAAGTATATAGCTGTATTTTTCTGTATCTGAGCCAAATATGTCAGATATTTTTTTCTTGAAAGAAGCAAATATTGTTCCTGCCTCGTTTCGTGTCTCGTTTAAATCCTTCAAGTCTTTGTCTAACTCTTCTACAGAATCTGAATGTTTTTCAAGTTTTTTCAATGCCTTTAGTTTCTTTCTTAACTCCTCCGATTTTGAATCAAATCTTTCTGCTTGTTCTTCAGC
>LKMJ01003038.1_pt1 | contig 15570 bp, 12 predicted proteins | sample 643391 | NCBI WGS metagenome assembly LKMJ01 (sample SAMN04112250, study PRJNA286221) | soda lake metagenome | biome: soda lake; feature: Kulunda Steppe; material: water; isolation source: sample PL-Br10 brine of Picturesque Lake | place: Russia: Kulunda steppe | collected 2010-07
CGCTGAAATCACCGTACAGCGTCGGGGCCCGTTTTGAACCTGGTGTCCCGTTCTTGAGACGAATCCCGCCTGAACACAGCGAAGACCTCTAACCGGCGAAATCAAGAGGAAGGAAGCCTAGGCCGGGATTTGAACCCGGGCTCTCGTCCTTACCAAGGACGCGCTTTACCGCTAAGCTACCCAGGCACGCAATTGGCCATTCTTCACCAACGCATTTGACCGTTGTGATTTACGACCGTCCGCTGTCGTGCGGTTTGTTCCCATTGGTGGTTCCCGCGCGTTCGGTGAATTGGCCGCATTTGGAATAAAGAGCTTGATTGGGTCTTACCGGGGACAGTGCGATAACACTACAAAATCGGGAGAATATTGCTACCTGAGTGTATTCTCTTAATAACTATTCTGGAGGTCTGCTACTACTTGCGACACACCGCTGCGACCATGCCAACAGCTGCGTCAGTACGCAAATTCTTCGGCTCAGTAAATACTATTCAAACAACTCGTGAACTGCTGCGCGCTCTCCCCAATTAATATGGATGTCAGCCGGAATTTCCTCACCGATAACCACGTAGGCTCGATCGTCAAGTGAATCCATCGCTGCTCTCGCTTTCTGCTTAGCAGTTACTTCCTTGTCGTATATCTTCCCCCAGTCTTCCCCCTTCACCTCGATGACGTACTCCTCTGTAACGAAATCAGGCGTGTACGTACGTCCATCGCCGTACTGAATTGTCATACCCTCATTTTCATACTCAACCCCAGCATCAACGAGCAGTTCTGCAATTTTCAGTTCAGAAACGGAGTCCACTCTGTGGTCTAAGTGGTCGGGATTCAGTGTTTTGTGTGGCTCAAGTCCAGTCTCGATCAGGGCGTCAGTCCACTTGCCAAACCGATGCGAATACACAGAGTGGCCAAAATTACCCTGTTGCTCCATTTCATCCCGTGTCGGCGGACGACTGAGCTCATCCGCTAACCTCCGCATCTCGCCTTTCAATTCCGCCTCCGAGATGTTTATTATAGTACTGGGAGGAATACCTGCTGCTCTCAGAGCATCGTTCCACGTACCGAACTGATGGCTGTACGTTGAGGAGTCGAACTGTCCTTCTTGATCCATCTCCCGCCTTTTAGGGGCTCTACCGAGGTCGTCCCTGAGTGAGTTCAATTCGTCCAACAGCTCCGGTTCTGGTATGTCTGATCGGACGTGCACAGCGAGATTCCCCTCCCTGATAGCGTCATTCCACGAACCAAAGGTACTCGTATATGTGGCATGAGCAAACCGACCATGGCTCTCCATATCTACTGCTGTAGGCGTGCGGCCTAACACGTCACTGAGCCGTACGAGTTCGTCCAACAACTCCTTTTGAGGAATATTTGTCCGATTATGGAGATCAAGTCCTGCTCTTTCGAGGGCGTTATTCCACGACCCAAACCTTCTATCGAATGTGCCGACTGAATACGCACCGTGGCGTGACATCTGCTCCGCTGTTGGCGGCCTATCGAGTTCATCACGTAAACGAGTAAGCTCTTTAATTAGCTTCTCTTCTGACACGTCTCTCTCCTTATTAGGCTCATATCCAGCATGTTCTAAAGCATCATTCCAAGTCCCAAATTCGCGTGAAATAGTTGTTACGCCGAGCTTGCCCTGATCTCTCATCTGATGGACTGCTGGTGGTTCCCCTAACTCGTCGGCAAGTCTCTGAATCTCGCTTATCATATCATCGCGGGGCACGTCTCGCTGTCTGACGACCTCCAGTCCCGCTTCTTGAACGGCGTCGTTCCATGAGCCGAACTTAAGCGTATAGGTCGCAGTGCCGTACTTGCCACGGTCAGCCATGTCACGAGAGGTGGGCGTCCGGCCAAGTTCGTCCGCAAGCCGACGCAGTTCGTCAATCAAATCCGATTTGTCGATGTTTGTCTCCGCGTTAATCCCAAGACCAGCAGCTCTGAGAGCGTTGTTCCATGACCCGAACTTCTTTTGATACGTTTTAGAGCTGTGGGCTCCGTGCTGAGTCATGTCACGTAACCCCGGTGGACGATTCAGTTGATCTGCAAGGCGTTGTAATTCAGCGATCAGTACGTCACGGATTTCTTCTTCAGTATGTGCGTTTGCTCTGTGAATACCCCTTCCTTTAGAGGAGTCAAACACACGCTCACAGATTTCGCATTCATACATATCGGACTCAGGCTCAGATGCATTCCCGAAGTCGGACAGAGTCGATTGGTCGGTCATCCACGGAGCTCAGTTATACTTGATAACGTGGATCATCCACATTATATTCACGGAGTGCTGAACTTGATCTCTGCACTTGGCACACCACTTCTATCAGTTACTGAGTAATTCAGTAGAGATTCACACATACCTGTACCCATGCCAACAGCTGCGAAATTAGTGTGCTGAGGAGATCCAACACCCATATTTGAATCCTCTCAGATATACGAATCCATATACTTATTACCACTTGGATATACGAATTTGTATATGGCGGAAACAAGCTCAGACGGAGTCGTAGAACAGTTCGACAATGCACGAGTTGAGCAGAGCGGCCCTACAGCCTACTATATCCCAAATGAAACTGGCGAAGTAGATCTACACAATAGCGACGGACAGGCTCTCTCTCAACATCCAGACGTTGTCTCATTCACCAGAGAAGGAGATTCAAAACGTGACCCAAGTCGGCGTGCAATATACTGGGCACTGCTACAAGAACGAGTCGGTGACGAAAGTGAGAAACATCCACTCTTGTACGACACACAGGTAACTGAAGCCGAGTCGCCGGAAGATCTACAGATTCCTTGGAATGTGGCTCTGACAACGAACAAAGCAGTGTACGCAGCCTATTTGGCTGCTCACGGTAAGTCTAATTCGTTCATTGCAGACGCACTGACGGTGAGTGTCAGTACGGTAAGTCAATACTTGAGCGATTTCAAATCTGAACGACGGTGAATTGATTGGTTCGGATCTCGCCAAGATCATTTTCATTAGTCTGAGAACACGTCGAAACGTGAAGATCGGAGACGAGTATGGGACCGGTGATTGGCGGCACGTGATCTCAGCGACTATCTGGTTGCGTTGAAATTTGAGGGCTCTCGTCCTTACCTGAGAGAAGTCCCTCATCTCGATCTGATAACTCCTCGAAAACAGCTTACAACAGAGACGTCCTATTGAAATCCTCAACTGATGATAGGTTTCGCGTGCTGTGTTGAATATAGAGGGTTACTGACCGGTTCGGACCTTCTAATCTGAACATCGACTGAGTAAGATCCGCGTTGCGTGTTCACCACGCCAACTGAAGCCTATCTCCGTGAAAACCTCGACGAGGCTACAGGAGAGCCGCTGTTATCTCCTCTATAACAATGCTCAACTCAGGATACGTCCGTTTAAATGAATTACAAGACCGTTGAGGATCTGAACGCGGACATCCACCGTCTCGCAAAGCGTCTCGCGGGAGATATCGATCTGGTTGCCGGAGTCCCGAGAAGCGGTCTCTTACCTGCGAATCTCCTGTGCCTCCATCTCGATGTGCCGGTGACGGATATCGACGGCCTGTGTGATGGACGAATATTCGACACCGGATCTCGGTTCGAGGGCGGTGATTCTTTCAGTGAGATCGACTCCGTGCTCGTCATTGACGATTCCGTGCTAACGGGCGGACAGATGACGGAAACCCGCGATCGACTCGCAAAGTACGATTTCTCGTTCGATATCACGTTCGCTGCGGCGTACATCTCTCGGCGCGGGCACCAGTACGTCGACCACTGGTGTGAGTTCGTTCCCTCACCGCGCTTCTTCGAGTGGAACATCCTCCACCACACGAAACTATGCGACTTCTGTGTGGACATCGACGGCATCCTCTGTCGGGATCCGACGCCCGAAGAAAACGACGACGGGCCCAACTACCGCGAGTTTCTCACGACCGTCGAGCCAGATCTCATCCCGAAACAACGTATCGGTTGGCTAGTTACGTCGAGACTGGAGAAGTACCGTCCCGAGACTGAGCAATGGTTAGCCGATCACGGAATCGAGTACGACTCGCTCGTAATGATGGACCTACCTGACATGGAAACCCGTCGAAAACAGGGTAATTACGGTCAGTACAAAGCGGATGTGTACACGTCAGTCGATGCAGATCTTTTTATCGAAAGCGATCCGAGCCAAGCAGCAGAGATCTGTCGGAAGGCGAATCGTCCAGTCTTTTGCTACGACACGAACGAGATGCTGAACCCTTCGCTCATCGGTCGATCCCGACGGCGTATCGCTGAAAGTGTGTCTAATATCAAAGCGGAACCGGTGTTATCTCTATTGAGAACGGCCTATCAGATCTCTTCTCGGTGTTACCATCGGATTCTGAGGTCGATGAAATCCAGGAGTCGCTGAAATGCTTCGGATGGCCGTTTCTTAGCGAATTGCAGTTCTCGGTGATTTCGGCACTATCGGATAGGAACGCCCTGCGAGATACGCGCCCTGCATTCAACACGGATTTCGTATCAGCTCTGATGAATTTCAACGGAGCCAATCATACTGGTTTTAGTGCATACCGCGATATAACAACAGCTACGTTGGATGGGCCTATTCCAACCGTTCGAGCACCTCCTTTCGTCTCTCGGTCGGGGCCTGATCGTACCGCATCGTTGAGCGTGGATCTTTGTGACGAGCTTGCTGACGCGCCGTTGAGAGGTCTCCTTCGGTCACCATGTCAGTAATCGTCCCGCGCCGGATCGAGTACCACGAGGCCTTTCGATTCGTGATATCGATCCCAGCGATATCACAGAGACGCTTGACCAGATTAGAGAGATTGTTGTGATCGTACGGATTCCCGAATTTCGTGAGCCAGAGGTTGTCTCTCCCTTCGTATCGTTCGTAGTTTCCTCGCTGTTCGAGCCACCGATCGAGTGCAGTTATCGTTCGATCCGTCAGCGCGACTTCCCACCGGATATCGTTCTTGCTGTCCGCTCGTGGGATCATCAGCGTTCCATCGTCGAGATCGACCCAATCGATTTTCGACCGCTCGATCTCGATCGGTCGGAGTGCAGCATCGATACCCGTCCAGACCATCGCGGCATACTTCCACCCGTTCGCCCGTTCCCAATCGTCTTTGTTGACCTCATCAACCGGTTTCGAATAGCGTCTGGCGAGGTGGTTTTTCCATTCTCTTCGTTCGGTAGGCGTCACTGCGTGGTAGTCGGGAACTGAGCCGTACTCCAGTGCGGCCTCTCGCAGCTTTCGACGCTCCTCCTGAGAGAAATAGTCGCGTGGGATCGTCGTATCCGGTCGGTGGTAGAAAGTTCTGTCAGGTTCCCATTCGTCAGCTCCACGTTCATCAGCTTTCCAGCGAAAGTAGGCCTGAACAGCCTTCTGGTAGGTCGGTCTGGATGACGGCTTGAGATCACGAAATGCGATGTGCTTCAGGTACTCGTCCGCGTGTTCGTGAGTGATTGATAGCGTATAGCCTTGGCTCTCGTCCCAAACCCATCGACAGAACTGATCGTGTTTGTCCGCTCGTGTGCGTGCGGACGACTGGGAGTATCCCTCGAAGTGCTTCGGCTTCTTGCCGAGTTCGAGGAGCCAGTTGATGTACTTCGCTCGGTGTTCCCTGTAGTCGAGGAGTCGTTTCTCGTCAAGCCGCCTGATCGTTTTTCGCGTCGCTGTCGGTATCCCTTCGACTGCTTCTGGTGCGTTCATTTTCGTTTAGTTCTGTGGCACGTCCTTTCATTGAGCGATGTGCACAGAAAACCACCAGAAGGCAACGGCATTATTACTCTGAGTAATCTCGTCCTTACCAAGGACGCGCTTTACCGCTAAGCTACCCAGGCGCGCAATCGTTCGTTGAGCGGAACCGACTTTAGGGGTTTCGATCCGAACGCGACTTGGGATGGCTCGGTCCCCGATTCGGGGACGGCAACGCCACTCACGAAGGCGGCGCTGATCGGGTTTCGGCCGTTTCGGGGCGGTCCTCACCGATCGGTCGCGCTGACGGCGCGGTCGGAGATGTCGGCGATCCGGTCGGCGGCCGTTTCGGGGAGCGCCGTGCCCGGCGGCGGGAACTCCCCGTCGTAGTCGGCGGCGAGCTCGCGGGCGTAGGTCAAAAGCTCCGCGGGCGGATCGCCGCCGACGGCGGTCGTCCCGGCGACCACGGCCAGTTCGAGGGCGTCGACTTCCAGGTTGCGGTCGAGCGCGGCGGCGTCCTCCACGGTGGTTCCCTCACGGTCGCGGAGGGTCTGATCGCGACCGAACGCGCGGACGACCTCGACTGCGGCGTCCGCCGCGTTCGTGTGCGCCAACAGCGAGAATCCGCGGGAGACGAGCACGTCCGCGACGAGCACGTCCATGTCGGCCTCGATGTCGGCCTCGTGGGTTGCGGCGGCCACCCACGGCTCCTCGTGGGCAAGCCGTCGGGTGAGTCGAAGTCCCTCATAAATGAGCTGTACGCCCGCGGCACGGTCGGCCACGTCGGCGAGGTCGACGTCGGGATCGAGGGCACGGGCGGTTATCAGCGAGAGAACGCCTGGCGTCACCGTCGCAGCCACCAGCCTGTCGTCGATGGCGACACGGAGCCGCTCGGGTTCGACGTCCACGAGCGCCTCGCGTGCGGCCCGGCGCGCCCGCGCGGCATCGTCCATTAGCGGTCCGTAGCGCTGGGAAAGGCAAAGACCTTTGGAAACGGCGACCACGAAACCTCATGATCCGCACCCGCGCCGACGGCGACGTCCGCGTCGTCACCATCGATCGACCGGAACGTCGGAACGCGCTGCGCCCGACGGAGCTGACCGCGCTCGAGGCCGCCGTCACGGAGGTGACGGAGCCCGTGATCTACCTCCACGGCGCCGGCGACGCGTTCTGTGCCGGTGCCGATTTCGACGTCGTCACCGACCTCGACGATCCCGCCGGCTTCGCGGCACACGGCCAGCGGACCGCGACCGCCATCGAAAACGCGGCGTCGGTCGTCGTCTGTGGGATCGACGGCCCCGCGCGTGGGGGCGGCGTCGAACTCGCGCTCGCGGCGGACGTCCGGGTCGCCACGCCGGAGGCAACCTTCGGCGAACCCGGCGTCCGGTTCGGGCTCTTCGGTGCGTGGGGCGGCACCGTCCGCTTGCCGCGCGTGATGGGCGAGGGAGATGCGCTCGACTTCGCGCTCTCGGGTCGGGTGATCGGCGCGGAATCGGCGCTCCGCACCGGGCTCGTCTCCCGGATCGTCGACGACCCACGAGCCGTGGCCGCGGAGATAGCCGAGGGGAGGCCCGACGCGCTCCGGACGCTGAAACGTCGCCTTCGGGATCGGCGGGAGGACGGGATCCGCGAAACGGCGGAGGCCGAAGCATTTGCCGACCTCGTCGAGTCACACGCCGACCGCATCGCCGCCGAGAGGGAGTAAACCGGTCCGTGGCACGCCTCACGTTCAGTGGGTCGGCGCCGGTTCGGTGGGTGGCTCGATGAAGCGGCACTCGGATGTGACAGGTTTAAGTGTCCTTCGGCGGAATCCGTAGTTGCATCCGCGCACCGGTAGTGTAGTGGTATCACGCAACCTTGCCATGGTTGCAACCCGAGTTCAAATCTCGGCCGGTGCATTCTTCGGTCCGTTCGTCCCGTGAGCCACGCTGCTCGCGGCGCGCTCGGGGAAGCCACTGGTACGCTCGGGGAGGTCTGCCGGCGTCCCCGTTCGATCGGCACCCCCGCCAGTTGCCGGGATCACAGCGGTCAAACGCCGGGCGCGACACGCCCGACCATGCACACGACTGCCGCCTTCGTCGGCCTGCGCTGTGTCGACTGTGACGAGACGTTCGACGCGGCGACGGCGACCCATCGCTGTCCGACCTGCGACGGCATCCTCGATCCGGCGTACGACTACGAGGCGATCGACTTGACGCCGGCGGCGTTGGCCGACCGGCCGTTCGATTCGATGTGGCGCTACGAGGAGCTGCTCCCGTTCACCCGTGAGGCGGCGGTCTCGATCGGCGAGGGAGCGACGCCGCTCGTCGACTGCCCGGCGCTCGCGGACGCGATGGGCGTCGGACGGGTTCTGTTGAAAGACGAGGGAATGAACCCGACCGGGACCTTCAAGGACCGGGGACAGGCAGCGGCGATGACCGCCGCCGTCGAACACGGCGCGAGCGACGTGGCGTTAAACAGCGCCGGCAACGCGGGACAGGCGGCGGCCGCATACGCGGCACGGGCCGACCTCGACGCACACGTCTTCTTGCCGTCGCGGGCGGGCTTCACCCAGAAAGCGATGACCGAGGTCCACGGCGCGGACCTCACCGTGACCGATCCGATCGACGGGAACTCACAGATCGGCGACGCGGGCAAAGCGTACGCGGAGGCGATGAAGGAGCACGAGGATTGGTACTCGACGAAGACGTTCGTCACGCCCTATCGACACGAGGGAAAAAAGACGATGGCACTGGAGGTGCTCGAACAGCTCGACTGGGAGGTTCCCGACGCGGTCGTCTACCCGACCGGCGGGGGCGTCGGACTCGTGGGGATGCACAAGGCCGCCCGCGAGGTGCGTGACCTCGGCTGGACGGACGACCAGCTGCCGATGTACGCCGCACAGGCGGCGGGGTGTGCGCCCATCGTCGACGCGTACGAGGCCGGCGCCGACCGCCACGAACCGCTCGCGGACGACGAGGTGACGACGGCCTGCAACGGGATCGCGATCCCCGACCCGGGTGCGAGCCCGCTGATACTGGACGCGATCCGCGAATCCGGCGGCGGCGCGGTCGCGAACACGGACCACGAGATCCTCGACGCCGCGATCGAGGTTGCCCGCACGGAGGGACTGGAGGTCGGTGCGACCTGTGCGGCCGCCGCGGCCGGCGCGTTCACGCTTGCCGCGGACGGCGAGTTCGGCCCCGACGACACCGTGGTGCTGCTCAACACCGGTGCGGGCAACAAGGACGTCGACACGCTGCGCGCCCATCTCGGCGAGCAGGACGCCGAGTGATCCGCGGGCGGACCCGCGACCGATCTGCCGGCTCGTGATCACGTTCGCTCGGTCGAATTGCGGATCATTCGAAGGACGTTTCGGAGCCATTTTTACGTGTCCTTTGAGAGACCGCTGACATGCGACTTCCCTCACGGAGCGACCTCGGTCGGCCGCTCGGGCCGATCGCCTTTCTGTTTCTCCTCCTTGGCGGCGACGGAGTTGGGTTGGATGCCGGCGGAACCGCGGCGCTGGCCTGTACCGCGTGGATCGTGATCTGGTGGGTGACCGAGGCCGTTCCCATTCCGGTGACGAGTCTGCTCCCGGTCGTGCTCTTCCCGACGACCGGCGTGTTGGACGTCGGCGAGACGACGACGGCCTACGGCGACCCGATCGTCTTTCTGTTGTTGGGCGGATTTTTGCTCGCGCTCGCGGTCGAACGAACCGGACTACACGAGCGCGTTTCCCTGTTCGTCATCTCGCGCGTCGGCGTGAACGCGCCCGGGCTCCTCTTAGGGTTCATGGCGGCGACCGCGCTGCTCTCGATGTGGATCTCGAACACGGCGACCGCGATGCTGATGGTCCCCATCGCGATCGCCGTGATCTCCCAGACGTACACGGTGACGCCCGGATCACGCGTCAATCTGCCCGACGGCGTCGGTGACATCGTTCACGACACCGACGAGGACCCGGCGGCGCTCCCGGCGACCAGGTTCGGGATCGCGCTCATGCTCGGCATCGCGTACGCCGCCTCCGTCGGCGGGGTCGGCACGCTGATCGGGAGCCCGCCGAACGCGGTGCTCGCGGGCGTCGCGGAGAGCCAGCTCGGCGTCGACGTCGGCTTCCTCGAGTGGATGCTCTTCGGCTTCCCGGTCGCGGTCGTCGGCACGCTCGCGGTCTGGGCCACGCTGCTCGTCGTGCTCCGGCCGGCCGTCGAGGTGGAGCCCGGTCGCGAGGCGGTCGCGGCCCACAAGCTCTCGGCGCTCGGCGCCCCTTCCCGCGGTGAGCGACGGATCGCCGCGCTCTTCGGTCTCGTCGCGCTCGGGTGGCTGACCCGGCCGTTTCTCATCACGCCGGTCTTTCCGGCGGTGACGGACGCGACCATCGCGATCGCGGGCGGCGTCGCGGCCTTCCTCGTGCCGACGAACGCCCGAAAGCGGGAGTTCCTGCTCGACTGGGAGTACGCCCTGCGGCTCCCCTGGGGCGTGCTCCTGTTGCTCGGCGCCGGCTTCGCGCTCGCGCGGGCGTTCCAACGAACGGGACTCGACCGGCGGACCGCCGATCTCATCACGGGTGCGGGCGTCACCGAACTGCTCGGGCTCGTCGTGTTGCTCGTCGTCACCGTCGTCGTCCTCACGAACGTCACCTCGAACACGGCGACCGCCTCCGTGTTCACGCCGATCGCGGTCGCGGTCGCGGGCTCGATCGGCGCCCCGCCGCTGACGCTGATGGCGGCTGTCGCGCTCGCGGCCTCGTTCGCGTTCGTCCTCCCGGTGGCGACCGCCCCGAACGCGATCGTCTTCGGATCCGGCTACCTCACGATCCCGGAGATGGCGCGGGTCGGCGCGGCCGTCAGCCTCGTCGGGGTGCTCGTGATCGTCGTTGCGGTCGTCTGGTGGCTCCCGTTCGTGTGGGCGTGAGCGACTCGCGTGGGTCGAGACGACGGCCGATCGGTCACCGGAGGAGGAAGCCCTCGCCGAACGGGTCGTGCGGATCGACCGTGACCGTGTTCGTGCCGGTGACGTACGCGTCCCCCTCGATCTCCGGAACGACGGCTTCCCGTCCGTGAACGACTCGAACGTCACGGATCCGTCCGGTGAACGTCGATCCGACGATGCTCTCGACGACGAGCGGTTCGTCCTCGTCGAGGCTCGCCCTCGCGTGCCGGAGCGCGAGGTGACCGCTCACCCCCGTGCCGGTCGGACTTCGGTCGACCTCCCCGTCGGCGAACACGCAGACGTTCCGGAGGTCGCCGGTGTCCCGCGGCTCGTCGCCGAAGATGACGCCGTAGAGGAAGCCGAGATCCGCGTCTGTCGGGTGCTCTATCGACCGGTCGGCGGCGATCGCCCGCTTCAGCTCCCGTCCGGCGGCGACCAGCTCGGCGGTTTCGGCGTCCGCGAGCGAGAGGCCGACCGCGGAGGCGTCACAGTACGCGTAGTAGGCGCCGCCGAACGCGAGGTCGTAGGTGACCGATCCGTACGCCTCCGTCTCGATCGTCTCGTCGAGCGCGACGGCCCATGAGGGAACGTTCTCGAACGCGACCGTCTGAAATCGTGGTTCGGCGGACGACGGGGTGCTTCCGTCGTCGAGCCGGGGACGTGCCGTCACGCGACCGGCGGGCGTGTCCAGTCGGATGACCGGATCCGCCGGATCGACGTCGACGAACCCCGTCTCGGGCAGCACGACGCCGAGCGCGATGACGCCGTGGCCACACATCGTGCTGTAGCCGTCGTTGTGGGTGAACAGGACGCCGACGTCGCCGTCGTCGGTGACGGGATCGGTCAACAGGGCGCCGTACATGTCGGCGTGACCCCGTGGTTCGAGCATGAGTGCCCGCCTGAGATCGTCGTGATGCTCCCGGGCGTGGCGACGCTTCTCGAGGATGGTCTCGCCCGGCAGATCGGGGAAGCCGTCGACGACGACCCGGAGGGGCTCGCCGCCGGCGTGTGACTCGATCGTCCGGATCCGCGGCCAGCCGTCGGGTGGAGTCCAGTCCATGCCGACCGTGCTCGGCCCTCCGGGCTAAACGTTCCGCCGTCGATCGGAACCACTACGACGCGCCACCCCGACCCGTCGCACATGCAACTGGGCGTCATCGGACTGGGGCGAATGGGGCAGATCGTCGTGAACCGCTCGCTCGACGCGGGCCACGACGTGGTCGCGTTCGACCTCTCGGCGGAGGCGACGGCGACGGCGGCGGAGGCGGGCGCGGAGCCGGCGGACTCCGTGGCGGACCTCTGTGAACGGCTCGCGGCGGGTCCGGGAGCCGGGGCGGACGACGCGAACAAGCGGATCTGGCTCATGGTTCCCGCGGGCGACGCCGTCGACGCGACCCTGTCCGACCTGGAGCCGCACCTCGAGGCTGCGGACGTGGTCGTCGACGGCGGCAACTCCCATTTCGCCGAGTCGGTCCGGCGCGCGGAGTCGACCGACGCCGCCTATCTCGACTGTGGCACCTCCGGTGGCCCCGCGAGCGCCGAGGAGGGGTTCTCGCTGATGGTCGGCGGTCCGGCGGACGCCTACGAGACAATGGTGCCGGTCTTCGACGCGGTCGCGACGGGTCCCGACGGACACGACCGGATGGGGCCGTCGGGGTCGGGCCACTACGTGAAGATGGTCCACAACGGCGTCGAGTACGCGCTCATGCAGGCGTACGGCGAGGGGTTCGAGCTGCTCGCCGACGGCCGGTACGACCTCGATCTGGAGGCGGTCGCCCGGACGTGGAACAACGGTGCGGTGATCCGGTCGTGGCTGCTCGAACTCTGTGAGGAGGCGTTCCACGAGGAGGGCTCCGATCTGGGCGACGTCGCCGACCACGTCGCCGGCGGGTCGACGGGCACCTGGACCGTGGAGGAGGCGCTCGAACAGGAGGTCCCCGTGCCGCTCATCTACGGCGCGCTCGCGGAGCGGTTCGACTCGCGCAACGAGGGGCGGTTCTCCCGCCGGCTGGCGAACCGGCTCCGCTACGGGTTCGGTCGCCACGAGGTCGCTCGGCGGTAGTCGGCATCGACGCTACGAGCCGCTCACCGCGCCGACGAGAGCTGCCGCCGAACCGCCGACACCGCCTCCATCGAATCGATCCACTTCCGAGGATCCGTACACCAGATCCGATCGCCCTCGACGCTCACACAGAACACGGACTCCCTCGACGGTGACAGCGTCACGCGGTCGACGTCCGGCCGGTCCCCGAGATGGGCGTCGATGAGCCGCCGTGCCGTCTCGGCTTCCGACCACAGCCGCTCACCCGTCGCGTATTCGATTGCGATCTCTGCCATGTACTCCCCTAGATACTACAGCGTTATTAAATGGCGTTAATCCGCAGATATTGCATTATCGATCATGAATAATATCGCCGTCGACGACCGTGGTCGCGACGTCGATCTCGCGGATGGCATCGGGACGGTCCCACGGAGACGCGTCGAGCACGACGAGATCCGCGAGCGTTCCGGGCTCGATCGTGCCGAGCCGGTCCTCATCGAAACCGGCGTAGGCGGCGCCACGAGTGTACGCCCGCAGGGCCTCCGTGACGCCGATCCGTTGTGATTCGGCGGGCGCGTTGACCGCGTGATGGACGCCGAGTAACGGATCCATCGGCATCCCGTCGGAGCCGAACGCGAGGTGCACGCCCGAATCGAGCATGTCGCGGTACCGGTTCGTCTCGGTGCGACGGTCGCCGAGCCGTGCGGCGTAGAGCCCGTCCTCGCGCGCCCACTTGAGGAAGTTCGGCTGGACGCTCGCGACGACGCCCGAGTTCGCCAGCCGCTCGATGGCCTCGTCGTCGGCCAGCTCGACGTGTTCGATCCGGTGTCTCGCCGCGCCGGGGTCGGCGGCGGCCGCCTCCTCGTAGGCGTCGAGCACCGCGTCGATCGCCTCGTCGCCGATGGCGTGGGCGGCGAACTGGTAGCCCGCCCCGGTCGCCTCCGCGACGACCGCGGAGAGTTCGTCGGGATCGACGACCCACTGACCGGTCGCCCCGCCGGCTCCGCTTTCGTCCCCGTTCGACGGCGCATCCGCGTACGACTCGGAGAGCTTTGCGGTTCGTCCCCCGAAGCTCCCGTCGGTGTACGATTTGATCGCGCCGGTCTCGACGAACGTCGACCCGGCGTTCGTCCGCAGGCCGACCTCGCGGAGCGCGTCGAGGTGGTCGGTCCAGTAGTTGAGCCGAACCCGCGCGGTGAGCGCGCCAGCCGCGTCGAGATCGCGATAGACGCCGGGTGCATGCGAGTTGCGGACCATGTCGTGAAAGCCCGTGATCCCCTTACGGGCGCAGTCGGCGAGCGCGGCCTCGACGATCTCCCGCGTCTCCGCCGGCCCGGGCTCGACGGCCTCGTAGACGGGGTCGATGGCGGCCTCCAGCAGCACGCCGGTCGGCTCCCCGTTCGCGTCCGTGGGCACGGTCCCGGAGGGTGCAGACGCGAACGCGTCCGCCAGCCGGTCGAGCGCGGTCGAGTCGACGGCGGCGACGTGCATGTCCTCGCGGAACGCGGCGACCGGCCGGTCCGTCTCCACGGCGTCGAGGTCCTCCCGCGTCAGATAGCGGTCCTCGTCCCACGTCGACTCGTCGTAGCCGTACCCGAGGACCCACGCGTCCGCCGGGAAATCCGCGTCTTCACCGGCAGCGTCGCCCTCGCCGTCCAACTCCGCGGCTCGTTCCCCGAGCAGATCCACGGCCGCTCTCGGCGAACCGGCGGCTGAAAGGTCCGCGTGCACCAGGTAGCGCCCGACCGTCGTCAGGTGGGTGTGCGCGTCGATGAACCCCGGCAGCGCCACGCGGCCGTCGAGGTCGACGACCGTCGTTTCGACGCCGGCGAGCATCTCGACGTCGTACGTCGCGCCGAGCCGGACGATCCGACCGTCCCGGATCGCGAGCGCTTCGTACGTCTCGTCGGGCTCGGTCAGCGTGTGGATCTCGCCATTTATAAGGATCAGATCCGCGGCGTCGCTCATGGGTCCGTGAGCGACCGGCACGGGGTTAACGGTTCGGGAAGCGGGCGATCCGTCCACTCCGAGCATGCCGTCGTCCGCCCTACCACGACGGGATCAACAGGATCGCGACGCTGAGCGAGATGAAGACGACCTTCATGGCCGTGTTGACGACGATCACCTTCGTGCCGAACTCCGCGCCCCAGATCCCGTACTGGAAGGGTATCGACCGCTTGAACGTCGAGACCGCGAAGGAGACGATGCCGCCGATGAGCAGCGTCGCCACCGCGGTTCGCGGCGTGAACGTCCCGTCGAGCAGCGGCGCGATGGTGACGGCGCCGGCGGTCGTGTCGAGCGTGTAGACGGCGATCACGGGGACGGCGGCGCCCGGCAGCCCGAGCACGGCCGTGATCGGCTCCGCAACCCCCGTCAGCGACTCGACGTCGTAGTAGGTCACGAACGCGACGACGAGCGTGTAGATGACGGCCAGCCGGGGCACGATCCGGCGGAGCGTTCCCCACGACTTCTCGCCGGCGGCACGGACGCGCTCGCGGCCCGACCGCTCGTCGGCGTCCGGCCCGTCCGCCGCCACGACGGCGAGCGCCGCACGGTTCACGTTGCGCTCGGAGAGCAGGATCCCGCCCAGCAGGACGCCGACGACCGTGATCGCGAGCGCGATGCCGGCACGGAAGGAGACGTACAGCGTCCCCGTGGACCAGCCGAGGATCGGGATCAGGACGGGGACGTAGTAGGTGAAGACGTGCTGGACGAACCCGAAGAACGTGTTGATCACGACGGCGACGAGCGTCGCGCGGTCGTCGAGGAAGCCCGACTCGCGGTACTCCGCGAGCGTGGCGTAGCCCGCGGTCGTCGACGCCGCCGTCGTCAGGATCGCGGTGCCGACCTCGTCCGGGAGGTTCGCCGGCCGGGTGAGGTACCCCGAGACCCCCGCGACATAGCGGACCAGCCCGAACGCGACCGCGACGTTCGCGGCGAACACGCCGACCGTGATGAA
>LKMJ01003039.1_pt1 | contig 15570 bp, 24 predicted proteins | sample 643391 | NCBI WGS metagenome assembly LKMJ01 (sample SAMN04112250, study PRJNA286221) | soda lake metagenome | biome: soda lake; feature: Kulunda Steppe; material: water; isolation source: sample PL-Br10 brine of Picturesque Lake | place: Russia: Kulunda steppe | collected 2010-07
CAGCTTTTTGTGCAGTTCAGCATGCTGCGCCCTTGAATGTATGGTTGCTTGCCATCATCCCCAACTTCATCCATGACTCGAGCTCAGTGTCTTTATCCTACATAATTATATTGATATTATAATTGATGTTATAATGCCGACAACTACGGAAAGGGCCCGCGGGCCCAATTAAGTTGGCAGCCACTTAAAATGGCCATTTCACACATGTTATATTTTTTAAAATCTATAGCGCTATATAGCGCTATATAGCGCTATAGGCCAACGCCGACCCCTACTTATGAAGCCACAAGAGACTTATGAAGCCACATGGTCCCACTAGAGACTTATGAAGCCACAAGAGGCCTATGAAGCCACATGGTCCCACTAGAGATCTATGAAGCCACAAGAGACCTATGAAGCCACATGGTCTCACAAGAGACCACTCCAACATTACCCCAATACCACCACCACCGAAGCACACCACCTCCCCCGCAGACCCTTACCCTCCATGCCCTCTCATGCTCTGCAAATCCCAAACTGAGCTTATCACCCCACCCCACGCCACCGACACAACAACACAGCCCACCGCTTTGAGTGCCCGTGACTTCAGCTAATATATTGTTCTCACCTGCGGAGACAGGCCCAAGGACAGCAGGACACCCGCAACAAAAGCGCCCACGACGCCCGCAATGCTGATGGTGCAGTCCTCTGTTGACGTCAGGTCGCGCAGCGCATCAATGCATGTGCTGCGCGTCGGTGAGAGAGCAAGCGGGCATTCAGGTCTACATGCTGAGGTGGACTGCGGGGTCTAAACAGCCTGGACGAGGCAAACACACGTGTGCGAAGCCGGCAGGCAGGAAGGCAAGCAGGTAGGAAGGCAGGGGCAATGCTTGCCTGCAGGCAGATGCTGCTGCACATGCCACCCTAATTGACAGACTCAATTTTGGTCCTGGGCATCTGACCATTGGAGATAAATTGGGGACAGTCCCAGCACACTCAGATTGCTTGGAAGTGGGCAAAGATAGAAATAAAGAACAGAAGCAGTGCAGGGTTGCGCAGTGGGTTGCTGGATTGCGGGAACCCATTGCCTGCCACATCGAATGCCGTGGTTGGCCCCTGGGGTGCACAGATATTAGAGCCAGAGGGGAATTTTGCAGCTGGTGCAAGGGGATGCTCAAGGGTGCAAAAAGGAGGATGCAAAGAGAGGGTGCAAAGGGAAGGAGTGCTCAGGGGTGCTAGGGAATGCAAGTGCAAGGGAGTATTCAGGAAAGTTATGTGCAAGAGAGGAATAATTGTAAGGAAGGATGGTTGTTCGAGACCTGCAGCCTTGTATGCAGAGGTCATCACCCATGGTGCGTGAGCAGCTACACAGGCACAGGCAGAGTGCACTGTGTTGTGGGCTCCTTGCTTGCACATCCGCAGCGAGGCAGGAGCCTGCAGATACCACCACTTCATGGCAGGAGCCTGCAGATGCCACCACTGTATGGCAGGAGCCTGCAGATGCCACCACTGTATGGTCAGCAAGGCGGCACTTGCAACAAAACAGGTGCAAGCCCCAAGGCAATGCTCAAGACGCAGGCAGCCCAGCGGCACTCACAAGAGGGTGGTTGCTACGGACAGCCAGGCTCTTTGTTCAGAGGTCACGATGCCGCTGAACTTAAACAGCCCTTCAAAGATCTCCACCGTTGCTAGTTCCTGCCGCTTCTCTTTGGGCGGCGGCGGCTCTGCGTGCACACGCATGCACACAAGACGACAAGCCAGCGTGACACACAAGCCCCTGTGGCTCATGCATGCACATTTATTTATTTATTTCTTTTTTTCCATATGAAGAGAATTTTAGGTGTGATGTCCTTTTTAGCCGCATATCCCACAGCAAATGTCTGTGGCTGCCAATTTCAAAGATTACGATCCTTGGCACCCCAAAAACATGTCCATCGTTGAAAGGAGGGGCTATAGGTTTGAAGGCTCAGGATTAATGTTAAACTTACAGTCAGCTTGGGCAACGTATGTTGAGATATCCCCCCAGTGCAATTCCTGCGTTCTGAGCATGCAGGAATGTAAGTTGGACATAATCAAGCACTTCCGCATGTAAAGTTTGTGCAGGGGGGGGCCTGGGAGGGCGGGGGAGGGGGGCCAGGTAGGTGCTGGGTACGCAGGTCACCCCAAAGACCCTGCTCCCCAGCCTGTCCGACCCACAGTACCTGTCGACTGGACCCCCAGGACCATGCTGGGGTGGTCCAGGGGGCAGGGGTGCACGGGGAGCACCGGGGCGGAGCGATTTTGGCGAAAACCAAGGCTTTTCGCCCTGACTATCATTTGGGGAGTCGAAATATGCACGGTACTAATCGAAAGTAAATCTTTAAATATTGACAGTGACGAAGTTTGAAAATGGCAGGAAGTGTCAAACTGGCGTGACAGCTGGGCCGTTCTGCCTCCCCCGCCAGCCAGGTGAGGCGACACTGCCAAACTTTGATTCTTCTTTTAAAGGAAAAAGATTATCAAATGCGTTGGTGGACCGGTTGGAGGTTGGAGCAGCAGCGGAAGCTCCTTTGAACAGATGCCCGGGAGGAGCAAGGCATTCCTCAACTGCTCAGCAGCATCCAAGCACCGCATAGCCCAGCAAGCAGAGAATGGCAAGCAGAGAATGGCAAGCCCCCCTTGTTTAAAACAAGGCAGCAAGCAGCAGCCTGCCCCCAAGCCGGACTATCGAGCCTCGTGCGTGCAAGCACAGCAACAGCTGGAGGCAGAGCAGCAGGAGCACACAGAAACGCAGCAGCAGGCACAGCACTGGGAGCAGCAGGCTAGGACATGGCAGCTGGCATTTGAGCAGCTTGCAGTGAGCAGTGTGGATGTGTTCGGTGATCAGCCATGACCTTATACCTTGCCATTGGCTGCAACCGCTGCAACCATGGCTGTAAGGAACGCTATAAGAAAGGTCTTTCATGGGCTGGCCGGTGAACAATCCCAGTTGATGAACTGGCCTGACCCCAGTCCAGCCCGAAGCCTGAGCCTGGTGGTTGGTTAGGTAGTTGGGGGTGATCTGGTGATCAAGGAAAGCTTGGTTTCGTTACAATGGCTGCTGATGTCTCCTTGTACGCAGCCTTTTCTGCAAGAGCCACTGCTTTCCCCGCCTCGAGGCGGAGAAAAGGAGCTCCTTCTCTGCTTGGATGCACTGTTCGCTATTTTAATGCCCTCACTCACTAGCATAGGGGAATATCCACTAAATTGCCTGTTAATCTTACGATCTAACACGTGGCACGTTGCTGTTTTGGGCGGAATAGGCTGTGAATCAGCATTGCCTTCAGACATCTTGTGCTGTTTAAAAGTTACAAAACACAATATGAATATTGCGTGCACAATAAGTCAGCTTGGGGGTCATGCCTCCGTTGCTTGTACCAATGCGCGTTCAATCCGGACAATTTTCTACCTAATTTCATCCACATCAAGAATCAAAAGTTTCAGGCTGAGGTTGTGGGGGGTAGGGAGGGAGCCCTTAGACCCTCATCTGCCTCCCCAGCTATCCCTTACCACCCATTGTCCCTGACCATAACCACCCCAAAGATGTATAGAAATTCAAACTGCCAAGGCTCTAGAAGAAGAGCTGGAGCGCTCTCCTTTGGGAACAGCAACAGCCAGAAACGCTTGGCCACAAGTGATGCACCTCGTGTGCAAGCAGGTGCGAGACTGTACAGCAACCTGTGCTTGGCTGAGCGCACCCAGGCCCTGGAACAGGAATCAGGCACAAGGATAGGAGGTCTCCAGCGTCGAGGAGAGCCAGGGCAGTGGTGCAAGAGATAGCAGCAGCAACAGCAGCAGTTGAGGGCTAGTGATTTCAAACTCCCTTGTTCCTTTCCAATTGCATATGCTCAAGTGAATTAGTAAATTACAGACATAATCGGGGACATGGGAAAATGCGGGGTGGGGGGGGTGACATTGGATGCATTGGGGTTTTCAATGCGCGAATTTTAGCATTGCTTTAAATGTGATAAAGTATGCATGACTTAACTGGTGCAGCGTGTCCTCTTGAAACGCAGCTGCCATAAACGCGCAAGTGTGCGCGCGCAGCAGTTGACACTCGCTGCCATGCCCGCTCGGTGCACAAGGGCAGACCTTCCTTAACTTTATCCTTCCTTAGCTCGCACATGCTCTGCACCACACACGGGTGCAGACGTGACCTCATGAACTACACCCACCAAAGAACTTCCTCCGCCTGCGCCTGTTTTGCTGCTTGGTACCTCCTGAGGAGGATGTAGGCTGGATGTTGCCGGTACTTGAGCTGTAGCCTTGCTCGTAGCCCTCCCATGCCTGCAGCCAAGGCATGCGCATGTGCAGGTTCCACACGCGCCTCAGGACACACGGACATGTTTGGCAGGACCCCGCGAGGCTGTTTGTGACGGCAGGCCCACTCGTAGCCCTTTGCGTGTGTGGATTGTGTAGGTTGCTGGACAGTGAAGGCCTCATGTGCGGAGGTGTGCATGGCGGATGCGCCAGAATCGTACCAATGTGGCCAGGGTGTATGCATGCAGCCGGGCGGGCTGCATTGAAGCAGTAGAGCCCCCCGTCACACCCACCTCACGCACAGCATGGCTGGTGCCGGCATGGCTGGCGTCCACAGAGCTGCTCTGCATTAGGCCGGCATCCGCTTGGACGGCCCTGGGACTGGGGCTGCTGCCAGAGCTGGTGCTGGGACTGGGGCGGCTACTGCTGCTGCTGCTGCTGCTGCTGCTGCTGTCGGGGGCAGGGCCGACGGCGGTCGCGCTGCTGCTCACAATAGCGCCGGCAGCCTGGGGAATGGTGCTAGTACCGGTGCTGCGGGTCATGACGGCGCTGGTCGCGCCGCTGGTGGCAGCGGTGGTAGCAGTGGCAGCGGCAGTTGTTGCGTTGCTGCTGGTGCTGCTACTGGCTGCCTCTGCAGCGCTCCCTCGCATGCTGTGCTTCGCATCCAAGCTCCCCCACACGTCCATCACCTCCGGCCCCTCCGCTCGGTCTCCACTTCCCACCAGCACCAACTTGTTCCTGCGCACTGGCAGCGACGTGGTCATGCTCAGCCCCACACTCCCAGGTCCCCCTCCATGCGAGTTCTTGCCGCCGCTGCTAGTGCTGATGTGGCCGCTGTCTGCCTCGTGGCTTGGGCCTGCACCACCTCCACTGCCATTTGCACTGCTGCTGCTGCTGCTGCTGCTGCTGCTGCTGCTGATCTCTGAGGCTGCCAGGGGCGCAGGTAAGGCATCATCCAGGCTATCCAGGCTGCTGCTCGCGCTGCTTGTTCCGGACGAACTGCTGTCGCTGCTGTAGCCAGACTCGTACCCATCCCAGGCCTCCGGCGCCTTGCGCGCCTGCCGCAATGCGGCCGCACTTTCCAACCGCCACTGGTGCTGCTTCCGCTGCTGGTCGCGCGCAAACATGACCTGCATGGGTGCAGGTAGCCAGTGGACTGACCCTTGCACACCCTTGTGTGCACCTTCTTAGCCAATCCCCAATGCCCCACCCTTCTCACAGCTTGTTGCGCCTTTGCACTGGCTCAGCAATTATTGCGTGCGTACATGTGTGTCTGTGTGCGTGCACGCTTGTGTGGATTGTGCACCCACAGCCCTCATACTGCCCAAGACCTCACAGCATGAACCATTCAGTGTTTGCACACCTCCAACACTGTCACTCCCTGTCCCGCACCTTCAGTGTTTGCACCTTCAGTGTTTGCACACCTCCAACACTGTCACTCCCTGTCCCGCACCTTTTCATAGAACAAGAAATTCTTGCGCTTCTCTACCACCAAGGCCCCAACAGTACCAGCGATGGCAGGGATGGCACCTGCAGGCACATCCATGCTCAACCTAGCTCAGGCTCTAAGCCCGAGTACGCATGCTCGCTCCGCTGGACGCACACACACGCGCGCACGCACACACACACACACACATACACACACACAGAGGGCAGCCCCTTGCAGCATTGAGGGCCCAAAAGCAGCAGTGCCACGCAAGCGGGCATGCCTGCTTCTAGCAGCATTCCACAGCGGTATAAGAGACCAGCGGTGCCAAAATACCACACACACATCAGGCCACCGCCACAACGACTCACATCAATACACACAACAGCTGTACATACAGGCACATTTTGCACAGTGTGCACCAGCGATGGAGGATTTGCCTTTATCAAATTTACCAAGCGCAAACAATTCGGTTCAAGTTTGAAATGCATCAAACCATTCAAATTTACTGAGATGTGTGACCTGCCCAGAAGGGGGGGGGGAGGGGCAGAAGGTAACTGATGCAACCAACCCTCCCCTCTGCCCCCTCACCCCCAGATTCCACATACATACATGATATCACTCTGTGCAAGTCTGCACGACTGTCGTGGGGCCACTCATGAGAGGGTGCTAAGCAGAGCAAAATAAATGCATCAAAAAGTCCATTTCGGGGAGGCCTCAAAAATGTTTGACTGCTTAGATTGGTCTAACAAGATTCTCTTGCAGGACCCTCCATCACTGGTGCACACGCACATCAAGTAGCACCCAGCACAAGGAACGCAAAAAGCACACACAAATCTGAGCATGCATCCGGATAACACATCCACCACCCATGCTTGACCCACATCCTTACCCCCTACCCTTCTGTAACATGCATGGCTTGACGGCAAGCAGTCACACTTATTGACCCAAGGCCTTATCCTTGTAATCCTTGCAACATGCATGCACGTCCATCTGTGTACATTCCGTGCACTGTGTGCATGCACACCTTGAGTGACTGGCAGGTTATCCCAGAAAAGGTTCACTTGCAGTATATGTGTGTGTGTGTGTGAGCGCGCGCACACACACCTTGAGTGACTGGCAGGTCATCCCAGATGAGGTCGCACACAGTGCCAGATGTCGTGGCTGCAGTGGCAGACAAGATAAAACAGGTTATGCGTCAGGCATGCCTGGTTGGACATAAAGCTATCTTAGACTAAGGATGGCGGTTGTGTGGACATGGGTTAGGCTGCATGAACGTATTCCTGTGCACACTGCCGCCATGCAGTAGCTGCAAACCAATAGGTCACGTACGTCCTGTGCCACTGACAATGCTGCCCCTGGTTCTATCTGCAAAGCATGAGCATGCAAGCACAATCCAATCCGCCCTCGGGCCATTCAAGTGCTCACATGGCCCACATGCTGTTCCTTTACTCGTGAGCACACTGACTACAGACTGCCCACCACGCTCATACCAACAGAAATCAAGCACGCAGGTGCCCACCAACAGCATACGCGCACTGAGCAACGGATGCTCGTAAGCACCAAAGGGTAGCTGATAACAAGCGCCTGGGTGCACTGCGCACAGCAGCTGACATAGAGGTTCAAGATCCCCAACACACCTAAGCTGACAATGAGAGCAAAAATCCACAGGCCCACCGCCCTTTCCAGGTCGGCAGCCAGAAGCAGCAGCGCCGCAAGCGTGATGAACAAGTTGATGGGTGTGCTGTGCACAAACCTGCGAGCGTGTGTGTGTGTGTGTGTATGTGTATGTGTGTGTGTGCGTGTGTGCTTGCATGTGTGTGCGCTTGCGTGTATGTGTTCATTGCGCGTGTGTATGTGTGAGCATGCATGTGCGTGTGAGCATGCATGTGTGCGTGCACGTGTGTATGCTTGCGAGTGTGTGTGTGTTTGAGCGTGTGTATGTGAGCGCGCGCGCATGCGTCGTGGCTCACTACATGAGCGCGGCGCACACTCATGCAAGCACGGGCATGGGGGTTGGCGTCTGCAAGACACGCGCACCAGGGGCAGCGGCGCATGTGCTGCTAGCAGTGGGGCGCACAGGGGCACATCAGGCTGCGCCCAGTGGTTGAGGCGGCGCGAGGTCTGCAGGGGGGGGCGTGCGACTCACGTGCAGGCGGCAAGCCACCCTATGCCCGACATGGACCCTTCCCTGCGGGGGCCCAGGGCAAAGGAGAAAGCAAAGAACAGAGGAAGATGGCTCTGTGGGCCAACTGGCTCCTGACTCACGTGCACGTGGCAAGCCTCCACAGCTCGCCCCCGCTTTCTACTGCCAGATGGTCGTTGGACAGGGCCAAGGTCAGGTCACCAGCGGCACCTGGGCCCCAATAGAAGTCTGCGCGCAATATGGGCCCCAATAGAAGTCTGCACGCATCCCCACGTTGCGACGCAATAGAACGCAATAGAACGCAATAGAAGTCTGCACGCATCCCCACGTTGCGACGCAATAGAACGCAATAGAGCGCAATAGAACGCAATAGAAGTCTGCACGCATCCCCACGTTGCGACGCAATAGAACGCAATAGAACGCAATAGAGCGCAATAGAGCGCAATAGAACGCAACAGAAGTCTGCACGCATCCCCACGTAGCGAGCCACGGCACGGTGAGCGCGCGTGCGCTGAGTGGCACACTGTGTGGCCGCCTGATGCACGCCAAAAGAGCGGGGACTGGGCGGGGAGCGGGTGGCGCAGAGCTGCGTATGCAGGGGCCCCTGAAGTCCGCAGCGTGGGCTAACCGCACACTCGCGCATGGCGCTCAGGCACACTGGAAAGCACACAGACCTGGCATGATGGCATGATGGGACCTCTGTCCAAAGACAGAGCGCCAGTGCACAGCCACACTCTCAGACTAACGCACATGCACAGCCACACACCCGGATTATCGCACATGCACAGCCATGCACACGGAATTGCGCATATGCGTAGCCATACACTCAGACTCATGCGCATGCACAGCCATGCACCCAGAATTGCGCGTATGCATAGCCACACACTCAGACTTATGCATATGCACAGCCATACTCAGACTGCAGGGCCCAAGCTTCAGGCCCAGCGTATAATTGCCAAACGCTCTGCACATCCACCCAACGCACACATTCGCACGCAAAGACACACACACACACATGCACGCATACCCGCACATACATGCATGGGCCCAGCATGTGATTGCCAAAAGCTCTGCTCATCTACCATGCACACATGCTCCCAAATAGACACACCACACACATGTGTATGCACACATGCACGCGCATGCACTCACGTGCTCTTGCGCTGGCACAGGCACATACACCTACGCGCACAACCAGCTCCACTCACCAGAAAACAGGATGCCGCCGTATATCATGACATGAGCATAGTACAGCAGGAAGGCCATGTACGGCTTGAGCTGCAAGCATGCGTGCAAAGCCCAAGAGCACATCGGGGTCAGCTTGTGGGTGACAGCTACAAGGATGCCCACTCAATGACACCAGGAAGCCCATATCTTGCTGAAACCCCTGCCTTTCTGGAAGAGCCATTACAATACAAGCCGTCAGTACTGCATGCGGAACCATTCCACATGAAACAGCAAAGGCCTACATCTCGGAGTATGTTTGATTGATAAGTAGGCAAATGTACACACAACGGCATGGCATGCAGTGATGCCAGAGCATACGCACTGCCGCTTCTTTTAGTGCCTGACACACTCAACCATATTCACTCGGCAAAGAGTCTTGGCTTGCACCGCCCGAACTCGCCAGAGCTTAAGCCGCTTGCCAGAGGGGTTAGGGTACTTGCCAATGCCATCATGTGTTGTGTGAGTCTGTGCATGTGTCCTGTGTCTGTATTTGCGTGCGTGCAAGCGCAGACGCGCGCATGTGTGCTTGTGTTTGTGTGCGTGTGTGTGCACGTGCATGCATTGCGTGCATGTCTGCATTGTCTTGTGCATGTGTGTGCGTGTTTGCTCATGATGCACAAGGGACCTTAGCCCTGCCACTCGTACCTTTGGCATCTCCAAGGTTGCATTGGCTTTGGCCTGCAGGGACGGAATGGCCAGAGGCCCCCCCCAGGCGGCAGCAAACGCAGCGTTTGTCCATTGGAGGAACCCCTCCAGCGCCTCCAACACGCCACCACTGCCAGTACTGCCCACCCCGCTGTCGCCACTGCCCACGCTGCCCGTCTCGCTCATGCTGGTCCCACTACCCTTGGCGTCCCTGGTGCTGCCGGTTCCACTCACGCCTGTGCTGCTGGTGCCTGTGCCGCTGGGAGAGCTGATGGGCGTCTCAGGCGCTGACAGTTCCACTGGGCGCTCCCTGATGCGTGCGTGAGTGGGCAGTGGGATTGGTGCACATGGGATAACCCGCTGGCAAACAACAGCAACTTTTGTATCCAGGAGCAAGTCTGCACACAGCAGCGCACATGGGATAACCCACTGGCAAACATGCTTTGCACAAGAATCCAGGGACACCCAAGAGCAACTCCGCAGATGAAGAGCAAGCCAACAAAGTGGAGGCCCTACCAGGTTCTTTCCCTCACACGGCGCAGCCTACAAATGCATCTGTGAGCGTGCACGCTCGCGCGAGTGCGTACATGTGCTCCCGCTGTGTGCCTGCGCACTTGCTTAGACTGAGAAGCAGGATGGGTCGCAGTGTTTGTGGTTTTTCTTCCTTAAAAATCTGAGCATATCCCATGGGTAAGGGGTTGGCCATTCAAGATGGGACAGGTGTGCGAGCACTTGGTGAATGTAATCCTGTGGATTTGCACAGACGTTGAGTCAGCACAACCACAGCAGAGGACCCTTCGCCACACATTTGATGGAATCAGCTTGTCTTATTAAGCAGCTTGTGTGCAATAGTGGGAGTTGTGCAGATGCGCACTTGGAACCTGTTTGTGGAACAGGTTGCTGTTCCACGCACAAATGCACTCACCCAATTTCCTCCTCATTCACGGAAGATTCTCCCAATAGCTTGTCAAGGGTGTCGAGAGAGCTCTCACAGCTTATGGTTGGCTGCCCCGCATCCTTCTCCAGCGCTTGCCACTGCTTGCCCCGTTTCCCATACTTGAGGCCCTGGTGACTTAATCTGACACGATTATGGCGATGGTTTATGTTCAGGGGAACATGTTGTCGCGGAGATGGCAGGCAACCAGGACTTGCGCGGAGCATCTCCTGCCCTCCTTAACAAGACTTCCTCATTGATTTAAATCACCGACAAACAAATAGATAATTTGTTGAAATAAAAATAGTGCAATAGCCAGCTCAAAGCCAGGGCGTCGTCCATCACGTTCAAATGTGGTTAGGGGCTACACTTTGCTCCAGGACGAGCCAGAACTCAGCTCGTCTATAGACAGGAGATCTAGGGTTGCGCAGGGCCACAGGCACCACACGCTCGTCCACCCTGACACATGTCCTGCTGCTGCTGCCCCTGCATGAAGGGCCTTGGTTTCCAAACAGATCCGCACGCGCATCCCACAAGGCCGCCAGGTCGCATAGCGCAAGTCCTCCAGGGTAGCCGGCGTGGGTGCGCAGCCCATCCGCGCCCCTAACCAAGGAAGGTGGGCTCAGACCCTTCGGCGATGCAGAGACTATGTAACCCACAACCTGGCGTGAGCATGTAGCAGGCTGCGCCACCATTGCCTCCTCAACCGTCGGCACCAGCCCACCAGCAGCAGCACAGCCGCCTCCAAGTGGCAGCGACAGCTGCGCCCCCTCCTCGCATCGGCCCTGCCCCACCACACGCACCCAGGCCCACACCTGGCCAGCATTCCCATCCATGCCTGCGCAGCGCCCTGTACCCAGCGGCAGCACGTGTGGCAGCGCAGGCACGGCGTGCGGCGCGGCCGCTGCTGCTTCCCACTGCACGACGCCCCGGCTGAGCGCCTTGCTGAGCGCACGTGGCCCAGTGCACAGCTGCGCGCTATTCCCGGGGGGATAGATGCGCGCAGGCTTAGGCACGAGAATCCTGCCCACTGCGCCTGGACGCGATGGGGATTGACGCGCTGCGCCTGGGGGCAGGAGGAGAGGCGCCAACCCCCCTTCGGCTGCTGCGGCACAGGCAGGGGCCTGAAGCACGCAGCTTGCATGCCCATGGGAGGCCCCGGGAACATGCGAGAGTGTGCACGGCTGCTGCCCCTGCTGCTCCCACAGGGTCAATGCCCGGCACTCTAGGCTGACACGCACCTGCTGCAGAGTGTGCGCCACGCGCCATCCCCCGGCAGGGCAAGCAACAGTAGCAGCAGCAGCAGCAGCAGCAGCAGCAGCAGCAGCAGCCGCCGTGCCCCCTCCTGCTGCTCCGACACTTGTGCCTGCTGCTGCTGCTATGCGTGGTGCACTCAGCCACGCAGCCTGCACTTCCCCTCCTGCCTCAACCCCCATCCGTTGCAGGTCACCCTGATCTCGCAGCCCTGCATCTGATCTGGCTGCTCCTGCTGCTGCTGGAGATGCTGCTGTGGCTGCATCTGGCCCGCTTTTGGCCAGGCCCCTGGGACCAACCGCTTCCCCCTCTCTCCTCTTCCCTTTGCCCCGGGGCCAGGGCAGCGCCAGCGCGCCCGCGTCCTCCCCTGTTTCCCAGCTGCTGCTGAGAGCCTCATCTGCCTCGTCCACACTCCTGCCGCTGCTATCGTTGCCATAATCGTCACAGCAACCTGCACGCCCCATCTGCTCCCGTAATCCTCCCAACCCCCTCTCTCCGCCTCCAGGCCCTGACTTGCTGCAGCTTGGCACCCGTCTCCCCCGGCGCGAAGCGCGCGCAGGCGTGACGGCAGCAGTGGCCGCCACAGACGCAGGGGGTGCCACAGTGGTGGTGCCCAGCCGGCCCCACGGGCAGTACGGCAGGCCTGGCGGCAGCGGCTCCCGCCCCAGCGGCCGCAGCGCCACAGCGTGCGCATGTGCGTCAGCAATGTGCCCCGCTAGGCGCACGCCAGCGGGCGTGTGGGGCCAGTCCCAAGGGAAGCATGTGCAGCCGCACTCGGCTGCAACCCAGCGCCATTCTGTCTGGCCGGCAGGCCGGGCACCTGCGTTGCACACATTGCGCACATTGCACACACACGAGCAGCTGCGTTGCACACATTACACACACACGGGCAGCTGGCAAGCCCATGATGTCTGCAGGCAGGGTGGAGCTTGCCGCGCATTCCTATGCTTTGCAGCATTGCACGCGCATCGCTTGCCATGTGCTGATGAACGCTACGTGCATGCGTGGAGCAGAGGCCTGTGTCCTTGGACCTGTGGCCTGTGTCCTTGGACCTGCGGCCTGGACAGCCAAGGCATGCAATGGCCAAGGCATGCAATGGCCGCCTCCGAGCCACCACAGACAATTGTGATCAGCCCACAAACATGCGCGATGACGCGCCCACCCCAGCGGCGCTGCGGCACTGGCGCCTAGACTAGGGGCACTGCAATGGGCACACATGCATGGGCACACAGCCTGTGCAGGCCAGCCGCACACAGGGGTGGGGCAGCCGCTCGATGTGCACACCCCTCATCCCACAGCCAAACCCATCGCAGAAATAGGCCCAAAGCTGCGAAATGCGTGTGCACATGCGCTGCAGCATGAGTGGCTCAGCTGCAGTGTGCTGCCTGCCTGACTGCCTGCCAGCACGAACCCTGAACAAGGCCTGCGCAGCTCTTGACCAAGGCATGAACCAGGGAATACAGAGCAGCAGCCCGCAGTCCCATGTGCCCCTCTCAAAGCTCAGGCCGCAAAAGGGTTTTTTGCTCCGGGAACATACAGGCATCTCCCCCCAGCCTGCCTCCTCCTCCTGCTCGCCAGCGTGCCAACGGGGGCATGCACACCTTGGGTGCTCACGCAGTTGCACGCACACCTTTAGGGTGCTCACACAGTTTCACGCACACCTTGGGTGCTCACTCATGCAGTTTCACGCACACCTTGGGTGCTCACTCATGCAGTTTCACGCACACCTTGGGAGCTCACGCAGTTGCACGCACACCAGCGCGCGTGCGCGCGAGGGTGGAACGCACCCGTGAATGACAGCGCAGCCCAAAAGGGCGCCACCCAGCCTGACGGGAGCACCAAGGACCAGCCGCGCATGGCTGTGCCGTACTGCCGGCGCACCAGGAGCACGGGGCAGCTGAGCGCGCAGGAATCTGCTAGCTGCTGCTGCTGCTGCTGCTGCTGCGACGGCGGCGGCTGCATCAACGGGTTGGTGTGGGGAGGAAGCAGGTGGCGGGCGCGGCGCGCCTGGTTGCGCAGCTGCGCAACGCCCTGGTTGCTCAGTGGGAGCAGTGGTTGTGGGGGAGGAGCTGCGGCTGGGGTAGTGCTGCTGCTGCCGCAGGCGCTGCTGCGCACAGTTGCATAAGGGCTGTAAAGGGGGAGGGGTGGCTGAGGTGCTCCGTTGATTGGCTGCCTTGGCCCTGCCGCTGCTGCTACTGCGGCGGCGGCAGCAGCGGCAGTTGTGCGTAAAGGAGGCTGCGAGGATGGGAGGTCGCAGTGCAGCAGGCGATGCGCACCATCTGTCCAATCCCCTGCAAGGCAGCACCACGCCAGCGCACACTGACTTGATTCCTTGTGGGATAGTACACAGGCCTGATTGCAGATGGTTGGTAGGTGTGCACGACCTCACACACACACACACACACACACACACACAGACACACACACAGGGTTGTGCTTGCATGGGTTACAAAGATCGCTTCGTCTCGCAAGCGCTTGACCTTCACACTGCACACTCCTGTCTGCACACACGCCTCTTTGCTGGGATGGTTTGACTGCACCATCTATACTCACATACACCTGGTCTGATGCGCGCAATAGCCAGCGCGACGATTGCGGGCAGGTGCAATCACAAAGCATGAAACTGCCGCTGTAATAACACCATTCCCTGGGGTTGCTGCTGAGGTGACACCATGTAAGACAAGAGCCTGTAAGCAGGGCCTTGGCACTGGAGCAGCTGCAGCCAGTTCGAGAACTCAAAGGCCGGCCCCCGAATCCAGCACCCCTCGGCCACGGACCCATACGAGCCTGAGCTCATGCTTTCTTTCAAAAGGCTAGCCTTGATTGTTGGCTGTAGCGAGCTGCGGGGGGCAAGTGGGCATGTCTAGATGAGTGCATGCAATGGACTGCAGAACAGCGCGTGCACGCGTACACACACATACACACGCACGTACACACCCACCCACACACACTGACACGAATACATACCCGCAGGCAAGCCCAAGTGTGTGCACACGTTACAGACTCATGGACCAAAGCGCAAGGCTCACTCGTCACAAGAGGGGGTCATGAGCCACAAGAAAGCGACGGTCCACCACAGTCACCAGGGCCATGTAAGCCAAGAGCGCAAAAGCGCATCAAATCCGGCTCACCAGAGTCTGGCCAAGAACACAAAGCTCCTTGCAGGTCCATGCTTGATGCTGCGCTTGGGGTACGGGCCGCCCCAGGCTGGGCAGCCACGCCTGCGCAGTCAAGCACAGGTCGCACCACGAGGTGAGGGGTGGGGAGCAGGCCGCACGGCAGCGTGGGCAGACACAATGTTCAGGACAAAAGGTGCAAAGGCGGCGCAAAGGCCGTGCGCAGCAGCGGCATTCAGCAAGTGTTAGCAGGCTCTCAACAGGAGCTCGGCAATCCCACCAAGGTGCAGGCACGTTTTTTGGAGGGCTGCTTGCTTTGCTTGCGTTACCCTGGAAAAAACAACAGGTGTAGACAGCAACTTGCAACGCAACGCTGATGTGGCTGTGCTCATGCACACTTGTGCTGCACAGCCGCCATGCCATAGCACGCCAGCCTTACAATGCTGTTTATCAAGACAGGTATATTTTCTGAAACACTGTTGCATGTATTCACACAAACACACATACAACCACACGCATGCATGCGTGCATGCATGGACGCACACACGCAGCCCCCCCCCCCCCC
>LKMJ01003041.1_pt1 | contig 15566 bp, 21 predicted proteins | sample 643391 | NCBI WGS metagenome assembly LKMJ01 (sample SAMN04112250, study PRJNA286221) | soda lake metagenome | biome: soda lake; feature: Kulunda Steppe; material: water; isolation source: sample PL-Br10 brine of Picturesque Lake | place: Russia: Kulunda steppe | collected 2010-07
AAACAAACTAATGATTCCTATCGTTTTATTTCAAAGCTTATGGATGTTTATATGATGGCTGGTGTTCACCAGCAACCTGATCAGTCAAACTACCTGGCTGAAGGTCAAACTTAAACTTGTAAACTTTAGGCTTCAGCTAAGCTGCCCTCGTTCGGCGGATACAGCTATGTAACCTAACCTAACCTAACCTGAAGACGTCTTCAATTTTTTCCAGAAACAAAGTAATGATTCCCAAATGAATGATTCCTATCGTTTTATTTCAAAGCTTATGGATGTTTTCTTGATGGCTGGTGTTCACCAGCAACCTGATCAGTCAAACTACCTGGCTGAAGGTCAAACTTAAACTTGTAAACTTGTTTTAATTGGGGCAAGTGAAGGTTACATGCTGGTCTGTAAACATGCGAGCTCAGTCCTATATCAATTAAGCCTTCTCCTCGGCCTCCTTGGCCTCCCGGGCCTTCTTTGCGCGCATACCCTGCATGCGTGCGTTCATGCGCTCGACGCGCAGCTTGGCGTAGGCAGGGGCCTCCTGTGGATAGGAACATCAGGAGCAAGAGAGCAAAATGGTCAGTCAGCAACACTGAGGTTTCATTTGTTCAGACATTACCTGTTCACTGTTTAGACATTCTGAGCAAGCAGAAAAGGAAATTAATGGGATGGGAGGGTCCACCAGGTCAAAAGCAGTGTTTGCCTATGCTGGCTAGAGCGTAAGGTTTCAATGAGCCAACCTCCATCAGATGACTAGAAAGAGAGCTCCTCTCCAAAGCTCCCCACAGCAGCATCCACGGGTGCTTGGATGTACGTTTGAGTCAGTCTTGAGGCGTTTGAGCCAAGGGTTCTTGCATGCAGTGAGTGCATTATCCAGCCTCTTGCACTCCAGCGGCTTCCATTCCCATCTAGCATTCCCTACAGGGTAGAGCAGTGGCCTCCGGGCTCACCTTCATGTCCTTGGTGATCTTGGCCATCTGCATGGCTGGCTTTGCCTTGGTAGGGGGCATGATGGGGCCAGTGACCTGGGTGGCAGTCTTAACGGCATCAGCGGGTGCCTCGAACGCCTGCGAGTTCCGGAAGATAGAATAAAAAGTATTCCATTATTGATGCCCACCAACCAAGACTCAGTCCAGAAGAAGCTGCACATAATCAACCCAGCCTGACCGCCGCAGAAGCTTCTTAGAACGGCACAAGCATGACAAGTATCGAGGTCAAAATCAACACTTTCCGCCATGCCCCCTGGACACTAATGCATTCGCAACCTGTTGGTCATTGGTCTCCTTTGAATGCCGCGAAAAGCAAGCGCATTTAAATGATGCATTGCAGTATCCAAGGATCATGTGCGGCATCAAAGCACCATGGATGCCAGTTGAACACGTCCGTGCCAGGGATGATGTGACTGCATGTTGTTCCATGCTGCAATGCCCCGCTTGAGTCTGCCAAGACTAGTGAAAGCAAAGCACTCGTGTGTATGCTCGTGCTTACATGTTAGGTGCATGCTTACATGCGAGGATGGTGTGGTGTACTGCTCGTGTTAGCTTTTCTTGCTTGTGTCCAGACATGATATATAGAACGAGGACAAGGCAGTAATACTGAAGCACTGGGCAGGTACTGCCTAATGAAGGAATGCACCCTCAAAAGCTGCTGCTCCAGCCTTCCTACACGATGCCTTTCACCCTGGACTGTACTGCTGCTGACCTTGGGCTTCTTGGGGTCGCGTGGGAAGATCACCAGGTTGCTGCGGTAAGCCTTGAGGCGGGCAACATTCTCCTGCGAGCAGGTGGGGAAGATTTCCAAGACTATCTGCGTTGCTTAAGGTGACAAGGAGCCTGCAGGCTGATCATGCTCAAGGATCAGCAAGCACTCCTGTATACATCACCTGGAATTATGGCCTTCTGTGTAAGCAGCAGCAAGTTTATGTCCTTATTTTCATGTGAACCTAATACGGCAAGGCAGGTACAATTAGATGCCCTCTTACGCGTGCAAGCGCAAACGAGCATGTGCACGATCACCACCCCGCACACGCATGCATGCACGCATGTGCTCAGAGCTCTTAGACCCGCACCTGCATCTGCACACGTACGCACACCCCTGCACCCCACCTGCGCACCCAACCACACACACTCACACCTGCACCCACACACAAGCATGCTCACACGCACAGACGCACCTACCCACTCACAAACACATGCACACATGTGTGCGCACAAAACACACATTTCACCTCATGGACTCTTGCCTGGTGTCAGGTACATGTTGGGACGTAAAGCACCTGGTAACAAACGAGAGCCTACCTGCAGGCTCTCCAAAGAGCGGTTCCGGCGCCGGTGGTCGACCGCGATGCCGATGGTTGCGGCAAACTTGGCAGGGATGCCAGCCTCCTACGTTTTTTAGGGTGAGGGCTGGTGAGCGAGGGTTATACAAGGACAGGGGCATGGGCGGGGGTGTACCCTCCTAGTAGAGGGTGTACACTTACTGGGGGCTATCATCCCTCCTGCTCCAACCCCTCCCTCGCAGGCCCCTCTTGGAAACTCCCCAACTCCTGCAGCAGTGCAGGCCTATGGGGCCCCAGCAACGTCCCATGCACTCACACCCAGGAAAGAGCCGTCATGCCTTGCCCTCGCACCTTCAGCTCCTCCAGGGTGAAGCCCCTGCCCAAGCGTTGCTTCAAGTTGTACTTGACGGTCTGGCCGCGCACCAGGGGCTTCAGCACGCCGGTGGGGCGGGGGAACACAGCCTTGGCCTTCTCAGCGCGGGCTGCGACAGGGCAAGTGGGGGGGCATGCATTCACGACCGGGTATTGCCGCGGACACCACCATTGAAAGAACAGGCTGCAGCTCAGTCAGCACTCAGAGCGATGGGCGTGCGTGGCTAGCGCACCTTTTCTCCGGCGGATTTTGCGAGCCGGCTGGTCGAACCATGTCTTGACGTTGAATTGCCACTTCTTGTGGAAGTGATTGTTGGGAATCTGGTTGTTGGCCCCCATTGTCTACGGCTCCCCTGTGTGTGGGTTGGGGGGAGGAAAGGAGGGGAGGGCAGAGATCAGTCCAGCAGCACGGTGCCTGGAACGGGGGCTGCAATTCAAAGGCTGGGGCAAAAGTGCAGCAGCGATTGGACTAATACCTTTGAGGCCAAAAAAAAGAAGGGCGGTCAATGTGGGCTCGCGCAATAAAGCAACCGCCTGTCCCTCCCGCACTAGCATTGGCTGTTTTTTTCAAGCCTACAACAATCAAAGCTCGTGTTATTTTTTATGCATGCTGTCTGAATCAAAGTGTTAAGTGAGCGCTTCCCCCAGTGCAAGGCAAGTGCGTGCAACCCTGGATGTCAGCTAGACACCCTTGCTTAAGATTTTGAGCATTCACTAAAAAGCCGTTTGTCTTTGTCATGCAGTGCAGACGCACAGAGTCCCTGCTGCTGTGCAAGGACAGAGAAGACTTGGGCTCGCTGGTGGATGCGGCCTGATGAGCTTACAATTTAGTTTGAGTTAGGAAATGCCTTGCCAGCTGAGGTGCTGCAGTGGCTGTCACCCAAGGTCTGCCATGCTCATAAACCTAGGGCATCAAGGCGCTGCACGCGCTCAGCTTGCTGGGCAGTGTCCACCGGGCAGACGGTTGACGCCTGCATCTTTGGGCGTCTGGAGGAGGCAGCCGTCTAGCGGAGGCAGAGAAGGCAGGGGACCTGACGATGGAGTGGCCCCAAACCCTTCTTTCCCTCCCCAGGGCACCAGCAGAAACCCGCGCTGGCGGGGTATGCCCCCACCCCCGCCACCCCCTCAACCGTCCAACAAGGGCTCCAATTCTGCAAACCGCCAGCAACAGAAGCAGCCCTGGCAGCCTCAGTTTCAACTTCGCAGTACTGTGCGCCGCCTGTACCAGAATGAGCGGCTGCGTGCGCTTGTTGAGCAGGATGTTGAGGAGCAGCACAGGGGGCGCTGGGGGCCTGACCCTACTGCAGCAGAGCAGGCAGGTGCAGAGGAGGCCGACTGGCCTGTGCAAGGGCCCTTGGATCCGCCCAGCTGGCTGGATTTGATCAGTGGCAATGCCGAGGCCCAGAAGGCCATGGAGTGGGTGCAGCAGCAGCGTGAAGAGCGCAGGCGTCGACAGGAGAAGCAAATTGATAACCAGGTCAGCTTGCTTGCCTGGGTATACCTCGTCGTGGCAGTTGTTATTGTACTTGCAGGATCACTTGCTCAGCTCTAGGCAGTGTTGGCCAAATTTGAAACAATTGTGTAATCATATTCCCGATTGCTCTCATTAAGCTTTCTGTCTTTCCTTTCTGGACGAGCGTTGTATCTCCATTTACTGTCTGTCTTTCCATGCACCTACATCTTGGATCATTCACTTGAGCTCCTGCATCATTATGTCAACCCATGATGGTTGACAACAAACCAACTTTCATGAAAAGGAGGATGGTGTGAGAACTCCATTTTATTTTCAATCTGTATAACCATCACAGTCTTATCAGGGAAATATTGTTCACAAAGTATAGCTCGCACAATATCTTCCAGTGGTAAATGCAACACTTGCTTAAGCACCTCTTCCTGGGTTACACGCCACCATGCCACTCCCTGAGACGGCTTTCTTGTCCTTCATTTGTTGATTGTCCAATCCCATTCTTTGTGCCACAACTTGGAGCAAATTTTTATCACAGCCATCTGACTATTTCAAAGGAGCCAGCTGAGCTATTCAAAAAATCAAACGACTTGCATGTCAAAGTTGAATTCAGCTTGCAGGGATGAGTATGAGCATCATGCTCTGATGATGAAATGGTGAGGGGTTTCTGTGCTGCACAGGTAAGGAAAAAAAGACAGACTACGCTAACAAGGTAACCCCTGTTTGCGTGAATTAAGGAAGAAATTTACATCTGGTGCAAGCACCAGGCAAACCTCCACCATCAAACTACTAGTTTCCTAGTAGGAAGGAGGTCATTAGTGGGGGTCAGGAGGGTTCTGAGAAGAGCCATACGCTCTTTCCTTGATGTTCTTCAACCTCCTGCTTGTATTTTTGATCTTTGTTGCGTATTGAATAGAATGAGTGCGTAGATCGAGAGAAAATTTTCTTACTCTACACCAGTCTAGGCCAAGCTTACTGAGGGGTAGTTCAGTATGACATGTATAGATGGTACCCATCACTCCAATGAGGATGGTATGTAGGCTTACTTTGCGGCATTGCTGTGCAAGGGCGTGTTTTAATCCATTATGCTGTTCAGTTGCTCTTGCTAGTTGTTTCTCTGGTCGTGTATCATCACAATATTTGACTTCAATGAGGTTTACATCCCAGCGCGAAGGGTGTACAGCCTGTATGGTAAAGGTTACATAGCTGAATCCGCCGAACGAGGACAGCTTGGCCAAAGCCTATCAGGCCTGCAACCCCTACTTAATGTAGGAGGGCACCAATACATGTGAGAAAAGGTAGTGTCTAAAATAAGAATGATAAGCTAGAAAGGCGCCAAAAGCAAGAGTGTGTGGTACAGACTGTGCCAGCTTACCCTACCTCAGCCTACAACCAGGCACTAGGTTAGGTTACAAAGCTGTACCTGCAAAACGAGGGCAGCTTAGCAACAACCACTGGCAGGCAACAGGAGCACTAAAACTAATGAAAATGCAATGATTGCTGCTTTGTCAGCAGCCCTTGTTGGCTAACTTGTAAACACCCTGGTGTAAGTTCATGGGTGCAGGGTGGGGTAAGTGCAAGGCACAGTGCTGCTGCCAGACATACTCAGTCAAGTCTCTTAGTAAAGGAGGCAAACGCTAGGTTGCAAGCTTGGATTACTGTCAGGTCGCTTGTTCGGCTGATTGTTCTGAGGCTGACATCGCCAACAAAATAATCCAGAATCCCTGGACTAGGCTCTTGAATAATAATCATGCCGCCAAGAAAGAAATGGAAAGATTGTCTGTGGATGGTAGGAGGATTACATTGTTGCAGGGCCTAACCTGGTTCGAGGTTACAGAAGAAAAATAGATAGGATCAAATCGTGCTTGCCAAATCTGCCAGTGCAGCCCGGAGGATGGAGGCCTAGTAGGCAGATATTACTGCTGTTGTACACTGGCCATACATTGTCCACACAAACTAGTCAAGTTTACAGGGGGACAAGTCATTCCAAATAATTTTTCTTATTGATTGACAGAAGACTGAAACACAGTCTTAAGCCAAATGGTTGTTGTGTTAACTCTGTACATCCAAAATGTACAATTATCCTCAAGAGCACAATGAAGTACGCCATTTGAAGGCACTTATGGTCTCTTTTTGGCGTCTTTTTTTCATATATTTCTCTTTTTGGCTGCCAATGACCAGCCACAAACCTAACATTGAGCCTTTAAATGGACCTTCCTAAGCATGTTACCATGTTGTTTTGTGGTATGAGGAATGGGAGCAGGTTTTATTTGCGTGCACACACTCTCGTAGTGAAATCCTCCCTTTGGCGCAACGGAAAAGGATATTGTGACAAGTGTTCTTGTGCTGCTGTGCAAAATGAGGTGCATGTTCTTTTCACTGTCAAGACTTGTGTGTGCTTTCTCAAAGAGAAATGTTCAATCTTTGCCTACGCTTTTGCCAGCCATCCTACGTAGAGGCCCTTTATATTTTGCATGCCTTGTCAGACTGGCGATCTTCTTTTTCAGCGGAACAACAAACTTTGCTACTCCATCTTAGACATTATAGCATTATGGACTACTTTCGGCCAGGCTGACCGTAAGAAAGTTGACCTATGTGAGCTTAACCAGTGCTGCAGCTGTATGGATCACACCATGTTTCGACAGAACATCATGATGCACAACTTGCTCCTGAGCAATTCTTGGCTCACTTGTTGCATGTCCTGTCTTATCTTTTCATGTCAACAGTGATTTGCAATGAGGAATGTCGATCTCTTGATTTGTCTTGAATATCCTTTCTCTGTTTCTTTGCTTCAGCCTGTTTAAGCAGCAGACCTGGAGCTGAAGATTCTCTCAAGGACACCTGTTTGATCAAGGAAGCACACGCTCTCATGCACTTTATGACCAAATGGGTGTCCTTGAGGGGAGAGGCGGTTGGCAAGGCATTGAGCATGGTGCACCACGAGCCAAGTTACATGTAGTAGCTGCTGCTGTTGTTGCAGTGTCATGCTTGCCATGATGCGCAGGTGCACGTGCGTGTTCGAGTGTGTGCTTAGTTGTGCTCACTGCCACTGTGTTTGCATGAGCGCAGGAATGTGCATGTTTGCGTGTGCGTGTGGGTGTGTGCGAGTGCGTGTGTGCGCGTTTGCGCGTGTGTGCTTGATTGGGTGTGTGTTTTTGCGCCTGTCTATGTGTACATACATGGGCGGTGCTTCGATCGCCCTGCAGGCTGCAGGTTCCCACACAGCCCTCACAGATTCAAATTGCCATTCCTTGAAATGAGGGCGATGCTTGTAGTATGCCTTGTGTGCGCAGGTGTCCATGCTCGCGTCTGGCTGGTGAAGCTCACAGCCACGGGCGATATCCTGTGCATTCCCGCATGACAGAGGCCTCGACAGGTAGCAGGCATTGCAGCGCGCGCTTAGGCTTGGAGGGCGTAAGCGGGGCAGTGACCTGGGGCTCGAGAGCGTGGGCTTCCACAGAAGACTGGCACAGCTAGAACACGTCGTGTCATTGTGCTTGTTAGCATGAAAACACCAAAATTTTGTAATCGTAAAACAATTTGTTACCATGCCGAACATGAAACGGCAATCACTGTCTAATTTCTTTAATTGATTTATTAAGGATGATGAGTGCTTGCAATTCCATGGCCACCGCACATTCACATCCCCAGCTTGCACAAAGCAGATCAATTCTTTACCACCGTAGCCACCACCGATTACCTCACCCAATACCATGCCAAGCAATGGCCTCAAAGGATGTGCATGAATCTGAGCCATCCACTTCAGCTTGGTCATCCTCCAATGTCAGCCCCGTATGTCACCCATCCTCATCCAGGCGATCATCATTGATAGCAGCTACGTCTTGCTTGTTATTAAGCACCATATCTCCTAGCAGCAGTGCACTGGAGGAGCAGCAGGTATCCATGGCAAGCGACAACCCTACGCCTGTGACCGAGAGCCCTGGGCTGAAAGACGGAGAAGGGAGGTTACCCCCCCTTGCAGACCGCCCAGGGGCATCTGGAAAGCAGCTTCTAATAGACCCAAAAGAGTTCACGTACGCTTTTGAGTCTGAGGTGCGCCGGGATGCAGGCATGCATTGGATATGCTTGTATGCTGTCGTGAGGGTGAGGACATACATCGCCTCTCTTAAAGATAACTAGTGCTCTGATGCAAAATTGCAGGTTCCTTGTGACTTGCGCGTCAAGCAGTACTACGAACTCATCGTCAGGAACCGGCCAAAGTGCTGGCAGCGCATAGCAGCCCAGATCCAGGCTGGCAACTACATCGGTGGGTCTGCCTTGCTTCTAAGTGCTGCAGTCAATTGCATGTACAACTGATCTTGTGCACTGCTGGCACCCTGAGAGCATCCCAAGGAGCAGGCTAGCAAGTCTCCTGTCCCGTCCCTGCAGCGAAGCTGTGAGGCGGCCACCCTACCAAACGCAAGCCGCGCTGAGGTTCTCCATACGTGCTGCGTCCTGCAGGCTTGGATGAAGGCATGAAGAAAGAAGCCATGGCTGACCTCAGACAAGCAGCGCTGTTCACCCCTTGGGCGCTTTTACAAGTAAGGAGCTCCGGATAAGAGACTAGGCTGTTTGTCGTGCCAGGCTCAGGTGCCAGGCTCAAGTGTGCAAGTTGCCCGGAAACCAGAGCTTGCTGTGTGCCACCTGCAGCTGCCATAAAAGTAGCTTTGGCCTGCGCACACACGAGTTTCTGCAGTGGAGCGTGACATCTTTCTTCAAGCATCCCTGAGGAATGGGTCTTGGTCCATGATCAGCCTTGGAACCTTGATGCTTGCCGCAGCTTGAATTCACATTTTGTTGGGGAATGCTTGAGCTCGTGGGCCCAAGGCATGTGTCCTTTCCTGTGTGCTCCTCACTCCTCACTAGTGTGAATACGCCCGATGATGGGCCTACCAAAACTTTCGGAGTATGCACAGCCACAATGTAGAGGCCTGCGCTTCAGGGTGCTCCCTGTGTGTTGCCACCTGCATGGATCCCGATGCATCATCAGGTGCACCACTGGGCTACCATGCGCAGCCGTCGCATGTGTACACACATGAGCTCCCAGCCTGCCTGCAGTTCCCAAGCCTACAAGGCTCGGCGCTGCTCTCAGCGCTGCTTGGGGGTAGCCCTAGTGCAGGTCTGTGCTAGCGTGTCACACACACATGCACACACTCATACTGCTCCCCCCTGCTGCTGCGTGTGCGCTGTTGCAGCGGGATGACTACCCAGCCAGCATAGAGGTGCGCAAGGGCTACCTGTCGCTCAACGCGCACATCCAGGACCTGCAGAACGCAGCCCTCATGGCCGCAGAGAGCAACAGCGACAGCCAGAAGAATGCGGAGCGCGTGCAGCAGGCCTTCATCCTCATGAGCGCCTCCCTGGATGAGTGAGTGAGCCCCCTGCAGCCCGCTCCTGCATCTTCCGACACCTGCCTGGGCGAATGGCTGAGGCGCCGGTGCCTTGTATCATACGGTGCATGGGGATGGCTGTAAACTTAACAACGTAGAGCCACTTGAGTCGCCCAAGGCTGAGGGCGGCGCAGGCGGCCCCCACTCAGGTGGTCCCTGTTGGGGAGCAATGCTACCTGCTTGTGCAAAGTGGCTCAGAGGGAGTTGGCTGGGCCGCGCATGCCTCTCGTGTCTGCTTTCAGAGGTGATTTGGCGCCACCACTTCCAGTCACAGGGCTCGCACCAGCTTTGGGCCACTGCTTGTGAGAGGAGGAACACACCTCTGGCATGCCCATGAGCAACGTACAGCGCAGTCACCACACGCTCTACCGAACTTTCCTGATGATGCACCCACCAGCCTGCTGCTCCCGTACTCACTAACACCGTCAAACTAGGTCTCCGCTTGTTGCCTTCATGGTCTTTGCCTGACGCCGCAGTTTCCTGGCTCGGATACCCAAGAAGTACAAAGACGGACCTCAGGGGCCTCAGGACAGCTAGATGGCTCGCCATGCCACCACAATCTCCACAAGCTTCCACTGCGCAAAAAGCTGGCAACAGGGTAGGGGTTTAAGTGCATGCATAGTCTGTAGGTGCAGGTCAATGCCTTGACATTCAGCTCTATGCAGCATAGGGGCGGGGATAACATGCACTTGAAATGCTACTGGAGCTCAGTGCTGCACATCATTTAATTATAGTTGGTTCAACAGATGCGAGAGAGCAGTTAAAGATAATGAGAGAAGGTGAGTGAAGAGTGAATGTAATATTTATGCGGAGACTGTTCTTGTGCTTCTGGTTTGATGCTCGATGCAATTTGTGATTGAATTGAATTGAACTTGTCACTCGCTGTGGCAGACGGTCAACAGTATCCATGACGGTATCTATTTGATTGTTCTAAAATTGAGCTGAGAGGTGCGGTACAGGTGTGCCTGCAGAACCCAATTCTTGCAGCTTCTCAGCTTTTTGAAATAATTTTCAGGCTAAGCAAATCAAAATCCCAGTAGTAATGGCGGTGTCACCTTGCTCTTCCATTAGGTGGCAGAGACAACTAAAATACCTAACTATTACTCTACTGTCGCAGCTTGGACTCATGGGGAAGAGTCCAAGCTGCGGCAGTCCCTACCTCATTTTCACGCATTTCATAAGCCTGGCCAAATTGCACACACGACCTGCTTATTCATTCAATGGAGAGTCAGGGATACGAGCTGTTGGTGGTGGTACAAAGGCCGAAGCTGGAGTATTTGAGCCTTGCGAAAGTAGACGAGACTCTTCTCGCCATTGAGGACTTAATGGGCTACAGCCGGAAACCAAAAGTACAAGGGCATGATGAAAAAGCCTTCTGACCCTTTTATGTCTTGTACGAGGTTTACAAGAATGAGGCCTTCAGTCAAGAAGCACGACTGCTAGCCTGCTCATAAAAAGCAAGAAATTCATGGGGAGGGAAATGATGTTAATTGTATGTCTTGTACCAAGGAATTAGAAGTGCGGTGCCCTGTCAAGCTAGCAAGTTCATTAGGTTAGGTTAGGTTACATAGCTGTATCCGCCGAACGAGGGCAGCTTAGCTGAAGCCTAGAAGGCCTGCAACCCTAAACCAAAAACTAAAGCGCTCAAATCAGGAGAAAGGCAAGTTCATTAGCAACACTCGTGGACAAGTTTACAGTGAGTACATGTATGTTTTAAAGCTGCCTGGGGTGGATCTCTTTGCCTGCAAAGCCCTTCAGGTAAATAGGGTGCCTTTGTTGTGTAAATCCTGCTGTGCATACATACCATCCTGGTTGAGGTGATGGACATTATCCATGAATATCATACTGAGCTTCCCCTCAGTAAGCTTAATTAGGTTACATAACTCTATCTCCCAAACGAGGGCAGCTAAGCTAAAACCTAAAAGGCCTACAACTTGAACCAGAACTAAAGAGGCGCTCAAACAAGAAAGGATGTTGTAACTCATTAAGTTTACAAGTTATAAGTTTGACCTTGAGCCAGGTACTATTAGTAGTTTGACTGTTCAGGTTGCTGGTGGACACCAGCCATACAGAAAACATCCATAAGCTCAGATAAAACGATAGGAATCATTTGTCTCTGGAAAAAATCGAAGACATCCTCAGAACAATTGGGAGAAATAAAAAGCGCTCGTCTGATAGACAGTAATTAATCATGGTAATTAATCATGGTAATTAATAACTCATCAAGCTTTGCCTAGACCAGTGGACAGGAAAAACTCACAAGTGGCCTTAACACTAATTTATTTCAATATGCAACAACAGAAATGGGAACAAGTATGAAACAGAAAAACAAAATGGGAAGGGCACATGGCACTTTCAGACCCTCAGCACTAACGACCCTTTTCCTAGCTTGACGGTACAGGTTTGCCTGGTGCTTGCACCAGAGGTTACGTCTTTTTAAGGTAAAATACCAACCTACACCTTCGTTCCTGACTTCAACTTGAAGTTCAAGTAAGAAATGTCGTTGCAGCATTGATCTGTGTCCACACACTTCAAGTACATTGGAGCTCAATCTCAATTCTTCAAGAAGTTCTACTTAGTGAATAGAAACTAAAAATGCATCCAGACCTAGCGATGCATGCAATGATCTTGCTGGAACTTGTTTTGGACTGCAGAGTCGGACTGCCAGTGATATTAGTGATAAGGAAGCAATTTGCCTGTAGGTGGCAAAATACTGTGTTTCAGAAGACCTCGTAATGTAAGTCCCTACGCCAATTAAGGAAAAGGAGACACATTGGCCTGAAGAGCAGTGAGTATCCTTCACCAGTAAAGAAGAAGAACTACAAGTTGTAAGGATCTAAAGGATGGCAAGCTGCCCCCTGCTCCAGACCAAGACCCTGAGAGCAACTGGCTTTTTCAAGAGCGCGTCTGGTTGTAGTCAGTTCGTGTGTAGAGAGCACAGAGTGAGCATGTAATTTATTAGCAGTCTTATGGGCTTTTTGAACATCAAGGCCGAGCTCTTTAAGATGATTTACAGTATGAGAGGTATAGATTGAGCCTCCCACACTAACAAGGTCGGTGTGAAGGATGAATGATTTAGGCGCTTACAAAGAATCTCATGTTAATTTTCTAGATGCCTCCATGGTGCCCAGGCCGCGTATCTTCACCAAACTACAGTAGTACTTAACCTCTATGGGAGTGCTTAACCTCTACAAGGTGAATTTCCCTCTTGCTGACATTGAGCTCGTGAGCTCCGCATATATCTTTCCAAGCGTGTTACTAGAAAGTTACTAGGTTGACTTTGGCATGACACCTGGTGCAAATGAGGAGTGGTTTGCGTGGTTAGATTTTAGCTTCAGGGCGACTAGAGGTGAGTCTATCTCTGGGAGATGAACGAGCGTCAAAAAGCCAGCTGGGTATTGTCCTATTATTAGCATGCTCAGGAATTTCAAATTCCTGAAGGATTTTTTGGGCCAAACGGTTAGTGCTGCCGGCATCCATATGGACCAAAAAACCTGCCAGAGAGCCTTCAAGCAAAGTTTGCTGATGGTTTTCATGATGCCAGGCAATGTTATGGCGTTCAGTGATTGTACACGAGATGATTGTATGTTGACACCCTGAGAGTATTTGGAGAGCACGACCTGGTAGGGCCTGCTTGCTGACAGAGTGAACACTGAAGGCTGTTGGAAAAACGAAAAGAGTAAATCTAGGCAGACGGTTGAACACCCCCTGCATCAATTAAGGAAAGGGAGACACATCGGTCAGAAGTACCTCAGAAATACCTCCTAAGACTTGGCTGCTACAAAGACAAGGACCGGGAATCCATTAAAAAAGACGAAACCTGGGCCTGCCCAGCTCGTGCTTGCCTAACTGATTCAGAGAAAGTCCCGGCATCACTTTGCTGAAAACGAGGAATTAAAAGTGGTGACCTGGGACCCCACCAGGGAACCAGAGGAAATGACCATCCATGCAGATTTTGAGCAAAATATTCAAGAGTACCTGATGAACAAAGACCCTGGCCCAAATCTCTCTGCTCCCACAGCAAACACCAGCCTAGACAATCTGAAGCCAAGGTTTCTCAAAGGACGCATCTGATAATGGCACCAAGAAAGCGATTACATTCTGGGAAACAAAGTGCTATTTTATTGCCATCAAACCAACCCACAGCTGGACATCCAGCCCACGGATCATTGTAAGTACTGGGTTCATTAAGTTTGTCTCATGGACCATATAGACCAGAATGCACAACCTGACGAGCAGGAATTTCAGCCCATGAGCTACTCTACTATCCTTGCTGCATGCGTCTACGGAAAAGATGGGAAGTGCAAAGGCTTGCTCACACCCGAACGCCTACTAATTCTCCATCAAAAATACAACGAAGCCAAGAGCACAGGCCTTCACCACAATGTCAGCCCTCCAATACAGAGCTTTGCTTCTGAGTTGGTTGGACTGTTTGTACGCAAAGCCAGGGCCGCCAAGCAAAAAGATTAAAGACTCCTCCCATCGTATCCTCCCTCCCAATGTCATAGCAGCCTTCAAACATTGTGCAGCTGTGACCCAAGAGAAAAAGGCCTCACCACTGGACTTCAATCCAGACCTCCCACACTACTGGAGCAGCCACCCACGTGACACTATATTTGGTGCCTTCACTGACTGTCTTTCCTCCTCTTTCTCTGGATTATCTATTCGTCATCCCATCTATCCCATCTATGACGATGATATCATGCACTTGACCTTAAGGCACGCCATTCAATCTGCCATTAACAGTCCCCATGATATACCCACAGCAACCTTCATGCTCCTCCCCTGCTGGGGCAGATCCATGAGCACAAATGCATACAGGGCATTATACAACCAGTTCAACCACATGTGTAGCCTAATGGGAACCATCTCATCACAAAACCTACAGTACGCTGATGTCCCATTCTGGAAGAATTCTCGCACCCCTCTCCCAAAGCACCACTGGGACCTGCAAATCATTGCAGTCTGGAACACACAAGCCAGGCTGAACTTAAACAACCGCAACCCCGAGTGGCTCAATCACCTGGCACAGAGCATCCCTGAGAATAAATGGAACACAACCTGACTGAGCAATGACGCTCATATTAGTATGCTCCCACTTGGCGCACCACCTCCAGGCTTTAATAAGCGAGTTTTAACAAACTCAAGAGATTAAAGCCTGACCACCTCTAGTTGCTAAGCGCCACAACCATGACACATCACTGCACCCTGGACAAACAACAACTACACAAATACAAGACAAATCAAGCCCTCATCTGGCCCTAAAAGTAGCGGACTGGGGGAAGATTGCCCACACAGATGGGAGCTGCATCCGTCATGATCACCAGCAGATCATTGGAGCAGGCGTCTTAGTACCTGACACCAACAGAATTCATCACGTGAATCCAAATGGCTCCAATATTACTTATACTATAGGGCTGAGCTTGCAGACATTTCTGCGGCCGTTACTCATGACTACTTTCTGATAGCTACAGGGTTACAGGGTTACAGGGAAGAAAAAAGGCTTTCAGTCAAAACTCACGACTGCTAGCCTGTTCATACAAAGTAACTATTTCATGAATAAAAAAGCAAGTTTGTTACTATCCTGAAGGAGAAAATTACGGACATCTTGAGCCTCCTAATTATTGAATAAGCAGGCATACTTAGCACGCAATGCAACAACATGGGGGTGAGTACAGTGAAAGATCACATGTTTTTCATCTTGAAAACGATCAACATCCTGACACATATCGCAATGAGAGGAAGAGCCCAAGGTTCAAGTAGATGTTTCATACCGAAGAGCATGGACTCAAAGCCTAAAGCGGGCAACATTGCAAAGGACAACATTGGGGAGGGCAAGGAAGAAATATTTGGGAATCTGGAAAGGAGCATGGGTAGATACAATGTTGCGGATAGGCAGCGCACTCCATTGATGATAAGTACGTTGCTTGCTATTCTGTTGTCTGGGAGTGGGGCTGGAAAATTGAGTCCAATAATGGACCTGTCTGGATCTGAGGTCAATCACAAATTGTCGAAGGTGGATTGGTTCACAATTCCTTATGTTGTCCTTGAATTGACTAGCATTATGTAACCC
>LKMJ01003043.1_pt1 | contig 15561 bp, 29 predicted proteins | sample 643391 | NCBI WGS metagenome assembly LKMJ01 (sample SAMN04112250, study PRJNA286221) | soda lake metagenome | biome: soda lake; feature: Kulunda Steppe; material: water; isolation source: sample PL-Br10 brine of Picturesque Lake | place: Russia: Kulunda steppe | collected 2010-07
CATTCCCCCCCCCCCTCCCTCCTGCTGCTCACCCCTCTGCTGCTTGTCCCCCTCCTTGTAGCGCTGTCATCACTTCAGCCACCTGCTGTCACATCTTGCGCAGAGGTGCTGAACAGGAACTTGCACAAGCTGGGGTTGAGCAGATAGTTCTTAAGCCGCGTTGCGTTCAGCCCAGTGAGCGTCCTCTGGCAGTGCAGGCAGCTCTACTCCTCAGTTGTTTAACCATCTTGCTGCGTCTCCTTTCTCTTAAGTTCTGCCTTTACCCAGCTGTTCTTGACCCTCCTGCCACCCCTCCACCTCTGCCCACCCACAACCAGGCCTGCGGGAGCAGGTGTTTGCAGCAGCTGGCCAGGCCAGGCCAGGCTAGATTGACCCCACACGAGCCCTCTTGGCCTGATTGCCGGAGGATGTGTTTCATCACAAATTTTGTTTGAGGGCAGTCAGGGTGCTGAGTGCACCCCTTGAGCTTAAGCTCGCTGACCTCTGAGCCACTAGGTTCCTGAAGCCGCATCGAAAGTAACAATTTCCCACCGTTTGTACGACCTTGACTGTGATTAACGGTAATGTGACGCAGACGTCATTAAAGCACCATCACTAGCAGTGCCGTTTCTGATTGACGCTGTATGTGCACAACACTGGCACCGATGCTTTAGGCGTATATAAGTTACGCTTCATCCAGTGCCTTCTGCGCGAGCCCTGTCATCAGATCCCGCGCTGCCGCTGCCCTTTTGCCGCTGATGCCGCTGATGCCATGCTTGCCCCCCCCCTCCCCTGCAGAGCAATTCGGGCCGGAGCAGCAACAAAGTCAGCCCTGAGGGCTCAATGTGCGCAGCAAACGACATCCACTATGAGGACGCGGCCATGCCGCCCAGCGCGTTTGCGGCGGCACACGACTTCGCGCTGGACATGGAAGAGCTGGAGGACACCACCCTGCCAGGAGGAGAGGGCGTGCAGGTGACGCGGCAAACCCGCGTATGAGTGTGGGACATGTGAGGCCCCCACGGCAGGACCCTTGCGCAGACAGCAGGGGGTGTGTGCATGCAACAAGGCATGCAGGTGGTGCGGTAGGCGCCTGGCGTGGCTGCTAAGGCGAGTGCCCCTGCACGATCTCATTGGTCACCCGTGCTGCTCTCCATCATCACCATCAGCACCATCACCACCATTGCCACCGTCCACACGAGCCTGCGTTGTGCGCGCGGTGCGCCCACGCAGGGCGGCAAAGCCGCAGAGGCGCTCCTGGACGGGGAGGAGTCTGTGCCAATGCTGGCCTGTCACAGCGCGAAGGGCGCGGGACAGCCGGCAGGGACGGCCAGGGGCACGCAGCCTGGCGCGCGGAGCACTCGGGAGGTGGTGCTGGCTTGGCGAGAGGCAGAGGCGGAGGCAGCGTCCGCGCCACATAACGCCGTGGTTGGCAAGCTGATGCGGGACAGGCTGCGGCAGAGGATGTCCAGCGGGCCCTCAGACCCTGCAGCCAAGCTGGTAGAGGAGGAGGGGGAGCAGGGGGGGGGGCTTGTTCTGCAGGGCACATCCATGTTCTGCTTGGGCCCAACCAACCGCTTCCGAGTTGTTGCGGCAAAGGTGAGCGCGGGGGGCGCAAGCGACTACTTCCGCGTCGTTGCTGCACAGCTGGGTGCTGAAACTGCATGGCGCTGCGGGAGTAAGGACCAACCACACAGGTGTGCGCTAGCGCTGTGCGCTGGGAGCTGGATGCTGGGTGGAGCCTGAGCCTGCAAGTCCTTAGGTGGTCAAGAATGTGGGCGCACACGAGTGCGTCTGTTCGTACACATGTGTAGGATAGGTGTACGCCAGGACACGAGCCCCACTCTCAAGGTGGGAACCCTCTTCAGGGCATGCTTGTGCACAGAACACACACATGCGCACACACGCACAGACACACCCGCATATACACGCACACATGTGCGCGCACGCGCACACACACAAACACGCACATGGCCCATGGCTCAGCAGAGGGGCGCCCCTGGTGCCTGTGCACGCGCGCTTTGTACGGTCCTGAGCCCCCCCCTGCGCCAGCTGCGCTGCCGCAGGCGGTCAACCGCACCGTGTGCACGTACTTCATGAATTCCATGGTGGTGCGCTGCCGCAGGTGGTCAACCACACCGTGTGCACGTACTTCGTGAATGCCATGGTGGTGCTCTCGTGTGTGATACTCATGCTGGATGTGGTGAGCTTGGACCCCAAATCCACCAGGGGCATAGTCCTGCGCAACCTGGACGCCGCCACCACCGCTGTCTTTGGGATGGAGGTGAGGAGGTCAAGGGCAGGAGTGCCTGCTGCGGCACTGGAATGGAGGGGTCTTTGGGATGGAGGTGAGGGAATCCTGGGGCGGGGATGCCTGCTGCGGCGCTGACAGCCCTGCGTGGCTGCCCATGTGTGTTGAGCGTTTTTTTAATCTCTGGCCAGGCTGATCTACAGTGACAGCCCTGTGTCCTGGTCGGCTGCATTATGCGTGAGGAGGGGGGAGGGGGGATGCGTGTGCATGTGTACATCTGTGTGTGCGTCCCTGGTGTGGTGTAAATATCCATTATATGCATGCTCGTGGCTAGCTCCATCAGCTCTTTATTGCTGCGAGTGCTTCAGTGCTGAAGACCCTGCCATTGCTCCCCCCCACCAATGGCCCACACCCAAAAATGACCCGCTCCTCCTTTTCACACCAAGCATATGGTGCTGAGAGCTGTGCTTCATGTTGGCCTCATTACGCTGCTGCCGTCTTTTGCTGCTCCACAGGTGCTGCTGAAGTGTGTCCATCTGGGCGTGCTGTTCAACGGGCCCAACTCCTACCTGCGCAAGTGGGTGTACCCTGCATACACATGCGGAGTGAGGCTGTGCATGCAACTTGCATCTCAGCATGCTCTTTGACGGGCCCAAGTCCTCCTGCCTGCGCAGTGAGTGGTCCTTGCACGCACATGTGCAAACTATGCTGCGCCCATGGATGCTTGCGTTTTCCGCAAAAACATGCGCACAACCTCCAAAGAAGCCCAAACATGCCCACAAATTGGAGATTGGACAGAATGGAGGATGTTCAGGAAGTTGTTAGGACTTGTGTTTGTGCACGCAAGTGTGTGCGCATGCCTTTTGAGGACCATACGTTGTACATTCAGAGGTGCTGCCCATCATGACATAACACTACCCTCGCGCACCTTCTCTCATGCAATCGCATCCTTGCACGCCTTCCTGCTGCATTGGCGTGCCTACCCTCGGATGCACCCATGCGCCTGCTCTAACACGCCCACACTCCCGCGCGCTTGAGCCGCCCTCCTGACCCCCCTCTCTCCTCGCGCGATGCAGTGGTTGGAATTGGTGGGATGTGTTTGTGGTCGCCATCAGCCTTGTGGTGCTGAGCATCGATGCATCCAAGGTGGAGACGTTCACGTGGCTGCGTGCGCTCAGGGCGCTCCGGTGAGTGCTGAAGCGGGGCAGCCAGTGCGGTGAGAATTGGGGGGCGCTCTGGGTGCTGCATGGATAGGTCACAGTCTCCTCTGCGTGGATGTCTCCAGGCACTGCGCGTGCGGGGCTAAAACATAAGGTCCTCAAGCCTTTTGCCTCTAAGGCTTGGGCTCCGAGGCTTCTCACGGCTCTAATCTGATCCTGTGAGCCCCAGAGGGAGCTCGTTGAGCTACACAGAAAGCCAGCTGAAGGTGGTGCGCGCGCACAAACGTATATTCACACATGAAGGAACTCACATTCACACATACATAGGCACACATTCGAAATCTCACACACACGCATGTACACACACATTCAAACACATTAACAAACACACCTGGCTGCAGCGGGCTGTGCGTCTTTCTGATTGCTGCCTCTGTCCATTGCTGCTGCCGCCTGCAGCGGGCTGCGTGTCTTTTTGATTGCTGCCTCATTGGTGTCCACTGCTGCTGCCGCCTGCAGTGGGCTGCGTGTCTTGCATGCGGCGTCCCAAATTGAGGGCATAAACATTGTGTTGGAGGCGCTGGGCGCGCTGCTGCCTGCGCTGGTCAACGTGCTGTGGGTGGGGCTCTTGTTCTATTACATCTTCGCGGTGAGTGTAAGCGCGCTAGGCGGAGAGTTTGTCCTGCTGTTTGCGGCTCGTGAGTTTGCGTCTGTGCTAAGATTTTGGGTATGCGGCTGTGTGTGTGCCGCTAGTAGAAAGAGCACGCTCTTCTGCTCTTTGCTGCGTTAATGAGGATGGTTGCCTGATGTGGCTTGTGCCTTATGAGTGTGCATGTACAAGCATGCTCGTATGTGTGTTTGCATGCTCACATGCGCCTGTAAGCGAGAGGGCACAAACATGCTAGGGTAAAATTGTTATATAATTCATGTAAGATAATACATGCGGCGCTTTCAAGTTTGCTTTACATCTATGTGCCACGGATGGGTGCTAGATCAGTCACCCTGCCACCTGCTCAGCTGCCAATTTCCCTTTCCTGCTCTTGGCTGCCCAGCTGCTTTGATACCTTTCCACCTGCTCATCTGGGATCTCCCCACTGTGTACTTCTGGTTGCTGAATTGCTGACCCTCCCTGGTTGATTTTCTCGCTACGCACTCCTCATAGCTACTCTCAGCTGCTCAGCCTCTGACTCACCCTAGTTGCTCCTCCGCTGTGTGCTCCTCTCAGCTGCTCTTGTCTGCCCAGCTGTGCACTCGCTTGCGGCTTTTGCCCGTGCGCCCGTTGCACAAGTGTTGGCAGTTGCACAAGTGTTGGCTGTTGGCGTGCGCCCGGTGCACAGGTGTTGGCTGTTGCCCTGCTGTCGGGCCGGATGCACTACTGCGCAGACGAGGACGGGGACTACATAGATCCCTACAATGTGCTGCCCAAGGGCGAGACCATCTCCAAATCCTGGTGCGCGCCAATGCGCGTCCTTGGTGTGCACGAGGGCGGCATATGCTGCAACGAGTGCCTTAGGGAGCCAGGACCGCCCAAAATATCATGAGGCTGCTCTACTATTTTGTTCGGGGTGCCTCTTTTTTTGTGAAGGTTGTTCTAGTTTTCATTAAGGGCAGCTCTCATCATTTGCTAGGGCTGCTCAACCTCTGTTGTGAGGGCTGCCTGATTCTGTCACAAGAGCTGCTCGGTCTTTGGAGAGGGCTTGGGGGTATCTGAGCTGGCTTGAGCACGTTGCTACTCGCAAGAGGTGCATGCCAGTGCTGGTGGATGGCGCAAAGAGCTCTGCCAGATCCGGTGGCTAGGCAGGTGCTGCTAGATAGGATGGTTGAGGGTGCGCTGCTAGATGAGAGAGCTTTGAGGTGGCGCACGATAAGAGGATGCCAGATCAGACGGCGTGTCAAGGACCAGGGCGTGCACAAGAGGGGCATGCCAGAGCCATTGGCAAAGGCAGCGCTGCCAGGTCTGATGGCAGCGATTTTGCCTCGCCTCATGGGTGCTAAGCTCGCACTTCTCACAGCAATAATGCGCCTGTCCACTCTTTTGTGTGCACCATCGGCCACCCATGTACAGGCCTCCACCTCCACACCTCCCTGCACCCAATCCCTGGGCTGTGTGCTTGCGCGCACGTACTGGCACATACCAGTGCACACAAACTCGGCACCACACCACCAACTCCGACGCCTTCTGCACATAAATCACCCCTTGCTGCGTGCATGCACTTGTCCTCCCGCCCACCAACATGTGACGCACACAAACCCATAAACACACATTTCCTCACCAAGCAGCGTCACCAGCAGGTGTGACTTTACTTAATTACAGGTCCACTTTCGCCGCCACAGACGTGGGCACATGCTCTCTTACATGCGCGCATGCCCCAACAAATGCACAGGTGCGAGGAGTCGGACCACCACCGCAACAGCCCACGCATCATCAACACCTCCCACTACCACTCGCAAATCGGCGTGGAGGTGCCGCCCTACGAGCTCACCACCAGCTGGACCCGAGACCTGCGTCGCTTTGACAATGTCGTGACTGCGATGTGGGTTCTGTACCAGGTGCGCTCCCTGAACGTTGGTGGCAATGGTGTGATCCCGCATCAGCCAGTGGTCCTCTGCGCCGCTTCAGCGAGATCCTCCTCTCGGCACACAGCGTGGCGCCAAGAATGCAAGGTGCCACCGCACTGGGTGTGCGCAGCTGTGGCGCAATGCAATGGCTGGTGATGCAAAAATTCTTCTTGAGTCCAGGCCCTGAATCGTGCGGTAGAGGGCGTCCTTCCGCCTCCTGGAGGGCAACTCCTGACATACTCTACCTTCCCTGGAGCAAGTCCTGACATGCTCTGCAATGCTGCCGCCTTAGATGGCATCCGAGGGGCTGTGGAGGGATGCCATACGTCCATCAGCCCTGTGCATGCATGCCTTCCCCGGAGCAAGTCCTGACATGCTCTGCAATGCTGCCGCCGCAGATGGCATCCGTGGAGCTGTGGAGTGAAGTCATGTTCAGGGCCCAGGACGCGGTGGACAGGGAGACGCAGCCCCTGCGCTCTGCAAACGAGCACATCGGCCTGTTCTTTGTGCTGTTCATGGTGCGGCCGGCCTCCATGCTGCATAGTGCTGCATAGTGCTGCTGAGGGTGCACAGGGCATATGAGCTTGCGGCAGATGCTGCGCGAGCGACTCGGCTGCTTAAAGCAGATTGTTTTGCTAAAAAATAATGATACTGTGCGAATGAGCCGCCTGTTCCATGCACACATGTGGTGCAGAAACGTAGGGTAGGTTGCAGAGCATGGCAGCGTGCAAAGAGTGCAAGCGTAAGATGTGCGCCCCAGCAAACCCCACGTGTGGTGTGCTCACCCTGCATCTGCGTCCACGCCTGCAACACGTCCTTCTGTGGCTCACAACAAGATGCACACATACACACATTGACACACACACACACACACATGCACACATACACACATACGCACGCAATTACAGACACACTCAGGTGCACATACACACGCATACACAAACGCAAACACAATCTGGCACATTTATGCATGAGCTATCGCACACAAGAGCGCACACTGCCTTTTGCTGTGCGCAGTTCGTGGGCTGTCTGACGGTGCTCAACCTGATTGTGGGCTTCTCCATCAACGCGGTGCGGCCTCGCGGGTGCTGTGGGATGGCTGTGATGGGCTTGATGTGCCTGTGATGGGCTGTAGCGCGTGCTTTGCCTACTTGCCAAAATTCAGCTGAGAGCTGCCGTTGGTCCCAACCTGCATGTTGTTCCAATGGCCGCCATGGACGCGGCCACCCCCTTGCTGGTCACGAGGAGGTCTGGGTGGGCAGGGTGGCGCAGCACTTTGGCGAGGAGATGCTCCCGGCTCATAAAACCGCCCCTTGGAGGTTCTCCTGCCCCCTGCTTGACGTTTGGTCCGCCCTCCTCCTCCAACCCTGGGTGCAAGAGTCACCAGGGCATTACGACCGCAGCATCCAATGACCCCACTGTTACAATGGGTGAGGATTTGCAGCTGTGCATGCGGATAGTCCCATGCGGTTCCGCCCCATGCGGATAGTCCCATGCGGTTCAGTCCCATGCGGTCAGTCTCATGGAGTACCCACTGCCAGCAGACACACACACACACACGCACCATCATCACCACCACCACTACAACACACACACACATGCATCTCTGAAATGCGGACGTTCCCAACTGCTGTGAATGCGCAGTTCCATAAGATGAGGGAGGCAAGCAACGGCCAGAACCCGCTGCTGACGCAGGAGCAGCAGAATTGGCTGAAGATGCAGAACCTCATCGCTGCAACATCTCTAGAGGTGAGCCTGGGGCAGCACTGCAGCCTTTGCTAGGCGCCAGCCTCTGTGCGGTGCCCAATGCCCCGTGCTACCATGCTTTTTGATGTCCTGTGTGCTTTGGTCAACTATGCTTATCTTTTGTGCCAACATTCCCCTTGAAGCGCCCACTTTGTGTCAACCCTCTTCTGGCATTGATTGTATTGCAGGACATCAGCATCCCGTCAGACAATAAGCTCCGCCACTTCGTGCACAAGCTGGTGTACAACAAGTACACAGAGAACTTCATGATCTTTGTCATCTTGGCCAATATGGTCGTCATGTTTTGCGTAAGTTGCAGGGGCTGCAGGTCATAGGTTAAACGTACGTTCGCTCGCAGTGACCGCTGAGCTGCTGAGCTACTTGATGGAATTGCCCTCCCTCATCCCCCCACCACGCTTGCAAACGCTGCCACCTCTTTGCCTCCCTCTGACTTACTCGTGCTTGCCATGAGAACACTGCATACTTGTTGCTGTGCATGGCTGCCCTTAGCACTTTGTACAGATCCTGCTGTGGCAGTGCCCACCATAGCGAAGCTTGACACGTTTCAATGGCACTGATGTGACCGCATTGCAGGCACATTACAACATGTCAAGCAAATTTGAGCAAGCCATCACTCTGACCAACCTGATAGTGACAATCATCTTCTTCGTTGAGATGGTCGCCAAGTGGGTAGCATTGCGCAGCAGTGCTGCTGTATAGGCTTGCACGCCTGCATGTCCTTGGCAGTATATCCTGTTGGTTGTGCAGTGTACACCACACTGCTTTTAGGTGCAATGGCTTGCTGGCATTCCCTCTCTGATTTGCTGTTACGCATGAATGTGTTGCATGCCCATAGCCTCTTCTACTCCCCTGTGCCTGCCACCACTGATGCACGGTTTCATGCCACCCATGTGTATCACCACAGTCAATGCTCACCTTCACCAGCACAAGCTACCCGACTTCAATCCTCTCCAGCATGCGCCCAAACTAGTGCTTCATGTCCCCTCATCAAAGCGAGTCCCAGGTTACTTGGCACCCCCCAGGCAGCACAGGCACCTTGCCTACTTCGCCAAGCATGCATGCAAGTCAGCAGACAGACAAGCCCGCAAGAAGACAAGCCAGCACTGCCACACATACACTCCACAGGCTGGTCGCCATCGGCTTCCGCACATACTGCAAAAGCGGGTGGAATGTGTTTGACGCCGTCATCACCATTCTGTCCATAGTCAGCGTCCTCATTGTCAACCTCAGCGAGAGCAACGTCTCCTTCCTGCCGGTGCTGCGCGTGCTGCGCGTTGTGCGCATCTTCCGCCTCATCCCCCGGGCCAAGGGCCTGCGCAGGATGCTGCGCACCCTGTACATGTGAGTAGCGCCCTACTGCTTGTGGGCACACTTGCACTTGCAAGGGCGCCCCTGTGCCCGCAGGAGCTACGCTGCTTAAGCGCTCTCTCGCCCTTAAGGGTAGCCATTTACGCATGTCTACTTTTGCCCTTCCAATCAATGAGTGCCGCACTTGCAAACGAGGGCCAGCGCAAGATGACGCTGCCCTCCTTCACTCACGCAAGGAGCAAGACACCTCCTTCACACATGCAAGGAGCTGCCCTCCTTCACTCACGCAAGGAACTGCCCTCCTTCAATCACGCAAGGAGCACAACACCTGAAGAGGGCCCTCATCCCATTCTCACCTGCCATTTGGTAGCTTTATTGCTTGTGATCCACCATGAGCTGCCTGCACGCCCATGCTGCTGGGAAGCGGATGTCACCTAAGGAGGTGTGGGGTCTTGGGCTTGGAGAGATAGGCCTGCGAGTTCCTCAGATCCCTCAGATCTTGCACCACAGCCTCTGTGCTGCTGTCACGAACACGATCAATAGAGCAGACCTCACCGCTATAGCTACCGCACCGAAACATGACTACACTCACATCGCCAAAGGCGGCGTCTGTGTCGTGTCCAAACTCGATAATCTTGGGTCACAAACTGCCACACTGCACAAAGCCAAATCCAGGTGTAAGGAAAAGACTCACGCTGCCGCGCTCATACCGACCCACGTGCACTGCACCACAGGCCATGACCGACCATCTGCCCCACTGCACATTCTTCCTTGCCTTCTCCAATCTGGCCTGTCTGCTGATGGTGCTTACTGGCCTAGGGGTTCATGCACCTGCTCTTTTGCCTGTATGACCCTCCTGTTAGGACGTTGTCGGTCGTCATCAACGCGCCCTTGCCCCAGTCATGCTCCCTCAACTCACCTTGCATTTGCACCTGGTTATGCACCTCCCGTGACCGCCCTGCAGGTCCATCCCTGCCGTCTCCAATGTGGCCTTTGTGCTGGTGGTGTTCATGTACCTGTGGGCTATCGTGGGCATGAACCTGTGGGGCAACGTCAAGCTCACTGAAAACGAGGCCGGCAACAACAGGCACAGGAACTTCAGGCACTTCCCCATCACTATGATCTCCCTGTTCACGTGAGTGGGTGCACAAAACGTGCGCATGCGTGGTGCACACGCATCACACCATGGCCTCCCTGTTCACGTGAGTGGGTGCACAAAGCGTGCGCATGCGTGGTGCACACGCATCACACCATGGCCTCCCTGTTCACGTGAGTGGGTGCACAAAACGTGCGCATGCGTGGTGCACACGCATCACACCATGGCCTCCCTGTTCACGTGAGTGGGTGCACAAAACGTGCGCATGCGTGGTGCACACGCATCACACCATGGCCTCCCTGTTCACATGAGTGGGTGCACACACATGCGCATGCACAACTCATATGCCACAATGGACCACCCAGTGTCTGTGAGTGTAAGCAAAGACATGTGCAAGCACCCAACTCGTGTGCATCACGATGGGTCAGTCCCTGTCCTTGTGAGTTGAAACACAGACACACACGGCCAACACCGCAATGAGCAATGAAAGTATGTGTACATTGATGACTGTGTGGCAGTGCTTGCATGTGCATGGATGGGATGAAGAACTTGCAGGCACGTTTGTGGTTGTGCTTCAATGCACGCATACGATGGTGGTTCTTCACCCATTTGATCACCCTTGTTTAAAAAAAAGACAAAAGGATACTTGCAGAGTGCAAGCTCGTGCATGTACACACACACACACACACACACAAGGGCACTTGTACGCAGCATTCAGTGCCAACGTGCCCTTGTGCACATGCACACTAGCAAACATACGCTCATGCTGCTTCACTGCCCAGGTGTGCACACAGGCATCTGTGCATGCACATTTGCATGCACCTCCGATTGCTTTTCCAGATCACAAGCTGCATGCTTAAACGCTTCCCCGTTTTAGATCCTGCATGACTGTGCATCCATATCCTGTTATTGGTGACTCCCTTGCAGTTTGCAGCACATGTGCCTACAAACTGTGCAGCTTCCAGCCACAGGCAAGCACTGCTCCACCGATATTGCATGCACTCGGATGCGCGCTCCTGTGTACAGCAGCTTGCTCTCTGGCAAGCAACGCTACTCTTGGCAGTAATGTGTTGCATATGTCTGTGCAACTGCTGTACTTGTGATCACCCCCCTAATGTGCGTGTGTGGATTTCCGTGTTGCTGCACCAAAACCATGCATGCGTCTGCGCCGCAAATCGTTACCTGCCGAGTTCAAGCAGCCTGTAACTTTGCAACTGCAGACTGGCACACACAGTACTGTATGTCTGTACTTGTGTTCATGCATACCACAGCTTCCTTTTGGGAGGGGACTCAAGCAAAACCACGCAGCTCTCAACACACATCTGCACGCCTCTGTGTTCCTGTTTGCTGAGGCACGTGTTTGTTTGCGTGCATACTGCAGCTCCCTGTTGGGCGAGAATTGGAACGACAACATGCAGCTCTTATGCACAAACAAACTCATGGCTCTGGTTGTGCGTGCGGGCATGTGCGCACCGCAGCTTCCTGTCAGGCGAAGACTGGAACGACAACATGCAGGACATCATGCAGAAAGAGGACTGCTGGCTGGTGAAGGAGGATGTGTCGTTCACGATGCCCGGCATTGGCAACCCTTTGCAGGTGGAAGGCGTGCCCCCCTTATGACTTGGTGCTTCTGTGCTGTGCATGCAGTGCTGGTGCGCAAGGGTGTGGCGGTGTGTACAGGCAGCACTTCTGGACAATGCGTACCCACTGTGTGTGTGTGAACACGTGTGCGTATGTGCCTGCGAGCGTGTGTGGGCTTGCGCGCGTGTATGTGTGTGAATGTTTATGTGTGTGTCAGGGCTGCTGCTGCTATCTTGTGCCGCTGGGCCTGTGCAGGTGGAGCTGGATGGCGGCGAGTACTTGGATCCAGTGGATGATAAAGATGTGCTGGACTTTATGCGAGATGACTCAAGCCTGCGGAGCGTGCTGGTGAGTGGGGGGAAAAACGTGCTGCCAGCGGAGGGGGTAGGTGTGCAAGGCGGCAGGTGCTGGTTGATGGGCTTGCTGGTGTGCATGCATTTGGGGCCTACTGTTCCTGCCGGTGTGCATGCATCTTGGGTTCTTGAATCAGTGTGACTCACACAAACCTAGGAAAAAACTAACCAGTAAGCAGACAAACAAGCAAATGACCGGACAAATGGACGAATGATTCGATGACCGAGTAAAATTGGTTCATTCAGTAAATAAATGAATGAAACAACACAAAAACCAGCTAAGAAAGAAGCTTCAATTCATGAAAAGGGGCCTGATGGGCAGGAGCAAGCTAAATGGGTGTATTTAATTAAAATAAAAGATGCGCACATCAGGAGGGGATGGTTGTGGGTCGAGGTGGGTCAGGTTTTAAGTCATAGGTGCTGTGCTGGCTGTCAAGCTCAGGGGGCGGGCTTTTACCCGGCAAAGTGCAACACACTGGGCCCCATTCCGATGGAACTTGCATGGAAATTGCTTGGAATTTGAGTCGTTCACAAATGGTGCTTTCCTCATGCACCGTGGAGGTTTAAGGTACACACGTACAAGCACACACACCTATCCAAAATCAGAATTCAAGCAAATACTATACATACACACGCATACTCACACACACCACAACATGCAGAGGAATAATTGCACAAGCATTAAGGTACGCACCCATTTCCAAATTCGCATTCAAGAAAATTCAAGACCTGCGCACGCATACTCACACACACCATAACATGTAGAGGGATGAGTGCACACGCATAAGCACACACACCCATCCAAAATGCATGCAAGCAAATTCAGCACCTGCGCATGCATACACACACACCACAACTTGTAGTGGGATGAGTGCACGCGCATAAGCACAAGCACCCATTCCCAAATTTGCATACAAGCAAATACAACACATACGCACGCTTACTCACACACCACTACATGCAGAGGGATGAGTGCACCCTAAACCCGACGTTGGCGGTGCTGTACCACTGCATCTTCATGCTGGTGTGCTCCTACATCATGATCCAGCTGGTCATCGGCATCATCCTGGATGGCGTCCAGGCACAGGCCTTCCTTGACGAGATGGAAGTGGGGCAGGTGGGTGAACAGACCGCTGGGCGAACAAGCTGCTGTGGGTCAGCAGATTGCCAGGTCTCGATGGCTGAGGAGAAGATTGGTGTTGGTCGGTAGCTGTCGGTGTTGACACCTGCGGACAATCTGTGGTGGGGCAGCAGCTTGCGGGCTTAACAGATGGCTGGGGTGACTAGAGCTACTGGGTGCGAACAGCTTGATCAAAGGACTGCTGAATGTTCTCGACCAGGGTAGGCCGGGTGGGCCGGTATGAGTTGTGCGCGGGTGTGGCTGAGCCATGGGAGCAAAGCCTATGTTGTGACTCGCCTGTGTTGCACGGTGGCTCGCCTGTGTTGCACGGTGGCCTGTGTTGCACGGTGGCTCGCCTGTGTTGCACGCCTGTGTTGCACGGTGGCCTGTGTTGCACACGGTGGCCTGTGTTGCACACGGTGGCCTGTGTTGCACGGTGGCTCGGCCTGTGTTGCACAGTGGCTCGGCCTCTGACACTCTAAGAATGGCCCCGCGCTGGTGCGCCTGTGGCCTGCACAGCAGCAGCAGCAGCAGCAGCACGCAGAGCCTTGCCGGCACGCAGCTCGGTGAGGCTGGGGACGTGCCGCAGACGCGTGTGGGGTCGTGCGGCTGGACTGCATGGCTGCAGGACGACATCCAGAACTTTGTGGATGCGTGGCTGAAGCTGGACAAGCACGGCACCTCCTACCTACCGGTCAAGCAATTGTTCCCTCTGCTTCACAAGGTGCGGGGGGGTGGGGTAGGCAGGAGCACAGGCACTGGAGGGAGCACGGGCATAAGAGGGAACATGGGCACAGGAGGGAGCACAGGTACAAGAGGGAACATGGGCCGCCTCCACCGCTGCTTGCGGCTGCCTGCAAAGCCACAATGGAGGTGCAGCTGGTATGCAAAGGCAGGATGGACAGTGAGGGAGGAGGGAAGGGAGGAGAAGGCAAAGCGAGGGGGCGGAGCGTTAGTCACCCACTGCTTGAAGCCGCCGCCACGCCTGAAGGCCTATGAGCGCTGCACGCAGTGAGGGCGCGGGCGCTTCATGCATCAGGCGCTGCAATGAGGGGCTCTCGTCGGAGAGGGAGGTGGTTATAGGACAAGCTGCTTGGCTGTGGTGGCTCAGGATCGTACCCCCGTCATGTGAGCGCGCAAACCTGCACGCGCGCGCAGGCAGAGACACATGCACGCACATGCGGCATGCGCGCACCCAGGCGCACATGCCTGCAGGCATGCCTTGTACCTCCACCCAATCTCACATGCGCGCTTTGGAAACAAGCAGAGGCACACCATCGCTTTTGCCCTTCGCCTCGCAGATACCTCCGCCGCTCGGGGTCATGGGCATGCCGCGTGCCACTGTGGTGGCGCAGGAGATCATCATGACCGTGGACATGCATTTAAGCCAAAAAGGGGGGGGGCGCGCACCGCACCTGCATGCGTGCAGCAGGGACGACGGCTCTCATGCGGCTCGCATGCGGCTCGCATGCGTGCCGCGGGCGCGCCTGTGCTGCGCACTCATGCGCCTGGGGCCGCACAAGGCATGGCGCACCGCAGGCCTCTCCAGAGGGTTGTCCTGTGTGTGTGCACGTTTTCAGCTTCATGTGAGGTCAGACGGCCTTGTCAGCTTCACGTGAGGTCAGAAGGCCTGACGCACCGCAAGCCTTGCCAGGGGCTCCAAACAGCTGGGCGCCCTGCGTGGGCGCCCCCACACTGCAGCCGCAAGAGCGAAGGCTTGGCGCCCATGCGCCGCCTGCATCCATCCTCCGCATCCTCTGAAGTGTTCAGCACATTACGTGGGGTAGCAGCTCGTAGGATTGAACGACCCCTGCCTGTGCGTGGATGTGTGAGCGTACACAGCCCTGAGATTGACCACCGCCACACGGCCATCAAACTCTCAAACATGCGTGGCAATTTTGTGGCTCCAAGTGCAATCATCTTGCCCTGTGTGAGCATATGCTGCTGAAGCATTATCATTCTGTGGCCTGCACTGCATGTCACCTGCATGTCAAAGCTGACCGCCAAAGCGTGCAGCCTGCGTGTGCTACGCCAAAGCAAGGGCTCGCCACGAGACCACGCACCAGACATAAGTAGAGACTGTGGGCGCTCCCTGTGTGATGCTGTGTGCATGCGTGTGGCACACGCACACGCACCTCGCTCACGAGTGCGCGCGTGTGGCTGTGCAGGAACGGGGCTTTGGAGGTGCACTTCCTGGAGGTGCTGCACGCGTTCATCGGGCGGGTCGTGGGCGCAGAGCTCCCGGAGGAGGAGGAGATTGCCTGCTGCAGAGGGCTGATGCCTCAGCTGCCCAAGGTGGGCCGACCCTCCGCTCATGCCTCCACCTGCTCCACGTGTGCTGCTCGTGTGTGTGTGTGTGTGTGTGTGTGTGTGCGCGCGCGCATGTGTTC
>LKMJ01003045.1_pt1 | contig 15554 bp, 7 predicted proteins | sample 643391 | NCBI WGS metagenome assembly LKMJ01 (sample SAMN04112250, study PRJNA286221) | soda lake metagenome | biome: soda lake; feature: Kulunda Steppe; material: water; isolation source: sample PL-Br10 brine of Picturesque Lake | place: Russia: Kulunda steppe | collected 2010-07
CTTTTTCTTAAAAACGCCCTGATCGTGCAGATTCTTAAAGAATTCCTGAGATGTTTTTTTATGAACAGGGGAGCTGGTGCGTCCGTAGTAGTCAAAATCTATCCCGATCTGTTCGAACGTCTCTTTAAATTTGGCGTGATATTTATCCACTACTTCCTGCGGGGTTATTCCCTCTTTTTCTGCTGCAATGGTAATGGGAACGCCGTGCTCATCAGACCCACAAATGTGGATGATATCCTTCCCTTTTAACCGCTGAAAGCGAGTGTATAGGTCGGCCGGAAGATAAGCACCGGCAAGGTGGCCGAGGTGCAGCGGGCCGTTGGCGTATGGAAGTGCGGATGTAACTAATATTCGTTCAGACATAAACTCTTTAAATTCTTTAAGTAAGGCGCCGAAAATAACGCCTATTGGTTAAAGTTACCAATATAGCGGGTAAGAAATTATCGGTTCGTTGATTCAAATTTTTCGAACATGGCGTAGAGTGCTACTCCTGCGGCAACGGATACATTCAGGGAGTGTTTCATACCAAATTGTGGAATTTCCACAGCCTCATCAAGATATGGTAAAAGATCATCACTGATTCCCGTTACTTCATTTCCCAGAACGAGGCATATTTTATCGGTTGATGGAACCCATTCGTGAAGTGGTTTACTATTGTGGGTTTGCTCAAGGCCGATAATACTGTACCCCTGTTCTTTTAACTCGTCGACTTTCTGCTGCACGTCATCAACCCCGGACCATTGAACATGCTCTTCGGCACCGATTGCGGTTTTGGTGATTTCCGGCCGGGGCGGCCGAGGGGAATATCCCGAAAGCAGTATTTCTTGAATGCCAAAGGCGTCAGCCGATCGGAAAGCAGCTCCTACATTATGCATGCTTCGGATGTCGTGAATCCATAAAATGAACCGGTTTCGCAGGGGGGATTTCTTCCGGAGGTTACCGCGCAAAATTTCTTTGGTTGACCGTTTTTTCAAAATGTATGGATCGAATAATGGTTCACAACGGTATTGAACTTTAAGATTGAAAGTATAAAAAGTTATTGAAATGGAGTGTAAGTTCCCGTTCTTTGATGGTGATATCGTACCGCCTTTGAGAAAAATAACTTTTTGTTTCTGTAAGAAAGGGTGAGAGCGGTTAATTGTAGCGAATAATCTATTTATTATTTGAAATTCGGGTCATTTCATGAGATTTCAAAACTTTTTAGCTTAAATCAAAAACCTATTTTTGTTTACAAATGGCATAATAATTGTTACTTGCACAAATTAAGCACAAAAACAACGATTTTTAACGTTTAGTCGGAACGATAATGCAACCATTCAAATTAAGATTTTTTCAATATATTGAAAGAAGAGAAATTAAATAACTTTAGGTTTTCCAATGAGTGAAAATATTTTCGATATGAAAATTCTGATTGTCGATGACAACTTTGATTTTCGTTCTACTTTAATTGAATATTTTAATAGTAAAGGGTATAACGTTTTTGGTGCAGAGGATGGACAAAAAGCACTCGGGCTCATTGAGGAGAATCACTATGATATTGTTCTCTTAGATTTGAACATGCCGATCATGGATGGAATGGAGACTATGGGAGAGATTCAGGAAAAAGCAGGAGATATCCACATCATTATAGTTACAGGGAAAGAGAATCCTGAGAAATATCATTATTACAAAAATGGATGTATTCTTTTTGAAAAAAAACCAATTGATATCGTTGAGTTGGAGCTAAAAGTGAAAAATCTTTTAGGGGCGCTTAAAAGGCGAAACAAAAAAAATATTCCTGACGATACAAATATTGAGCTCGATATCAACTCAATATATAATTTCATTTTAGATAATATCGGTGACTTTAACCTCAATGCGGATATGATTGCCCATGAGTTGGGTATTAATAAGAAGCAGCTATATGCAAGAGTTGGGGAGGTATTGACGATAAGTGTTCATGAAATGATTAAGAATCTTCGCCTTTTAAAAGCTTTAGAGATAGTAAATAAAGGGAAGGTGTCTACAATAAAAGAACTTAGTATGTCGGTAGGCTATAGAGACGCTGGTTATTTTACAAGACTCTATAATAATGGTATGGATATTGATTTAAATAAAGAAATGTCAAATAAAACTAGGCGACTAAAAATCAAATATTAAAAAAGGTTTTACTAGATTGATTATTTAAATGATTTTAAATGCACGCTCTCCTATTGAAGCAGAATAGATGAAGCGACATATCTGAAAATGAGGATGTTGATATTCTTTTAATTTCGCCCTGGTTGCTTGAAATTGGAAACATTTCAAGTGGGTAATATTATCTGAAAACAATCATAGCGCACTATAATGTCATATTAGATTATGCAAAGCTCCAAAATACATATAAATGCTTGCACTTAACCTTTTAGATATTAAGATGTTTATTAAGAGAATCCATAATTAGTTAACAGGATAAATTTTTATGAAATTTAGAACACTCATGAGTTGGTCTTATGTGGAAGATTCAGATGAATTAACCCAATATGGAGCAGTTGAAGAGATTTACGGATATAACAAAAGTGATTTTAAAAAAAATAAGATGCTTTGGTATGATGTCATTTATCCTGATGATCGAAAATACCTAGATCTTGTTGTAGATTCACTTGATTTGGAAATCAATCAGGAAAGATTAGTTCAATATCGTATTACACACAAAGAGGGTTATTCGAAAAATGTATTGGGTAGCATAAAAATCGAAGAGGAGAATGGTCAGATCGTATACAGTGGTTACATTACTGATATATCAACCCACAATGAGATGGAATTAGGCGAAGATTGTTACGAGAATTTGCTCGAATTGCTAAATGAGTCGCTACATACCCTCTATAGCGGTAATGAGAACCGTAAACAGAGAGTCTGTTCATTGTTGGAAAATTTTTCCCACCTCATGTCAGTAGGGCGTTTAACCATCTATAAAAATGTATCCGATAGTATTGTGAACATGCGATTTAAGGTAAAACATAAATGGGTTGAAAATAAAAGAAAAAAAAATGTCTTGAAAGACACTTCCACGGAACACTTGAAATTTGGAGAGGATTTTGGAAGGTGGCAGCAACTTTTTGTCAACAAAAGAGAACCTGTTAATGACATAGTTCGTCTGTTACCTGAATCTGAAAAAACTGTCTTTGAAAAAGAGGGAGTTAAAAGTATTCTTGCTGTTCCGATCTGGCTTGACAGCAAATTTTATGGATTTATTCAATTTGACGATTTTAAATCCGAAAGATATTGGAGTCGTGATAATATTCGTGTCTTAAGTATTATTGGATCCGTTATTGCTACAAGCGAAGAATATGAAAAATCAAAAGTGATGATTCGGGAAAAAGATGAACAGCTAAAAAAAATCCAGGATTATAGAGAGCAGCTATTGAAGACTTTATCCCATCAAATTAAAACACCAGTTTCTATTATTGAATTAAATATTCGAATGTTGGAGGATTTTAGAAATCAAATCCCTGTTGAAAAGAGAAAAAGGTACCAAGGTAAGATTGATAGAATTCATAGAGCTGTGAAGAATTCTAAAGAAATTCTTGAAAAAATGTCAAAAGAAGGCTCATAAGGAGGCTTTGCAAAATCCGATTATTCTTCGACCTCATTTATCGCTGTGCTCTTCATTACGGTCAGAATGACGCTTATAGTCACTTTAAGCCTACCTTGTCGCCAGTTAGGTGCAGCGAAGCGGATTCGATATATATCTGGTATTTCTAAGCCTTCTAAAATTAAATAAATGGTAATAAATAAATAATTTACCAGCTTGTAGAATTCAAGATTTGTTAGGTTTACTGGAAAACCAAATTCTCATAGAAATCGAAACAGATTTCAGATTAGTTTTTCCTTAATTTTTTTATTAAAAATAATCAATCCGACATTGAATGAATTATTCAAGGCAATTTTCTTCTTCGCTTCTAAATTTATTAAGAAAATCAGGAAACATTTTTAATATACAAGAAATATTACTTGTTCCTTTAAAGCCCCAACAAAAAGATATTATAACTCTATTTAGTCAATTGAGTGAAGAGACTAATAAAGTAAAGAGTGACAAAAATAAAATAATAAAGCAGCTTCAAAAACAACATTTTAGTGAAAAGTATGATAGTAATGATGTGATTATAAATATTGAGAGTTATAATGAAGACACGCCTCTTCTCTTCGCAAATAAAATTCAAACAAAAGATGCTGTATTTGTTTTAGCGTACTTTAGAGAAAATGATTCCCTCCAAGGGTGGACACAACAAGAAAGAAGTATTCTCCGATTACTAAGTAAACTTGTTCAAGCAGACCTATCTAATGAATCAAATAGCTCACATCAAGATAAGGCGAGAACGGTAAATCAATCCGATCAGTACATTTATAAAATAATACAGCTACAGTATATATTACCCATGGCAAACAGCCTGCAAATTCTAAAAAAAGCTGTTAAAATAGTCGATACAATGCTAAATAGTGAGGATTTGGAAGAGATTACGACTTTACAGAATTGTTTAAACAGGATAACAAATGTACTGACTTACAATAAAGAAGTTGTTGATGATATACAGGATAGTTTCTGGTCACCTAATAATGAAGCTGCAGAATCTACTGTTGAGAAAGTTAATATTGAATCTTTCTTCTCAACTTATTGTGATCAGAATAATAATGCTGAAGCAAATATTCTGTATGGCCACATAAAAGCTCCTTTTACGTTTCCCCATAATGATATATATATAAGAACTACTGTTTTAGAAAAATTTTTAGGAGCTGTTGTTAACAATGCAATTAAATTTGCTAAAAATGGTGAAGCTGAAATTTATATTACAACTGAGTTAGACAAGCTTGATTTAACTGTATCAGTAAGAGATATGGGAATTGGAATTCCATCAGGTGAGCTCGATTATATAGCCGATCCTTTTTTCAGAGCTTCTAACAATAAATCTGAGACCGGAATAGGTTTTGAGCTTGCTATAATTAAAAGAATTATAGAAGAATATGGAGGGTTTATTAAATTTCAATCTGTTGAAAATGTTTATACTGAAGTAATATGCAAACTCCCTTATCATATTGATAATCCGCTAGATAAAAATTAGCTATGAAAATTTTGCTTATAGAAGACGATAGAGATTACGCTGAGACCTTAATCGATATTTTTTCAGTGAATCAAAATCATGATCTTCTTTGGCTTGAAAAGCTCTTGGATATTAAAAGAGCTATAAATAATAAGATATGGGACATTATCCTTTGTGATATTCACCTTGATTTTCACCCTGATATGATTTTGGAGTTATATAAAAAATCAGGTATAAACCATAAAACACCTTTGATATTTCTTACTGCAGAGAGAGAAACTAAACTTTCCTTTGATATAATTGAGAAGGGTGATTTTCCTGTAGTTAGTAAGTTTGAGATCGATAAAGATGTTTTATCGGTCATTAGAAACTATACAGATCTATTTAAGCTGATTAATAAACAAGTTGATGAAGATGAACAGGTTAGCTTTCGAAAATATTTTGCTAGGTATATTAACGAAAAGCGATATGAAAACAGTGAATTCAGCAGGTCTCTTTCAGGATGGATTGATCAAGAAAAATTTATTTTCTCAAAATTAAAAGCTGAAAATAGGGTTTATAAGAATAAAAAAAAACAGACTCCCACTTCTTCATTAAGAGCCGGCTATTTAAAAATTGGAAAGAAAGATTTTAGAATATTAGAATTTAGTCCAAGCGTAGAATCCTTAGTTGAACATGGTAATTTAAAGGGAGTACCTTTATACCATGTATTAAATAAAATTATTGATACAGAAAAACTTTATGGTGTACTACACCGAGTTTTAGAAAGTAAAGATGGTGAACGAACTGAAATAACACTTCCTGGTATTGGTTCTAAAGGGACTATTCAATATGACATCTTTATCAAAACGAATTACGTCGATGATGAATATAAAAAAAACTTGGATATTGAAATTATTCAAAACAGGGATAGAGAAGTTGAAAAAGCTGAATTGTTCAATATTAAACAGACCAACAAGATACTTTTACAGGAAGTACACCACAGAGTTAATAATAACTTAAACGTTATTAATAGTTTGTTGAATCTTAGCCTAATCAATGCAAAGGGTGAGGAGGCTGAAATCTACCAAACGGTACTTAACAAGATAACTCCTATATCGACTGTTTATGAACAACTATATTCGAGTAAGAAAATAGCTTTGGTGAATCTCAAAGATTACTTAAATGATCTGAGTCGAAAAATATTCGGTAATAAACATCATTCTATTCTAAAAGTTATTGTTGAGGATAAGAAATTACAATTGAACCTAAATCAAGTCATTTCATTAGGATTAATGTTGAACGAAATGTATCAAAAGTTTAAAGAAAGAGATTTAAATGTTGCTCTTTTTGTACAAGAGCAATTTGATATAATCAATTTAGTTTTTAAAGCTGAAAATATAAGCTCGATTTTGGATGACCAAGACAACGCGATTGAGCAGCAGGGTGAATTTATTTTCAATGCCCTGCTCAATAAACTTGGAGCCTTAATTTCGGTTAGTGGAAAAGACAAGATTGTAATTCGATTTAAAAAAGTCACAAAAAGAGGCAGTGGGTCGAACCTAAGTGATTAAAGAAGTTGTCCAACTCGCGACCTTCCCGAAGCATCGGGACTGTCAGGTCTGGTTCTTAACCAGTGTCAGCTTTAAATAGTCTGAGAAAGGTATTATTTACCCCTTTAAATTTCTTGCATATTCAGTAGGGGTAGAACCTGTCTTATCCTTAAATAATTTATAAAACGTTGTTTTGTTTGAAAACCCAATCTCTTTTAGCAATGCACTTACCGTATAGGTTTCAAAGTACCCGTCTTCAATTTTAGATATAGCTTCCTTTATCCTATACTCATTGATCAGCTCATTAAAATTCATGCCGAAATGTTCATTGATCAGGTAAGATAGTTTTCTGGGTGGGATGTCAACCTCTGCTGCGAGGTCATTTAACTTTAACGAATTGGTTTGATATACTTTTTCCTTTTCAAGCGCTTCTTTTAAGATAAGTAGTTCTTCCTCATACTCAGGTCTGCTCTCTTTTGGTTCGCTCGTTTTTTTTACGTTGAGTTGATGGTTATATAGCCCTATCAACGTTTCCGGAAAAATAAGAAGATAAGCCGTATAAAATAGAAGCGATCCGTTGAAAAATATATAAATAATAAACTCAATCAGTCCACTTATTAAGTCTGATGGTTGTAAAACCGGGAATAGATTTGTGAGTACGAAGCCGGAAAAACTAATGAGGTTTACGGATAGAGTAACACCGAAGAGTAAAACCCACTTATAAATGCGCTGTTTAAAGCCCTTGCTACTCACATTTTTATACAAGACATAAACCTCATGTTTGCGTAATAAATGAATAATTAATATTGCGTATGTGAAGCTGATAAAGGCTCTCACAACAGAGAATGTAGCCTCATCTACTATACCAACGTTGATTGTATACTCAAGCGTGTTATCGCTTAAAAGCTGCTCTACCACCTGTTTCTTAAATGCTACAGATGAAAAATAGTAGGGTGCGTATTGTAAAAAACCCAACAAAAACGGCAGGCTATGCCACAAGTCGCTATTATGAAATTTATATTCATCATTCAAAACTGACCTGATATACAGATAACCAATAGCCGGGCTGAGTAAAGAAAAAGGTAGCGTGGTTCTGTATAAATACCATAGGCTTTCAATGAGGCCGGTGTAAACCAGCAGGAATAAAGCCAGAGCCGCAATGTTGATACCGAAAAACGTGATAAGCAAGCGGTTCGAAAAAACCTGACGGTCTTTTCGCACCAAAACCTGAATAATTAGCACCACTGAAAACGCGATAACGCTAAGGTGCAAAACGGTAAAAAAAATAGATAAGGGATTGTTCAAAGCTGAAACTTCTGCTGTATGATATCTTTATGTGTCAATAATACTGAATTATTGACATCAAACATAGAAACAAACGCAGGGCTATTGCTCAAAAACTCATAGATTAGCCACGATTATAAAATAACTATTTAATAACGTGTTAGAATATGAACCTGTTTACATCCGCTATAGCCAGGGTCCGTGAAAATGGCGTGATATATCTGATCAGATCCCGACGATTTCTGAACCTAAAGCATCTGCTCATTCTCTTTTTTCTGATGTGGTTTCAGACGATGGCTGTAGATGAGGCGTTTGGGCAGGATTTTGCAGGAGGCAACGGCACAGAAGCCGTTCCCTTCCAGATCGAAACCTGGGAGCACCTGCATAATGTGCGTGAGAACCTGGATGCCCACTTTGTGCTGAATAACAACCTGGATGAGAACACAGCGGGCTACGCGACCTACGTGAAAGACGGCGAAACTCTGGCTAATAGCGGGCAGGGGTGGGAGCCGATTGGGACATTTGAGAACGGGTTCACAGGAGTTTTTAATGGAGGGAATAACACGATATCAGCGCTGGAAATAGATCGTCCGGATGACGGAGACATAGGTTTATTCGGTGTCATTGGTTCCAATGGACCCGCAGCTGATGGTGAACTTATGAACTTAAATATAAGCGATGCAACAATAGCAGGATTTCAGTTTGTTGGAAGTGTAGCAGGAAGAGCTCTTTTTGGTAGCCGAATTGAAAATGTTGCTATAGAAGGGAGTTTAACAGGAAAACGGTATGGAGTTGGAGGTGCAGTAGGCAGAAATATCGGTACGCTCCTCAATCTTACAGCCAGCGTAGATGTGACAGTCATTGAGGGTTTTGAAGAAGCAAACGCAGGAGGGTTAGTTGGTGACAATACCGGCACTATACAAAAATCAGTTTCAAATGGAACAGTAACCGGGTATGGGCCGGTTGGCGGTCTTGTTGGCTTAAATGAATTTAACGGGGAAATTACAGAGTCGTATGCTACCGGAACGGTTACAGGAACCAGGATAGTGGGGGGGCTGGTTGGATCAAATAAGGCTGAAATTATAAACAGCTATGCCAGCGGAGATGTAACCGGAAATACGGTAGCGGGCTTTGCTGGAACAAACTCCGGAACCATTACCAACAGCTACAGCACAGGCTTCGTTACTCCGGAAGGAGGAAAATTTGACATTTTTGGAGGTTTTGTGGCCACTGCTTCTGGGGACAGTTCGGTAACCAATTCGTATTGGGATTCCGTTCTATCAGGGGCCGGTGGTTCAACTGGCGGGGAGGGGAAATCCACGGCCGAGATGAAAACCTTGAGTACCTTTACCGATTGGGACTTTGATAGCGTCTGGGCGATTCAAGAAGGGGCTTCAGTCTCGTACCCCTACCTTCAAAATGCAGTGCAAGAGCCTGCCCCTGGGCTGGTTGAATACTTTGTGGATGGAACTGGCACTCAAGAGGATCCCTTCCAGATAGAAACCTGGGAGCAGCTGCATAATATCCGTTTTGCCCCGGAGGCCCACTTTCAGCTGATGAATAATCTCACCCCGGCTACAAATGGCTACACCACCTATGTTGAGGATGAAAATGGCCTGGTAGATGGTGAAAAAGGATGGTTGCCCATTGAGTCATTTGCCGGCACCCTGGATGGCAGCCATAGTGAAGGCATATTTACGATTAGCGGGCTTAAAATTGACCGTCCTTCTGCCACAATCGGTGTGGGGCTGTTTGCCGACATCGAATCAACGGCTGTGATTAAGGACCTGATGTTTACCAATGCCAACATTACAGGAGCAAACAGTGTAGGTGTGGTGGCGGGTAGTAGCGCGGGCGTTTTATTAAGAGTGGGCGCATTGGGAACGGTGCAGGCAAACAGCTCGGCAGGTGGCCTTATAGGATTATTGGAATTTAAGGAGTCACAAACCGAGACACCTGGTATTGAAAGGTCCTTTGCTCATGTGGAAGTAACAGCCATTAGCAATTTAGCCGGAGGTTTGGTTGGGTTTGTAGCAGCCGCGAATAACGCTGCCATAATGGATTCTTATGCCACTGGGCAGGTAACAGCCAACGATCGGGTGGGCGGTTTGATCGGCCAGTTAGACAATTCAAGCGTAACCAGAAGCTACGCAACGGGCCTGGTTACCGCTACGGCCGATACACCCGCAGAGGTGCGCGGGCTTGTCGGCGAGCTATTTAATATAGACGAAGCGAATGTTGAAGGCAGTCTATACGATACAGAAACAACCGGGCAGGGGTATGATACGTCCACCGATGCCGGTATCGGCAAAACCACCGCCGAGATGAAATCCATAGAAACATATAACGGCATTACCGAAACCAGCTGGGATTTTGATAATGTGTGGCAAATGAAGGAGCCGGCCAGTGGCTATATGTCGTATCCATACCTGTCTGCTTTTGCGTATGATGCACCAGAGGCTGATCCGGCCGTCAACCCGATACCGGGTTTAAGTAAGTTACCCTACGCCGGCGGCAGCGGTACGGAAGCCGAACCCTACCAGATCGAAACCTGGGAGCATTTAGACAACGTGCGGTTAAACCTGGATGCCCATTTTGTGCTGAATAACGACCTGGATGAGACTGCCGATGGCTACACAACCTACGTGAAAGACGGCGAGACCCTGGCCAACGGCGGTTTGGGTTGGATGCCTATTGGCGCAGTCATCACAGAAAGCGGCAGAGAAGTGACCCCTTTTACGGGAACATTCGACGGTAATGGAAAGGCTATCGAAATGCTGAAACTCAATGTTATCGGCAACCAGTATCAACGTGTAGGTTTGTTTGCTTCTATGCTTGATGCTTCTGTGTTTGATTTATCTTTGAACAATGCCAGAATAGATACGGATGGTTTTGAACAGGGGATTCTTGCCGGCCGTTGTGGTGGTTGTCTTATTTCAAATGTAGACATCAGAGGCAGCATAGTTGCAACCGGTGGTCGGATAGGCGGCATTATCGGGCAACTTGATGATGATAATGCAGACAGAGGCACCCGAATCGAAAATAGTTCTGTAGATATCGAAATTACCGGCGGCGGACCAAATACAACAGATTATGTTGGTGGTATGGTCGGCGACGCTAAATTCAAAGATGAACATTCTGGGATAGTTAACTCCACAAGCAATGTGACAATCCTTGTTCATGGATCTAATAGATTGGGTGGGTTAATCGGGGACAGCAGTCGCTCTGATCCTGAAAAGAAAATTGATAATTCATCTGCTGCAGGCACCATTAAATCAACAGGTGCCGTAGATATGCGTCTTGTTGGTGGCTTGGTCGGGTTGTCAGCTGGCACGATTATAAATTCATCGGCAAATGTCGAGATCGACGTGGATGCCGCTGGTACCATCTCTAGTCAAATCGGAGGTTTGGTTGGAGAACACGAAGGCACTATTCGTTCATCTTATGCTTTGGGTGATATTCGCTCTGAGGCCACCGAGGTAGGGGGGTTGGTAGGTAGGCTGGCCAGAATTTGCGAAGTTGAGAATGCACGGGCTAAGGGTGATGTTAGAGGAATAAGTCAGGTTGGTGGGTTGATTGGGCTGGTTGGTGATTTTCATAATGAATGCAATGATACGGGGCTTATTACTAAAAACCATGCCTTGGGTAATGTTCAGGGAAGTGGCTTAAGTGGCTTTGGCTTCGATGCTGCCGGTTTTATCGGGCGAGTTAGCGATAATGTTCAAATCTCGGAAAATTTTGCCGCTGGTAATGTAACTGGGTATTTGGGGGGTATAGGAGGGTTTATTGGAACGCTTGATCTCCCCAATTTCACAATTCGTGTTGAAAATAATTATGCTCTAGGGCTAACACAACGAGCAGCAGGCAGCACAAACAACGCAGTCGGTGGTTTTATAGGGCGTGTGCAATTATCATCATCGTTAACCCTTCATAACAACTACAGTACAGCACGTGTATCGTTTGCCGATGACGATGATCCTTCCGACAGAGGCTTTTTCGGTTCATTACCTTCAGAAAGTGTAACAGTAGAGGCATCCGGCAACTTCTTTGATAAAGAGGTATCTAAGCAATCAGAGGATATCGCAGGGCTAGCCGCGGGCAAAACCACGGCCGAACTCAAAAGTTTAAACACGTTCACCGCTGCCGGATGGGATTTTGCCGGTGAGACCGCCAATGGGACGGATGATTTGTGGACCATTAAGGAGCCGGCCAGTGGCTATATGTCGTATCCATACCTTACTGCTTTTGCGTATGATGCACCTGAGGCTGATCCGGCGGTCAATCCGCTGCCGGGCCTGGATGAGATATCTGCCCCGGTTATAACCAACATCATTTCCGGCTACCGTTCAGTAACGATTGATTTTTCGGCACCTGAGTTAACCTCCGGTCTGGATATTCTCAACTACGAGTATTCGCTGAGCGAAGACGCTGGTGAAACGTTCACAGAGTTTGCAGTTGCCCATTCTGTCGTTGACAGTAGTAGTGAGCAGTTGACGTTGACCATCGATGAACTTGCCAATGGCAGCCAGGTTAAGGTACGCCTGCGGGCTTTAACGGCTGCCGGCCCCGGACCGGTATCAGCGACCTCTGAGCAGGTGGAAACACCATTTCCAACTGTAATTACCCTGAATAATGCATCTACAAGCGGCTGGCTTGTTGAGTCGAAATCGGGCAGTGGATTGGTAATTGAAGGGGAAGGAGAGAACCCGGATTTATATTTAAGAGTCGGAGATCGTATTGAGTTTGAAAATAACGCCGGTTCGGCCCACACGCTGGCCCTGGAAGACGCTGATAGAGACCTGCTGATATCCCAAAGTGGCACAGGAAGCCTTATGGATGATGAAGAGCTTGGCATAGTAGCATCTGATAACCGGTTGAGTTTTATTTTAACGGCAGAACTTGCCGGGCGGTTAGCGTCGTATGTGTGTATGAACCATCAGGGGATGCAGGGCAGCATAAGCGCCTACAGCGAACAGAATGCTGTCGCTATCACAGTGCTTGACCCGGAGAATCGTAACAATCAACGGGTAGCGGCTGGCGGATTTTTGAAAGATGAGCGGGCTCCTGCAGTAAGGGTTATGGATGCCCGGGGATTCCCAATTCTCGGCCAGTTAGTGACGTTCCGTGGGGATGGAAACATTGGCTTTGATGATATAACGAACCCTCGGGGGGAGGCAACTGCCGGGGTTTGGGGAATGTCAGATGGGCCGGGTGTATATGAGCTAACTGCTCGTGTTGATGGGTTGGAGCCTGTACTGGATGTTCAGTTTACAGCTACCGCTATTGACAGGCCTAGGGTGACGCTGATAAGCCCGCAGGACGGGGCAGGAACCATCGCGATGCTGGCTGATTTTGAATGGAGCCCGTTGGAACTGGCCGAGCAGTATCACCTGCAGGTTGACTCCGGTGGGGAGTTCGATGAGGATCTCGTTGTGGATATCGACACACTGAAAGAACTCACCTATACCCTGACAGACTCCCTGGCCTATGGGACAGCCTACAGTTGGAGGGTACGAGCGGGTAACCAGGCCGGATGGTCGGACTGGAGCGAGGTGTTTGACTTTTACAGTGAGGCCGCCGCCCCTTCACTGATCTTTCCGGCGGCCAATGCGGTGAGCGTGAGTATTGCCCCGCAGCTGGAGTGGAGCGGGGAGGCTGACGACGGCCCGTGGCGGGTGCAGCTGGCGGGCCAGGCGGGTTTTGAGCAGACGCTGGTAGATACCCTGGTTACGGCGAACCGCGTTCAGTTGAACGGACTTGACGAATCTGCGGCCTATTACTGGCGGGTACGGGTAGAGCAGCCGACCACGGGAAGCCTCTGGAGAGAGGATACGTTTATGACCCGTTCAGAACCCGACCCGATCACCGTAACGGGTCAGGTGATCGCCTTTGAAGGGGTAAGCGCGCAGGATTACCGGTTGATCTCCCTCCCCGGCCGATCGGCGACCTCACCAGAGGATCTGTTTAACGGGGAGTATCGAGATGACTGGCGGCTGATCTGGGATAACGGAGAAGATGAGGAGTTTTTTGTAGAGCATGATCCCAATGGCAGCGCGGTGGAGCTGGCAGCTGGGCGCGGATACTGGGCACTGAGCCGGGAGGACGTGGCGGTGAACCACAGCGCAGAAAGCGTGGAACTGACCGGCAATGACACCTACCGTATTGTCTTGCATCCGGGCTGGAACATTATTTCCAATCCTTTTTCTCACCCGATTGAGTGGAGCCAGGTAGAGCTGCTTAACGGGATAAGTGAGCCGGCCTGGGCCTACAGCCGAAGTTTTCGACAGGCCGATCAGCTCACCCCAATGGAAGGATACTATTTTTACAACGACCCCGATTTGGATATGCAGGCTCTGGAGTTGCCGTATAGTGAACCACAGATGCAGAAAAGTGTACGATTTGTTGAGCAGCAGATGGCAAAGATAGCCGACCATGCCAAGACGGCGGGCGACTATCGCCTGCGGCTTTGGGCTGACAGTAGAACCACAGACGACCGGTTGCGAATTGAAATTGATTTGCCGGGCGCTAAGCAAGCTTCTGTTCAGCGCCATCCATCGGTAGAGCTGGCTCAGGCGGCCATGGTGATTGGCGATGAGAACCTTCCCCGTGGAGGCTGGGCCCGGGTTGCCGGGGATACCCCGGAAACGGTGCAGCACTTTAAGGTACTGATAAAAGGAGATGTTGGTGAGGTGTTGGATCTGCAAGCAGATCTGCCTGCCCGGTATTCAGACCTGGAGCTGCTGCTAACAAACCCGGTTACTGATCAGGTGTGGGTGTTTGGTTCAGGCCATGAAACCGCAGAGCTGACGCTAACGGAGCCTCAGATGGAGTATGAGCTCTATATTGGGCTGGGCGGCGATATCGCCGAGTTGAAAGAACAGATGATGCCGGTGGAGGTTGTGCTGCGGGAGAACTATCCGAATCCATTTAACCCGACCACGAATATACGCTATTCACTTCCCCGCCAGCAGCAGGTGCGTCTGGAGGTATATGATGTGATCGGGCGGCGGGTTCAGGTGCTTGTAGACCAGGTGCAGCAGCCCGGGGCGTATGTGGTGCCTTTTGACGGGAGGTACCTGGCCAGCGGAATCTATATTTACCGGATGCACACCGGGGGGGGGTCAGATCTTGACCGGCCGTATGACGCTGATTAAGTAGGAAAAATAGGAACCGTGAACAGACATAACAGATACATAACAAGATATGGCAGGAAATAAGCAACAAGGAAAACTAGCAAAAACCCTGAGGCCGGTAATTCACATGGTAGTGAGTATATGGTTGTTGTCGATGGTATTCACTACTGTAGCCGGATACGGGCAGCGGGTATCGGTTGTAGTGGAGCCAAAGATGGGTGTGGAGCATGTTCAAGACCGGTTTGTTGGCAGTCTAATGGCAAAAGCGGTGTCGGAAGGAGATCTGCAGATTTTTCCCTACAGCTCATCATACCGTTTAAACCGAAATGGTCGCATTGAAGAGGGCTGGCAGGCGATTAGCTATGAAGCCGGTCGAAATAGTGGGATTGGTGAATTTGTGAGGTCAAATAAATATCTGCTTGCGGGTATTGGAGTGGCCACGGTTACGATTGTGGCGATACTGGCTTCGTCCGGGGGCGGTACAAGCGGAGGGGGAGAGTTGCCCGTTACCCCACAGCCGGATCCGCTGCCTCTGCCGGCAGGCCGGC